>ERZ1034713.437-NODE-437-length-24932-cov-5.427222_pt1 | contig 24932 bp, 20 predicted proteins | sample MGYA00520692_ERZ1034713 | MGnify/ENA primary metagenome ERZ1034713 (study PRJEB33766, sample SAMN09781717) | gut metagenome | biome: gut microbiome | host: Homo sapiens | place: Madagascar | study: EMG produced TPA metagenomics assembly of the PRJNA485056 data set... | reverse complement strand
AGAGAATTTTAAAAAATATTCAAATGATTTATATTTTCATCATTTGCTTGTTGAAAATGAAAGAATTAGAACCCTTATTTGTCAAGAGCTTATTTTAGACAGAGAGATTGTTTCTACTAAATTAAAAAACGCACAACAATATGGTAAAAATTTCTATGAAAAGAAACTTATTTTAGATATTTTAGCTATTGATGATGTAGGTGATCTCTACAATATCGAATTACAAACTTATGGTTTAAATGAAGAGATACTTGTTCGTTTTGAACTTTATAATGCTGAACTTTTAAGACAACAGGTAAAACAGGGAGAAGATTATACTAGTGCTCATGTAGTAAGATCATTAATTATCAGTTATGGGCATATTTTAGATAACGCACCTCTTTATAAATGTTACTTTAGAATGGTTGATGATGAACATCATATTGTCTATCCATTTAATCGCGTGGAAATAACAATTATTCAACTCGAATATATCAATCAAGTAATTAATGAAATGACGAGTTTTAATCAGTTGATGTATCTCTTTAAAAACGAAAAACCATATGATAAAATTGAAATAGATTATAGAATAAAGGAAGCGATACAAATGCATGATAAATATATATCTTCTGAAGAATCATACCTAGAATATCTTGATCGTTTAGATAATGAAATATTGCTTCGTTCTCGTGATAGAAAAATTAAAGAAGCGAATCAAAAACTCGAGGAAGAAAAGCAAAAAGCTGAAGAAGCGAATCAAAAAGCCGAGAAAGAGAAGAAAAAAGCGGAGGAAGCAAACCAAAGAGCTGAAAAAGCAAATAACGAAATAGATAGTATTCTTGATGAAACAAAGGAAAGTATTATTAAGTATATTAAAATGCAATTTCATGAAGATATCAGTGATTTTATAAGCACTTTTTCTAAACAACAAATTCGTAATCTTCAAAAACATCTATATGATTTTGAAGAATTTGAAGAATTAAAAAATTATTTTCAAAAACCAAATGGTTTGTCAAGAAAAGTGTGTAAGTAATTTAAAGCTTACTAAAAAATAGGTTATTCAAGTTTGTGATTGTTTCTTGTAGTGTCACTAAAAGAACTTGTATTTAATAAACAGCAGTGTTAAAACTTATCTTTAATACTGCTGCTTTTTGCAGTATATAAAAGGTTATGCAATATATGAATAATTGCATCCTTCTCAAATCAAAAGAATAAGCAGACTCGCTTATTCTTTTTAACTATCTTATTAATTGTCTTAATTCTCCAACATCAAGAGAATATCTTTCTGCTACCATACGATTTACTTTTCCAGTATTTACTAAAGTAGCAAGTGATGCATTTAATGTTGTCATTCCTTCATTTCTTCCAGTTTGAATCATTGTATCTATTTGATGACCTTTATTTTCCCTAATTAAATTTTTAATAGCGTCATTAGCAATCATGATTTCTAAAGCAGCTGCTCTTCCTTTACCACTTGCAAGTGGTAAAAGTTGTTGAGTAACAACCGCTTGTAAAACAGAGGCTAATTGAGCACGAATTTGAGCTTGTTTATGAGGAGGGAAAACATCAATAATACGATCAATTGTTTTAGGAGCACCAATAGTATGAAGCGTACTAAATACAAGATGGCCTGTTTCAGCTAAAGTAATAACTGCTTGAATCGTTTCATAGTCTCTCATTTCTCCAACAAGAATAACATCTGGATCTTCACGCATGGCACTTTTTAAAGCTGTATCAAAGGAATCAACATCTTCATAGACTTCCCTTTGATGAATAAGAGCTTGTTTTTGTTGATACACATATTCAATTGGATCTTCAATGGTAAGAATATGACAATTTCTCATTGAAGAAATAAAATCAATCATTGCTGCTAAAGTTGTTGATTTTCCACTTCCTGTAGGACCGGTTACTAGAACAAGTCCTCGAGGAAGTAAAGCCAATTTATGTAAAACATCAGGTAAATTTAATTCTTCTAATGTCTTGATTTGTTCATTGATGATACGAATTGCGGCTGTCATATAACCTTGTTGAAAATAAATATTAACACGATGTCTTCCTAAATCATTTACATAGACAAAGTCAGCATCTTCATGTTTTTCTACAATCTTTAAAATTCGATCTTTACACATTGATAAAATCATTTCTTTTATTTCTTCATTACTAAAAGTTTGTTCAAATTCAATAAGTTTTCCATCTTGTCTCAATGTTATACCTGTATTTTCACCAATATGAACATCACTACATCCTTTAATTCTTGCATCATTTAAAATATCATTAATATTTGCCATAACATTCCCCTTTAATCAATATAAGCAATAATCTTATTGAATTCATCTACTGTTGTTTTACCTTCTTTAACAAGTTTTAAAGCTTGATCTCTTAAAGTTTCTACTCCTTGTTCTTCAACAAGATATTTCATAATATCATCTATTTCTTCTTGATTAGAAATCATTTTACGTACTTTACTATCTATTTCAATAACTTCATGAATAGCAATTCTCCCCTTATAACCTGTTTGATTACAATGAGGACAGCCTGTTCCTTTAGATATATATTTGATTCCTTCTTGTAAAGCTAAACGATCAGATAATGAAGTAGCTACTTCCTTTTTACAATAAGGACAAACCTTTCGCATTAAACGTTGAGCAACAACACCTACTAAACTGTTAGCAACCATATAAGGTTCAACACCCATTTCTTCAAGCCTAACAATCGTACTAATAGCATCGTTCGTATGTAATGTACTGACAACCAAATGTCCTGTAATAGCTGCACGAACAGAAATTTCAGCAGTTTCTTTATCACGAGTTTCTCCAACCATGATTACATCTGGATCTTGTCTCATTAAAGCGCGCAATCCTCTATCAAATGTAAGACCAGACATTGTATTGACTTGCATTTGATTAATACGATTTAATTTTCTTTCCACAGGATCTTCAATCGTTGAAATATTGATTTGTCCTTGAGCTAATTTTTCAAGGATCATATAAAGTGTTGTAGTTTTCCCACTTCCAGTAGGACCCGTTACATAGATAATTCCATGTGGCATAGACATCATATGATTCATTTTCTTAAAGTTTTCTTCTGTCATTCCAAAAGTACTTAAGCGGTCAATAGTACTATTAGAATTCAAATAACGCATAACAATCTTTTCACCAAAGATGGTAGGAATAACAGAGACACGAATATTTAATTCGATTCCATCAATTACTCCCATAAAATGACCATCTTGAGGTAATCTTTTTTCAGCAATATCCATGTTAGATAAAATTTTAATTCTAACAATCAAAGCCGCTTGTATATTTTTATTTAAATCTAAATAATCAACAAGCATTCCATCAATACGCATTCTTACATGTAATTTATCTTCAAATGGTTCAATATGAATATCAGAAGCACTTGTATTATATCCTCTAATTAACAATGAATTTAATAATTTAACAACAGGTGTATCATCTTCATTCGCATCAAATAAATTTAGATCCTCTTCTACTTCAGGTAAAGTCGATTCATCAATATCATCTACTAAATTCAAAGTATCAACATCTGAATAATATCTTTCAATAGCAATTTGAATATCTGCTTTTGTTGCAAGTGAAACACTAATACGACAACCTGAAACAAGTCTTACATCTTCTAATCCATAATAATTTAAAGGATCACTTGTTGCTACTGTTAACACATTGTCATTAAAAGCATACCCAATGACATTATATTTTTGTGCCATTGCTTCAGGAATCTTTTTAACAGCATTAATATCAAAATCTATATTATCCAATGAAACTAAAGGCTCAGCTAATTTATCAGATAAAGCTTCTAACATTTGTTGTTCACTTACAAAACCTAAATCTATTAAATGTTCCCCTAATCTTTTACTTCTATCTTTCTTTTGGGCATCTAATGCAATCTGTAACTGTTCTTCATTAATATACCCATATTCTTTTAATACTTCACCTATTGGTAAACTTTTCATGTGTCAACCTCCATCAATTTACTGTACTCCAAAAATAATTTGGATTTGGATTACCATTAACAATTTCTAACATATGTGGCCATGTTGTTGGATTATTATCTTTATTTATACTTTGCATGGCTTTAAGATATCCTAAATCTTGAGCTTCAGAATATAAAACAATATCACCCTTTAAGTATGCACTATTTTTATTCCAGTCACGAGATAAAATTTGCCATCCAGAAGATGCACTTGATCCGGGACCTCCAGATCCATCCAATACTTTCAAATAATATTGTTTAACACCGTTTTTTTCTTCATTATATATATAATCACCTATTTTATAATCCGTTTTATTAACATCATATTTAGGAATGCTATTTATTTGGCTTTCCGTGAGTTGATCCAATTTATTTAAAACTGTATCAGTTCTTCTTATTGAAATATCATCACAATTATGTACATCTTTTGTAACCGTATTTTTAGGACCAATATACTTCCAATAGGTCTGCTTTCCATTAAATCCATCTGGCGCATATCCATCAGAACTATCACTGCCAACTCCCATAGAATACATATCCTGTAAGCATTGATAATAACATTGTTCTTTTTCAAAAAAAACAATATCACCTTTAGTATATGCACTGAGTGGACTATAATTTTTATCTATCTTTTTCCACCATCTTGCTTTACTTTTATCAGGTGAAGTAGCATTACTTTTATCTTGAATTAACTGCCACCATGACCCATCACAATAAACAAAATCACCTTTACTATAATGTCTTCCTTCTACATAATCACCACGATTATTTTTCGTATTAATACATTCAACCTGTTTAGCAACTGTTATTTCGCTATCCGTTTTGTCATTTTCACTATTACCTTTTGATGAGTCATCTTTTATATAATAAAGTTTTGTATTTTCTGATAACTGTGTCGTACTAGAAATATTACTAAATAAAGTCGTTTTATCAGTTGTATTAATATTAAAATTGACCAACTCATATGTATTCTTTGTTGAATATACTTCTTCTGTCCCATTTAAATACTTAAGTGTTAAATCTAAACGATATCCATTAGTGGTAAAACCTCTAACATCCATTTGTAAATCTCGATTATTAATATAATAGTCATCATCAAAAACCGCTTTACCATCACGATAAAGTCTACCTTTATTTTTATCATTTTTTAATACATAAAGATAATGCCAATCTCTATCATCTGGTTTAGTATTTGATACTCTTACATCTGTTGCATAGGTGATTTCATTGCTAATAAAATCTAGAACACCATCTAATGTTTGTTTATCTAAAGATTTCTTGGTTGTTGTATCAAAATAACCTAATGAGTTGACTAAGATTCCACCAGTAATTGTCATAATAATAGAAGCAATTAAAAGTACAACAACAATTTCAACTAACGTCATACCTTTATTATTTACTTTTTTTATCATCTTAGTCACCCTCTTTTCTATTTTGATGTTGTATAATAAATCCATTCATTACCACTTATTATTTTATAAAACTCTGAATATGTTTTATTTTCAAGTATTTTTGTACTTATTTCACTTTTTGGAATTAACCAAGTATCTTGATCATCTTCAACAGTTGTATTATCAAGCAATGCCCATATATCTGTTGGACGATCTCCTTTTTTTGCCTTATCACCAACTAAAATGTATACATACTTTTTATAGCCACCATCTTCAAAAAAATCTTTATAAGTTAAATTTTCTCTAGTACTATCTGATATATACATACATGGTGTAATATATTTATACTTTTCCTTATCAAAATCTTTGTTATAAGTTCCAATAACCTCTAATAATGAATCTAGTTCTATATCAGAGTATATACTTGCATATAATTTAGGTAAATTTGTAATAAAATCTGATTTGTTTTCACCTGTTTTTTGCATCATCCACTCTTTTATATATTCTTTAGTCTTTCCTTCAAATAATTTATCATCTGACGTGACTCCTTGCCCTTTTAAATAATTCGAAAATTCTTGCATCATTTTGCAATAATTTTTATAAATATTTCTTCCTTTTACAGTTTCACTAATTTGGATAGATGGAATAAAATTTGAAAGATTAACATCCTTATATGTTTTACTTGTTGCTTTTTTATAAGTACCATTGACGATAATTGGATTACCACTCTCATTAACAGTAATAGAATAATTAGCTAAAGTATCATCCACATCAATATCTGTATCTTTATTTTCTTCATCAACTAAAGCTTTTTGTTGTTTATTTGTTACATCTTTATAATGATTAGAATCTGTAAAAAGATTAAGTGCAGTAACAAAACCAACCACAATAATTAAAGATGCTGTACTAATAATTAATAGAGAGATGATTACTTCAATAAGTGTCATACCTTTTGTATTTTTCATATTCATCCCTCCTACTCAATTTTTAACCATTGATCTGTATTGCTTACAGCATTTTTTATACTGTCTACATTTAAAAAATCACTTTCTCTAAATGATTTATTTTTAGTAACATACCAAGATTGATCATAATAAATAAGATAAACTTCTCCTTTACTTGCACCACTTGAAGGAGATGCATAGATAAAATACTTTCTATTACTATTTGGAAATACATGAAAATTAACATATAAATCTGGATACCAATATTTGTTATCATTAAAAATAATATTTTGATCTTTTATTTTTTTATAAATATCATCTTCCAACTTATCAAATTGATTATTTTGTGTCATACATGTTAAATACGCTTGTTTAATATGATAATCAGAGCCCCCACTATTATTAAACCACCAATCGCAATTATAATTAGCATCCGTAGTTTTATTCATATACTTACATTGATCTTTATACCAATCAATAAATGTATAAATATTTTTAAAATCTCCATAGTATTGATTCAACATAACCGTAAGTCTTTTATCAAGTGTATCTGCTATATTACTTCCTTCTGGCAAACCAATATTATTGTCATTATCATTATCTGTACTACCATTATTTCCTGAACCATTTCCACTTGAACTACTATCAGTAGAAATATCTCTATTTCCATTTGTATCATATTGAACACATTTCCATTGATTGTTAGACTGCGTTAAATAAGCATAAATTGTATAATCTTCATCATGGTAATTAGCTTTTAGTGATGCAATAATTAAATTTTCTTTTTTTCGATTAATTTTAATATTTGAAATTGTTCCATAAGGAACAGAACATTCCATCTTTGATACATTAATTTGTTTACCTGTATCTGGAATTAGCTGCGAACTATTTTCATCATTTTCAATAGCACCAGCTAGAGATTTAATTGCCGAATTAGCAATCAATTCAACTTGTGTCTTATTTCTATTTTTAATAGATTGATTATAAGACATATATGCAAAAGACAAAGAGGCACCTACAATGACTACAAGAACCATAATCAATGTAATTGCCCATACAATTGTTGATCCCTTTTTATTTTTCATTGTTTGCACCTCTTTTACTATTTTTCTACCATATAAACTGTATATGTAATTGTTAAATCCAAGTTACCTGTTGAATTTTCATAAGCAACAGAATTAATATGTAAACCACTCATATTTTTAACATCTTCAATTAAATTGAGTAAATTAGCTTTTGTTCCTTTACATGTTTGTGTAACAACACATGAATAAACTAAAGCATTGGATGATTTAGATTCATCTGTATTATCATTTGCGTTATCAGATGAATTATCATCACTCTTTTTACTTGATAAATCTGTTTGTGTTATTTCAGACATTGTTAAATTAGTAGGACTGATTTTATGTTCTATTGTTAGATTTGTAATCAATTGATCAATATCTTCTTTTGACATAAGATTGTAAAATTGATCATTTAAAGCTTTAATTTCTTGATTAATATTCATAATTTGTGTTTTGATATCTTCTGTTGAAGAAGATGAACTTGTTACTTTTAATTCAGTAAGTTGTAATTCTAAACTATCTTTTGAAGACTTTAATGATGTATGTGATGTTAATTGTGGTTGTAATAAAATCAACCATCCAAAACAAACAATCAATAAAATCACTAATATATAAATCAATGTCTTTTCTCTAGAAGAAAGTTTTTTAAATGAATCTTTAATCTTGTCCACTTGTCGTACCTCCTTCTAATGTACATGTAATCGATGATTTATAAGTAATTGGTGTCGTATTCGTTACTGTTTGTGTTGTTGTCGCACCTGTTATAGGATCTGTTACGGTTTCCGTTGTTTCACTAACACCACCATCTTGAGTATACCCATTGTAATCAACTGTTTTAAAAGTACCTGATTCTCTAAGTGTTCTTACTGTTTCTTCACAACCATTAACTTTAGAAGCTGTTACAGTAAGTGATATAGCTCCTGTTTCTTGATTAAATGATATTGAATCAATTGTTAAGTTCTTACATGATTTATCAATTGTTTCTAAAATACCTTTATCAATTTGAGGGTATTTTGATAATGTTTGTGTAATTGTTTGTAAGTTTGTAAGTTGTTCATTGAGCTTACTTAATTCTTTTTGTTGATCAGAATTTGTATTAGATGCTGTTGCAGAAAGAGCCTCTTCTATTTGTGTTTGCAATGTATCAACATCCTTTTGCAAGTTTCTATTAGTGATTGTTAAATAAAGTGTACTTGTCGCAAAAATAAGAACGAGTAAAACAGGTAATGCTATAAGCAAGAGTGTTTTAGAATTTATATTTTTTCTTTGTTTTATAGACAGATAAAAAATCAATATCTTTGTTACTGTTTCTTGCCATCTTATCTCCTCCATAAACTTCCTACAAATAAATATTTATGAATAGGAAAATTATTATCTTTACTACAAGTATGGTTTGTTGGTTTAAAACGAGATGTCTCAATACTCAAATTAGAAGAAATAGTTGACATCAACATATCTTCTTCATAAGTTTCTAGCCCCGCAAAATAGATTTTTTCTAATTGGGCATCTTTATAAGTACCTTTAGTAAACTGCATTAATTTAGTAAGTGAATTGGACAATTCAGTAATAAAAGCAACTGTTCCACGATCAGAGAAAATACGTATTCTATTAGCTATTTCATATTGTCCATTAATAAATAAATAATGAATAACATCTTGTCCATTGATTGCTGTTAAAACATAAGATAGATTTGTTAATTTAGGAATAGATTCTGTTAATTTAATAATTGAATTTGTCATAATATCAATTGATTCTAATGAAATTCCCATTTCATCAAACAAATCAATATACGGCTTTAAAAACTCTCTTTCCATTGCCGCACATAAAACGAGTTGACCTTCTTTACTTTCAACTTTATCTTTTATGATTGCATAATCATATAATAAATCCGTATATTGACTTTCAACGTCAATAAATTCATCCTTTACAAATTGAAGAATTTGTTTATGAGAAACTTTTGGTAAAACAGCACACTTCACTAAAATTTGTCCACTATCGACAACAAGTCTCACACTATCAACATTTTCTTTTTTTAAATCAAGTAAAACATCTCTAACAGGTTGATCATCAAGAATATTTCCATCAAGCATTGTTCCTTCAACAAATTCAAATTCTTTGCAAGAAGAAATATGAATATTATTTTTTGAAACATTTCCTTGAACCATTTGTAATCCTTTTGTTGATAAAAATACAATATAACTCATAATTCCTCCTACATATTTCCTACATTGTTATACAATGTATAAATTGGTAATAATACAGATATAATAATTAAACAAATCACAACCGCTAAAAAGATAATCATTAATGGTTGAATAAGGGTAATCATTCTCTCTGATGCTTGTTCTGCTTCAAAATCAAAATCATCTGCAAGAGTTGTAAGCATTGATTCCAAACGTCCACTTTCTTCTCCCACAAAAATACTACTTGTTAATTTAATATCAAAACCATCAATGTCCTTAATTGCTTGAGATAAACTTTCCCCGTTTCTTAATTTCTTAATAGCTCCGTCAAACTGTGATTCAATATAAACATTACCAATCGTTGTTTTAGCAATATTTAAAGCATTAACAATAGACATCCCACTAGTATATAAAGAACATAAAGTTCTTGCAAAACGACTTGTATAAATTGTCATCAACAATTTACCAAACTTAGGAATTTTTATTTTTAATTTATCTACCTTAAAACGAACTTTATCTACTCTTAATAAAGCAATAAAAATAGCAACAAGTCCTACTAAAATCATAATTACAAAATACCAATAATCTTGTAAGAACTTAGAAATACTAATATTGATTTTAGTAATCAATGGTAACTCAACATTTTGAAAAATATCAAAGAAAGAAGGTAACACCGCTAAATAAACAATCAACAAAACAGCAATTGTAACAACAATCAAAATAATAGGATACATCATTGCTGATTTAGTTTTACCTTTAATACGATGATCCTTAGAATACTGATCAGACATCGTTAAAGCCGTTTTATCCATATTCCCACTTGCTTCACCTGAACGATACATTTGAATCATTAAATTAGGAAAAGCAACACCTTGAGCTTCCATAGCAGCGGATAAAGTATATCCTTGTTGTAACTTTACATAAATATTTTCATAAATTTTTTTTATTTTTTTATTATCTTCTCTTCGAACCATAATAGAAAAAATACGAATCAAAGATAAACCAGAAGCAAGCATTGTTCCTATTTCTCTAGAATAAGCTGATAATTCATTTAATTTCATTTTATACTGATTAACAGTCTTTTTAGTGACATCTTGGCAACTTACTAAAAACAAATTTTGTTCTTTAAGCTTTCTCACTAAATCATTTCGATCATCAGCTTCTAACGTTCCTCTTATTGTTTTAGCTGACATATCTTTCGAAATATATTTAAATGTAGCCATTCTATCACCTCTTTACATCATTAAATTTAAATACCAACTTATAATTTCACTACCATAAGATAAAGCAATAAAAATGCCAATTGATAAATAAGGACCAAAAGCAATATGTCCTTTTTTATCAATCTTTTTACTTACCAATAAATAAATACTATAACTTCCTGCAAGTAAAATACCAATAAAAGCAGCAAGTAAACTATACTTCCATCCTAAAGCTACTCCTGAGACAAACATTAATTTAATATCTCCACCACCAAAAGATTCAGCAATTAAAACATTTAATAAAATCATTGGTACAGAAATACAAAACATACCCATAATACTTTCTAACAAAGACATATGTCTTACATACATTAAAACAATAGAAACAATGAACATGGCTATATTTAAACCATCAGGAATAATCATTGTATCAAAATCAATCATTGTAATCGCAAGTAAAATCATCGCAATCACAAACATTAAAATCGTTTCAATACTAAAACCAAAACGATAAAAACAAAACATACCAATCAATCCACCAAAAATTTCAATCAAAAAACCTCTAATAGGAATCGAAGTATGACAATAACGACACTTACCCCTTAAAAAAATATAACTTACAATAGGAATCAAATCATACCATTTTAAAGTCTCACCACAATGATCACAATGACTCCTTCCCTTTACAAAACTCTCGTTTCTAGGAACACGATCAATCACAACATTCATAAAACTCGCAACACACATTCCTATTAAAAACATATATACATAAATCAAAATAATTATTGAATCCATAAAAACCTCATCTAATCAAAATTATGATTACTATCAGTACTTACAATCTTTACATCCTTATTCTTTGTTAATGTAGCTTCAATATGATGATTATCATCACTAATCCAATACATTGTATAAATATTACCATTTCTTTCTACATCAACATCATCTAACTCTGTCTTTTTCGCAATAATGCCTTTTAATTGATTATTATCTGCAGTATCAATTGTATTACCACTCAATATATCTTTAATATAATTATCTATATCATCTTTACTAGGATCATCTGTTGCCTTATACTTAGCCACTTCCGTTTCAACAACTGTATAAATAGAATGTGCCTCTTGAATATAGCGAGACTCTTTAGCTTCATTTACATAACCAATTACAGAAGGTACAGCAATCGCAGCTAAAATAGCTAAGATTACTAATACAACAATAATCTCTACCAACGTAAAACCTTTCTTATTTTTCATCTTCCTCACCCTAATTAACACTTACTGTTATATCTTTATTTCTTTTAATTACAGAATAAACATTCTTTCCATCATCACTTGTAAAATTAACATAGTACTCTGCATTATCTTTTCCAATATGACTACAAGTACCAAACGTCACTTTTTGAATAGCAGTTTTTTGGGTTATTGTTTCTGTTAATTCTTTTTTATACTCAGTATTATTATTATAACTATCATCATTTAATTCATTGCCTAAAGCTTTATACCTTGCTTCCTCTGTTTGAATAACTGTATAAATAGAATGAGCTTCTTCAATATAGCGTGTCTTTTTAGATTCATCTACATATCCAAGAACAGCAGGTACAGCAATAGCAGCTAAAATAGCTAAAATCACTAACACAACAATAATTTCTACCAACGTAAAACCCTTGTTATTCTTCAGTCTTTCCTTCATATGCCCATTCCCCTTTTTTGGTTATATTATAACACATAAATACAAAAAAACTAATAATCCGACAATTATCTATTATATAATTACAAGAAATAATTAAACAAAAATGGCTTATAATAATATAAGTCATTTTAATATACTAATTATTACTTAACAGAAAGAATATCTACTTTCTTATTTTTTGTTATTTGTGCATCTATTATTTTACCATCTTCACTTGTCCAATTTAAAATATATATCTTTGAATCTGAATGGATATTACTTACTTTAGGTATTCCGGTTTTTTGAGAAACAATTCCTTCACCCACTGTATTAAATTTTGATTTATCACAAATTTTAGCATACATATAATCTTCCGCTCTATTATAATTCGATGGTTTATCTGTATAATCTATTTCATTTGCAAGTTTTGTTTCTTCAACCTGAATAACAGTGTAAATAGCTTTAGCTTCTGCAATATATTTTTCTTTTTTAGCTTCTTCGACATATCCTAAAACTGAAGGAACAGCAATTGCAGCTAGAATAGCCAATATTACTAAAACAACAATAATCTCTACTAATGTAAATCCTTTTCTATTATTAACCTTCTTCATAATATTCCTTTCTTTCTATAAGTATTATCATTTTATAAACAAAGGAAGCCACTGAATGTTTCAGTGGCTAAAAAACAATAATTATTCTTTGTTTGTAATTTTAACATCTTTATTTTTTGTTAATTCAGCTGTAATTGTTTTTTTATCATCACTTTTCCATTTAAGTGTATACTTACCATTTGTATCAGGTTCTGTAATTGAAATAACTTCTAAGTCTGTCATTTCATGAGCTTTTGCAACAATACCTTCAGCTTTGTAATCAGCGCCTGTACCTTTTGATGAACCATAATCTACTTTAGTTGTTTCTCCAGCAGTAGTTAAAGCTTTTGCTTTTGCTTCTTCTGTTTGAATTACTACATAGATTGATCTAGCTTCTTGAATGTATCTTTCATCTTTAGCTTCGTTTACATATCCTAATACTGATGGTACAGCAATTGCAGCTAAGATAGCTAAGATTACTAATACTACGATGATTTCAACTAATGTGAAACCTTTTTTGTTAGATTTTTTTGTAATTTCTTTAATAATTCTTTCATCATTTCTTTTTTTTCTCCCTCTTTGATATGATATTTTAAAGAAATCCTATGACAGTTAAAAACCACCTATTATTTTGGTGGTTGCTATAACTTATAGACATACGAAAATATATCTTGATAGGTTAGGGCAACCGGCGATCATAGCACTTACGTACTTTAGACCCTAGGGCTTTGCGTCACTGTTTTTCAACAGCTTTGCCTTTTTCTTTTCTTTACAGATATATAATAATATTTTTAAAGGGAATTTGCAACAAATTCCCCTTAAATTCGACCTTTTTTCACATATTTTATAATTGAACAATCAATTCTATTATTTTTTGATAGTTATCTTTAACTATTTGTAGAAGTTTACCTGCTTCTTCAAGTTCTTCATCATTTAAATTTTCTTTTTCTCTTAAACATTCTGTTAAATTACAACTTGCTTGATATAAATCATCAAATCCCAAATTAACACTTGTTCCTTTCAAGGTATGAATAAAACGGAAGGCTTCTTTATAATCAGCTTTATTAAAAGCATCAATAAGATTATCAAATGTTTCATCATCTTTAAATTTCAATACAAATTTTCTAATAAATTCTTCACTAAATAATCTTCTTTTAACATCTTCAAAGTTCCCACCAACTTGTTTGTAAAATTCTTCTAACTCCATAAACAACTCTCCTATAATATTTCTATGTCTCCTAATATCCCTAAAGCTTCTTCACCATCATAAATAACTTGTACAGTTATTTTAACATCTTTAATTGTATTATTGATTTTAAGTTTTGTATTCATCGAAAACTTATCTTTTTCTTTTTCTAAATCAATAGCTTGTTGTATGAATACATTAAAATCATTATTAATAAATAGTTTTGTAACTTTTTCATTACTTAATGGATCTATAATTTTAGGTTCTATATTTAATAATAATGCATCTTTTTTAGATAATGTAAGTAATGGTGGTACAACTGAATATTCAAATTGAATATTATTAGATAATTCACTGTAAAATTTATATTTTGATTTTTCAAAATATAAATCTTGATAAAGTAAATTAGATAAATTAAGACCTTCATCTTTTAAATGTTCTTGTGTACGTTCTTCAAAATATTCATTATCTTCATAAAATTCATTAATTTTTAAATCATTTTGAATGTATGATTCAATATCCATTAAACATTTTATAAGTAAAGGATTAAAAACACCACATTTGCCTTTTTGAATCATTTTTAAAGCTTCTTCATGACTATAAGCCTCTTTATAAACACGTTTACTTGTTAAAGCATCATATGCATCAACAATTGAAACAACTTGTGCCGCAATAGGAATTTCTTCTCCTTTTAAACCATCTGGATAACCATTTCCATCATATCTTTCATGATGCCATCGACATATTTGATAACCATATTTTACAATTGGTTCATCATTATAAAATGGTAAACTATTTAACATCTTTGCACCGATGATAACATGTGATTTCATGACTTCCATCTCTTCTTTAGTAAGGGATGATGGTTTATTTAAGATTTCTTCTGGAATAGCAATCTTTCCTATATCATGTAAAGAAGAAGCCACTTCAATTGAAATCATATCATCTAAAGTTAAGGAATATTGATTTGTTTTCTTAACTAAAATATTTAATAACAATTTTGTAAGTTTTTTAATGTGTAATACATGTAAACCACTTTCACCATTACGAGATTCAACGATATGACTTAAGATCATAATCATCATATCGTTATTTTTATATTTTTCATAGATTTGTTTATTAATGATGGTTGTAAGTTTTTTTTGTCTTTTATAATGAGAAATAATATTATTTATTTTTTTTAAGACAACAGCAGATGAAAACGGTCTTGTAATATAACCTGATACACCTAATTCATAGGCTTTTTCAATACTTTTATCATCTTTATCGATAGAAATAATCATCACTGGCACTTCTTCTATCAAATGATTTTGGTTCATATACTTTAAAACTTCAAAGCCATCCATTTCAGGCATGACAAGATCTAATAAAACAAGTGCAACACTTTTGCTATCAGATTTTAAATATTCTAAAGCTTCATAGCCATCTTTTGCTTCTATAACTGTATATTGATTTAATATTTCAGAGAGTATCTCTCGATTAGACTTTGCATCATCAACAATCAGTATTTTCCCATTTTTATCCATCCTAATCACCCTCATTACTCCTTATTAATTTCAAATAAATATCTTTTCCAGATAAAATAGTATATCTTCTTTTAAGCTTATTATACCATTTTAATCCCTTTTGATTTTGATATAATAAAACAATAAAGTGAATAATAACACTTAATTCAAATTCTTCTAACTCTATTTCACCATAAAAACTCTTTTCAAACAACCTACAAACCCTTAAAAAATCACCTTGATGAATCATTTTCATCTTACCTAAGGTATGATCAACTTCTAAAGAATTCAATCCTAATTGATAATCAATACCATAAGATTTTAAATAAATAACCATTAAACTATATAAATAAGAAATTTTCATCTTATTAGAAGCATGATTATAAGCATGCTTAATCCCAATATTTAATAATAACCTTCTAATTTCTAAAATAATCCATAAAATAAATAAAACAAGGCAAACAATCGTTATAACACCTAAAAAGATATCTTTTAAACTATCTACACTTTCAACAATTTGATGAATTAGACCACTATTTTGACCATCATCCAATCCTTGAGAATCATCATGTCCTTTTTCAATATTTACCTGGCTATTATCTCCTTGAGGCATAGCAACCATATTCATTAAAGTATAAACATCATAATAATATCCTGGTGTTACATCTATTGGTAACCATCCCATACCATCAAAATAAACTTCTACCCAAGCATGACCATCTTTTGATGTAAGAGTAGCATTCCCTTCTTCATCAATAGCGTCACTTTTTAATAAATATCCTTCAACATATCTTGCTGGAATATTATAATGGCGAAAAGCTTCTACTGCTGCTGAAGCAAATAAAACATCATTTCCTGAAATCTTTTGATTTAAAAAATCTTCAAGAACATTGTCACTTTGAGTATTTGTTTTTTCATCATATTTCATATATTTAGTAAGTGTATCTCTAATATGTTGTGAAATTGAATAAATACCTGTATTTTCAAATTCATCTTGATCAAATAAATGAGCAATTGTTTTTTCTAATCCCTGATCAACTGTCTGATAATTTTCATAAACAAATTGTCGATAAACAGCTTCTGTATCTAAATATTTCTTTTGAGATTTATTTGGTTGGTTAAGCCAGTCACTTCCTGTCATCAATTCACTTGGTGAGACAGAAGATGTTTCTGTATAACTATAATTCTTTGTTCCAAAGAGAGCATTTGACTTTAAATTAAGATCTTTTTGAATCAATGATGATGAAACATCTTTTTTAGAAATAGAATAAGGTGTATAGAGATATTTTTTATTAGCTCCTGTATTATTAATTTCTACTTTTTGAGATGTATCATCTAATTGAGATAATTTTTCATAAAGACTATATTGATAAGATGAAGAAAAATTCTTGTTTTCTAACCATTTCAACATTCCTTCATGTTTTCCATTATAACTTGCTCTTTTTAAATCTTGCCATTGATTATTTTGTAAAGTACTCCCTACAAACCCCTTTAAATACAAATTCTTTCTTTGTGAAACAGCTAATTGTAGACGTTCTTCTTCATTTTCATGAATTATAGATGCTTTCTTTAAATTGCCTTGTGGAAGATTATCTTTACCATAACGAAGATCTTCTACTTGTTGTAAGACTTCTTTTTTTATTTGTTGTAAAGATAAATTATCTTGATAAACAGGTAACGCTATAGCCACAAAAATAATTGAAATAATCACAAGCCATTGAACTGTTTTTGAATTGATCACTTTATTTTGGTAATACATCCAAATCATCAAAAGAGTGATTATACAAAGTGATCCCCCAATAAAAGAAAAACGATCAATCCATAAAGTAAAGGCAAAAACAATGGAAAAGATAAGAATAATACCCATCATTTTTTCTTTTTTTATCGAACGATAAATAAAATAAGTAATAAATAGAATAACAACCAAACTAAAAGCTTGTATATGACTTGTTGTAATAGCTTTAGTCATCATCAGATTTCTAGCATCATCAAATTGAACATTATACCGTTGAATACAATAATTTATAATTCCCAAAAAGCCATAATAAAAACTTTGAAATGAATAAATAATCCCAATAATAAAAGTCATCACTATAGGAAAAATAATCTCTTTTATTTTTGTTTTATAAGATAAAAGATTTACTCCTATTAAAACAAATAAACTGACAATAATTTCTAACAACCATGAACTTTCTACGATACTATGATAAAAGCACAAAAAACTAATCACTAATACAAATGAATAAAGGAGGGTCGTACTTAAAGAAATAATTTTATTTTTTTCCATTTTTGACCTCCTTATATTTCAAAACGATATGTATTTTCATCAATTAAATCAACCGGTAATTCATATAATTGATTTTGATGATGTTTTGTTGTTTGTACTTTTTCAAGATGATCTTTTACAGTGATTGCACTAACACTTAAAAAATCATTTAATTTTGAAATTTCTTCATTGAAATTTCCTGCTGTAACATAAATCATTTTTGTAAAAATCAAATCTAACTGTTCACTCATAAAAAGATGTAATGCATTTCCGTTTTGTAAAGAAACACCTTTATAAAACCATTGTTCTAATGTCGTATAGTAATCTTGAACATTATTCATTTCTAACCAATAAAAACTTCCATGATCATAAAGCGCTACATAATGACCTATATTTTTAAGTAATAATTCTTCTGACATACTTATTGCAAAAGATAATGCTTTTGATAAAACCTTTTTATCAACTTCTTCATTTTGATCATTTAAACCAATATCAACTAATAAAACTGTTTCAAAACTACTATTATGAGAACCTTCCTTTAATAAAACTTCTCCTGTTTTAGCAGAAAGTTTCCAATGAACATGACGAATATCATCTCCAGGATAATATGTCTTTAAATCATAAATTTCAGACATATCAGGACCTTTTTTATATTGGTACTGTAAAACACCATTTTCATAAGGTTTAGAAAGTTCATTATATAATAATTCTATATTTACTTTCCCTGGATAAACCACAAGATGATGTTTTTGAGTTTGTGAAATAGGAACTCTACAAAACCCAAAAACATCATATAAATAAACTTTTTCATATGAAATCATGACATTCCCACAATAAGTCGCAGTATATTCTTGATTCTTTCGGGCTGTTTTTATTCCTAATGGAATAAAAATATTTCTTTTGAGTTCATTTTTTAAAGTCATGTTTTTATAAACAAAAACATAATCTATTCTTCCAGAAACAAGTAGTCTATAACGACTCTTTACTTCTGTTGTAAATGATAGAGACTGACCTACTTTTCCTTGCTTTGGACCTTGGATATCCATTTGAATATATCTTAATTCCAGTTTCAATAAAGTAATTAAAATAAATGGAAAAACAATACCAATGATCCAAATAATTAAGAAGTAGAAATATGTAGAATAAATATAGGCAACAAGTACCAAGAAATTAATTATTCCATACAACAAATATTTATTCTTCATCTTAATCAGCCAAAGGAGGTTTAACTTCTTTTAAAATTTCATTTAAAATATCTCTAGCATCTAAACCTTCTATCCTTGCTTGTGGACGTAATATCATACGATGTGCACATACATCTAAAAAGACATATTGAACATCTTCTGGAATAACATAAATACGATCTTCTAAAACAGCATGTGCTTTAGCCATTTGTACAAGTGCTAATACTCCACGAGGAGAAACACCTAATTCTACTAAAGGCATTTCTCTTGTTTTTTCACATAATAAGACAATATATTTTAAAACATCATCACTGATACGTACAGAAGATAAATAGTTTTGTACTTCAATCACATTTTCTTTTGAAGCAACTTCTTTAATTCTTTCAATTGGATTATCGTAGCGACGTGATTTAATAATTTCTATTTGTTTTTCTAAATTAGGATAACCAATAGATAAACAAATCATAAATCGGTCCAATTGTGATTCTGGTAAAGGTTGAGTACCAGCAGAACCCATGGGGTTTTGTGTTGCCATCGTAATAAAAGGATGTGGTAAATCATAAGTAACACCATCAACTGTTACATTATGTTCTTCCATTGCTTCTAGTAAAGCAGCTTGTGTTTTAGGCGATGTACGGTTAATTTCATCTGCTAAAAGTAAGTTACTAAATACAGCCCCTGGTCTAAATTCAAATTTTTGTGTTTCATTATTTAACATTGTAAAACCAACAATATCTGATGGTAATGTATCTGTTGTAAACTGAATTCTTTTATAATCTAAACCTAAAGCTTTAGAAAAAGCTAACGCTAATGTTGTTTTACCTGTTCCAGGCGCATCGTTTAACAAAATATGTCCTCCTGCATAAATTGTCATTAAAACCTTTTTAATTATTTCATCTTTACCAATAAAGACTTTTGAGACTTCATCAATAATATGTTGTGATTGTTCAATTATCATTTTCATCTACCTCATTTTCTAAAGCTTCTTGTTTATTTTCATCTTGTTGATCATTTTGATCTTCATCATTGACTTCTTGTTGGTTATCTTCTGGTGCTTTTTCAACATCAGGAACAACTTCCTGATTGTCATCAGGTTGAGTACCTGTTTCTGGTAAAGTATATCCTAATAAACCAGCAATTTTCTTTACTGATTGATTAAGCTTTTCTTCGTTAACACTTGGATCATTATCTTCACAAGCTATGAAACGGTACTTCCAAGCATCTATGTATTTTTGTTCTAAACCTTTAGCTGCACCACTTAAAGTAATATGGAAATCTTCACTAGCCATGTCACCAAAAGTATATTCAGTAAATTTATTATAGAATAATTCAATTGGTGTTGCATTTTGGAAAACAATTTCACTTAAACTTTCATCCCCACCAAAAGTATTTGTCCATAAACATGCAGGATAATCTGTATCATTTCCATAAGTTTTTGGAAAAATAACTTTTGAAATATTTGATCCATAAAATGCAACTTGCCCAATTGGTCCTAAACCATCAGGTAAAACAAGTTCACCTGTTAAATTCGTTCCATAGAAGGCATAATCATCAATCCAATACATATCATCTGTCATATTAAATTGAACGGAAGTAATTGGCACATCTTCAAAAGCACTTGTACAAATTTCAAATGTACCTTCTTTAGTAGCCACATCCCCTTGAACATCTGTTGTGGCATTGATTAAATAAAATTCATCTTCTACTGTAACAGTGTTTCCATTTTGATCTGTTCCTCGAGCATATCCATAAAGAATTTCTCCACCATAAGATTCATCTATAAAATAAGCACCACTATATGTATTACCACCATTATAGCCTTCTCCATCAAACGGGATATATATTTGTTTTGTTACTGAAGGCAAATAATCATTTTCAAAAATAGCTTTTTTAGCATTAAATGCCATATAACGTAAATCATATGACCAACTATTTGTAATTTCTAAGGCATTTTCTTGAATAGTGATGCTATCTGTATTTTCAGAGAAAACACTTTCTAACGCCTCACAGCCATAAAAAGCATAGCTATCAATTTGATTAATATGTTTAGATAACTTGACATGTTTTAAATTTTTACATTTAGAAAAAGCATGTTGTCCTATTTCTGTAATTGTAACCCCTGGAATACTATTTTCGTCAAATTGTATTAAATCAGTAGGTGCATTTAATAAAATCGTCGCATGTGATCTATCACGATAATACATTTCTAGATATTCAAAACCATTCTTTGTTTGAAAACTTGAATCTGTTTCACTAAGTAATGCAAATGAAGCTTGATCTATTTCATTCTTCCATTTATTATCATATAATTCATAATAATTTATTGACACATTAATTGCTTTTAATGAATCCGCTTGGCTAAATGTATCACTATATGTACCTGGAATATCTTTCGTTAAGAAAGCAACTTCTTCAACTTGGCTATCTTTAAAAATTTGATGTCCTAATTCAATATCACCATGAGTAAAGATAATACGTGTAATTTTATCATTACCACTAAAAGCATAATCATCTATTTTTTCTACTGTTTCAGGAATAACAATTGTTCCTGCGGCACTATCCATTGTACTCACTAATTCTTTTTCATCATTTAAGAAAACCAAATTATTATTCACCGTATAATCATACGATTCTCCATTTTCATTAATTAAATTTTTTACAAATCTTCTATAACTTTTCTTAAAATAATCCAAATAATATTCATCAGGGACATGAATAATTGTATCTGTTTGAATATTCTTAAATGAACTTTGATCAACCATACATGGACCATCAAAATAAACATCTGATACAAACCAGGAAACAATACCTTTAATTGCTGTAACTCCTTTAGGAATATAAATTGCATCCGCTATCGGTGTTTGATAAACAATTGTTTGATCTTTATTCATTAACAAGCCATCTTCATTAGAACTATATTTTGTATTATTTTCATCAACAATATACTTACCATAAAGTTGTAAACCACTCCTTCCAAAATTGGCACTTTCAATAGAAGCAGGTATATAAAAATCGCCATAGAAATTTTGCCAACCTGCATAATTCATTTCTATACTGTTTACTTCTTCAGGTACATGAATATCCGCAAATTCATCACCACCATAACCTGTAAATGCATAATTATAAATTGTATATGAATCTCCCGCAAATACATATTCACTTTGTAATTGAACTTCATACCCTTCAGGTAAATCTTTCATTTCTAACGGAATAAGTGAAATTCTTCCTTTTTTATGAGCTATATATGCTGTTTGTGAATCAATATCGCTACCATCTTCATTTTTCCAACCCATAAATATTTGTGTTTGTGTTTGATAAGTTGGTACGATCAAATTATAGTATTTTCGTAAATCTTCTGTTTCCTCTTTTTTTAAGTAGAAATAACCTGTTTCTTGTTGATTGTAATCTTGTAATGAAATACGTGTTTGATATTCGACCTTAAATGTCACTTCATATTCTTGCCAAGGACTTGAAGCATTCATTCTAAAATAAAACTTTACTGTAAAATCTTCCGTTGCATATTGAGGATAAGACCCTATTTTAAAATTATCATTGTAATCTTCTATTCGATAAAGTTTAGGAAACTTACCTTCTTCATTTTCAGCAATTATTACTACCATATTACATAATAATTTCCAAGGAGTAATGACACAACCTTCATATAATTGATCAACACTTTCTTTAGATAAAAATTCTGTATTTAAAAATTGAATTGTATAACTAGCACCTTCTTTTTGAAGAATACCATCATTTGTAAATGTTGAGGCATCTCCATAAATTAAATCATTAGACATATCTGGTAATCTAGCTATCGGATCAGGATCAACTATTGGTGTTTTATTATCATGATTGGTATTTTTATCTACTACTTCATTTGAAATACCTGTTCCTGTATTATTTATTGGTATCTTTTGTCCAGGAATAACAACTGTAACATTACCGTCACCTGTTCCATTTGGATTAACACCTATAGTATTATTTCCATTAACACCTAATCCTGTTTGTCCATATATCTTTGTTGGATCTACTCTTCCTTGATTTTTAAATAAATAAGGAGAATTATTAAGATTTGTTTGTGAAATTTTATCTAATGCTTGTTGATTTTCATTAAGATATTGACTTTCATCTTGATTTTGATTTGTGTTTGTTTGTTGATTTTGATTTGAAAAAACAACTTGATTATTTTTCAAATCTAAAGCTTGTGATTGTGGTGAGAAGATTGAACTTTTTTGGTAAAGTTGATAAGCAGAAATCGCACATGAAAAAGAAACAACCGTCACAACCACAGCTTTTCCTAAATACGGTACTGATAATTTAAATGTCTTTTTCATTATGCATCCCTCCTTGAAAAATATTCACTTAATTCTTTTTCCATTACATCAAAATCAATAGGCTTTGAAAAATGTCCATCCATTCCCATCTCTTTAGAATAGCGTTTATTTTCTACATATGCATCAGCAGATAAAGCAAAGATAGGAATTGCTTTACCCGATTCCATCATTCTTATAATTTGCGTTGCTTCATAGCCATCCATTTGTGGCATTTGTATATCCATTAAAATCAAATCATAATAATTTTTAGCATGCTTCTTAAATGTATCAACTGCCTCTTGTCCATTTTCTACACGATCGACAAACGCTCCTTTAGCATTTAATACACTCATACAAATTTCTGCATTAATTTCATTATCTTCAGCAAGCAATATACGCTTTTTCTCAAAACTAAATTGTTCAACAACAACTTCTTTTTCATCTTCATATTCTTGACTTGGAGCAACTGGTAAATTTAAAAAGACTGTAAAATCGGTTCCTTTATCTTCAAGACTATCAACAACTATTTCTCCACCCATCAATTTAACAAGCTGATCTGTAATAGCCATTCCGAGTCCACTACCACCATACTTTTTAGAAATTTCAACTCCTTCTTGTTCAAACGGTCTAAATATATGACTTAAAAACTCTCTTGACATTCCTTTACCTGTATCATGAACACGCATCATAATATTTGCAACCTTATCTTCTTTATACATTTGTCTAAATGTTACTGTAATTTCACCATTATCAGTAAACTTACTAGCATTGGATAATAGATTAACAAGTATTTGCATAATACGTAATTCATCTCCCATAAAATATTTTACATCAAAATCAAAATAATCAATTTTAAATAAAACATTTTTCTTTTCAATTGTTTCTTTAAAAATATTATTTAATTGTGCTTTTAAATGATAAATATTAAATGGTTTACTCTCTAATTCTAATTTTCCTGCTTCCATTCTTGACATATCCAAGACTTCATTGATGAGTGAAAGTAAATACTTAGAAATATCTTCTGCTTGTTGTAAATAGTAACTTTCTTGTTTAGCATCTTGTTTTGATTGTCTGGCTAATGTCAACATCCCAATAATTCCATTCATAGGCGTTCTAATTTCATGTGACATTCTTGATAAAAATGAAGCTTTATATTCACTTTCATTTTTAGTTGTTTCTATTTGTTGTAAATAATCTAATTCTTTTAAAACATCTTCACTATGGTCATAAAAAGCGAATAGATGATATTTTCCATGTTCTATTGCAGTAATTGTTAAAATAAACCATTTATTTTCATCTTTCATTTTAAAAGAATATTTAAAAGGTTCTTGTTGATTCCATTGCTTATATTCTTTTAAAAATTGTCGGTAAGTATCATCTTCTACAATTTCTTTTAAAACTTCTATATCAACTTGTATACGTTTTGGTAAAATATGAAATACTTCTTCAAAGTGAGAAGATAAAAAT
>ERZ1034713.433-NODE-433-length-25052-cov-47.807017_pt1 | contig 25052 bp, 28 predicted proteins | sample MGYA00520692_ERZ1034713 | MGnify/ENA primary metagenome ERZ1034713 (study PRJEB33766, sample SAMN09781717) | gut metagenome | biome: gut microbiome | host: Homo sapiens | place: Madagascar | study: EMG produced TPA metagenomics assembly of the PRJNA485056 data... | reverse complement strand
TATCCTACACGGGGAGGCTTTTTGTCTATTGTCTACTTTTTACGGACCGGTTCAGTAATGGTTTGAACGGTGAAGGTTACTTTGTTTTCAAAGATACCCTCCTCTGCAAAACCGCGTATAATTATATTTCCGCTCAGCCATTTACGGAGGAATCCACTGGCATTGTAGCTACCCTCAATGAGACATATGGCACAGCGATAAAGGACAAAAGCAATGTCCTTGAGGACGGCTCTGGCGTTTGGCTGGAATGGACAACAGAGGACGTAAATATTTCCTACTTCTATTACCCTAATGAAGACAACAAATATGAACTTGTCCTTGCATATGAACTTCCCGACAGCAAAATTCCAGCCACTGATACTTCTGACCGAAATGGTGATTTCCGTATTGGCTTCTGGGGCGACGGTATAGAAACGATCAACAAGTACGAAACGGCTAAATTTGAAGGAATCTCTGAAGAAGATGATGGTACAACAATGATGATGTACTCCGGAACCGTCTCCGGGAGAAGTAACACCTATATAACCTATCTTTTCGATTCCGCCGGGAAACTATACCAGTGCTTTTATGGATTCAATGATACTTACAGTGGTGCGGAGCTCTACATTGCGGCCTATAAATCCTTAAAGGAAAGCCTTACTGAAAAATATGGCAAGCCCACTTCTGATGAATGCAAAAATCTCTCAAGTCTCGCTCGGTACGCTGATGAAGATATCGCATTACAACTGGGATATTCTGCATATCGTGCAGTTTGGAAAACTGAAACAACTGACATTACGCTCATCATGTACAATTTAGGTGACGGAATCGAAACAACGCTTGCTTATACCGATTCCAACCACGAAGAAATCAAAGATACTTCTGGCCTCTAATATCCAAAACCATCCCGGCGGCTCACCCCCGTTGGGATTTTATTTTACCCAGACATGACAAAAGCCCCTGCCCATTCAAAAGGCAGAGGCTTTATTCATTCCTCGTCAAACAGACTTTTGCAGTAGCATTCATTTACTACTTCATCCTCTTTGGGATGCTTTTCATTGGCCTTTTCATCCAGCGCTAGCTTCTTTAGCTTTCTGGATTCCTCTACGAAAGTTTCAAACACCAGCTTGTCGAACTCGTAGCGGAGCTTATCGTATTCCTTCTCTGAAAAATTCTGAACTGCACCTTGAATACTCTTTTTAATTTCATGCTTTAGTGCTGGGGAGATGGAACAACTAGGCTCTTCTTCTGTTAAAAGTGCACTTTCAGGATTTTTAACCACCCTGGATGTAGAGTCGGCCTCCATTTGTTTTCGAACCGCCTGCAAAATATATCCTTGCGTACTCATCTGTGCAGCAGCGGCACATTCTTTTATGCGCGAAGCCTCTTCCTTATAAGGCTTTAGCAAAATTTGAGAATATTTGGCATCGCTTTTTTTGTTGCTTGCTTTTTTGGCTTCGTTGTACGCCATCAGTCCCTCCATATATCGTGCTTCAGATCAAATATATCGTGATTTCACCCAATTATCCGCAGATTTTTCCCTAAAAAGGGAACAAAACAGAGAAAACACGATATAGTGCTTGACACGTACACGATACCGTGATAAATTGAGCACACTTCATCGGCTCCATCTCGTTTCCCGGAGCCATTAAACATTCACTCGTAAAATGCAGGAGGTCATCCCCATGAGCCACCACATCCACAAGCGCCCCTTTCCATAGCCTGTCAGCTGTGCAGGGGACTCATCCACGATGGGACAAGAACATTATACCATCTGTCCCGCCGTTTTGCAATCTTGACGTATAGAGGAGAGAAATCATGAAACAGACCGTTAAGACCAGCCGTGCCGCCGGGCAGCTTGAAAAAATGTTCCGGGAGCTCAACAAGCATTACTTCAAGGGCAAACTTCCCGAACCTATCATATCCCTCAAGAAAACCCCATCCGCGTACGGACACATCACCTGTTCAAAGGTCTGGAAAGCCGGGCAGGAAAGCAAGTACGAGATCAACATCTCCTCTGCCACGCTCGACCGCCCGATTGAGGAAACCACCGCGACACTCCTTCATGAGATGGTGCACGAGCACAATCTTGAGAACCAGATCAAGGACACGTCCAACAACGGCGTCTACCACAACCGGCGCTTTAAGGAGCAGGCCGAGGCACACGGCTTGACCGTCGACCACCACGAAAAGTACGGCTGGACCATCACGAGCCCGTCCGAAGAGCTGCTGGACTTCATCATCTTTCAAGGCTGGCAGGACATCCAGATGGGCGAACGTTTGGCGTGGGCTGATATGTTCGGCACCGGAAGCGGAAGCAAGGCACCGGGCAGCAGCGAGACCGGAGCACCCAAACCGCCCAAGGCCAAGAGCAGCACCCGGCGGTGGATATGCCCCAAGTGCGGAACCATCATCCGAAGCACCAAGGAAGTGCGCGTCATCTGTGCCAACTGCATGGAGATGTTCATAAAGGCCGACTAAATCACAGCAGGACAGAGAGCGAGGGCACGAGTGAGAGTAGTGCCGTATGTTAAAAATATTGGAGGTTCCCCATGGATACTTATAGAATCGCCATCGACACCTTTATTGCAGAGACGTTCGAATGTAGGGCCAGTGTATGTGCCATCTTTACAGGGGCGGACATAGCTTTCCAAGACGTCCAACTGCATACCCGCCGGGACAAAACAGAACTGCATCTCATGGCCGGAAGTACTGTTCTTTCTGTACCGCTTGCCAGCATCCTGAGCATCGAGAAGTTGGTATTCCCGGATATCCAGACCATCGAGTACGAGATCAGCACCAAAGAGGGCGGAACCATCACCGTTGACGTTTTCTAAAAGTGCACTTATAAAAAACAGACTCGTTTACTGAGTTTGGCCGCTTCATATTATCAAAAACAGGAGACTTACAAATGAGTGAAGTTATTACAAAAACCTTGACCGCCCACGAGTTTTTCACCTTTCTTGGGCACTTTGATTATATTACTTTCTACACAATCTGTCTACACCCAGAGATGCGAATGGACTACACCTGCCGAACAACCGATCTTCTGTTAACCACTGATGAAGATTGGTCTTGCATTCTCCACACCAAACCATCTTCGGCTGCAAATATTTCAATCCACGGCTCTGCCTATGTCTGTACGGTTGTATTGCACGATGGGCTCTGCACCTCCGCATCTGCCTACCAGTGGTCCCCCGATGGAGAACCCATCCAGATGGATTTGTTCAACGAAGTCTAATAAAAAATAGGGTACACCCCACTTTGTAACTGAAACATCGTCTATACCTTGAAATTTAGGGTCGATTTGCGCATTGTTTTCAATGATTTTGGGCAAGTCTGACCCTATTTTTCTATCATCCAGTGAGGTACATCTTATGAAGGTCGCATATGTCCGCGTCAGCACCGAAGAGCAGAACGAAGCCCGCCAGATCGAAGCGCTCAAGAAGCACAGTATCGAGAAGTGGTTCACCGAAAAAATCAGCGGCAAGAGTATGGACAGGCCCCAGCTCCAAGCCATGCTCGACTACGTGCGCGAAGGGGATACCGTCTACATCCATGACTTCAGCCGTCTTGCACGAAGTACCAAGGACCTGCTTGAGATTGTGGAGCGTTTACAGGCCAAAGGTGTGCATCTGGTCAGCAACAAAGAGAACCTCGACACCGGAACCCCTACCGGAAAGCTGATGTTGACCATGATTGCGGCCATCAACGAGTTTGAGCGCCAAAATCTGCTGGACCGCCAGCGGGAGGGTATCGCTATCGCCAAGCGGAATGGGGTCTATAAGGGACGCAAGAAGGTCGCTCTACCCGATAACTTTGCTGTGCTGTATGCCCGGTATACCCGCCGGGAACTCAACAAAGGGCAACTGGCCGAGACCCTTCATGTCACCCGCCCAACACTGGAACGGATGATTCGAGAGCATTTATCAGCACAAAACCCAGAAAATTCTTAAAAGTGCACTTGTAAATCCGATTAGTTGGACATCAAGTGTGATATTCTTCAGTCAGTCCAAAGAAACACACGATAGTACAGGAGGATTTCACTATGAGTCACAAACACGACCCTTTTCTTGACTATGCCATGTACAGCTCTATTCAGAGCGACCGGGAACATGGACGACCGCTTGGCTGTGGATGGATTATGCTGCTGATGTGGGGAGGTATCATTTTGTATGTTATCTGTGCGATTGGCGCCGCTTTCATGAATTAAGCGTATTCCAGCGCAAGAGGTGGATTTATGAATATTCAGTGGCTTTCCCTTAATCTATCGGCCAATTGAGCCAAAAGAGCAACATCTGCTTCGTTCAAGCCGGTCACATTGACAGCGCTGTAATTTTCTACGCCAAGCAGGTAGTCTGTCGATACGGAAAACAGTCGTGCGAGGTCAACCAGACTGGGCGGGGATGGCATAGAAAGCCCTTGTTCCCATGAATTGATACCGTTTCGTGTCATATTCATTTTGCGCGCAAGTTCGGCCTGTGTCCATCCACGGGCTTCTCGCAAGGCTTTGATACGGTCTGCCGTCATGTTACCGCCCCCCTTTTTATGTCAAGTATAGCCACCTATCCGGGCGAGTCTTTATCATTTGGGCTCCACTACTTGACATTTTGATAAAAGCGTGGTAACTTCAGAGCAGAAAATCAGTAAAATTGTTGAGAAACGGCATAATCTTTCAAAATAGTCTCATCAGGAGGAAATTGTTATGAGTGGAGCTGTATCGTTCGTTTTGGGTTTGCTGGGGCTGGGTGCGTCTGGCGCGGTGAGTGCTGGGCAGAACGCAAAAATCAAGAAGGCAGACTATCAGTATGGCGAGGAGCACGGCCTCCATGGCACCTCTGAGGTCCTACAAATGCGGGAGCGAGTACGTAAAGAGTGGTGGAGTATCTGCGGCAAGACCTACAACGCATGTGAGCGGCCTGCATCGAGTTACGGTAATCTCAGCAGAACCCCGTGGTGCTATCTGAAAAAGCGCTGGTTCATTGACCACCTGAACAAAAAGGGCATTCCTTATGATGATCTGGTCGTGGACGATGTTACCGGCGTTACCTTTTACGAGAGCCAGAAAAGAACGTCCGAAGCGTATATGAGAAAGCTGCGGTGAGAGGTTTCTTATATCATGGCCAACAAGAAATACCCTCCACCAGAAAGCCGCGCAGCTAGCAAGCATGTTTTGGTCTACCCGAATTGGATGTCTGCGCAGCGATATCACGAATATCAAGAATCACGAGCACGTGCAGCGAGAGTCGAGCATGACAAATTAAAACAGGAAGCCGATCGGCACAATGCCTTCGTCGAAAATGCTAAAAAACATGGCATCCCACTTTCTAAAAAGAAGAAGTAATTGTATAAAGCATCTCTCCGAAAAAGCTCTATTGTCTGACGCCACAGGAGGAGCAATATGGCCAACAAGCACTACACTGGCACTAACACTCCACAAATTAAACAGTTGTATCCAGAATGGCTCTATCCCGACTGGATGCCTTGGTGGGAATATCGTGAATACAAAGCCGCAAAATTTAATGAGCTTCAAGAAGAAAAAGCAAGTGCACACCGGCAAAAGTTAGAACGTGACCAGCAAGCCGAACGGCATAAAGCCTTTGAAGAAAATGCTAGAAGGCATAACATCCCGATTCCGAAGAAAAAGAAAGAGCCATGGGAGGACTAGTCCATTTCAGCATAGGAGGTAGATTTATGGCTGAAAATAATAAGTTCATTGTCAAAATTATCGACCACGATAATAATAACTCTATTCTACAAGAACTCGGTTATCAGACGAGAGAACGAGCTGAAGAGTTCAAACGAATTTCTGACCGTGCTTATGGTAAACTTTTAGGTGAAAACCAGACCAGAATCACGACTGAGATTTTTGAGCTCTAACACAGCACGTCCTGGGGCATAACATAAAACCGCCGTAATTTAATAACCAACTCCAACACAAATGCCCTGCCGCTCAGACACGAGTAGCAGGGCTCCTTCTATTTTATACAGTATTCAGTCAGAAAGTGAACTTAAAAAGCCGCGTTTAATATCAGCCAGCACACATCCCGGCGGATTTTCGATTTGATTATGGTTTCACCACTTTTGAGCATATCTATTTGCGTCGTGAAATACGACGGAATTATAGTGCGCATCCCCTGAAACAAGGCATCCTTCCCCAGAATACAGGGAAAAAGGGAAAGTCGGAAATGCCACCACCCGAAACAAGGTAGATGTATAAGGTCGTGATTTGCGACCTTTGGAGAACATGGAGGACAGCTCATTTTTGAGCGTAGCCACTTGTGTGCACAGAGAACATTTTTGTCCACCATCTACATCTCCCCAAAATTGGGGACACCCTTCTCTTGATGGGGTCAGTCTAAGCGACCTCACTCCAATTTAGGCCGTTGCCGGTGCGTACTGTTTGGTACAGGGTCGTGTATGGCGATTCTATCAGCGCTGAAAATTCAGCTGTGACCCATTGAGCTCGGTCGTCAATTTGACGACTGAGGTCGGAAATCACATGTGGATCGTTTCGGTATGTTGTCAACAGTGGTCAGTTTGACCACCGTTGAGAGAGGAATTACGAAGGTACGTAAAACAACGGTGTACAATATGCGTGGTGTCATCGAAATCTGCCGCTACAACACCAATCCCAAGACCAACGCCTTTATAGACTGTATACCATAGACAAGCACCCTGCCGCCACTCTCCTATCCCCTACTATACCCCTGCCAATTCACGCCGCCGTGCCGTTGTGACACATTTCAGCACTTAACGACGTATTTGGACGCTTTTCGCCAGGTTTGGCATATTTTGCGTTACATTTATTTCGAACAGAATGAAACTGATCCAAATATATGTAATAGGAATGGTGTCAAAATGGTTACTTCCGATTTGTCCGCCCGTATCAATGATGTACTGCGCTATGTCGGGATCACCCGCAACATGAACGCCTACATGATTCTATCACAAGCTCTGACGTTGATTGCTGAAGATGAAGACCGCCTGCGAGCCGTAGAGAAAGAGATCTACACGCCCATTGCCGACAAAACTCTGCGCGGGCCCAGAGCAGTCCAAAGCACGGTCCGCCGGGCATCCAAGGTCGCATGGGATTTCTTCCCCGATCGCGTTCAAGAGCTGGCTGACTATCCTCTGAATGGTCGCCCCTTTGCCGTGGCTATGCTTGAGCTTCTTTATAATGGTGTCGCCCGCTATGACGATCTTTCTATTCTGAAATAAGCGCCCTTCAATAGCAGCACCCTGCTACTCTATGTCATATCACGAGCAGTGGGGTATTTTTGCGTCTTGATTTGGTTTCAACTAGTGTCAAATTGTCGTCAGTTGAGCGGAATAGAACGGTAGAACGATAAATCGCATGTTGCAATCTGTGCAGATCATAGAAAGCCGTCATGTACTATGCGGAGTTTTGTGCACCCCTCAAATCGAGGGCTACTGCGAAATACCGACGCCTTTATCAGAGCGCTATTGAACTTTTACCGATTTGGATAATGTTCATTGATCGTATCATCGTTAGAATATGGTTCTCGGTAGTCGCTTTGTCCTCTGAGCCTTTGAACCCGCATCAATTTGAGGCTAGTTGCACAGATGGTCGTGGCATGCGGCTCCCTCTGACAGCCCAAAATCCGGCCACCAAACGATGTCCACAGTGTAGACGCCCTTGTATTATACGGTAACGCGATATATTCCATTTGAGGTATACTTTTCAATCGTGTCAATCCAGATAGAGTAACGATTTGTGACGCCATCCGCCAGGCAGACGCTTTCTTGCTTCTCAATATTCGACGCATCATCGTATTTTCTCAACAAACTGAGACTCAACATTATTTTGATCTTTTCGAAGAAGCACCATATATTTTGACGATGAATCGAATTATTGTGACACATTCGCTGTCGCTCCTCAACTCCAATCTTGAAAAAGCTCGCAGGTTCGCTTCGTCAAGATTTCCGTTTGCGTGTTCATGCTAACCGAGCGTTTCCGCCCATCCTCATTCTTCGGACGTTCGAAAGCACTCAGCTAGCATTCCACGCAGATAGAAATAGAACTTGTCAATAAAGACGCTTCCATTCGTAATCATCCACAATAAAAGCCCGACCACTCAAATCAGTAGCCGAGCTTCTGTTATTTCAATGCGTATATTTTTCACCTTATTATATAGTGCAGTGAATTTTATGCGCATCTTACTACTTTGTGACCCACCAAATCATCCTGTCTCGCAATTCTCCGCTCGTACCACGTTTCCTGTGAAGATCATATCCATAGTGTTGCAGCCATTGACGCGCACAGGTGTAGCTTGGCAACGATTTCTCAGCGTGACCATCCGCTTTGTTGTAGATATGCCCCATCTCAAAGAAGATTTTCTGCCAGTCTTCATAGTAGCGTTCCTCATTCAGATGGGCATCCAGATACTCAAGCAGCAGCGGCGGTTCAAGGGATTCAACTTTCGCAAGCAGGCTTTCATCAATCTCTTTCAGCAACTCTGTCTGGTAGCTCTGAGCGAGCATCTGACGAAGAAAATCACGTTCCACAATAGCCTGCAAGTTCGCACGCTTTCTCCAGCAGTATTCCCCTTCCCATGGGTCCAGAACAACTGTGTGGCTTTCCTTCAATGCTGATTGTGTTTCAGGTTGATGCAGATACGCTTTCCATGCCTTCTTGTCATCGAACCATTTTTGATATGCTCTCGCCGGTGCAAGCTGATACTTCTCTAACCGTTTGACCTCGTTTTCAAGCCGCTCCTTCGAGTAGTGTTGGAAATACGCCACACAGATATCCTCTGCACTCAAGGGACGCTTCCGACCAAGAATCTGGGCATTGGCGATGGGATTCCACAGTTCACTGACGATGTATTTCAGGGTGGGGTCCTTGATGTCGACGCCATTATAAAGGGTGGATGTGGTCAGCGTGACCTGATGCAGCAGTGTGGCATCGTTCAGCACATTGTCCAGCTTATCGAACTCTCTCGCTTCCGGGCGATACTTGGAACACAGGCACACTACATCCTCTATTCCTTCTGCCTTCAGAGTGTCCCGCAGCTTTCGCAGCTTAGCAATAGTCTCCACAAAGACGAGAATTTTCTCGCCCTCTTTTACCCGGCGGATGATATCAAGTTCGTCATCACCATTGTAGAAAAACTTCACGCTCGACACAAACTGATAGTCCATGGGCAGGCAGTAGTGCTGACCTTCCGGAATCAGCCCCTGTCGCTCCCAGTAATCAAAGAAGGGACGGGCAGTGGCGCTCATAAAAACGCAGGTCCTCGTTGACCACAGTTCCTTGATGGCCTCATAGCTCACATCCACATGATCGTTGAAACTGGCATCTGTCACCATGTAGTGATACTCGTCGGACACGATATAGTCAAACGTTCTCAGATAGGTTTTGGCGGCATCCGGAGCGTTCTGAAGAAATGTTTCGAGCCCCTGATACGTTTCCACACGGATGGTGTGCTCATACTTGTTCTGACTGTCGGTTTCTAAAACCTCTGCTCCGAGATCATCCTTATAAACCCAGTTAGACCGTTCCACGCACCCCAGACGGCACACATCATCCTCAATCTGGTTACGCAGGGCATCACGGTTACACAAGAACAGAATGCGTTTATGCTGCTCATGGGCCCACGGCAGCAGGACCTTCAAGATAAAATAGGTCTTACCAGAATTTGTGCCCGCATCAAATACAACGATGCCATGCCAGTTCTTATAATCATCTCCAATCAGGTCGGTCATATACCGTTTTGTAGGCTGTGGAGTTGCCCCGGCGGTTTCCGGTTCTTCCTCCGGCACAATGGGTTCAACCGGTGCGCTATCATCCTCTTTTGCCTTTTTGCGGGATTTATGCAGAAAGTCCAGAATTTCCTTGATTTTGTTCTGTCGCTCCTCTTCGGTCATCGAGGCGGGGTCGATGTGCTGTTCCTGCTCGTATTCATGCTGCGCCTCTGCTAGTTTCAGATAAAACCCACCAAACGGATCTCTAGTCGTTATTTCGTTACTCATAGGGGGCCTTTCCTCCTTTTTAACTCCACTATACCACATTGTACGGTTACGCTCAAGCAATTTCGACCCTGGTTTATGTCATTATTTCTTAAAAGTTCACATGTAAAAAGCAGCATCGCCGGGATGGGTGATACTGCCTTGAAATTAAAAAGTTTACCTCGTTTTTTCTTCGTCTGTCAGGTGAATTACCCTCGCACGGCTGGCCTTCCGTTTCGCGTTCGCTAACGGGGAGAAGCGGTCATAATCACTGGTAATATCCGCCGCTGCCAGATTCACATACCGCCTTGTCATCTCCATGGTAGAATGGCCAAGAATCTTTTGCAGCTTGAACTGGTTGCCATTGCTCCGGATATAATAGAGCGAGAAGGTATGCCGCAAACCATGGACATTGTACTGCTTCACGCCACGCTTCAGGCAATAACGCTTGAATGCACAGCGTAAACCGCTTCCTGTCAATTGCTCATTACCGATACTTGGGAATAGATACTCATCCTCTTTTGCGTCATATCGCCATTTTCGGATATATTCCTTCAGGATAGAAGCAAGCGCATCTGACATTCCGACGACCTGAGCTTTCCGGTTTTTCGTGTGGGCATAGGTGATTGTCTTATTTTTGAAATCCACATCACCCATCTTTGCACAGCACACGGTCTCTGTCCGGCTTCCGTTGTCCATAATCCAGCAAACGATTGCATACGTGCGCCATTCTGGAAAATCTGCTTTGAGGCTTGGTTTTTCCATCAGTCGTGCTATATCCTCATCACTGAATGCCTTCGGCTTTGTTTCCTGCATCGACATCTCCTTCATCTTGAAGGGCTTTTCAATATAATGGTGGTCATCATCCATGCACCAGTAGAGGAATACTCGGACATCCCGAAGGTAATGGTTCACTGTGACCGGTGATTTGTCCTGTGCCATATCGTTGACCCAATCAAGGAACACTTTGCGCGTAACGGCTTCGATTCCAGTATTTCGGTCAAACTCATTGAACTTACAAAACGCTTCAAAGGTCTGCCGATAGTTGTGAATCGTCTTGGGGCTCTTGTTCTGTGCTTCCTTTTCCTCGATAAATTCCTCGAATGCTTCCAGCAGACCAATTGTGTCCGCCATGGTACTCTTCTGAATCACTCGCTTCATAGTTGCTTCCTCCATGATAATTGTTTTCCAGCAATTTCCAATATTGGAAGAAGCTTTCCTGAGAGTAGTCATATTTTCGCCCAAAAGTTGAGCGTTCTATTCCTGTTTTTCAGGAGTCAATCAGTTACGCACGTTTCTTTTTAATGCCAGCAAAAAAAGAACGCCCAGACATGAAAAACCACATCTGGACGGTTGATTGTTTCTCTCTTTTGGCCTTTGGCCATTACAAATCAGTTGCGCTGCCATTGCGCCACACTAGCGAAGACTACCAGAATAGTATACCACCAGTGGGCGGGTTTGGCAAGGCTGATTTTTTGATTTCCGGATTTGTTTGTGTAGGTTTGTCAATGATATGTTACACAATGGGAGCAGAATCCTGATCCCTGTATTTAGCAAGAAAAGCTAACGGATCAAGCCAGCCCAGCGGTCGAATAGGAAAGTGATTATACTTTCTGTTTTGAACAGCAAGCTGCTTTTGAAAATCAAGAAACGAATATAACGATTTTCAATAATACAGCAGAGAGTACTTTAACTTTTGAGAAAAAGTGATATAACAGAATCAAAGAAGGTGAGTGCTATGTTGCACAACGAAGCTCGAAAGTTGATTCTGGAAGGATACGATAAGGGAATCAGCGTAAAGGAACTGGCAAAGTGCTTTTCTGTAAATACCTGTTCGATCTATCGTTTGCTGAAGCGTCGGAACGAAACGGGCAGCTACGAAACGCAAACGAATCTCCGTGGAAAGAAGCCCAAATTGTCAGATGCAGATCATCAGCACATCCTTTCACTTCTGGAGAAACAGCCGGATATCACTTGTCTGGAGATCATTGAAACGTTGAATTTGCCTGTTAGCATTGATACAGTCTGGCGTTTTCTTCAGAAAGCAGGATACCGCCGGAAGAAGAAGTCTCTTCATGCCAGTGAACAGGAGCGTCCCCGATGTGGCCGAGAAGAGGAAAAACTGGAACGGCCTTATGTCTGGATTCAAGGCAAGTGACCTTGTATTTCTGGATGAAAGTGGGAGTCTCTCCCAAATTTTGTGTAAAGTCCAGATAGCTATAAAACAAGAGCAATTTTAATATGAGGCGGCAGACGGCGGAACCGGCTGTCGCCTTAACAACAACATAACGCCGGCAAGGAGAAATGTCAAGGGCGGCAAAGCCGTTCATATACCCTTGACATTCCCTCCGCAGCAGGTGTTAATCCGGCATACGCTCAGCGAAATAGATGGACAGCTGCGCATGGATGCGGCTCCAGTCCTGTCGGCGACCTGTCCACTTTTTCGTAATATCCATCATCGCCAGATACAGCATTTTCAGCAGACTGTCGTCTGTCGGAAAGACGCTCTTGGATTTTGTGACCTTTCGCAGCTGCCGGTTAAAGCCTTCGATCGTGTTCGTGGTATAAATCAGACGGCGAACTTCCTGAGGATATTTGAAGTAGGTGCTGAGGTTGGCCCAGTTTTCCCGCCACGACTTTGCAATCTTGGGATATTTATTGTCCCAGTTCTGCGCGAAAGTCTCCAAAGCATCCAGAGCAGCCTGCTCGTCCACTGCTGCATACATGGCTTTCAGGTCGGACATGAGAGCCTTCAGGTCTTTGTAAGAAGCGTATTTGCTGGAATTCCGCAGCTGGTGAATAATGCAGTTCTGGATCTCCGTTTCCGGGAACACTGCATGGATGGCTGCGTCGAAACCAGTCAAATTGTCTGTACATGCGATGAAAATATCCTCTACGCCCCGATTCCTCAGACCATTCAGTACGGTCGCCCAGAACTTTGCGCTTTCATTCTCGCCGACCCACATGCCCAGAACATCTTTGCGGCCATCCAGATCAAGGCCGATGGCAATGTACATTGCTTTCTTTACGATTTGCCCTTCGCTGCGGACATGGTAGTGGATCGCATCCAGAAAAACTACGGCATAGATCGATTCCAGAGGCCGCTGCTGCCATTCTTTCGCCACAGGCAGGATCTTATCCGTGATCCGGCTTACCGTAGTGTCAGACACAGACAGCCCATAAATATCCTGAATATGCGCCTCGATGTCGCCGGTCGTCATGCCTTTCGCATACATGGACAGGATCTTCTCCTCGACATCCTGACTGATGCTGGTCTGGTTCTTTTTCAGAAGCTGCGGTTCAAATCCACCCTTCCGGTCACGGGGAACAGAAACCTCGACATCGCCGAAACTGGTTCGCAGATTTTTGCTGCTGTGGCCGTTCCGGCTGTTGTCCGTAGCTTTGTTCTTGTAGTCGTATTTGCTGTAGCCAAGATCCTCATCCAGTTCGGCCTCTAAACCATTCTCCATAAATTCGGCAATGGTTTCCTTGAACAAGTCCTGGATGTCATCCATGCTGTCGATGTTCGCCATTTGCAACAGTTCACGGATTTTTGCTCTACGGGCTTTTTCTTCCGGGCTTCGATTCTTTCGAGACATATCTTTTCCTCCATCCTGATGCTTCTATTTTACACCTCTCCGGAGGTTTACACAATTATTGGGATGGTCTCACCAGAACTAAAGCAGCTCAGTCGGTCAATTTGTCCGGCTGAGCTGCTTTGTGGTTTCTTTTTCGGTCAGTATGCGCTATAATATATATGTATCTGTCGTTTTACTGTGCAGTGAACTTCCACAGAAAGAACTTCTCTATGGTTTTCTCTTCAAAGAAGATACACAGCCTTTTGAAACTTGTTATAGCTACTATTATAATCTTCGTTCTCTATATTTTTTCTTTCATTAAACCTTTCTCCCAGGCATCTGTCACACGGTATGTACAAAAACATCAGCTGGAGCTGAACTCCTACGTTGAACAAGTTCTAAAAGACCGACCAATCAAACAGGGCACTTACAACGGTTGGAAAGTCACCTACGACTTTGGGACACAGCAGATCGACTTTTTTGTTGGCGGCTTCGGCCTTGCGCCCTCTTCCACCTATTGAGGATTTACTATACGCCTGATGATGTTCCAATTGGCATTGACGGCAGCGATGTCCTGCTATCCCCGGATGGAAATGGTTGGAGCTGGAAAGAGCCAAACGGCGACAATTTCCAGTATATCGAAAAGATTTGTAACAATTGGTACTGGTATAAGGCTTCGTTCTAACTTCTGTCAAAGAAGAACCTTTTTATAGCAAAACGGTATATACGAAAAGGAGTGTCTTATCCATGAAAAGAATCCATAGCTTCTTTTGCAAAGATTTGCTTCATGTTTTGGGAAGCATCGGGATTTTTGTGGCATTCTTAATTTCTATCGCCTATAAGCAAGTTGGCGTTGGGGCACTTATAACCGCATGGCTTATTGCTGCTGCAATAATTGGAGCAGCGTTGATTGCAGATAGTCGCAAAGCAGATCTGTTGAAACATGGGATCGTTGTTTCTGGAAAGGTTGATTCCGTAAAACGGGTTCATATAAAGTTTCACATGAGTACATATCATCTTGCCGATGAAGATGTAATTTATCCGTGGGTGATTTGGTATCAATATAAAGTCGGAAAAGATGTTTACTATGGACAATCCCATTGGTTCTGGTTCAATCCTCTCCTATCCAAAGGAACGCCTATCGAAGTAACCATTGACCCCCAAAAACCCGAAAGAAGCATTGTTGCCTCCTGGGAAATTTAAGAAAAACGGTGACGTTCCGCATTGTGGAAAGTCACCGTTTTCTCTTATGCTGTGCAGTGGTCGTTCACTGCACGGATTGATAAGAAGGAGAACTTAAATTTCATACCATCTGATTTCATTGGCATCCAGATGCAGGTCAAAGCTGTTGCCATCCGTCGTATAAACGGTGGTATCCTGCGGCTCGTACGTGTTGTTCACAACGCAATACTTGCCATTTTTGACATAAGCATGGACTTCCACATTGTAGTTGGAACTGAACCAAGTGTGCAGTTCCTCCTCGCTGTGGGCACTCCACAAGATGGCTCGGTAAAGGGTGCGGCTGTTGGCGAAACTATACGGTACACCGCTGATGTATACGGCACGTCCCTTGCCGAAATCATGCGCCGCCATCTGCACTTCCTTATTCCGCTGCACCAGCACTTCCGTGCCTTCCAGGGCATAAATGTTCTTCTTTCCCTCACCGAAGTCGATGGGTTTGTCAGCATCCTGCAAGATGAAATGATTCGGATGCTCTTCCCAGTTGTACTTGTCGTAGTTCAGGGTAAAGCCGTTTTCTTCCTCCACGCCCAGCACGCTGGCAAGCTGGAGAATGTGGCCCTGATACGGGTGACCGGAAGGCTCACCCACGCCGATAAAGCCGCCGCCGTTCCAGACGAACTTGCGGATAGCGGAGGAGATCTCCGGGTCTTCCCACCAGATGCCGCCGGTGTGTGCGGTGTCGGCATCGCCGACATTGATAATGACATCCAACGAATCCAGCAGATGCGGGTCGTTCTTGATATCCTCAAAGCTGATAAACTTCACATCAAAGGGCGCACCGGACAGCATCTCAATGACACCGGCATAGCTATAGTTCTGCTTGTAATAGAGGGCATGATGCACCATGTGACAGCCCCATGCCCGCATTTTACCCCAGCAGTTCAGCACAGCCACTCGTTTGACGCAGTAAGGCGTAGTGCCCTTGATGTTCTCGTACAGTTCGCGGAACTCTTTGCAAACGCTCTCTACATAATCCACGAACTCCGGGAACTGCAATGCCAGCTTCAGATAGCCGCCATAGCCAATGCGGTCAATGGGCTTGCGCAGGATGGCGCGGCGGGCTGTGACCCAGTTCTCCTTGGCTTCCCGCACCGGATCGCCGCCCTCGTGGAAGGTGTCGGGGAAGAAGTACGGCAGGAAACGGCCCTCGGTGTACTTCACGCCCTCAATGTCAGAGATCAGGCGCAGGGTGGAGCCGTTGCCCACGCTGCCCACTACGGCATCCAGTCCGATGGTCTTGAACTCCGGCATGAAAGGCTCGGTGCCGATCCAGTGATCGCCCAGGAACATCATCGCCTCGCAGCCGCACTCGTGCGTGATGTCCACCATTTCTTTGGCCAGTTTTGCTACTTCGCGCCGCTGGAACGCCTGAAAATCACGGTATTCCTTGCTGGGCACACGATACTGGTTGTTGTAGTAGCCCTGGTCGATGATATACTCCGGGCGGAACTGGTAACCCACTTCCTGCTCAAACTGATTGAGGATATAGGGGCTGACGGAAGCAGAATAGCCATACCAGTCCACGAATTTTTCCCGCTTGAGTTCATCGAAGATCAGGGTGAACTGATGGAAGAACGTGGTATAGCGGATGACGTTCACATACGGATGCTCTGCAATGAACTTGCGCAGGCGCTCCATGGAATACTTGTGGGTCTTGGGCTGACGCACGTCAAAGGTGATCTGGTGCTCAAAGTTCGTCCAGCCGTTGGTGGTAGCGTTGTACATATGCACCGGGTCCCAGATGAGGTAAGCCAGAAAACTGACGGTATACTCATGGAACGGTACGGCCTGTACGGTCACACTGCCGTCGGCGTAGCTCCACTGCTCCGGCGGCACGGGCTGACCGGTGGTTCGGTCCATGACCTCCCACCAGCGGGTGATGTCGTCGTTGGTGTTCACCTGCATCAGCTCCGGGCTGATGCCCTTCATCAGCGGGATGGTCACGGTGTCGCCGGGGGCGGTGTAGAAGCCCGTCATAATGTAGCACTGCTGCACCTCGTCCGGGTTTGCTTTGGCCCATGCGTTATCCTTGCGGGTGGTATAATAGGTGGAATAGATCTTTGCATCGGCGTTTTTCAGTTCCTGCGGAAAATCCGTACCATCGCAGTCACGGATGGCATCTGCGCCCCACTTTTTCAGAATCTCCAACGTTTCGGGCACCACATCCAGGTCGGTCGGAATGGTAACGCGCCCGGTCTTGCACTTATCTTCCATAGTTTTCCTCTCTTATCCTCAATCCTGATAGGTTGCGTTGTAAATGGCCAGTACCGCCAGCAGCAGTGCCACGCCTACAAGCATGATGCCAAGCCCTGCCAGCTGTCCGGTCATTTTCCAGCCTGCCACCACCAATGCAATGGACAGCACAAACAGCACGATCATCAGCACGATGCGCAGGGCAGGATGCGTTTTCCAGAATGTTTTCATGTTTTGTCACCTTATCCTTTCAAGCCGCCCACCGTCATGCCCTGCGTCAGCTGCTTCTGCACACAGATGTACAAAATCAGAGTGGGCAGCATCACCAGCACAAGACCTGCGTACATGGTGCCGTACTGCGCAGCACTCTGCTGGGCCTGCATCAGATTCAGCAGACCCACCGGCAGAGTACGGGGTGCGTTGGTGGAACTCATCAGGGTCATGGAGATGATGTACTCATTCCAGAAAGACAGGAAGTTGAACAGAATAATGGTGATGATAGACGGCTTCGCCATTGGGAAAATGATACGGGTCATTGTAGAGAAATAGCTGGCACCGTCGATGTAGGCTGCTTCTTCAAAGTCGTGGGGCAAAGTGGCAAAATAGCCCGACAGCAGATAGATGGTAAAGGGCAGTGCCGTAGCTGCATACACGACCGCCAGAACGAACAGGTTGTTCAGCAAAAAGCCGCTGCCAATATGGTTTTTCAGCCACACATCGCCATCACGCAGCATCAGGAAGATGGGAACTACGATATAGTTGACATTGATGAACAGACCTGCCATAAACAGCGTGTTCAGCAGCTTGCACCCCTTGAACCGGAAACGGGACAGGCAGTAAGCTGCCGGCAGCGCAATCACCAGCAGCAGCACCAGAGCCAGTGCTGTGACCAGAACGGAGTTGAGCATATATTCGCCCATCTTGGCTCCATTCCACGCATTGACGAAGTTCTGCCAGTAGAATCCGGCAGGCAGTGCCCACGGATTGCCGTAGAACTCCGAGTTCTGCTTGATGGATGCCATAAACACCCATGCCACCGGCACAATGATCGTCACAGCCAGCAGGATCAGCACAAAATAGATGAAAAATTTGTACAGGCCCTCCGCCGAACGGGAGGATTTTTCTTCCGTTTTCTTCATAGTTTTCCTCCTTAAAATTCCAGCGGTTCACGGCTGGTGGCACGATTGACACAGGCGGACAAGGCGAACGAGAACAGGAAGATAACCACACCGATCGCCATGCTGTAACCGTACAGACCTGCATCTTTCTGGCTGTACATATAGTTCAGGGCCACATCCGAGGCACCGTTCGGCCCGCCGCTGGTCATCGCCTTGACGAACAGGAACGCCATATTGATGGTGGAAATGATAAAGAAGGTCAGGGTGGTACGGATGTTCGTCCAGACCAGCGGAATCGTGATCTGGAAGAACTGGGTCAGACGGCCTGCTCCATCCAGATTGGCACTCTCGTACAAGCTGGCAGGCACCGAGGACATGGAAGCCATATACATCACCATGTAGTAGCCCACAGCCTGCCAGACCATTGCAATGATGATGGACGGAATGACCAGCTTTTCGCCTTTCCAGAGGATAGGGTCAGTCATATCCCGGAACAGCCCGATGATGCTGTTCAGCATACCGTTTTCCGGCTTATAGATGGCAGAAAAGATACCGGAGATGACGACCACAGACAGGATGTTCGGGATGTAGAAAATAATGCGGAAGAAATTCTGCCCCTTGATTTTTTCGCGGGTCAGGATGGCTGCAAACACCAACGCAAACGCAAAGGTGATGATGGTAACGACCACCACCAGCAGGATCATGTTCTGCATGGAGCGAATGAACTGGGTGTCCTTCAGCAGATGCTGAAAGTTTTTCAGCCCGACAAAGGTTTCGTTTGGCGAGTAGGCTCCACGCTCATACAGGCTCATGCGGAACACATTGAGGGTTGGCAAGATCATAAAAATGAAAAACAGGATGGTGGCCGGTGCCACACAGAGGAACACGAACCGTTTGCGGCTTTTGTCAGATTTCATAGACAAACCGTTCCTTTCTACTGAAATCCAGAAACCCAAAAAAGCGGAGGCGGTCAAAACCGCCTCCGCTGGGCAGGGCCTTGGAAGCTGTTTTCGGATGCAGCTTCGTTCTTACTCGATGATGTTGGCGCGCATCTGGTCGCTGGCGGACTTGATGCCATCGATCCACTGCTGTTCCGTCGTGCTGCCGGAAACCAGCGAGTTGACGGGGTCAAAGAACACCGTGCGGACTTCTACACCGGGGATAGCGGTGAAGGAAGCAAAGTTGCCCATAGCTGCCTTTGCGCCGTTGTCGTAAATGGAGTAGAACATCTTGTTGTCGCCTTCCAGACTGTCGGCGATGCCCAGCACAGGCTGGATCGCGCCGCTCTCGGCAAACAGCTTGCAGGCTTCGTCGCTGTACAGGTAAGCCACGAACTGCTTGGCGGCATCCAGATGCTCCGCACCCGCCGGGATCCATGCCTGCTCGAACCAGGTGTAGCTGTACCTGTCGCCGCCGGCCTTGACAGCGGGCAGAGCGGTCATGCCCCACTCAAAGCCGTCTGCACGGGGAGCCTCGGCCATCTCGCCCACGATCCAGGTGCCGTTGGGCATAAACAGAGCCTTGTTGTCCAGCACCAGCTGCTGATTCTGGGTAAAGTCCTGATCGTTCGCCTGTGCCGGAGTGATGGGGTTGGTGTAGGAGGCCAGTTTGGTCACGATGTCAAAGCAGGTCTGTGCTTCGGCAGTGTCCCAGATGCCTTCTTCATAATGGGTCGCCTTGTTGAAGAAGTCAGGGCCGCCTGCTGCATACATCAGCGCATAGAAGAACGCATCAAAGTAGCCGGTGGTGGGGTAAGTGAACAGGTAGGTGCCCTCCGCAGCCGCCTTGTCACCCAGTTCCCACATTTCATCCCATGTGGTGGGCACATCCCAGCCTTTTTCTTTCAGGAACCCTGCGTTGTAGAACAGGCCGCAGGGGCTGTAGAACATGGGAGCCAGATAGGTCTTGCCGTCGCCGTAGGGGTTGGTCAGGGAGGTGTCGGTAAAGCCGCCGGCGATCTTCTCGCTCACCTTCTTGCTCTCGCCGGGCACGGTCATGCTCAGCACATCGGTGATGTCGGCGATCAGGTTGCCCTTGATGAACTGCTCGGTCAGGGCAGCTTCACGGCCGGTGGCCAGATGGACCACGTCGGGGTAGTCGCCGCCCTGCATGGAGGGGCCGATGACGTCCTCCAGCTTTTTGTCGGTGGTCAGGTCCACCTTGATGCCGGTCTGGGCGGTAAAGGCCTCGGTGACCTTTTTCCACATCTCAGCGCCATAGCCGGTCTCGATGGCAGCAACCTTGATGGTGACGTCCGCAGCCACTGCGGAAGAAGCAGCGGCAGAAGATGCCGTGCTGGACGCGGTGGAGCTGGCAGCACCACCACAGGCAGCCAGGCTCAGTGCAGCGGCACCCACGCCAGCCGCTTTCAGAAAATTGCGACGAGAAATGCGTTTCATAGTGTATCCTCCATCATAAAGATTCCGTTCAAAACCACAACCGGGACAAACAGGTTTTGTCCGAGGGGGTCGTGTGATTTATTGATTTCAATATAGAGGTTTTCACCCTTTGCAACAAGATGTTTGTTGTTTCGTTTTTTATAAATCTTGCTTTTTAGAATTTTCTTTCAGCAAAAGCACTAAATTCGTCCCGTCTGTTTTGGTACATTCTTCCCGTTTGTAACCGGTTTGACATATTTTTATTCTTTAACGGCATCAAAAATATTTATCCTGTCCAAAATCAGGGCTTGCATTTTTTCTTCTTTGCCCCTATAATGAGAAAAACGCACGATTCAACGCATCGGTTTTTGCGATCATATTTTTAGTCTCTTGTTTTTATTTTTATGTTTATTGCGTTTCGCTGTAAAGGAGCCTGTTATGAGCACCGAACGCTTTGATATCCGTCATGCTCCCGCTCCCCGTGAGTCCTTTCGCTTGCTGTACATCAGCAAAAGCAAATTCGGCGGCGACTGGAACAGCACGGCTCACACCCATTCCTGCACGGAGCTGTTCTATTGCCTGAGCGGAGAAGGGCAGTTCTACCTGAGTGGGCAGCTGTCCCCGGTCAAGCCGGATGATATGGTCATCGTCAATCCACAGGTGGAGCACACGGAATTGAGTCTGAACGCTTCACCGCTTGAATATATCGTTCTGGGTGTGGCTGGCATTGAGATCTTATTCGGCAAGGCTGATTCTTCTTATGCTATCTTCAACTGCCGTGAAAACCGGGAACGGATGGTCACTCTGCTGCATATGCTGCTTGCCGAAGCCGACCGCAGTCTGGATGGCTGCGAAACCGTCTGTCAGGACTTGCTGGAGGTGTTGCTGATCTGGCTGGTACGCTGCACAACGCTCTCTTTGCAGGTGGAAGAAACGCCACAGTCTGACAGCCGGGAGTGCGTAGAGATCAAGCGATATCTGGACAGCAACTTCCGGGAGGACATCTCGCTTGACCATCTGGCAGAGATCGCACACATCAACAAATATTATCTGGCCCACACCTTTCAAAAGGAGTACGGCATCTCTCCCATCACCTATCTGAATTGCCGCCGCATTGAGGAAAGCAAATATATGCTGGGCAATACAGGTTACAGCTTGGCTCAGATCAGCGAACTGATGGGCTTTTCGTCCCCCAGCTATTTTTCCCAGTGCTTCCGCAAAGCGGAGGGGCTGACTCCCAACGAATACCGCCGTCAGGTACGGCAGGGACAACGCCCTGCCCCGGCAAAACGGCATGAAAGATAAAAAGAAACGAGGAACTTCAAATGAAACCTGTCACCGAACCCATTCTCTGCGCCGCTGCATCCGCCTTTGATTTTGGTGGGCCGATGGTCTGCGATCCACACCACTATGGTGAGGGCCACATCAATGACACCTTTGTGGTCTGGCGGGCCGATCATACCAAACGCTTTATCTTACAGCGCATCAACACCGATACATTCACCGATCCAGCAGGACTGATGGAAAACATCTGTGGCGTGACCCGGCATTTACGGGCAAAGATCCAGGCAGAGGGCGGCGACCCTGGCCGGGAATGCCTGAATGTCATTCCAACTCTGTCCGGCGCAGCGTACTATACTGATTCCGAAGGCAATGCCTGGAGAGCCTATGATTTTGTAGAGAATACCGTCTGTCTGCAACAGGTCGGCTGTGAGTCAGACTTCCGCACTGTGGCAGAAACACTGGGCAAGTTCCAGAACCAGCTGGCCGATTATCCTGCTTCCACCCTTCACGAAACCATTGCCCGTTTTCACGATACGCCCAACCGTTACGCAAACTTTGAAAAAGCCCTTGCAGCCGATGCACTGGGTCGAGCCAAAACCATTGCGCCGGAGATTGCATTTATCCATGCACGGGAAAAGGACTGCCACGTTCTGCTGGATCAGCTGACTGCTGGTGAGATCCCGCTGCGTGTCACCCATAATGATACCAAAATCAACAATGTTCTGCTCGATGAAGCCACTGGCAAAGGCATCTGTGTCATTGACCTCGACACCGTGATGCCGGGACTGTCAGCTTATGATTTCGGTGATTCCATCCGCACCGGTGCCAACGACTGCGCCGAGGATGAACCCGACCAGAGCAAAGTCCACTTTGACCTGCATCTGTATGAAGTGTTTGCCAAAGGCTATCTTTCCACTGCTGGCTCCACCATGCACACAGCTGAAAAAAGGAGTCTTGCCTGGGGTGCCAAACTCATGACGCTGGAATGCGGCATCCGTTTCCTGACCGACTATCTGGAGGGCGACCATTATTTCCATATTGCCCGCCCGAACCACAACCTCGACCGTGCCCGCACCCAGTTCACGCTGGTACGACAGATGGAAGATGTATTCGATCAGATGACCGCGATCGTCTGCCCGGAAACCGATCTCTGATCCAAATGTGATTTCACAAAACAAAGCAGTTCAGTCGATTGTTTTATCCGGCTGAACTGTTTTGTTGTCTCTCTGCTAAATTTTCTGCCTCTATTGACTCTGTTGTAGAATTTGATTCTAATATAATTAGACTCTTACTATCACCTATCAGAATCCTGGAGGTGCTATTATGCCAGCTATGAATATTCGTCCGTCCGCAGCCATCCGCCAGAATTACAACGAAATCGCCGATCTGTGCCGAAAGACCGCTGAACCGGTTTTTCTTACCAAAAACGGCGAAGGCGACCTTGTTGTCATTGACATTGATACCTATAACCGCCGGGAAAAAATGCTGAGACTCCGTGAAGAACTGCTTTCCGTGGAAGAAGATCGTCTGCACGGGAGTGAGGGTCACTCCATTGATGAAGTGGCTTCTATGATGCGCAGTGCAATTCAGGAGGCGGCAGGACATGGAACAACAGAATAAATATCGTGTGATCGTTTCGGCACGGGCGGCGCAGATGCTTGTGTCTCATGCCGCATTTCTGGCACAGATCAGCCCTGCGGCAGCAGAGCAGCTTACGGTCGAATTTGAAAAGGCTGCAAAGTCTTTGGAGCAGATGCCGCAGCTCTGCCCGTGGCTCAAGGGCGAATACATTCCTCGAAATGTCTACCGCTTTATCCTGTTTGAAAAACGCTATATGCTTATTTTTCAAATTGCCGATGATGTGGTCTATGCGGATTATGTGGTAGATTGCAGGCAGGATTACGGCTGGCTGCTCCGATAAGCTGAAGTCAAAACCACCGGCTGAGCCGGTGGCTTGAGTAAGCCCTAGAAGGGCTCCTTACTAGCAAAGCCCCTGCAAGGGGCCACGAGCAAGCATCTTTCATCTGCATTACTTGCCCTACTGCTCTAACGAGCAGTATCATAAAGTGCATCTTCTAAGATGACAATTTCTTTGTCATCTCGCTTCGCTCGAATCTTATAGCTAAAGCATTTTCTTCTCCACCAGCGGAGCTGGTGGTTGTCGCTCGCTCAAGCTACTCAATAGAAAACCGGCGACTTTCTCCATTGTGGAAAGTCACCGATTTTTGTTATCTTACTGCCTGTTTCAGCCGCTCCAGATCATCCGCATCCGGGTGAGAAAGAGCCTTGTCGAAATTCTCGATCATTGCGTCCAGATTGGGCATTGGTCACAACGTTTCCCAGTTGATTTTTCGATCCCGATAGAAATACTCTTTGTCATGTTCGCTGATGAGGCGAAGCACATGGCATAGGTTGCCTACCGCCACTACGAAGAACTGATTTCTTTTTCTGATCTCTATGACAGTGCCAGTTTTGAAGCAAAGAAAATGATCGTCAATCAGCTTATCCGCAGGGTAGATGTTTATCGTGGGTATCAGCTCAACATTACCTTCAACTTCGACCTTACGCCGTACATTGAAGGGGATGATGCAGCAGCCTGCTGAAAAACCGGGCGGCAAACATTCCTTTTTGAAAACGGTGTAAAGTCAAAAGTTGGGGGTTGTATAGGAACCGCCTGCAAAAGCCTGAAAACGGTGCAGGCGAAGCAATGCAGCCCCAAAAATCGGCTTCAGCAAAAAGAAAAGCACCATACTTCCTACGAAGTACAGTGCTTTTTTGGTGGAGAATAGCGGGATCGAACCGCTGACCTCTTGCATGCCATGCAAGCGCTCTCCCGAACCACCTTGAAACGCACCCCCAGAAAAGCGTGTGTGAATGGGTATGATTCGGCGTTAATACGCCAAATTCGGTTGAAAAATGATTTTCTGTCCAACAATCAGCATAGCAGCATGAGAACAATTTAGGCACAGAATTCATTTGGCTGTATTTTACAGTCGGATTTACCTGCTGTCAAGATGTTTCATGTCATTCATGCCGCTAAAGCGAGTCAATATTCTTCTATTTCAAATTACATAGCGCAATTTCGACCCCAAAAATCGAAGTTGCGCTTTTTTCATTCCTCAATAATTTTTTCACCAGAGTTTTATCGGTCTTCCTGGCTCTACAAATCTTATACAGAGGAAAGCCTCACGCACATCACGATTACAGCCGCTCCATGCAAAGTTCCTGCTCTGCCATGATGGATTCATCCGTTGGGTCGTAGACTTGTTGGCTGTGGATCGCATTTTTTATCGGCATGGTTCTACTCT
>ERZ1034713.432-NODE-432-length-25074-cov-35.311004_pt1 | contig 25074 bp, 18 predicted proteins | sample MGYA00520692_ERZ1034713 | MGnify/ENA primary metagenome ERZ1034713 (study PRJEB33766, sample SAMN09781717) | gut metagenome | biome: gut microbiome | host: Homo sapiens | place: Madagascar | study: EMG produced TPA metagenomics assembly of the PRJNA485056 data... | reverse complement strand
GCAAATTATCAAAAATATCATCATCGAGAAGCAAATAGCCATCCCGAACTACAAACTGGTTCACCGAGATTTCCTTTTCGGCGACAAGTCGAATTATATTCTCGTAGGTATCAGACGAGCAGGAAAATCCTACTTACTGTATCAGGATATTCAGACCAGACTCAACAAAGGAGAACAGTCGGCCCAAGATATTCTCTACATCAACTTTGAGGATGAGCGCTTGTCATCCCTCAAGGCTGAAGAACTGGGCACTATCCTGGATTCCTACATGGAACTATATCCAGGCAAACAGCCCTTCGTCTATCTTGATGAGATTCAGAATATAGAAGGTTGGGAGAAATTTGCCCGCCGCTTGGCTGACTCCCAATATCGCGTGATGATTACAGGCAGCAACGCCAAGATGCTGGGCAAGGAAATGTATTCTACACTTGGAGGAAGATACATTCCGAAGGAAATCTTTCCTTTTTCCTTTGCAGAATACCTAACCTATCATCAAGTAGAACTAGGTGAAAACTGGGAATACAACCAGCAGATAAAATCAATAGTATCCAACTATTTTGATTCCTACTTTTACGAAGGGGGAATAGCTGAATCGTTTGAGCAACCCGACAAACGGGAATATCTCAATGTCCTGTATCAGAAAATTCTGATTGGCGACATCGTGGAGAGAAACAGCATTCGCAATTCAAGAATATTCCGCTTTCTGGCTAAAAAACTTGCCGATAGCGTGATGCAGCCTTCATCCCTTACCAGATTGCAACACATGGTGAAATCTACCGGAGACACCATCAGTTTGCCAGCCCTGAAGGATTACCTGGAATACATGCAAGATGCGTATCTCTTCTTCCCGATTCCGAATCTGGTTTCACCTATGACAGAACAGGCAACACTTCAAAAAAGATATGTTGCCGATAATGGAATACTCAATCTCTTTCTGTTTCAGGGAGAAACGAAGCTGTTGGAGAATATGGTGGCGATAGAACTGAACAGAAGATTCAGAAACACGACAGAAGAAACCTTGCGCTATTATTTCAACAAGAACGTAGAGATAGATTTCTGCGTTCCTTCTGCCCAGTTGGCCATACAGGTATCTTACTATCTGAATGATGAGGCAACCTACGAGCGAGAAGTAGGAGGACTGATTAAATTTCTGAAAGCCTTTCCAGGCTATCACGGCTACATCATCACCCGTGATTACCAGACCCAAATAAAGGCAGATGGTTATACGATAGAGGTAGTACCTATCTGGAAATGGCTACTGCAAGACAACAACTAGAGCTTTAAAGAGCAAAAAGAGATTTTAGATAAAAACAGAAACTTTCCTTTTGAAAAGGAAATAATTGCCGATTTCTTTCCTTTTTAGAAGGAAGGTTTGTATCTTTGCAGCCGAGTGTAGGTATCTACATATTAACAATAAAATAATCAGTAATAAAGAAGGTACACAAATGGAACTACGCAGCACATTTCAGTCAATCATTTCCTTGCACCAAGAGGAATTACCTTTTGCCTTGCAAGAGAGAAGCACCCAACTTCCGTTGGATGGAAACCGCATCGTGACTGTTACTGGCATTCGCCGTTGCGGAAAGTCATCATTATTGGGACTTACGATTAATCGCCTGCTACAACAAGGAATTCCAAAAGAGCACATCCTCTATGTAGGCTTCGACGATGAACGTTTTCTTTCCATGTCGCCCGAAAACTTCGATGAATTGCTGCAAGCTTATCGTGAAATGTATCCTGACACATCGCTTAAGGATGTTTATATGTTTTTTGATGAGATACAACTCATAGAGGGCTGGGAACTCTTTGCTCTCCGGGTGTATAAGAATTATTGCAAGCATATCTATATAACAGGTAGCACAGCCAAGATGCTTTCAGAAGAAATGGCTTCCGCTTTGCGAGGATGGCCTGACGAATATCGCGAGTATCCTTTGAGTTTCAAGGAATATTTGGCGTTCAAAGGCACCAAGGCAAATCCATTTAGCGAAGCTGGAAAGGCAAAGATGGCGGTCTCCTTCCGCAGTTATTGCGAGGAGGGCGGTTTTCCAGAGGTTGTTCTCGAAAAAAGCAAGATGGAAAAAGTCAAAATCCTGCAGTCTTACTTCAACACCATGCTCTTCAGGGATATGGTGGAGCATTATCATATCGGAGCTTCTCCTTCGGTGGTGCGTTATTTCTTAAAGCGTGTGATGAACAATCTCACGAAGCCGACCAGCGTGAACAATATTTATAACGACTTGAAATCGCAAGGCTTAAAGGTCTCCAAGGATTCCCTCTATCTGTGGCTCGACTATGCTTGCAACATTTTCATGTTTCGCAAAGTGGAAAAATACGATAAGTCGATGGTAAAACAGCGTTCTGCTCCTGCCAAGTATTATGTGGCAGACATTGCCCTGCGCAATGCCGTATTATTGCCAGAGAGCGAAGATGCAGGCAAGGCTTTGGAGAATATCGTTTATCTCAACTTAGAGAGAACACTTGGAGAAGAGGACGGGATATTCTACTTCTATGAATCGAAGGAATGCGACTTCGTCGTGAAAAAGGGCGAGCGTGTAGCTGAGCTGATACAAGTCTGCTGGACATTGAATGATGATAACGTAGAACGAGAGATAGGAGGCTTGACAGCTGCCTCCTCCGTTACAGGCTGCAAACAGGGAAAAATCATCACTTTCTCCCAACGAGAGACCTTCGAACGAGACGGAATAAGGATTGAGGTTATGCCAATATGGGAGATGGAATAGGAAAAGGGGCTTTTCTGGGACAGCTGCCAGTACCGAGCAGCAACACACCCTGCCTGTAGGGGCAGAAGCTCTTAGCCCAGGGCGTTTCGAGACCGACACACCGCGCGAGCTGGCAGCCCGAGGCTCGCTCTCACTGTTCATCGAGTATAACGGCATATATAGATACTTTTTATTTTTTAATGCTATTTTTAGATAAATATTTATAAAATCAGTGTAAATTATATTAAATAAATCGGTTTTAAAAGGTTTAAATTGTAATTTCTTATTAATAATTCTTATTTTTGAGGCGAGATTTTAACTCCGCAGAAAACATTGTAAATCAACATAAAACATAATAACAAATGAAAAAACCTTTTACCAGCCTATTCATGGCTATTGCACTATTAGTTAGTGCCGGTTGTACAACCGAAAACGGTGATGGTAATGAATCATCCCATGTTGCGAACCAGCAAGTTAGCTTGTCGTTTTATCAAGTGACCATGCAGTCATTGGAGAATTCTCAGGCAAAGACTCGAGCAGACGAAAGCAGTACGAGTACTGCTTTGAAGAACAGCCCGTTTACTTACTTGGATATTTCTCTGATCCCTACCAATGGCACGGGCAAAACTATCGTTTTCAGACAGGTGAAGGCTGAAATGGCAGACAACTTCGGTCATGTCAGTATGCAGGTTCCTGTGGGTGAATATGATATGGTAGCTGTAGCCAGCAAGAATGCCGATGTGAAGATTAATTCTGTGACGGAGGTTGTCTTCCCCAACAAGGTGACAGACATGGCGGCTGTTTGCCAGAAGATAATGGTAAAGGATGGAAACAATGCTTTTAATTGCAATATGAAGCGTTCTGTGGCTAAGTTTACCATTGAAAATAAAGGTGCCACGACGGACGTGGTGAAGAATATGAAGTTCCGCATTTCGGGTAACTGCAGCAACAAATGGAATCCTACGACAGGTCTGGCGGCTGACGTGAGCGTGGTGACTCCGACAATCGAGATGAACAAAACCATATCCCGGTTGCACACCTATGTCTTCCTGAGTTCGGCGGAAGAGGAGAATATCAAGGTGGATGTGGAGATGCTGGACTCGGAGGGCTCGCTGCTGAAGAGTCTGTCCTTTGAGAACGTTCATCTGAAAACCAACTATGTGACGAAATACACCACCGGCGATCTCTTCGGTGTGTCGAACTCGGCTGACTTCACTTTCTCTGATGCTGAGTTTATGGACTCTGGCACTGGTAAGAACTTTTAGAATGGCGGTGGCTTCCCTATAAGATAAAAGGCTGGCTTCGAAATGAAGTCAGCCTTTTTATGAATATGTTGTGTCCTTATTCTTAATACATCAGCGGATGAAGAGCAGCTCGCGATACTTTGGCAGTGTCCAGAGTTCATCGGCTACGAGAAGCTCGAGTTTGTCGATCTGATAACGGATTTCCTCCATCTTAGGCGCCACGGTGTCGTGATAAGCCACTGCCTTCTCGCGCTCGCTCTCTATTCTGTTGGCCACTTTACGGGCATTCACCAGAGCCTCAACTCCAGTCTCTATGGTCTGCGTGCGCTCGGCTATCTCGCGGATAATCTTCACATTGCGGGCGGTGAGTTTCTTGCCTTCCTCTCCGCCGAAGATATTGATCATGCCCTCTACATTCTTTGCCAGACGGCTCTGGTAGTGGGTTGCCACAGGAATGATGTGGTTCATCGAGAGGTCGCCCATCACACGGGCTTCTATCTGAATCTTCTTGGTGTAGATTTCCCATTTCACCTCGTTGCGCGCCTTCAGCTCACTCTCGCTCATCACATTGGTCTTGGCGAACATGTCGATGCTTTCCTTGTCGAGATAACGGTCGAAGACAACGGGGCAGGACGCCTCGCAGTCGAGTCCGCGCTTCTGAGCTTCTTCCTTCCACTCGTCGCTGTAGCCATTGCCGTCGAAGCGGATGGGCTTGCAGGTCTTGATATCCTCGCGCACTACGTCGATGATGGCGGAAGTCTTGTCCTCGCCTGCCTCGATGAGTGCATCAACTCTTGTCTTGAAGTTCTGCAGCGCCTCGGCTACAGCTGCATTCAGCACGATGAGCGACGATGCACAGTTGGCCTCGCTGCCTACGGCACGGAACTCGAATCGGTTGCCGGTGAAGGCGAATGGGGAGGTGCGGTTGCGGTCGGTATTGTCGATCATCAACTCAGGAATCTCCGGAATGTCGAGCTCCACACCTTTCTTGCCTGCCAGGGCAAAGAGTTCTTCCTTGTCGGCTTTCTCGATATGATCGAGCAGGTCGGTGAGCTGCTTGCCTAAGAAAGATGAGATGATGGCTGGAGGAGCCTCGTTGGCACCCAGTCGGTGCGCATTGGTGGCACTCATGATGGAGGCCTTGAGCAGACCGTTGTGCTTGTACACGCCCATCAGGGTTTCCACAATGAAGACGACAAAGCGCAGATTGTCCTCGGGAGTCTTGCCTGCAGCATGGAGCAGCACACCAGTATCGGTACAGAGACTCCAGTTGTTATGCTTGCCCGAGCCGTTGACACCGGCAAATGGCTTTTCATGCAACAGTACTCGGAAGCTGTGCTTGTGAGCCACACGCTTCATCAAGCTCATCAACAGCATATTGTGGTCGACAGCGAGGTTGCACTCCTCGTAGATAGGAGCCAGCTCAAACTGGTTTGGCGCCACTTCGTTATGGCGTGTCTTGCAGGGAATACCCAGTTCGAGAGCCTGGATTTCAAGGTCTTTCATGAACGCCTGCACACGCTCTGGAATGGTGCCGAAGTAATGGTCGTCCATCTGCTGGTTTTTGGCTGAGTCGTGCCCCATAAGGGTTCGCCCAGTAAGCATCAAGTCGGGGCGTGCCGAGTAGAGACTCTCGTCCACAAGGAAATATTCCTGTTCCCATCCCAGGTTGGTCTGCACCTTCTTGACCTGTGGATAGAAGTAATGGCACACATCGGTAGCCGCCTCACTCAGTGTGTGGAGCGAACGCAGCAGCGGAGCCTTGTAGTCGAGCGCCTCGCCGGTGTAAGAGATAAAGATGGTAGGAATGCACAGTGTGTCGTCGATGATGAAGACAGGCGATGTGGGGTCCCATGCCGAATAGCCACGCGCCTCGAAGGTGTTGCGAATACCTCCATTGGGGAACGAGCTGGCATCAGGTTCCTGCTGTACGAGCAGTTTTCCAGAGAACTCTTCTATCATGCCGCCCTTTCCGTCGTGCTCGACGAAAGCGTCGTGCTTTTCAGCTGTTCCCTCTGTGAGGGGCTGAAACCAGTGCGTATAGTGCGTTACCCCGTTTTCCTCTGCCCACAGCTTCATGCCGGCTGCCACAGAGTCGGCGATGGAACGATCCAGTCGGGTACCGTTGTCTATCACGTCGATGAGTTTCTCGTACACATCGGATGGAAGATACTTGTACATCTTCTGGCGGTTGAATACATACTTGGCGAAATACTCCGAAGGTCTTGTCTTGGGAGCATCCACCTCTACAGGTCTTTTCTTGAAGGCCTCGGCTACAACCTCAAATCTCAAATTAGCCATTCTTTTATTGTTTGTTTAAAGTTTGCGGTGCAAAATTACAAAATTCTTGGCAAATGGCTAACATATTGACGATTTTTTATAATAAAATCGCACAAAACTGCTCATAATAGTAGTTTTTGGCACAAAACAGCTCACGATAGTGATTTTTCACACAATGACGGGGGGTGTCTACAAACTACTGAACCTCTCTATGAGTTTGCGCCGATAGAACCGCCCCACCTTTACATGAGTGAGCGTTTCGAAGGGTGGATAGAAATGGCACACGTTGTCGACCACCTCGATGAGATAGTTCATATTGATGATGCATCGCTGGCTCACCTGCACAAACTGGCTGTCGAAATCGAGCAGTTCCTCGCTCTTCAGTGTGCGCTTCAGCCTCACCGGAGTCTTGCATCCTGCCACCACAGCCTCCCAGCACCGCACCTCATGGTTGTACTGAAAGAGGCACACGTCGCGCTTGTCCACGAGTCGAAAGTCTACGGTGTTGGTATAGAGCAGAAACTTGTCGTCGCTCTTCTTGCCGTCCTGCATTTCCTTCTTGCCGTCGCTTGCGGCTGTCACTTTCTGCAGTCTGCCCATTACCGTTGCCAGTTCTTTCCCATCTATGGGCTTGAGCAGTACATCGAAGGCTTTTTTGCGGAAGGCAGGCAGCACAAACTCATCATAGGCGGTGTACATCACTACACGGCAACGTCCATGCGTGAAGATGTCGACACGGTCGAGGAAGTCGAGCCCCGAGATGTCGGGCAGCTGTACGTCGAGGAATATCAGGTCGGGCTGATGCTCGCTCACCATAGTGAGTCCGTCGAATCCGTTGTAGGCGATGCCTGCCACGCTGACCTCGTCGTAATCTGCGAGATGCTCTGCCAGGCTTCGGGCTGCATCCTTGTTGTCGTCGATAATGATTGTTTTCATGAGCTGTATGTGATGTTGGTTTTTGTTTTCTTTTACTTTCGGGGTTTAGAAATCCAGTCGGAAGTCGTCTGGCACCATGATGACAGCCTCACATCCACAGGCGTTACCCGCCTCGTCTTTCCTGTTGGTCATGGCGAAGGACATCTTGCTTCTGTTGCGCTCATTCACGATGGCTACGGTCTGCGTGATGATGCTGAGCCCCGTGCGCTTGCTGCGTCCCACGCTTCGTATATCGAAACCGGGTCCGTTGTCGCATACGGCTATCCGTATCATCTTCTGCCTGCGCTCCACGCTGATGTCGAGTTGCTTGTGTCCTTCCCATCCTCTGAGTCCGTGCACAAAGGCATTCTCTACCAGTATCTGCACAAACATGGAGGGTATCTTCACCTTATTTATATATACCTCGGGAGCGATATGAATATGAAAGTCGAAGTCATCGCTCAGCAACTGCTGTTCTACCTTCACATACTGGCTCACGAAGTCGAGTTCATCGCCCAGGGTTACAGCCAGCTGGCACGAGATGTCGAGGTTGGCTCTGATGAGTCGGGTAAGCTCCTGCAGTTCGTGTGCTTCCTGCTGTTCGGAGTGCACAATCTTATTGTTGAGCACATTGAACACAAAGTGGGGCGAGATGCGGTTGCGTGCGCTTCCCAGCCTCAGTTTCATGATGTTCATCTTCGTCTGCAGGTCGCGCTTTCGCGTACGCAATATCCACAGTGCGAATATCAGTGCCAGCACCAATGCAGCCGACACGACGGCAAAGGTTGTGGCATGCGCCTGCTGTATGTCGACATTCTTTCGTTCGAGTTCCAGGGAATGATGCAGTTTCAGTGTGTCCTGCGTGAATCGCTCCATGATTTCCGAGGCCCGCATATTGATGCGGTTGTGCTCCAAGGAGTCGTTCTTCCTCATGTCCTCTCTCAGGTTGTCGTAAGCCATGCGGTAGTTGCCCGTCGACTCATAGTAGCGCCGCAGGTAATTGTTGCGCACCTGTCTCATCGTAAAGGCGATGTTGGCTGTGTCAATTCCCTTCTCCGTGTCGAGGACCGACTTCACTTCTGCCATGTTGCCACGCTTCACCGCCAGGCCTATACGTATGGTGTTGCAGTAGTAGGTGATCAGCGCATCGTTGGTGCGGCTGGCAAAGGGCTCCACTTCGTCAAGATAATGAGCTGTGGAGTCGAGGCGATTGAGGTTCAGATACACATCCGCCAGGTTTACCTTGCAGATGAACATATCGAAATTGTCCTGCATGTGATGTTTCTCCAACAGGCTTTTCAGGGCGACGAACTTCCGGAGCGATGCCTCGTAGTCCTTGGCGTAATAATAGTAGTTGCCATAGTTGTTCAGAAAATAAGCCTGCATTCCCACCGACATGGATTTCATGCAAGCCTCCGTCTGCTGATAGTAGCGCAGCGATGTCTTCCAGTCGTTGAGTTGCTGATAGATGGTGGCAAGACCCATGTAGAGCGTCACGTTGTCTTGCTTGGGCAGCTCGAGCGAATCCACCAGGAAGAGTGCTCTTCTGTACCACGCGGCAGCCTCTACGAGGCGGTTCTTGAAGAGATAGGCGTCAGCCAGATTGGCACACACCAGTGGGCGCTGACTCTGCAGATTACTCTCCCCCAACAGCGAGTCGGCACGATGATAGAGCCTGATCACCTCGTCGGGGTCTTTGTGGAAGTTGTGCAGGTTGACAGCCTGGCAATTATAAGCATAAGCCAACAAAGCGTTGCACCTCGACGATGAGGGTTGTCTCTTGGCAAAGTCGATTGTCGCCTTCAGATAAGGTGCCATGGAGTCGGGAGTGGCAGAAAGACAGTACATCTTGCCCATCCTTACATAGCATTCATAGTAAGCGATGCTGTCGGGCGCCTCAGCCATAGCCTTGAGAATCATCTGTCGGGCTTGCGGCGACTTGGCACCTATTGAGTCCTCAAGCTGCTGCAACAGGAGCTGCTCGGCATCGGGCACAGCCTTTCCTTCCTGCCGACTACAAGCCGCCACAAACAGCAAGCACAGGCTCACTGTCGCCAAGATCATGTACTTCAGATATGTTTTCACTACTTTTTTATTCCAAATAATCTGCTGCGAAATTAATCATTTTTTTTGAAACGACAAAGCCTTGACTACAAACTTTCTTTGCTTTTATCTTCTAACTTACGATTATTTTTTACCACATAGGCACGTTTTCCGACAGCATAAGCACTCCTTGCACCCATTTAGACACGATGTGAGTTTTTCTGTGTTTGCACTTTCATAAGAAATGCTTAACTTTGCCGAACAAGATATTTTGCCCAATGACACGACGGTGTCATAACATCATCAGGAAAATTATGTCTGTTAAACCCCTTTTCTGACAAAGGTTGGCGCTCCTCTCGCATTCTTATGTCGAGGGAGCGTTTTTTGTATGTTTGACAGAAGTTTCCTCATTTGCGAAACTTCAATAAAAATAAATGAATTTATTTTGTATTGTCTTCGTTTTGCACTACCTTTGCAAGCAAAAAGACAAGATATGGACAAACAGCAAAACAGAAATCAGGCACACTTGCCCTACCGCATCATCGCACTCGACTTAGACGGAACTCTCACCAACCACGACAAGGTGATAACTCCCAAAACACGTGAGGCGCTGCTCAAGGCACAACACGAGGGTGCCATCGTGGTGCTGGCTTCGGGAAGACCGACCTATGGCATCGTGCCGCTTGCCAACGAGCTGAAGCTCGACACACATGGCGGTTTCATCCTGGCTTACAACGGTGGAAAAATCGTAGACTGGGGCACACAGCAGGAATGCTTCGCACAGCACCTGCCGCCATCTGCCATCCCCGTCATCTACGAATACGCCAAGCGGAAGGGACATGCTCTGTTGGGCTACGCTGGAAACGAGATCGTGACGGAAATGCCCGACGACCCTTACGTGAAGGAGGAGTCGCGCATCAACAAGATGAACATCAGACGTGTGGACAACCTGCTGATGCACTTGGAGCCTAACCCCACCAAACTGCTCATGACGGGAGAACCGACAACGATGATCGTTGCCGAGGAAGAACTGGCTGAACAGCTGGGCGACAAGATGGATGTGTTCAGATCGGCGCCTTTCTTCCTGGAACTGGTGCCGAAGGGCATCGACAAGGCGCAGTCGCTGTTGAGACTGTTGGCTAAGGTGAACCTCACGCCTGCGGATATGATTGCCTTCGGCGACGGATACAACGACCTGAGTATGCTGCGATTGGCGGGAATGGGTGTGGCCATGGCGAATGCTGCGCCGGAGGTGAGAGCCGACGCCGACTACGTGACGCTGTCGAACGAGGAGGACGGTGTGGCTGTGGCGATAGAGAGGTTTTTGAATATTTAATGAAATAATATAATATGTTACAGCTGGACAATTTCTACAAGGCTCGCTTCGTGCTGAGCAAAGTGATTAGAAAGACTGAGCTGGTTCACACTCCGCGAATCAACCCAGAGAGTGATGTGTTTCTGAAGCCGGAATGTCTGCAGAAGACGGGATCGTTTAAGATTCGTGGTGCTTACTACAAGATTTCGCAACTCTCTCCAGAAGAGAAGGCAAAGGGTGTGATAGCCTGTTCGGCGGGCAACCATGCCCAGGGTGTGGCGCTTGGTGCTACTGCCATGGGTGTGAAGAGTCTGATATGTCTGCCCGAGGGCGCTCCTATATCGAAGGTGGAGGCTACCAAGCGATTGGGCGCTGAGGTGTGTCTGGTGCCGGGAGTCTACGATGATGCTTATCAGAGGGCACTGGAGCTGCGCGACGAGCACGGCTACACCTTTGTGCATCCTTTCGACGACGAGAACGTGATTGCCGGTCAGGGGACGATTGGCCTGGAGATTCTGGACCAGCTGCCCGAGGTGGAGGCTGTCGTGGTGCCTGTGGGCGGCGGCGGACTGATTTCGGGTGTGGCGTTTGCCATCAAGTCGCTCAACCCGAATGTCAAGATCTATGGTGTGCAGGCTGAGGGTGCTGCCAGCATGGTGCAGAGTCTGCACGACCACAAGCAGGAGAAACTGCCCTCGGTGGCAACTGTGGCCGACGGCATCGCTGTGAAGGAGCCTGGCAAGCTGACTTTTGAGACTTGCTCGAAATACGTAGACGAGATTGTGACGGTGAGCGAGGACGAGATCTGTGCTGCCATCCTGAAACTGATAGAGAGCGAGAAGATGGTGGCTGAGGGCGCCGGTGCTGCCAGTGTGGCTGCCGTGATGTACAACAAGGTGCCGGTGAAGGGCAAGAAGACTATCTGTATCGTGAGCGGCGGTAACATCGATGTGACGATTCTAAACCGTGTGATTACGCGTGGTCTTGCCAAGAGCGGACGCCTATGCACCATCGAGATGGAGCTCGACGACAAACCGGGCGAACTGGTGGAAGTGTGCTCGGTGATAGCAAGCTTGGGTGGAAACATCACGGGTGTGCACCACGACCGTTCTGCCAACCGCCAGAAGGTGAACTCATGTGTGCTGCGTCTCACCATGGAGACCCGTGATGCTGATCACGTGAAGGAAATCAAGGGGGCGCTCGAAGAAAAGGGCTTCCACCTGTATATTGTTTAAAGGTAAAAAAGTAAAAAGGTAAAAAAAAATAAAAAATTAAAAGGTAAAAATTATGAACGCAATTCACACAGACTATGCGCCTGCTGCTATAGGACCTTATAGCCAGGCTATTGAAGTTAATGGTTTCGTATTTGCATCGGGTCAGATTCCTATCGACCCTGCAACGGGTAATTTCGTAGAGGGTGGCATCAAGGAGCAGACCCGCCAGGCGCTCACCAACGCGCAGAACATCCTGAAGGCTGCCGGCACCGACCTCGCCCACGTGGTGAAGACTACTGTCTATTTGGACAGCATGGACGATTTTGCAGCCATGAACGAGGTTTACGCCGAGTTCTTCAGCCAGCCTTTCCCTGCCCGCTCTGCCGTAGCTGTAGAGAAGCTGCCCAAGGGGGCCTTGGTAGAGGTTGAGGTATTGGCAGCGAAGTAAGCAGACCTTATCATCGTAACGGAAGTTAATTTATCTTCTTCCGTTACGATTTTTTTATTGTCATAAAAAATCATACCATCTGCACGAGATGGTATGATTCACACTAACACTTAGGGCGTATAAGAAACACCATGCTACTGGGCCTGCTGGCTACTCTTTCCAGAGGCATAACGCAACATGTTGAGCAAGAGCTGGCGACCTACGGCGTCGGCTTTGTTCATGCCTTGCGTGTTGAAAGTATTCATCGATTCGTTCATGCCGTCGAGGTCCACCTTCTTGTTATAGGCGGCTGTGCCACGCAGACAGGCAGGAATGTCGAGCGTGGTGATGAGCACGCGTCCTCTGCCTACGGCTATCTCGGAGAGGGCTGAATACACCTCCTTGCGATGGTCGGACACACAGCCTACGAGCACCTCGCCATTCATGTCGCGCAGACCGACGCGACGGCGGTTATAGGCGGCAAAGCACTGATACTCCCAGTTGAACACACAGTCGGTGGGCAAGCCCTCGAAGATGGGGTGTGACCGGCTGAAGAAGTTGCCTCCGTACCAGGAGCGCCCCAACTGCTTGAATCCCCGGTAATCCATGATCTCCTTATCGCTGAGCAGGTCGGCCCAGCGCAGGGGATTGTCGACGATGACTACCGTGTGACCTGTGCTTGCCCATTCGAGGATGTCGCTGTAGCCACTGCCGAACTGGGTTGGCTCGAAGGCTCCCACAATCATGAAATCGCCCTGCGGACGACCAGCCTTATAGTCTGTAGTCTGTATGCCCTGACTCTTGAGATAGGCGGCGAGCACTCCTGTGGTATCTGCCACCACGCACGTGCCCTCTATGCTCTTGGCGTTCATGGCCACGGCATAGATGCGGTCGCTGCCTGCTGCCACGGTGCGGCCCTGCTGCACCAACTTGGCGTCGACGCTGACATAGCCAGAGCCTGTCACCTTCCACTGCCATCCGGTCATCAGGTTCTCGCCATACACTACACCACCACTCACCTTCACCTTGCGCTTGGTCTGAGCCAAGAGGCGCCCTTTGGCATCACGGGCGGTCAACACCAGCTGTGCCGTGCCGTGTACGTTCTTTCGATTGACGATGTACACATCGGTGGTGGTGGTATCGCCTACAGCCAGCACCTTGTTGGTCAGCTTTACTGCCAGGTAGAGAGGGCGGTTGTAACGGGCAATGAGGTCGGCGTCGCCCTTCAGGTTGCGGTAGTTGTCGACGATGCCCGAGTGGTTCTCCAATTTCATTGATTCCCATCCGTTGACGGCGTAGGCATCGACGGTGTTGCTGATGTGTATATTCTCTATCACTCGTCCCTGATAGTAGTAAGCCACGTTGCCCATCTGCCTGGTCAGACTGTCGACACAGGGGAAGGCTTTACTGAAGCCACGCTGGCGCAGGAACTGATCGTAGGCATCGTACCAGGCGAGGTAGTCTTTGGCTTCCCATCCTGTGGTGCGGCCGGTGCGCAAAATCTCATCGCGTATCAGCTGCAGGCGTGGTGGTGTGCCGATGGCTCCCTCCTCGCCCCAATATACGATCTCGCCCTTGTTGGCGGAGTAGCGCAGGTAGTTGTCCTTACCTTTATATATATAGTCGTGATAGACACCGGGGCCTCCGGCATGATGGTTGTCCCACCACCCTACGTTGTAGAAAGTGGTATCGTTGGGCATCAGGTGCAGTTTGAAGTGATCGTCGGGCTCTCCTTCGGGGTTCTTGCCGTTGCACGAGTTGTAGGTCAGGATGCGCGAAGGATCCAGTCGGTGTCCCATCTGCATCTCACGTCGGTCTTCAGCCTGCGGAGACGCTCCGCGCTCGTTGTGCAAGTTGTAGATGACGAGCGATGGGTGTGAACGGTCGCGGCGAATCATGCGTGCCAGCTTCTCGTTGCGATAATCGAAGTAGAACTTGGTATAGAGAGTTCCGTCATCAAACTTGCCTGCGGGATACTGGTTTCCACCAGGCTCCTCGAAATAGAGCAGTCCCAGTTCGTCAGCGGCATCGAGTACATCGGGGTTGCCGATGGTGCGGTGAAAGTTGAGCATCGTCATGCCCAGTTGTTTGGCGTCACGCACCTGCTTGTAGGCCAGTTCCCTGGACGGCGTGATGCCGTTGTCGGGCCAGAAGCTCCACGATATGGCGGTCACGAGGGTGATGCGTTTGCCGTTGAGGTAGAACTGCTTGTCGCCCTTCACCGTGCGCACCTCGAACCAACGGAAGCCAAAACGCTTCTTCACCTCGTCGTTGCCCAACCTCAAGGTCAGTTCGTACAGGTTGGGGGCGTCGACACTCCACAGTCTGGCCTGTGGCAATGACACCTCGATGGTTTTCTCGGCTGTGGTCATCTGGTCGTTATGACGCCATACCACCTTCTGGCTGCCACGCTCCCTCAACTCCATCACCAACGGAGTGTCGGCAGTAAGTCCTCCTGCCGCAACATGTACCTTCACGACAGAGGGGACAGGGGTGTTCTCGACAAACACGTCGTCGATGTACGTCCTGTCGGTGGCACACAGATGCACACGCCCCGTGATGCCGCCAAAACCATGCGAGGGATTGGTGAGATAGTTGCCCCACGCATAGCACTGCGAGTCTTTCCAGTTGAAGTTGCCGTTAGGGTCGGTGATGCGGATGGCGACATCGTTCTTCTGACCCAGCTTGACGTATGGGGTGATGTCGATAGAGAAAGGGGTACTGTTGACGAGGTCGTAACCTGCGAGCTGGTGGTTGACGAACACCTCGGCGCGAAAGCGTACGGCATCAAACTGCAAGGTGATGCGCTTGCCAGTCCAGTTGGCAGGCACGTCTACCGAGGTATTGAACCACGATACGCCCACATAGTTTCCTGTCACACCGTAGGTCTGTCCGTTCCATCCCCACAGCTCTCCCTCGACAGTGGCAGGCAGCTGAACGTTGCGCTTCTGGGGAGCGTCGAGCAACTGCCACCCTCCTGTGGGCTGATGAACGGGGAGCGCAGCAATATTGACGGGCGAAACATACAGCTCGTCGCTGTTCCATTGAGCCTGGGTGTCGAGCGTAATGTTCCACCCTAACGAAGAAAGGTCGACCGACTCTCGTGCCTTCGACTGCAGCGATACCACAGCCAAGGCCAATAATAGTTTGTTCTTGATTAACATAGAGATTAAGTTTTTAAGTTTTAAAATAAAGAGGTGTAAATGCTAAATAAGTTTGTTTTTATTCTGTCTTCCTGTCGGCAGTGTACATACCTATGAGGATGCAGGCAGCACCTGCGAGGAAGTAGGGAGTGATTTTCTCGCCCAGTACCCAGGAGGCAAAGATCATGGTGGAGATGGGGTTGAAATAAACCCAGTTGGTGGCTTTGACGGCTCCCAACTTGGAGATGCACCAGTTCCACGTGAGGAAACACACCATGGAAGCCAGGCAGCCCAGGAAGAGCAGGTTGGCAAGTACCACGGGATGCGTGAGCACCTCCGGGGAGGGAAGACCTGGCACCACGGCATAATAGGGCAGAATGGTGAGTACGCCATAGAAGAACACCTTTCGCGTGATGAATGCGGCACTGTACTTGTCGGACATCGACTTCATGAGCAGCGAATAGACAGCCCAGCACATACAGGCTGTGAAAGCCAACGCATCGCCCACGGGAGAGAGATGGAGCACGAAACGGCCGTTGAGCACCACGATGACCATGCCCACAAATGCCAACAGCGAACCCATCAGCTGAACCACATGAATGTGCGAGGAGCGATAGACGAGCCTCACCAACAAGGTGGCGAAAAGTGGACACGAGCAGACGATGAGCGAGGTGTTGGTGGCGGTGGTGAAGTTCATCGCCTCGTTCTCGCTCAGAAAGTAGAGTGAGCCGCCCGTAATGCCCAACAGCATCATCCTGCCCTCATCGCGCCACGACGAGGCGAAGAGCCGACGGTGGTTGAAACACAGCATCAGCACATAAGCCATGAAGAAACGAAGGGTGAATATCTGGGCTGGCGAAAGGCCATGAAGCATCAGCACCTTGGTGGAGACAAAGGTGGTTCCCCATATTGCCACAGTGATGAAGGCGACAAGATGATAGAAAAATGTACTGTTATGTTGTGTCATCGTGATTTAATAAAAACTAATGCAAAGATAATGCAAATGAGCGCAATGAAAGCTTGCTTTCAAATTGCCGAGTGCAACTTATCTTATGCAAAGATAATGCAAAATTCTGAATGAGCGAAAAGAATATAAAAAAATATCGTATCTTTGCAGCATGAAATTTCATCCAATACATATAGACCCAGCCTCGGGCATCCGGTTGCCCGAGAGAATGAACAATCCGTTCTGTTATGAGCCGCACCCTCTCTGCATCATGGCCTGCAAGGAGCTGCAGGAGAAAATCGCCCAGCGTGACGACTGGCGCGAGGAGATAGACCGTGGCAAGATGTTCGGCGTGCTGATCGTGGAAAAGCCCCGGAAGGACGGCGAAGCGACTGAGCCACAGACAGGCTATATAGCAGCCTACAGCGGACAGATAGGTGGCCGGAGCGACTGGAGTGGCTTTGTGCCTGCCGTATTCGACTATCTGAAGCCCGACGGATATTTCAAAAAACACGAGAGCGACATCTCGGACATCAACGTCGCCATACACGATCTGCAGAACGATGAGCGGATGAAACAGATAAAGACGGAAATCGACACCCTGAAAGCCCGCTGGCAGCACGACATCGACGCCTATCAGCTACAGATGAAGGCAGCCAAAGCACAGCGCGACGCCCGACGCAAGGCGGGCAACCTGAGCGAGGAGGAAAAGGCAGAAATGGTGAGGGAGAGCCAGTTTATGAAAGCCCAGCTGAGAAGACTCAAGAAAGAACGGGACAGGAAGACCGACATCGAGGAGGAATACGACAGAAACCAGAAAGACATCAGGTATCTGAAACAGCTGCGCAAAGAACTCTCCGACTCACTGCAACGATGGCTGTTTAGCAAGTTCTGTATGCTCAACCCACAGGGCGATCGCAAGAACCTCTTGGAGATTTTCAAGGACACGGCAGCCAAGATTCCACCGGCTGGCAGCGGAGAATGCTGCGAGCCCAAGCTGCTGCAGTATGCCTACAGCCACGGTTATCGTCCGCTGCAAATGGCCATGTTCTGGTGGGGAGAAAGTCCGAAGGAGGAAATACGCCACCACCTGAACTTCTATCCTGCCTGCAACGGCAAGTGCAAGCCCATCCTGCAATGGATGCTGCCCGAGGCCACCTGCTCGCGGACAGAAGAATACAAGGCGGAGCTGAAGACTGTCTACGAAGATGAGCAGATAGCCGTAATATGCAAGCCGGCAGGAATGTTGTCGGTTCCAGGAAAGAACGGAGCCGAGTCGGTGTATTCCATCATGCGGAGCAGAATGCCCGAGGCCACAGGACCGCTCATCGTTCATCGGCTCGACATGTCGACCAGCGGACTGATGGTGATAGCCAAGACCGAGTTTGCCTATCATCGTCTGCAGCAGCAGTTTGCAGCCCGACAGGTGGAGAAGCGGTATGTCGCCGTCGTGGGTTGCCAGGACAAGGCAGCAGCCGACCGCATGGCACAGGAAGGAACCATCAGTCTGCCTCTGATGCCCGACTACATGGACCGTCCACGCCAGATAGTGAGTCATGAGCATGGCAAGGAGGCAGTCACCGAATATCGGGTGCTCGCCCGCATCGACGACACACACCTGCGCCTCGCCCTCTGGCCCAAGACAGGCCGTACACATCAGCTGCGCGTGCACTGTGCCCACAGCGAGGGACTCCATGCCCCCATCGTGGGCGATCCGCTTTATGGCAATGAACCGGCACAGCGACTCATGCTGCACGCCGAATCCATCAGTTTCGAGCATCCGCTGACAGGCAAGAAAATTTGTTTGGAAGAAATGATTAGTATTTAATTCAGAAATTAAGGAGTTAAAGGAGTTAAGACAAATGCTTTTGTGGACTTGAAATCCCCATTCCCTCAAGGCTGTTGTCTTAACTCCTTTAACTCCTTAACTCCTTTAACTCCTCGAAAAAGATAACTCCTCGAAAAAACTATACGAAAAACATGATCAGCACTTGGGCGATAATCACCCTGACAAACATGCCGAGGGGATAAACCGTGGCATAACTGATGCTTGGCGTGTCGCCGTCGATGGTGTCGTTGGCATAGGTCAGCGCCATAGGGTTCGCCATGCTGCCACACAGAATGCCGCAGATGCTGCCAAAGTCGTACTTCTTGGTTTTCAGAATGATGAGTCCCACTATCAGCACAGGCACCATGGTGATGGCAAAGCCTATACCTACCCACATCAGTCCCTCAGGGCGAATCACCGTCTCGAAGAACTGTCCGCCAGCCTCCAGACCCAAGCAACCCAGATAGAGCGCCAGTCCCAACTCACGAAGCATCAGTCCGGCGCTGCGCGTCATATAAGAGATGAAATGCACACGTGGACCCAGGGCACCGATGAGGATTCCCATCACGATAGGACCGCCCGCAATACCGAGACGCACAGGAGCCGTCATACCGGGAATGCTGAAAGGTATCGTTCCGATGGCAAGACCCAGGATGATGCCCAGGAAGATGGCGCCAAGATTAGGCTCGTTGAGCGTCTTGACGGCATTGCCTAAGAACTGCTCCACATGGTCGATGCTGGCAGGATCGCCCACCACGGTGAGGCGGTCGCCATACTGCAGTCGCAGGTCGTCGGTGGCAAGAAGGCGAATATCGCCACGGAGCACACGGCTCACATTCACGCCATAGGTGTTGCGCATGGAGAGATGGCCCAGCAACTTGCCGTTCAGCCCCGGACGGGTCACCACGATGATGCGGCTCTCCACCTTGGCATCGATGGCGTTCCAGTCCACCTTCTCGCGGTTCCAGTCCTTGTCCACCTTCTTACCGAAGAGAATCGACATGGCAGAAACCTCATCCTTATTGGTTACCACCAGCACACTGTCGTTGGTGTGCAGCACGGTGTCGGCCTGAGGCACGATGACCTGGTCGCCACGCCACACACGCGAGATGATGAACTTGCGGTGTGTGAGCATCGAAATCTCGGCTATGGTGTTGCCATTCAGGGCAGGATTCACGATGATATACTGTCCGATGGCAGTATGGTCATCCTCGTCGTTTCGTCTTATCTCCAGGTCGGCAGGCTTCACAAAGAGCTTGCGCATCGTCATCATCGCCAGGATGACACCCACCACGCCCAAAGGATAAGTCACGGCACAGCCCAGGGCAGCACCGCCGCTGGGAAGTCCCAACTGCTGCAAAGCCTGCTGGGCAGCACCCAGGGCAGGCGTATTGGTAGTAGCGCCGCAGAGAATGCCCACCATGTCGGGCAGACTCACGGGCAGCAGCCAGCACAAAACCAGGGAGAAGAGCGTACCCACCACGATGACAGCCATCGACCACAGGTTGAGCGCAATGCCCTCATGTCGCATGGAGCCGAAGAAGTTGGGGCCGACATAAAGTCCCAGTACATAAACAAACATGGTGAGTCCGAAGCTCTCGGCAAACTCGAGCATATCCTTGTCGATCGAAAGTCCGAAATGACCGGCAATGATGCCTACAAAGAACACGAAGGCAATGCCGAGAGAAATGCCACGCACCCGAATCTTGCCAAGAGCAAGACCCAGTGTGCATATCAAGGAGAGTATGACGATGCCCTGCACCGCCGAATGTACATTGATCAATCCGTCAAACCACATGACAATCTATTTCAGCCTTTTATTTCTGAGTTTTTTTGTTATTTGCTTTTATTCAGCTGCAAAGGTACAGCATTTTTTCGACAGAGCAAAAGATTGGGTATTAATTTTCGGAAAATATACATAAATCGTCCGAAAGGTATTGGCTCAACTTTCGCATTTAGCTCAACTTGAGTCACTTATTCAACTTTCGCAAGTGGTTTAAGTACGGGCTGAAAGCCCAAATGCTCTTAGCCCAGAGCAATGGATACAAGCAGCACGCCCTGAAGGGGCAGAAGCTCTTAGCCCAGGGCAACGCCCTGGGTATAATAGCAACCAGCAAGGCGCCCTGTAAGGGCAAAAGCTTTAAAACTCCTAACAATTTACAAAGCTTTTGCCCTTACAGGGCGCCAAGTTTGCGAACATGATAACCCAGGGCGTTGCCCTGGGCTAAGAGCTTCTGCCCCTTCAGGGCGTGTGGGGAAAAACTTGCGAAACTTGAGTCACTTATTGTCCAAAATCGTTTGCCGTTTCGGAGAATTGTGGTAACTTTGCACACAGTTTCAATGCATCAGAAGCGACAGGGTGCAGCATCGTGAAACCACAACACAGACATAATAGAAAAAAAGACAATGACAGATATTTGTTGTATAGGACACATTACTAAAGACAAGATAGTAACTCCCAACCGAACCGTATATATGGCGGGCGGAACCTCATTTTACTTCGCCTACGCCATCAACCAACTGCCCAAAGACATCACCTTCTCATTGGTGACGGCGATGGACCCCACCGAAACCGAGCCGGTGGACCGAATGCGCAAGGCAGGCATCAACGTGATGCTCAACGCATCGCGCAACACGGTGTTCTTCGAAAACCGCTACTTCGGCGAAAACCAGAACGAGCGCAAACAGCGGGTACTCGCCAAGGCCGACCCCTTCACCATCCCGCAGCTCAAGAACGTAGAGGCCAAGGTGTATCATCTGGGCAGCCTGCTGAGCGACGACTTCTCGCCCGAGGTAGTAGAATATCTCGCCACCAAGGGCAGAGTGTCTATCGACGTGCAGGGCTATCTGCGCGAAGTGAGAGACGAAAAAGTTTATCCTGTCGACTGGCAGGACAAACAGAAAGTACTCAAGAACACCTATTATCTGAAGGTGAACGAGACAGAGATGGAAACCATCACCGGCAAGAAAGATCCGCGCGAGGCAGCCCTGCTGCTGCATTCCTGGGGCGTTACCGAAGTCATCATCACCCTGGGCAGCGAGGGCTCGCTCATCTATGTAGACCAAACCTTCTACGAGGTCCCAGCCTATAAGCCTCACGAGGTCGTCGACGCCACAGGCTGTGGCGACACTTACTCAGCAGGTTATCTGTACAGGAGGCTGCAGGGCGCATCACCCTTAGAGGCAGGCAAGTTTGCCGCAGCCATGTGCACCATCAAGCTGGAGCACAATGGCCCCTTCAACCGCACGCAGAAAGACATCCTGCAGATAATGGGAGAAGCTTAGCCGAGCCTATCTGCTCATCGACCGTGCAGTGAGGTCGAGCAGACTTTGCAGATAGTCGTCGTCAGTATCCTTCTTCATCTTGGAGAGGGCGTTGGCACAAAACTTCCTCTCTTCAGCGTTGAGAAGAGAGCCGTGACCCTTGCATAGCCTGATGATCTTGTTGGCAATGCCCGTCTGCAGATTGCGGCGCAACTGCGACTGGAATCCCCATCGATACTGATCCTTTGCATTCTTGAAGGCAGCACGCAGGTTGTTGAGCAGAGTAAGGAACTCAGCGCTGTTTTTGGGTTCCGGCTCGTTGGCAGAATACTTCTTGGCAAGGTTTTTCCAGTACTTCACGGTCTGTCCGTTGACCACCACCGAGTCCACGCCGTCGCTGCTGCTTACCACCATGCTGCTGAGTCCGTCAGCCAGACTGTTCAGGTCAGCCTCCAGACCCTTCAGGTCGTCTACCTCAGCGACGGTTCCATCAGGATTGATGATGGTGGCACGTCCCGTGACACGATGAGCCCTTTCCCATGCCGGGTCCCTGCCATAGAACAGATAGACAGAACCTTTGATCAGCTCCTCGTCGCCGTCCTTCCTGGCCCGCCAGTTGTTGCTCTCGTCATTGCTGCTGTACCACACCAGGGCGTACACATATCGCATGGTGCTGTCCTTAGGGTCGCGGAAATACTGCAAATTGTAGTTACGTTCCTTGTGCGCACCGAAGGTGATGCTCTGCGAATTCTTCTCGCCGTACGCTATTCTTTCCTGTTTGTCAGAGTCGAAGCCCTTCTTCTTGATCATGGAAGAGTAAGCAATCTTGTTGCTGGCGAGCAAAGCCTGGTTGTAAGTCTCTATCGGCTTAGCTTTCCTGACGGGGACAGCATAATCGTAGGAAACGACATACCCCTTGCTGTATTGTTTCTTCGACGAAGTAGCGACATAGTCGTTGGCGGTGAGCCAGGCAGCAAGGTTCTCGAAAGCCTGCTGAGGCATCAGGATAGTTTTCTGTGCGACGGCAGTACCCGAGAGTATCATCAGGCAAGCCATCATGACGATTCTGAGATTCTTTTTCATCATGTTTCCTTTCTTTATTTTACGTTCTCTTGTTCTTGTCCATAATCATCCTCATCGTTATACGATGCCAGGTCTTCAGTCTGCAGGGCGCTGACCAGATACAGGCGGAAGAGCATTTCGTTCTGCTGCTCCTCGAGCGCTTGCAGATGCGCCTCAGCCAAGGCTTCAGGCGACTGCTGCATAGAGTCGATGACAGTCTGAGCAATCCATGTCACAGGAGGCGCCGGACTGTGTAGATGCTTGCGGTAGACACCACGTTTGCGAGGTCGCATTTTCGGCCTGACCGCCTGTTTCACCTGATTCCTCACCTCAGTCTCAGCAGCAGGCACAAGGGTCTCAGCAGAGTCTTTGTCAGCCCGTGCCAGCGTCGCAGCAGGCGAGGCCGTACTGTCCCCGTTTCTCGCAGGCCAAGTCATAACCACGAGCAGAGCCACGGCGGCGGCAGCTGCAAGCAAGCACCACAGCGGGCGCAGACGCGAACGATAGCGAAGCGGCTCACGGCAAACATCCCCATCAGACGTTTCCCCGTCTTCAGGCATCGGCCCATCCATAGGCATACCCTTGTCGAAGTAAGCGAACATTTGCTGATAAGGCTTCAAGTCGTCGCTCACATCAGCGTGTACAGCAAACCATTGGCTTATCCGTTCCTCCTCCTCTATCGAGGTAAGTCCCTGCATGAATTTCCCGATGAGCAGTCTTATATTCTTTTCTCCATTCATTTTTATTTTAATATTTAAAGTTCAGTGTTTAACTTCCCTCATTTCCTCGAAATCTCCATTCTTCTTCTGATTTCCGTCAGCATCCTTTGTCGGGCTCTCGACAGGATCGTAGCAGCCGAAGCAGGAGTGATACCGATGATACCGGCAATCTCTTCCATGCTTTTCTTCTCCACCTGTCTCAGGTGCAGCACCTGGTATTGCGTGGATGGCAGTTCGAGCAGTTTCTGTTGCAGCCACATATCGTTCTCCTGCGTTTCCATCATCATGTCGGGAGGCGGCTCGTGGCTTTCAGCCTGAAGATGCGGATGCAGCAGCAAGGAGACTTCCCGCTTTTTGCGGTGTCTGTCGATACAGAAGTGTTTGGCGACGCATCCCGTCAGACCTTTAGCATGTTGCGCAGAGGTGATGTCCTTTCTGATGGCCCACAGCCTGAGCATGGTGTCTTGCGCCACGTCTTCGGCAGTCATGCCGTCGGTGCCACAGCCCCTGCAGACGTGCAGGGCTGTTTGCCGCAGCTCGGGAACCAGTGAGGTGAATTCTTTCTCTGTCATGTGTGCCTTGTTTGCTTGTTCTGATGTATAAACGCAGAAATCGGAATTTTATCAACACCTTTAACTTCTCTTAACCTCTGAGGGGGCAGAAGTAATTACTCAGCACCCATATTGTCATGAGTTGTTACGTTAATGTGAGTCAACTCGTATTATCAATAAAGCGTAAAGTGGTCAACTAAAATCGTTAAACCACACAACAAATATCGTTAAACCACAATGCAATAGGCTTCAACTGCTTACGAAGCCGCTTTCTTTGCTCTACGAAATAGGCTTCATTGACTATCGAAGCCGCTTTCGAGCTTACGGTTGCCTGCATGATATCTGCGGCCATGGTTGAAGCTGGCGGTAAAGACGAGCATGTTGTTCTGGTCTGCAAGGCGCACCTTGTTCTTCTGCTGCACATACTTGTTGGAAAGTTCTTTCTTATACACGCAGCCATGAGGATAGAACACGAATAATCCGAGTACGCCCCCTTTCGCTCATACGCATAGACCTGTTGTCACGTACGACTATGTGACTTGCCTATAGGCTTGGGCAATTTCTAATCATGCTGAACTTTTAAAACTCCCCGATTTGCAAAAGTTGAGTGTATTATATATTAATGTACGTGCGCGCAAGAAAAACTTGCTTCCTACTTTTTGGTAAAAAAGTACTGTTTAAAATTCAAAATTGAGTTAAATATCTATAAAAGTAAAACGCTTGAGTTTGTAACTTACACATAATTAAATAAAAATGTGTACTTTTGCAGTCCGATTATTTACGGGGATACGCTTAGAGTCCCCTGGGCAGTGTGTGTTAATAGCAATCTCCTGTGGCCGGGAATTGCGGTTAGTGAATCGCCTGTCTAAAAGTGAGTAAAAAGATTTAAAAACGTTTTTTAGTAGTAATTTAAAATTTAAAATGGACACATTAAGTTTCAAGACTATCTCCGTAAACAAGGAGACAGCTAAGAAAGAGTGGGTTGTAATCGACGCAACAGACCAAGTAGTTGGTCGTCTTTGCTCAAAGGTAGCAAAGTTGCTCCGCGGTAAGTACAAGCCAACTTTCACTCCACACGTAGATTGTGGTGACAACGTAATCATTATCAATGCAGCAAAGGCTGTATTCTCTGGTAAGAAAGAGACTGATAAGATTTACACACGTTACACTGGTTATCCTGGTGGTCAGCGCTTCAACACTCCAGCTGAGTTGCGCACACGTCCTGACGGCATGGACAAGATTTTGCGTCATGCAGTAAAGGGTATGTTGCCAAAGGGCCGTTTGGGTCGTTCTCTGATGGACAACCTCTTCATTTACGATGGCACAGAGCACAAGCATGAGGCTCAGAAGCCAAAGGCAATTGATATTAACCAGTATAAATAATTAAGGTAGAATGGAAGTAA
>ERZ1034713.426-NODE-426-length-25251-cov-4.555525_pt1 | contig 25251 bp, 20 predicted proteins | sample MGYA00520692_ERZ1034713 | MGnify/ENA primary metagenome ERZ1034713 (study PRJEB33766, sample SAMN09781717) | gut metagenome | biome: gut microbiome | host: Homo sapiens | place: Madagascar | study: EMG produced TPA metagenomics assembly of the PRJNA485056 data set... | reverse complement strand
TGCTTCCTTCCCTGATGGGAGATTTTTCAAGAAAGTTTCCGCAGATCCGGCTGGAATTAAAGGAGGAGACGACGGCAGAGCTCACTGCGCTTCTTGGAAGCGGCAAAATCGACCTGATGCTGGATAACTGCACGTTGAATGAGCAGGTATTTGAACGGTGCTTATATGAGGAAGAGCATCTGCTTCTGGCCGTTCCAGAGAGCTTTTCGGTAAATGGAGACCTGGAGAAGTACCGGCTCACGGCAGCGCAGGTGCGGGAACGAAAATTTCTGGAACCGGATGTGGAGCCAGTTTCATTAACATATTTTGAAGGGCTTCCGTTTATTATGATGAAATCGGAGAATGACACCGGGCAGAGAGCGGCACTTATGTTAAAGGAAAGCGGGATCACGCCGCAGGTTGCGTTTGAGCTGGACCAGCAGATGACCTCGTTCAATGTGACCTGTTCCGGCATGGGAGTGTCGTTTATCAGCGATACCCTTATCCGGCGCATTCCATTTGAGGGGAATGTGGCGTATTACCGTCTGCCTGGAGAACACGGTGTCAGAAAAAGTTATTTTTACTGGAAGCGCGGGCGTTATTTTACCCGGGCAATGGCAGAATTTCTAAAGATCAGCGGCAGAATATGACAAAATAAAAACCAGACAGCTTTCAAAAAAGGAATAAGTTGTATTTGGAAACATCCGAGAACCTTAAAGAAACAACGCAAGATTTGACAAATATATACAAAAATCGAGGTGGATTCTTCGTATAAAATGATGGGTAATGCACACTCTTGATAAAAAAGGTCGGATAATCTGATAAGTTTTAGATAATATTGTATAGGAAAAAATACAACTTTTGCGAAAAAATATCTTGTATTATATTGCACAATTTGCCGTGAAAACGTATAATAAAGCCATGAGAGTTGTTGAAAACAATCAAAAAACATGTTGGGAGGAATCAAAATGAAGAAAGTCTTCAAGAAAGCAACAGCAACAGTGACAGCAGCAGCGATGCTGGCGAGCCTGACTGCATGCGGCGGCGGTGCTGCATCCAGCGCGACCACAGCAGCTCCGGCAGCTGACTCTAAGGCAGAGGGCAGCGCTGAGGCTACCGAGGCAGCAGCTTCCAGCGTTGACAACAAGGACATCAAGATCGGTGTTTCCATCTGGTCTTCTACCGACGTTCTTGGTTCTCAGTGTAAGCTGATCCTGGACGAGGCTGCAAAGGCTTTAGGCGTACAGGTTCAGTACGTTGACCAGGGCCATGTATCTGAGAAAGTTACCGCTTCTGTTGAGCAGCTTGCAGCAGCAGGATGCCAGGGTATCATTATCTGTAACTCTTCCGATACAGAGATGACCTCTGCAATCAAGACTGCAAACGATAACAAAGTATATCTGGCACAGTTCTTCCGTGTAATCAGCAAAGACAACAGCGCAGATATCTACGAGATGGCAACCCAGTCTCCGTACTACATCGGTGCAGTTCATGAGAACGAGCCGGAGAACGGCGAGAAACTGGTTCAGATCCTTCTGGACAAGGGCGACAGAAACATCGGTCTGATCGGCTGGGAGCAGGGTGATGCTACCTGGTTAGGCAGATGGGAAGGTTACAAAGCAGGCGTTGAGAACTGGAACAAAGAGCATCCGGATGATCAGGCTAAACTTTCTGAGCCGCAGTACGCAGGTACTTCTTCCGAGGGCGGTTCCAAGGCAGCAGAGGCTCTGATGTCTGCAGACCCGACTCTTGACGCACTGATCCCGGCAGGCGGCGGCGGTGACCCGCTTCAGGGCGCTATCGCAGCAGTTGAGCGTGCAAACAAAGTTCAGGATATCGACATTGTTTCCACCGACTTCCTTCCGGACCTTGGCGAGAGACTTGAGAACGGTTCCATGGCTGGTCAGTCCGGCGGACATTACTGCGATCCGCTTATTGCTTTCATGATGGTTTACAACGCAATCAAAGGCAACTACACCGGATTTGAAGGCAAGTTCGAGGATGTTCCGTTCCCGTACCTGTATGTATCTTCCGCAGATGACTACAAAGCTTACGAGCAGTACTTCGTAGATCAGCTTCCTTACACCGATGAAGAGCTGGTTGAGATGTCTGAGCTGGATCTGGATGGCCTGAAAGAGGCAGCTTCCAAGATCTCCATCGAGGACGCAGCAGCAAGAGCTGGCAAATAACTTACACGAGATCAATTAGGCTGAGTAGCTTAGGACGGCCGGTATCGCGCGGCGATGCCGGCCGTCATGTCTTAGTATGAAATTTAAGAACGAGGTAAAAATTATGGGTACTCCTGTTGTTGACACACCCGGAAAGAAGAAAATTTCGGGAACTGCGAAAGGCTATCTGATTCTGTTTGGTCTGGTAGTGCTTTCCTGGCTGATCTTTAAGATCCTGACACCTAGCAACTTTGGTTCACCGGCAAACATGCTGAGCTACTTCCAGGCCAGCCTGATCGCAACGGTCGGCGCAGTCGGATTCTATTTCGTTATGGTTATGGGAATGTTCGACTTCTCCATTGGCGCGAACATCATGCTCTCCGCAATCGTTGGATGCGTATTTGCTTCCCGGTTTGGAATGGGTTATGCAGGTCTCATCATCGGCAGCATCGTGACTGGTTCCATCGTCGGTCTGTTAAATGGTGTTTTCTATGTAAAACTCCACATTCCGTCCATGATCGTTACAACTGGTCTGGCACTCATTTACGAGTCCATCGCAAACTACATTGCAGGCGGCGTAGAGCAGACACTTCCGTCTAACCTGCGTGCGTTCGGCCAGATGCCGGGCAACATCATCCTTGCAGTTTTGGCATGCGCGGTTGCCTACATTTTCTTAAACTACACAAAAATTGGTACATACACCTATGCAATCGGCAGCAATGAGTTTGTAGCTAAGAACATGGGTATCAACGTAGACAAATACAAAGTCCTGGCATTTATCTTAAGCGGTGCGTTTCTTGGCGTTATGGCAGTCCTGACCATCAGCTATGGTTCTTCTATGGTAGCAGTAACCGGTATGGCTTCCATGAGCCGTAACTTCGTTCCAACCATGGGATGCTTCTTCGGACTGGCATTCAAGAAATACGGTATGCCGTTGCAGGCAATCGTAATTGGTGAGTTCGTGATCAACATCATTTTCTTCGGTTTCATCGCAATGGGCGCTCCGACCGCGATCCAGGATGTTATCACCGGCCTTGCACTGCTGATCATCATCACCGTAACCACAAAAGTAACGAAGGGCGAGATCGTCAAGTAGATCATAGGGAGGAAATGCAATGAGCGAAGTAAGGTTAGAGGTAAAAAATCTTTGCAAGTCCTTCGGTATCACGAAGGCGGTTCAGAATGTTTCATTTAATGTAAACAAAGGCGAAGTACATGCGCTGATCGGTGAGAATGGTTCCGGTAAATCAACCCTGACCAACATGCTGACCGGTATCTACAGCATCGGAAGCGGTACTTTCGTACTGGATGGAAAAGAGATTCATCCGAAGAACCAGGTTGAAGCAAATAACGAGGGAGTCTCCATTATCGTGCAGGAGCTTGGTACGCTGTCCGGCCTGACCGTAGCAGAGAATATCTTCTTAGGCCATGAGGACCAGTTCGTACATATGGGCATCAAGAACACCAATGCCATGAACAAGAAAGCAACGGAACTCTTAAAGCAGTATGGCTTTGACCGCATCAAGGCAGCAGACATTATCGATGAGTATAATTTCGAGGATCGTAAGCTCATCGAGATCGTAAAAGCAACTTATTTTAATCCGAAGATCGTAGTCATCGATGAGACGACCACCGCACTTTCCCAGGAGGGACGTGAAGAGCTGTACAAGCACATGAACCGCATCCGCGAGAGCGGCAACTCCATCATCTTCATTTCCCACGACCTTCCGGAAATCCTGGACAAGTCCGATACCATCACCATCATGCGTGACGGTGTTTACATCGATACCGTTAAGAGTAAAGATGTAACGGAGGATGACTTAAAACGTCTCATGGTTGGCCGTGAAGTAACTGGTGATTACTACCGTGCAGACTATGGTGAGAAGGTATCCGACGAAGTAGTTCTTTCTGTAAAGAATGTTTCCGTTCCGGGCCTGATCGAGAATGTAAGCTTCGACCTGCATAAGGGCGAGATCCTTGGTTTCGGCGGTCTGTCCGAGTCCGGCATGCACGAGATTGGAAAAGCAATCTTTGGCGCATCCTACGACCGCACCGGTACCGTAGAACTGGCAGACGGAACTCAGATCAACGATATCCCGACTGCAATCAAGCACAGCATCGCTTACACATCCAAAGACCGTGATAATGAGTCGGTTGTGTTAAACCAGAGTATCGGTGATAACATCTGCCTGCCGTCCTTAGACAGCCTGGCTGGCAAGAGCCATCTGTTAAGCGACAAGAAGTTAAAAGAGTTCGCAAATAAGTTCGCGAAACAGATGTCTGTTAAGATGGTAAACGTAGACCAGTTTGTATCCGACCTTTCCGGTGGTAATAAACAGAAAGTCGTTCTGGCAAGATGGATCGGTAAGGACTCCGACATCGTTGTACTGGACAGCCCGACCCGAGGCATTGATATCAAGGTAAAACAGGATATCTACCAGTTAATGAACCAGATGAGAAAGAATGGAAAGTCCATCATCATGATCTCCGAGGAGTTAATGGAGCTCATCGGTATGTGCGACCGCATCATTATCATGAAGGATGGCAAGACCAGCGGAGAGCTGGAGCGTAATGAGGCCCTCGATGAGAACAGCCTGATTACGATGATGGTATAAGGAGGCAGCAATGGAGAATCAAGTTAAGACAAACACAGACCAGAAAGAGCAGCAGCTCAAGAAATTATCAAAAATGTCGCTGATCCGTTCCCTGCTTCCAATCGCGGGACTGATTATCATTTTCTTACTGTTTAACGTGCTGACGAACTTCAGAATGATGAAAAACCTTCCGCTGGTTCTGTCACAGGTTTATGTAACAATGATCGCAGCGACGGGCGTATTTTTCATCATGACCATGGGCGGCCTGGATTTCTCCCAGGGTTCTATCCTGGGTATCGCATCCATCGTGGTATGTATGCTTTCCAAGACCAGCATCCCGCTTGCGATCGTCGGCGGTATTGCGGCAGGCGCAGCGATCGGAGCAATCAACGGTTACTTCTATGTATACCGTAAGATTAAATCCTTCATCGTTACGATCTGTACCATGTTCCTGTTCCGCGGATTCATCAAATACCTGACTACCAACGCACCGGTAGCCGGATCCGCAAAGCTGATCAACTTCGACAGCACCGAGTTAAAGATTGCATGCACGGTACTGATCCTGGTAATCGGATTTGTACTGTTCCGCTTTACCAAGTTCGGTACCTACTTAAAAGCAATCGGTGCAGGTGAGAAGGCAGCTATGTTCTCTGGTATCCGCACCGACCGCATGAAATTCTGGATTTACGTTTTAGCAGGCGCTATTACCGGATTTGCAGCATTCATCAACGTTATCAAAGTTGGTTCCGTTACTTCTTCCGGTGGTAACCAGTTAGAGACCCAGATCCTGATCGCGCTGGTACTTGGCGGAATGCCGATCTCCGGCGGCGCAAAGGTACGCTTTGAAAATATCATTGTAGGTTCCCTGCTTTATATCGTATTGAACAGCGGACTTACCATGATGGGCTTCTCCACACAGCTCATGCAGCTCATCCAGGGCGTGGTATTCCTGGTATTCGTAGCAGTATTCGCAGACCGTCAGTCCCTGCAGGTAATCAAATAAACAGACTGGGAATGACATCATCAGGAATTGCATCGGAGGTTTGAGGATATGCCAAGAACAGCGGGAAACCAGAATCAGGAGAATCTGAAATACCAGAAGCTTTACAACTGGGGCCGTACCCTGATCACCAGCGGCGTGATCAAGAATCAGGACAAGTTCCCGTCTGAGCATATCCTTCAGAAAAAGTTCGGATATTCCAGACAGACCGTGCGCAATGCGCTGGACCGTCTGGAGAAAGACGGACTGATCGTCCGGGTGAAGGGAAGCGGCACCTACGTATCTTACGAAAACAGTGACGCGGACGGCGAGCGCCCTCATGTGGGGCTGATCTTAAGCTACTTTTCGGATTACCTGTTTCCGCAGGTCTATGCGGGAATTGAATCGGTACTCCAGGAAAAGGGGTTTGAGATTGATGTAGCCGTGACCCGAAACCGTCTGAACGACGAGGAAATGTACTTAAAAGGATTCTTAAACCGGAATGTGGCGGGCCTCATTATAGAGGGAACCCGTTCCACATTCCCGAATCCGAACCTGCGTCTCTACAAGGAAATCCGGAAACGGAATATCCCAACACTGTTTATTCACAATCATTATCAGAATGAGCAGTTTGACAGTGTGGAGATGTCGGATGCCCGGGCTGGTTATGAACTGACCCGGCTGCTGATCCAGAACGGACACCGCCGTATCGGCGGCATCTTCAAGTACGATGACATACAGGGCATTGAGCGCTATCGCGGCTTTATCGAATGTCTGTCAGACTACGGGATCAATTTTGATGACGACTGTATCCGGTGGTATTCCACCAAAGATATGGAAGAGAAATTAAGCAGGAAGAGTCTGCAGCGGATGTACCGCCGGACGAAGGACTGCACGGCCATGATTCTCTACAACGATGAGGTGGCTGGTTTCTACATGGAGTTTTTAAAGGAACGCGGACTGCGGGTCCCGGAGGATCTCTCCCTGGTGTCGTTTGACGATGCTGGACCGGAGCAGGAAGCGGAACTGAAAATCTTATCGGTGATCCATCCGAAATACAATCTCGGGCGCATCACAGCGCGGAACCTGCTTCGCATGATGGAGGATCCGGACTGGCAGAAGAAGAATTACTCACACCAGTTTCCGGTCACATTCAACAGTGGAAATTCAGTCCGCGACATTCGCTGATTTAATTTAAAATGCATTCATAATTATCAAGGAGGTAGATTGACATGAAAAAGTTATACTTTGCAGTAGGCTCCCAGGATCTGTACGGAGATGAGTGCTTAAGACAGGTGGCTGAGGACAGCCGCCAGATGGCAGAGTTCCTGAACGAGAAATTAAGTGGTGTAGTAGAGGTGGAGCTGGTTCCGACCATCATCAACTCTGAGAGCTGCATCAAAACCATGCGTCAGGCATCCTGCGACGATGACTGCGTAGGCGTGATCACCTGGATGCATACCTTCTCCCCGGCTAAGATGTGGATTAAGGGCCTTCAGGAGCTGAGAAAACCGCTTCTTCACTTACATACTCAGGCAAACGAGAAGCTTCCGTACGACACCATCGATATGGATTTCATGAACTTAAACCAGGCAGCACACGGCGACCGTGAGTATGGCTTCATCGTAGCAAGACTTGGTATCCCGCACGAGGTTGTTGCAGGCTACTACAAGCATGATAATGTTGTTGCAAAGATCCGTCAGTTTGCAGAGGTTGCAAAGGCAATTTCCTACTCCAAGTCCTTAAAAGTTGCTTCCTTCGGCAACAACATGCGTGAAGTAGCAGTAACCGATGGCGACCGTGTAGAGAGCCAGATCAAATACGGCTGGGAGTGCAACTACTTCGCACTGGGCGATGTGGTTGACACCATCAATGCAGTGACCGAGGAAGAGGTTGACGCAAAGATGAAGGAGTACACCGACAAGTACACCATGAAGACCGACCGCATCGACTCTGTTCGCGAGCAGGCGAAATACGAGGTTGGCCTGGAGAAATTCCTGGCAGCAAATGGTATTGGCGCATTCGCAGATACCTTCCAGGATCTGCACGGATTAAAGCAGCTTCCGGGTATTGCAGCACAGAACTTAATGGCTAAGGGCATTGGCTTTGGTCCGGAGGGTGATTACAAGATCTCTGCTTTATCCGCAGTGCTCATGAAGATGTCTGAGGGCAGAGACGGCGCAACCGGATTTATCGAGGACTACACCTACGACTTAACTCCGGGTCAGGAGCTTGAGCTGGCTTCCCATATGCTGGAGGTTCCGCCGGCATTCGCAGCAACCAAACCGGAAATCGACGTACTGCCGCTTGGTATTGGCGGTAAAGAAGATCCGGCAAGACTGATCTTCGACGGTGTAACCGGTGACGGTATCCAGGTAACCATGGTTGACATGGGCGACCACTTCCGTCTGATCTGCGCAGACATTGAGCTTGTAAAACAGCCGAAACCGATGCCGAACCTTCCGGTAGCAAGAATCATGTACCGCCACAAACCGAACTTCCAGATCGGTACCGCAGCATGGTGCTACGCAGGCGGCGCTCATCACTCTGTTGTATCCACCGCACTGACCAGAGACGATATCGCAATGTTTGCACGTCTGACCGGTACAGAGCTCATCACCATTGGTGAGGATACCACTGAGGCAGACCTGCAGAAGTTCTTTATGAAATAAAAACAGACAAAGAAAATCCGTCCGGAGCCCGTAAGGGTTCTGGGCGGATTTTTTGTCTGCATATAGACGTTTTAGTTTCCCATCTTCTGGTTCATGAGCCAGGTGGTGAAATAGGCCTGGATGACATCGAACGGAGCATTTCCCATATCCAGAAGGAAGGTGTGGAACTGCTTTGCGTTGAAGGCATCCCCAAGCTGCATCTCGGCGGTCTTTCGCATATTGCGGATCTCGAGGGATCCGATGAAATAGGAGAGATAGTTGGCGGGATTATCTACCATAGTCTCAAACATGGAACCGGCAATGGACTGCGGATCGCTGAAATAGGAAGAGAGATATTTCTGTACATCGTCTTGTTCCCAGCCAAGATAATTTACCGCAAGGTCAAGGTAGGCGTGAATGCCGAGAGTTGCCTTGGAATTTGCTGAAAGCAGTTCGCCAAGCAGTGGGTCCAGCCCGTTGTCGAGTTCGTAGGAAAGTGCTTCCACATAAGCGGCCCATCCCTCGGAATATCCGGAAAAGTTCAGGATCTTTCGCAGGTCGGAATCGCAGTGCGTGTGGAACCATACCGTCTGATACAAATGCCCGGGATAGCCCTCATGGGCAATCGTGTTGTAGAGCGGCTGGTTGTCGTAGATCGGATTCCGGTTGATATAGATGACATTCTGAGAGCTGTCATCAATTGGTGAGGTTAAATAAAAGGCGGGGCTCAGGGAGAGCTCCAGTGCTTTCGGCACATCCTTTAAGGTGTAGCTGCATTCCGGAAGCTGCGGAAAATCCTGCAGAGTCTGCTCTTTTAATTCTTCCATGATAGCGGATGGCTCAGTCTGCCGATAGTGATAATCCTCCAGCATGGATTCCAGCTCCGGGTGATCGGAGAGGAGCTTTGAGGTAATCTTGAGGTTATCGGAGATTTCCTGCTCTGTGGCATCCAGCAGTTCATCGATGGAGTGGTAGGATGTTCCGGTTTCTGTGTATACAAGATACTCATAATAGGCTTTCCCATCCGGATAACCGCACATGCCCTTCTCGTTGGTGCCGGTACCCTTGAGCTTTTCCAATCCATCGATCAGAAGCTTGTAGGCCGGCACAAAATGTTCTTCCAAAGCGGCCTCATTGCGGGCGCAGAGTTCTTTTCTGGCATCATCTGTCAGGTCGGGAAGTGTGTTCAGACGCTCTTTGAAGGAGTCGATCATAAAGTTGTTTCCGGGAACCAGCAGATAACTTTTACAGGATTCAATGACATGGTCTAAGGAGGTATCGCTCATCATAAGGCCGGCTGCAGCTTTCTCCTGTTCAAACGAAAGGATCTGTCCGTAAAAGGTATCCAGGTATTCCACGATGTTTAAGTAATCTTCTACATCCTGTCGGGTATAGAACGTGTACTCGCACAGCAGCATGGGAAGCTGTGCCTGGGTTCCTATCGTGGGTGCAAGCGGCTGGCTGTAGAGCTCCAGTCCATTGCTTTTGGCCTCTGTTTTCATGAGGCTTTCCAGGATACGGAGTGTGAGTTTCTGGTCTTCGGTCAAAAGTGCAGTCTGAAAAGAAGAGAGTTCGCTGCGCAGGTCTTCCTGGTCTTTTCTGGTCTGCCGGAATGCTTCCGCGGAAACCGGGGCGATGGGTGCATCTGTCTGTGTGATGCCGCGGCTTTCCGGACTTTTCAGCAGAAAATGCAGATCAAGCCGGGCAGAAGAAAGCTCATCCTGAAACAGGGATGTCTCAAGCTTGGAAAAACGCTGCTGTTCTCTGGCGCTTTCCTCTGTGAGCTGTTCATAACCAGCCGTGTTCTCATCCTCGTAAGGAGCGGCGGTAGTCGGTTCCGGCGTGCGGGAGACGGGGGAACAGGAACAAAGAAGCATGGCGCACAGCGTGGCCAGAAGGCCTCTCTTTTTTGCTGTGCATATCGCGGACGCGCCTTCGGCGCGTCCACTGATTCGGTCTTTATGCATGAAGCAATCCTCCAAAGTAGTCTTAAGTGTACCTAATTATATAATATACTCGCTGGAAATACAACTTATGCGGAGTGCCCATTCTATTGAGTTTTCGCGGACTTTATGCTATAGTTGACTTAATTGGCGCAGCAGGAAACAGGTCTGCGCAGTTGCTGCGCCGGTTGTGCGAAAAATATGAAACGTCACATTTGACAGGCAGATCCGGCAGCGAAAGTTTAGGAGGAATTTGGCTCATGTGTCAGAATGAAAATTGTAATTGTAAGAAACCGTATTATATCACCACCGCGATCGCCTATACATCCGGTAAGCCGCACATCGGCAACACCTACGAGATCGTACTGGCAGACAGTATCGCGCGTTTTAAGAGAGAGCAGGGCTACGATGTCCGTTTCCAGACCGGTACCGACGAGCACGGTCAGAAGATCGAGTTAAAGGCGGAGGCAGCAGGCGTAACCCCGAAGCAGTTTGTAGATGATGTAGCAGGACAGATCAAGACGATCTGGGATCTGATGAATACTTCCTACGACAAATTTATTCGTACCACCGATACAGATCACGAGGCTCAGGTACAGAAGATTTTCAAGAAACTGTATGATCAGGGCGATATCTACAAAGGTTACTACGAGGGCCTTTACTGCACTCCGTGTGAGTCCTTCTTTACCGAGTCTCAGTTAGTAGACGGTAAGTGCCCGGACTGCGGACGTGAAGTACAGCCGGCAAAGGAAGAGGCTTACTTCTTCAGAATGAGCAAATACGCAGACCGTTTAATCGCGTATATCAACGAGCATCCGGAGTTCATTCAGCCGGTATCCAGAAAGAACGAGATGATGAACAACTTCCTGCTTCCGGGACTGCAGGATCTGTGCGTATCCAGAACTTCCTTTACCTGGGGCATTCCGGTTACATTCGATCCAAAGCACGTTACCTATGTATGGCTGGATGCACTGACCAACTACATTACCGGCCTTGGTTATGACTGCGATGGCAACAACGGGGAACTGTTTGACAAATACTGGCCGGCAGATCTTCATCTGATCGGTAAGGATATCATCCGCTTCCATACCATTTACTGGCCGATCTTCTTAATGGCTCTGGGCCTGCCGCTTCCGAAGCAGGTATTTGGTCACCCGTGGCTGCTGCAGGGCGATGGCAAGATGAGTAAGTCCAAGGGCAACGTGCTCTATGCAGATACTCTGGTAGACTTCTTCGGTGTAGATGCAGTCCGTTACTTCGTTCTGCACGAGATGCCGTTCGAGAATGATGGTGTCATTTCCTGGGAGCTGATGGTAGAGCGCATGAACTCTGACCTGGCAAACATCCTCGGAAACCTGGTAAACCGTACCATTTCCATGTCCAACAAGTACTTTGGCGGTGAGGTAAGAAACGGAGGCGTTTCCGACGCAGTCGATGAGGACTTAAAGAACGTTGTTCTGGCATCTGTAAAGAAGGCAGAGGGCAAGATGAACGAGCTTCGTGTGGCAGATGCCATTACCGAGATCTTCAATATTTTCCGCCGCTGCAATAAATATATCGATGAGACCATGCCGTGGGCACTTGCAAAAGACGAAGCTCAGAAAGACCGTCTGGCAACGGTTCTTTACAATCTGGTAGAGGCGATCACCATCGGCGCATCCTTACTGGAGTCCTTCATGCCGGATACCTCCAAGAAGATCCTGGCACAGCTCCACGCACAGAAGCGCGCTCTTTCCGAGATGGATCAGTTTGGTCTGTATCCGTCCGGTGAGCATGTAACCGATGCTCCGGAGATCCTGTTTGCAAGAATGGACCTCAAAGAAGTTATGGAGAAGGTAGAGGCTATGCGTGCAGCAGACAAGGCAGCACAGCCGGCTGCTGAGGAAGCAAAGGAAGAAGAGCCGGTCATCGACATTGAGCCGAAGGCCGAGATCGAGTACGATGACTTTGCAAAACTTCAGTTCCAGGTTGGCGAGATCATTGCCTGCGAGGCAGTCAAGAAGTCCAAGAAACTTCTGTGCTCCCAGGTTAAGATTGGCAGCCAGGTAAAACAGATCGTGAGCGGAATCAAGGCACACTATTCACCGGAAGAGATGGTGGGCAAGAAAGTTATGGTAGTTGTAAACTTAAAGCCTGCAAAACTGGCTGGTGTTCTGTCTGAGGGTATGCTCCTGTGTGCGGAAGACGCAGATGGAAACCTGTCCTTAATGGTTCCGGAGAAGAAGATGCCGTCCGGCGCTGAGATTTGTTAAAACGGATGGCGGAAAAACAGATTTTAAGACATGGATTAAACGGCAATCAGCTAAAGCTGATTGCCGTTGTCAGTATGCTGTGTGATCATGCAGCGGTTCGGCTTCTGGGATATGGTTTCATACCAGCATTATATGCGGCAGGAGCGGATGCGGCGGCAGCGCGGTGGAACCAGGTATTCTGGATTCTGCGGTCCGTGGGACGCATGGCATTCCCTATTTATGTGTTTCTTCTGACGGAAGGGTTCTGTCATACCAGAAACCGCAGGCGCTATGCGCTGCGTCTTGGTATGTTTGCCTTGCTGTCGGAGGTTCCTTTTGACCTTCTGGTATGTGGAAAACTGTGGGCTCCGCAGAGCCAGAATGTATTTTTCACCCTGTTTCTGGGTGTGCTCATGCTTATAGCAGTGGACTGGATTGGGAGAAATACGGATGCAGCCCTGGCGCAGTACCGTCAGATGGCAGTCATTGCGGGAGCAGCTTTCATAGCCTGGGTTTTAAAAACGGATTACGACGCAACTGGCGTTATGTTAACCGCTATTTTGTTCTGGTTTCGCCTGACACCGGACATGGCATGCCTGGCTGGCTTTATCCTTATGGCAGCAGCAGAATTCCGCCCGGTCTATATTCCGGGGATTGCGGCATCGTTTTTTCTGATTCGCTGCTATAACGGAACACGCGGGAAGTGGAAAGGAAAATGGTTTTTCTATCTGGTATACCCGGTGCATCTGCTTGTGCTGTACGGGATTTCGCGGCTGGTGTTCGGATAATGTGAATCTTATGAAGAAATAAAGGAGATTGTAATGATTTTTGATACCCATGCCCATTATGATGATGAGGCATTTCATGAAGACCGGGATGCGGTCTTAAAGAGCCTTGCGGAACATGGCATTGAGGCTGTGGTAAACGTAGGCGCCAGCATCCAGACGACCAAAAACACACTGGAACTGATGAAAAAATATCCGTTTGTATATGGTGCGGTAGGCGTGCATCCGAGTGAGACGGCAGAGCTGAATGATCATCTCTTTGACTGGCTGAGCCATGTGTCCGGAGAGGAGAAAGTAGTTGCTATTGGTGAGATCGGTTTGGATTATCACTGGGATGAACCAGGGCCGGAACTTCAGAAAAAGTGGTTTGTGCGTCAGCTTGGACTGGCGCGTGAGAAAAAACTCCCAGTCATTATTCACAGCCGTGATGCGGCAAAAGATACATTAGACATCATGAAAGCGGAAAAAGCAGAAGAGATCGGTGGTGTCATCCATTGTTTTTCTTACAGCCTGGAGATGGCGAAAGAGTATCTGAATATGGGATTTTATCTGGGAATCGGAGGCGTGCTGACTTTCAATAATGCAAAGAAATTGAAAGAGGTTGTTGCATATATGCCGCTCGACCGGATTGTGTTAGAAACGGATTGTCCTTATCTTTCTCCGGTACCGAACCGAGGAAAACGTAATTCCTCTCTGAATCTGCCTTATGTAGTGGATGAAATCAGCCGGATCAAGGAAGTGTCAGTTGAGCAGATTATTGCAGTGACCGAGGAGAATGCAAAGAAACTGTATCGTTTCGGATAAAAATGGAGGGCGTGCGCGAAGCGCACGCCGAAAACCCATAGCAAAAACCAACACAGAAAAAGAAAGGAAACCTATATGCAAAATAAACTTGGCAACCCGAAAAATACCATCGAGGTGATCCAGAAATATCAGTTTGCGTTCCAGAAGAAGTTCGGACAGAATTTCCTCATTGATCCCCATGTGCTGGACAAGATCATCGGGGCGGCGGGCGTAACAAAAGAGGATATGGTCCTCGAAATCGGACCGGGTATCGGAACCATGACCCAGTATCTGGCAGAGGCAGCCAGAGAGGTAGTTGCGGTAGAAATCGATACCAATCTCATCCCGATTTTAAAAGAGACCTTGGCCGAGTATGACAATGTTACGGTCATCAATGAGGATATTTTAAAGGTTGATATTAAGAAACTGGCAGAAGAGCACAACGGTGGCCGGCCAATCAAGGTTGTGGCCAATCTGCCGTATTACATTACCACGCCGATCATCATGGGACTGTTTGAAAGCAATGTGCCGATCGACAACATTACAGTCATGGTGCAGAAAGAGGTGGCAGACCGTATGCAGGTTGGACCGGGTTCCAAGGATTACGGCGCGCTGTCTCTGGCTGTGCAGTATTACGCAGAGCCGTATATTGTGGCAAATGTTCCGCCGAACTGCTTCATTCCGCGGCCGAACGTAGGTTCCGCAGTCATTCGTCTGACACGCCATAAAGAGATGCCGGTTCAGGTGGCAGACCCGAAGCTGATGTTCCGTCTCATCCGCGCGTCCTTTAACCAGCGCAGAAAGACCCTTCAGAATGGCTTAAACAATGCGCCGGATGTTTCTTTTACCAAGGAGCAGATCGTGGCAGCCATCGAGAGCCTTGGTGTACCGGCGACCATTCGCGGCGAGGCGCTCGACTTACGGCAGTTTGCGCAGCTGGCAAATTATTTTACCGAAAATTGTAAATAACGTTTTGGACATAGCTCTTATTGTTTCCGCATATATAGTAATGTACTCTCGGAGTTTCCGGGGGAGCAACAATCGCGGAGGGATGAGAGCTATGTCTGATTATCGGAGACTGATTTCGTACATATATGCTTATGAGGGTGGGGTAAAAGGGAAAAATATCGGTTTTGCCAAGATTGATATGCGCGGTCCCCAGTGCCGGATCCAGGTCAATGTCAAGAAGGTTTATGTGGGGAGCAGCGACATTGGTGTGTACCTTTTGTATACAGGAGGGGAACTGCTGCTCGGCCGCATTTTCATTCGCGGCGGCGCGGGAGAATTTCGTACTCAGGTACAGTCAGAAAATGTGGATGATTCGGGGATCCGCATGGAGGACTGTTATGGGCTTACGATCCACGATGTGGAGAATGCCTGGCAGAGTTATACTACAATCTGGGAAGATGCCGTGGCGCAGACTGCAGAGCTGCAGCTGGCGGAAATCACAGCGGAAAATATAAGACTGCAGCAGGAAGATCGGGAAAAACAGGAACAGGGGCGTGTGCCGGAGCAGAACATGGTTCCGGAGGAAACAGTGTTGGAAACGGCAGAAACGGAAAACAGCCAGGAAACAAAGACGATGGCGGTGGAACTTCCGATTTCGGCGGAGATAGAACGGGAACTGGAAAAAGAGGAACAGAAGCAGGAGTGCATTGCTCCCTGGGGGGACGATGAGGCTGAAACAAAGATCAAAGACGAAGTAATGGAGATTGTGCAGCAGCAGGACAGGCAGCCCGTCGTACCGGCCGTTTTTCAGAAAGCAGCAGAACCAGATGGGAAGTCCGCATATGTTTCGAAGCAGAAAACAGAGGAGGATCCCACGAAAACAGAGAAAACCGTTTCCGAAATTTTCCAGTCAGACGATCCGGAAAAGACCCGGGGTCCGGAAGACACTGCCCGTCTTGCCGAACTGGACCGGGAGGAAAACGAAGAGCTTGCCGACATCAATATCTGGCAGAAAATGAGCGGCCAGTACACCAAAGTGCTTGCGTTCGATTACGATAACAGCTGCGAGATTCTTTCAATTAAACCGCAGGATATTGGTCTTCTTCCGCGGGAAACCTGGGTGTATGGCAACAACAGCTTTTTGCTTCACGGATATTATAACTACCGTCATCTGATTCTGGCAAAGCTTCAGGATCCGCAAAAGCCGCCGCGTTACCTGCTTGGCGTGCCAGGTCATTATTTCAGCAACGAAAAATATATGGCATCCATGTTCGGGTTTCCACATTTCGTACTGGCGCGCAAACAGCCGCAGGGAGATGGGCGGTTTGGGTACTGGTACACCGATATCCGGCTATAGAACCATTATAAAATAGATTTCTCTTCCGCAATCGGACGATTTTCGCTATACTGGTAGCAGAAAACTGTTGGGAGCCTAACGAAACGATCGGCCCAACAAAATGTAATATCGGAAAGGAACTTGATGTGGAAACAGAAAAAATAACCGAAGAAAAGAAACTGGAAGAGAACATAGAGTGTTCTGCATCGCCGGAGGACGTCCGCTATATGAAAGAAGCCATCCGTCAGGCGAAGAAGGCTGCCGCGCTCGGCGATGTCCCGATTGGCTGCGTTATCGTTTATCAGGATAAGATTATCGGCCGCGGCTATAACCGGCGCATGGCAGATAAGACGGTTCTGGCGCATGCAGAGATTCTTGCCATGCGCAAGGCCTGTAAAAAGATGGGAGACTGGCGGCTGGAAGACTGCACCATGTATGTGACGCTGGAACCATGTCCCATGTGCGCGGGTGCGATCGTGCAGGCGCGCATTCCGAGAGTGGTCATTGGGTGCATGAACCCGAAAGCCGGCTGTGCAGGTTCTGTTCTGGACATGCTTCATGAAGAAGGGTTTAATCATCAGGTACAGACCGACATCAATGTATGCCGGGAGGAATGTTCCTCGATGCTGTCGCAGTTTTTTAAGGATCTCAGAAAAAAGCGGGCGAAAGAGAAAGCAGAGGCGAAGCCTTGACAAATCCCCTGTTTCTGGGGTATACTAAACAGGCATTTGCGATAGAATACGCAGATGCGCACAAGAACAAGTCATAAAGCTTCCGCGCAGCCGGGGAGATAGCGGTGCCCTGTATCTGCAATCCGCTCCAGCAGAGGTGATATCCCGCCTCGGATGCGAACTTGCAGGGCTGCCCCTGATAAGCGGCGTTGACGTTTGGGTCTTGCGCAACAGAACCTCATGAACCGTGTCAGGGCAGGAATGCAGCAGCACTAAGTGGGTCATTCTGTGTGCCGCAAGGGAGCCTGGGCCGAGCTGGCTGTCAGGGTAACGCCTGTGAGCCGTATACAAAGCGGGGTGCGCGGATTTAAAAAGAATAATAACAGGTGTATCTTCAGACAATGAAGATATGCCTGTTTTTCTTTACCTATCTTTTCCTAATAAAAGATGGACAAACGAGAAAGCGGTGTATTATAATGTAACGAGCGAAAGTGAGCCGAAAACGTGCCTGCACAGGTGTGGCCAACGGCGAGGCAAACGAGTAGCAGAATGAGGGTTGTATGCCTTATTATAAAATGTAAAGAAAGAAGGGTGTGTCTTCGATGAGAGTTGGAATGTTAACCAGCGGCGGCGACTGCCAGAGCTTAAACGCAACCATGCGCGGTGTGGCAAAGGCGCTGTATAAGATGTTTGAAGATGTAGAGATCATTGGTTTTGAAGATGGATATAAAGGCCTGATGTATGCGGATTACCAGATCATGAAACCTTCGGATTTTTCCGGAATCCTGACAAAGGGCGGAACTATCCTCGGAACGTCAAGACAGCCGTTCAAGCTGATGCGTGTTCCGGACGAGAACGGTCTGGATAAGGTAGAGGCCATGAAGCACACATACCGGAAATTAAAACTGGAATGCCTGGTGGTGCTGGGTGGAAATGGAAGCCAGAAAACAGCAAACCTTCTGCGTGAAGAGGGTCTGAATGTGGTATCCCTTCCAAAAACAATAGATAACGATCTCTGGGGAACCGATGTAACGTTTGGTTTCCAGAGTGCCATCAATGTGGCGACCAATGCCATTGACTGTATTCATACAACTGCAGCTTCTCATGGACGTGTGTTCATTGTAGAGGTTATGGGACATAAAGTTGGCTGGCTGACGCTGTATGCAGGAATTGCTGGCGGAGCAGATATTATCCTGCTTCCGGAGATCCCGTACGACATTAATGTGATTGTTGCAGCAATCAAAGAACGAAGCAGACAGGGAAAACGATTTTCTATCCTGGCTGTTGCAGAGGGCGCAATTTCAAAAGAAGATGCAGGCCTCAGCAAGAAGGAGTTAAAGGAAAAGAAAAAGAATCAGGTGGTATATCCATCGGTTGCTTACGCGCTTGGCGCACAGATTACCGAGAAAACAGGACAGGAAGTCCGCGTTACGGTTCCGGGTCATACCCAGCGAGGCGGTGAGCCGTGTCCATACGACCGTGTGCTCTCCACACGTCTTGGTGCGGCAGCAGCAAAACTGATCCAGGAAAAGAAATATGGATATATGGTAGCAGTAGAGAATGGCGAGATCACGGAAGTGCCGCTGGAAGAGGTGGCAGGAAGATTAAAGACAGTAGATCCGAACTGCTCCATGATCCAGGAAGCCAAAATGGTTGGAATCAGCTTTGGCGACGAATAACGGCGGCTGACAGGCAGATCCTGCCAGTTCCCGGTCAGCGAGGAGTTTAGGAATATGTCATATACAGCACTGTACCGCAAATGGCGTCCGGCCAAGTTTGATGATGTCAAAGGACAGGATCATATCGTACAGACTTTAAAAAATCAGATTACCAGCGGCCGTGTTGGACACGCCTATCTGTTTTGCGGAACACGCGGAACAGGTAAGACGACCATTGCAAAGATCTTCGCGAAAGCGGTAAACTGCGAACATCCGGTAGATGGAAGCCCCTGCAACGAGTGCGCTGCCTGCCGGGCCATTGCAACGGGCAGTTCCATGAATGTGGTCGAGATCGATGCGGCATCCAACAATGGCGTAGAAAACATCCGCGAGATCCGGGAACAGGTTCAGTATCCGCCTACGGAGGGAGCATACCGGGTCTACATCATCGATGAGGTGCATATGCTTTCTACCGGTGCGTTTAACGCCTTGTTAAAAACGCTGGAGGAACCGCCGTCCTATGTCATCTTCATTCTGGCAACAACGGAGGTGCATAAGATTCCGGTCACGGTGCTTTCGCGCTGTCAGCGTTACGATTTCCGGCGTATCACCATTGACACGATTGCCGCAAGGCTGCGTGAACTGGCGGATGCAGAATCAATCCAGGTAGAGGAGAAAGCCCTTCGCTATGTGGCGAAGGCGGCAGATGGTTCCATGCGAGACGCATTGAGCCTTCTTGACCAGTGTGTGGCATTTCATTACGGCACGCTTCTGACTTACGATAATGTGCTGGAGGTTCTCGGTGCCGTGGATTCCAGTGTGTTCAGTGAACTGCTCCGCGCCGTAATTGCGAAAGATACCACGGAGTGCATGAAAAAGCTGGAAGAAATGGTCATTCAGGGACGGGAGCTTGGACAGTTTGTTACAGACTTTATCTGGTATCTGCGAAATCTTCTGGTGCTGAAAACGGCGGACGACGCGGAAAATATGCTGGACATGTCGGAAGACAACTTAAAGCTCCTTCGCGAGGAAGCGGAGATGATCAGCGGGGAGACGCTCATGCGTTTCATCCGTATTTTTTCCGAACTTTCCAATCAGATCCGCTATGCGAGTCAGAAACGGGTGCTTATTGAGCTGGCGCTCATCAAGCTGACCAAACCGCAGATGGAACCAAATCTGGATTCTATTTTGCAGCGCCTGGAAGAATTGGAAGACCGAATGGATGAAGGGGTTCCGGTTAATGCCAAGATGATGCAGCAGATGGCAGCCCAGATGGGACAGCCGGTTAGTGCAGCGGGAGTGCCCGCGGCAGAACCGGAAGCAGCACCGCAGCAGGTGACGATTCCAAAAGCGCAGTTAGAAGACTTAAATCTTATCCGCCAGGACTGGGGAAAAATTATCCGGGAGCTCGGCGGAGCTATCCGGCCAAGCTTTCGCGACACGGTGCTGGAGCCAAGCGGCGACAGTTGTCTGTGCATCGTTTTTTCAAGTGGTGACAATTATGCCATTGGCAGCAGGCCAACGGTCATTGGGGCATTAGAGAAGTATGTGGAAGAGCGCTATGGCAAGACCATGTATTTCAAGGCGCGTATGCGCAATGCAGGCGAACGTCTGAATACAATATACGTCAGTGACGAAGAATTGAAGAATGCGATCCATATGGACATTACGATTGAAGACTGACAAAATCATATTATATAGAAAATCTGGAGGAATATCATGGCAAAACGTGGTGGATTCCCGGGCGGAATGCCGGGAAATATGAATAATTTAATGAAACAGGCGCAGAGAATGCAGCGTCAGATGGAGGAGACGACCAAGGAACTGGAAGAGAAAGAGTACAGCGCATCCGCAGGCGGCGGAGCTGTGACCGTAACGGTTTCCGGTAAAAAGGAAGTGCTTTCCGTAAAGCTTTCCGAAGAGGTAGTAGATCCGGATGACATCGAAATGCTGCAGGATCTGATTGTGGCAGCAACCAATGAAGCACTGCGCAAAATGGAAGAGGAGTCTCAGGCAGCAATGTCAAAACTGACCGGCGGATTAGGCGGTCTGGGTGGAGGCTTCCCATTCTAAAATGGATTACTACAGCAAACAGATCACAACGCTGATCGAGGAATTATCGAAGCTTCCTGGTATTGGAAGCAAATCCGCACAGCGTCTGGCATTCCATATCATCAATATGCCCAAAGAACAGGTGCAAAGCCTGACTGGAGCGATTACACAGGCAAAAGCGAATATCCGCTACTGCAAAGAGTGCTGCACGCTGACCGATCAGGAACTTTGCCCGATCTGCAGCAGCGACAAACGCGATCACAAAACGATCATGGTGGTAGAGAATACCAGAGACCTGGCGGCGTACGAAAAGACCGGAAAATATGAAGGTGTATACCATGTACTGCACGGAGCTATTTCTCCGATGCTGGGTATAGGACCCAACGACATCAGGCTGAAGGAGCTGATGCAGCGGCTTCAGGGGGATATCAAGGAAGTGATCATCGCTACAAATTCCAGCCTCGAAGGAGAAACCACGGCCATGTACATCAGCAAGCTGATCAAGCCCACGGGAATCCGCGTGAGCCGGATTGCAAGCGGTGTGCCGGTAGGCGGCGATCTGGAATATATTGATGAAGTAACCCTGCTGAGGGCCCTGGAGGGACGCGTGGAACTATAGGGAACAGCAGCAACAGCAAAGGAGTGCAGAAGATGGATAAGTACGAGTTCAACATAAAAGTAGAACAGATTAGAAAACTGAGCAATAAAGGCGATTTTGAGACGGCCATGAAGATCGCGGACACGATCGACTGGAAAAAGGTCCGCAACGCGAACCTGCTGTCTATGGTTGCCAATGTCTATGAAAAAAATAAGGAATACCAGGATGCAAAGGACATTCTGTTAATGGCCTTTGAGCGCGCGCCGATCGGCAAGCGCCTTCTCTACAAACTAACTGATCTTGCGTTAAAAGAAGGAAATGTGGAAGAGGCGAATGCTTACTACCGCGAGTTCTGTGATCTGGCAGGAGATGATCCGCGCCAGCATCTGCTTCGCTATAAGCTTTTAAAAGCCATGGATGCACCGCTTGAGCAGCAGATCCATTCTCTGGAGAGCTATACAGAGGAAGAACTGGATGAAAAGTGGCTTTACGAGCTGGCGGACCTGTATCACCGAGTTGGAGAGATTGAGCGCTGTGTGGCAACCTGCGACAAGATCATGCTGATGTTTGGTCTTGGCAAGTACGTTGATAAGGCTATGGAGTTAAAAGTTCAGTACGCGCAGTTAAACAAGTATCAGATGGATCTCGTGGAAAACCGTGATAAATATGAGGCAAAACTGAGGGCGGTAGAGCAGGCATTTGAGGAAGAGGATGCGGCAGATGAGAGCCTGGAGACCGATGAGGAACCGGAGCAGGATCTGGTGGAGTCTGAGCCGGAAGAACTGGCTGAGGAACCTGCTGCAGAACCGCAGGAGACGCAAATTACAGAAGAATTCGTAGAAGAAGAACCGGAGGAGGAAATGAGCATCACCCCGGATTTGTCTTACGGAAAAGAAGTGATTGCCGCGCAGATGAAGCAGGCGGAAACGGAAGCAAAGCTTGCAGAGGAAGTATCCCGGATTGGAAATGATAGTGTGAAGGAAGACGAAAGCGATCTTGGAAAGACCAGGGTTCTGACTTCAATTCGCCGTATGCCGGCGGCCGAGCCGGTCATGGAAGAAATTCCGGAGCCGGAAGAAGAGCCGCAGATCGAGGAGCTGGATGAGGAACCGGAGCTTCCGCGTATGGTCAATCATCTTATGATCGAAGCACGTTCTCCGGAAAAGGGCATGGAGATTGCCATCCAGTCCTTAAAGCAGATTCAGAGAGAGACTGGCATTAAAAATCCAGTGGCAAAGATCACAGGTTCCAAATTGAATAAGCGTGGTATCCTTGCATGCGCAGATAAACTGAGCGGAAAAGATCTTATAATTGAGGAAGCGGGAGATCTGACTCCTCAGATGATCCGTGAGCTGGTAACGCTGATGAATCAGGATACCAGTGGAATGCGCATCATTCTGATTGATAATCCGAAGCAGATGGAGATGCTGCATGCGCAGAATCCGATGCTTGCGGATAAATTTGAGTGCATTGGATGCGATTATCCGCCGGTGCAGGCTGAAATCGTGGAAGAACAGCCGCAGCAGGCAGAACCGCAGGAGGAAGAGGCACAGATTCCGGATGAACGTCCGGTTCGCCGTGTTGTTCCGGTAAATGATGAAGCAATGCGTGCTCCTGAGCCGGAGTTTGAGGAAGAACCGGAAGAGCCAGAAGATTCGGATGAAGAAGAGATGGATATCGATGAATTTGCGCAGTATTGCTGCAAATATGCATCAGAGATCGACTGCAGCATCACCGGAAAGAGTATGCTTGCACTGTATGAGCGCATTGAAATCATGGAAGAAGATGGAATCCCGCTGGTTCGCAAAGAGGCTGAAACTCTGATTGAGGAGGCAGCTGACCGTGCGGAGAAGCCGTCTCTCGGCAAAGCGATCAAGGGACTGTTTTCATCCAAATACGATAAAGACGGCATGCTTATTTTAAAGGAAGAACATTTTATATAATGAGAGCAGATATCAGATTAATTGCATTAGATCTGGACGGGACGCTTCTGGACAGCCAGAAGCGTCTTTCTGCCAGAAATGAAAAGGTACTGCGCGAATGTATGGAGCGCGGTATTTATATTGTACCCTGTACTGGAAGAATCTGGGGCGGGGTACCGGAATTTTTGCGCTCTATGCCCGGAATCCACTATGCGATCACGACAAATGGAGCGCTTGTGGAAGATGTAAAAGAGCACAAAGTTCTGGATGAGCGCAAACTGTCCTGCAGCCAGGCGCTGAGCCTTCTGGAACTTGGCGGCCAGTTTCATACCATGTATGACGCATATGTGGATGGAAAGGCTTATGGTGAGAAACGTTTTCTGGATCGTATGGATGAGTTCGGAATTCCGGATACAATTCAGACCATGATGCGACAGACAAGACAGCCGGTGCCAAGTGTTATCGAAACCGTACGCGGGCTGAATCTTCCGGTAGAAAAGATCAATTACTTTTTTGCGGATCAGCAGGAGCGCAGCCGCGCAAGGCGGGCGCTTTCAGACCGGGGAGATGTAATTGTGAGTTCTTCTCTTGACTGTAACCTGGAGATTAACGCCCAGGGAGCAACAAAAGGAGAAGCCATACTGCGTCTGGCAAAGCATCTTGGACTGAACCATGAACAGACGATGGGATTTGGAGATGGCGAAAACGATATGACCATGATTCGCATGGCTGGAATTGGTGTTGCTATGGGAAATGCAGTGGAGGCGCTCAAGGCATCTGCAGATTATGTGACCGTAACAAACGATGAAGACGGTGTTGCGGATGCCATTGAAAAGCTGGTACTGGGCTGACGAGGCGTATTATGAATTTTTTGACAGAACACTGGCTGGCTGTCAGCGTTGGCGTATTCTGGCTCGCTATGGTGCTATATGGGCATTACAGGGGGCTTGTGCGCATTGCGGTGACAATGTCAGCGTTGATTGTAAGCATTCTTGTGACAAGGGTTGCGATGCCTGGTGTGACGGCCTGGCTGGACAGCAATACGGCGATTCACCAGACGATTGGCCAGGGGCTTTTACATATGGCTGGTATGCCGGGCGAGAAGGAAGATGCGGATACAGGAGCAGAAGAAACGATGCCATCCTATCAGAGGGCGCTGATTGAAAATCTGAAATTGCCGGAGCAGATGAAGGACGTCCTGATCGAAAACAACAACAGCGAGATTTATCATCTGCTTGGTGTGAACCGTTTTTTTGATTACCTGGGACTTTATCTTGCCAATATGGTAATTCGGACATTCGGTTCCGCAATCTTGTTTGGTGTTGTGTTTCTGTTTTTCCGTATGGGCGCGCACTGGCTTCGGCAGATCGCAAGACTGCCGGTTATATCGGAACTGGATCAGCTTGCGGGCGCACTGCTTGGTGGTGTTGCAGGGCTGCTGATTCTGTGGCTTGCTGCGCTTATTTTGAAAGCCTGCTCTGGTATGATGTGGACCCAGCCGGTGCTGGTTCAGATCGGGAAAAGCTGGTGGCTAAAGCTGTTGTACCAGAACAACTTATTTAACTGGCTGTTTATACGGATCCTGAATGGGTTTCAATAGGTTAAAATAAGGCGGGATTGGACTGCCGCTGTCGATATTCGGCGTCTGGCGGCAGTCTTTTGTGGAAAAAAATACAAAAATTAGAAAAACCTGTTGACAAAAGGTATATAGAGGTAGTATACTATAACTCACCCGTGAGAAACAACGGGTTGCGAAAAAAAGAAAATAAAAAAGTTGTTGACAAACGCGTGGACATCTGGTAAGATATAACACGCTGCTGAAAACAGCAAAGCGAATCTGAAAAGATTCAAAAAGAAATTTAAAAAAGTTGTTGACAAATCAAACGCGATGTGATAAAATATTGAACGTTGCCGCTGAGAACAGCAACAACATGAACCTTGAAAATGAAAGAT
>ERZ1034713.425-NODE-425-length-25320-cov-9.025411_pt1 | contig 25320 bp, 22 predicted proteins | sample MGYA00520692_ERZ1034713 | MGnify/ENA primary metagenome ERZ1034713 (study PRJEB33766, sample SAMN09781717) | gut metagenome | biome: gut microbiome | host: Homo sapiens | place: Madagascar | study: EMG produced TPA metagenomics assembly of the PRJNA485056 data set... | reverse complement strand
TACACTTGTTGGAAAACTCTTTCATTGATGGCATTCTGGAAGCTCTTGTTGTCAACTGGTTATTTCATATTCATAATGTTATGATTTTTTAATTAATTTGCGTAATATTTTTTCCCACTTTTTTTCAGTTACAAATGATTCTGGAAGATTTGGCAAAAAAACAAAAAAACATTTAAATAATCGATAAACTCATAAATGACGAAGAAAAAAAAACAAATTATACTTGATAAAATTTTTATTATTTTGTTCATAACAATATTGTTAAATTTTAGTAAAGGTATGTAAGCATGATAACTTACATGCCTACACACCTTTTGTCTATTACTATTCCGTATCGTTATTTTTACTTTTTTTGGATACAGTATTTGCTGTAGAAACAGCTATTTGAGGATTGTTAAGATATTCAATTCCTTTATTATACCAACGATTCAAAAAACCTCTTACTTTTGGAGAGAAGCCAGCAAAACTCTTATTGAAACTTGAGCTAAACTGTGCTGCATTTAGTTTATTAAAACTACTCATCACATTCTTAGCTACTTTTCCCATATTTTTTTCTGCAATATCACCTAAGCCTCCTACGCCTTTTGTAGCTAATGTTGGTACTATAGCATCCGCAGGTTTATAATTTGGACTTCCATCAATATTATAAAATTGAACTTCAGTACCTGTAAGAGGATTGGTTGCTCCAGAACCAGCCCAATTACCAAAGTCGAAAATTTGCGCTGTAACAAAGATATCATTGGTCATTCCATATAAAAATTTGCCTATACAATTGTCTGTTTGAGCCCATTTTTCCCTAAAGTTCAGTTCATCACGGTTAAAATATGCATTATTGTTGACAATGGTACTTCCTGCCGGTGTACTAATTTGTCCTGCAATATATTCACCAGTATAGGTATTTTTTACATGACCTCCAACTTCCAAATTATAAGAATATGCTCCACTCTTTGCAAATAGAGTTCCCGCTGCAAATAAGTATTTGGTTTCTTTTCCATACTTATTAGTTGCATCTTCTTGACTTGTAACTAAAGAATCATAGAAATATTTTTTATCTGTTTTAAACCAATAGTTACCATCTTTATCAATGAACTTTACTGGGTTATTTGCACAATAATTATAACTTGATAAATTGGGATATTTTTCTACTAAAGCATCCACTCCATACCAAAGATTCGTCACTGGATTCATATACCTTGCCCATAATAATACAGTCCCGTTTCCTGGTCAAATTCCTTACCGTTGAACTTCGGATGCTGTATCCAGCCTTCAGGAACGCTGTGGTCACCCAGGTTTGTAATGATGCTGTTGTAACCAATACCTGTATTGTTTGGATCTGCAGTTGCACCCTTCATCGTCGGCACTCCTGGCGGTGTGCCGAGCTGCTTGTAATACTCCTCACGCTGCTTTTCTATCTGCATTATGCGGGCGGCATTCAGTATCCTGTTGACAGCAGAAACAATGGGGCACTTTTAGGGTTAATCGAAACTTGTATTTGGCTTTACATGTCTCAATTAAACTCATTATTACTTTTACTGACAGAAGATTACTTAGAGCCTTGCCGAAGTATGCTTTGCCCTGTGTAGTCCTGTCTGCTATACGAAGTAGGATCATTCTTCCTTGTTCCATATTTGTGGGAGCAAAGATAATGATTTTTAAGTAAACTGCCAAAAAACAGATCATTTTTATATAAATCTTTGTGCAAATTGTGCAAAAAGCAAATATATTCTGCATTTTCTTACATAAAGCCGTATCTTTGTGGTAGAGAATTTTAAGAACGCCCTCCTGCCACTGGGCAGCGTTACACCCTTTCCAATGATACGATTGGCCACCTGTTGAAAACTTGTCGTTACTAAAGCACAAACTTGAATAAAAAAGCCTCGAAATACGAAAGCTGCTTCGATAGTCAATGAAGCCTATTTCGTAGAGCAATGAAAGCAGCTTCGTAAGCAGTTGAAGCCTATTGCATTATTCTGATAGAAACTATAAAAAAAGTTGACCACTTTATGCTTTATTAATAATACACGTTGACTCACAGTATTAACGTAACAACTCATGACAATATGGGTGCGGTGTAGGGCGGCGGAATAAGAGTTTGTTATAAAATATTGTTCAAAACGAGTCTATTATGAATATTTTTTGTATCTTTGCAAAAATATAGAAATGGATATTTCTACAATCAATAAAACTATTAGATTTTAATAATTATCAACTTACAGTCATCATGAAAGTTATTCATAGAATCCTGTCCTTTTCCCCCTCGATAGCCCTTTCACAGGCCATCGTCTGTATTCTTTTAGCCTTTAGTCCGGCAGTATATAGTAAAAATATCAATCCTCGCAAAGCAGCGAAGATAGCTCAAAGATACGTCACCTTACCTCAATCCCAAGAGATAAAGGCAAAATCGAAAGGTTTCTCTCAAACAGCTGATACACCTTATTATATATATAATGACGCCAGGGGAAGCGGATTTGTGATTGTCTCTGGCAACGTATTTCGATGCTAATTCATAATGGTTGCCAAAAGCACGCCTTCATTTTACATTCTTTCACACGATTTCTTTGGATCGCATACCTCCAAAACTTACCAACCAAGACTCTTTATATGTAATTTTTCTTAAATATATATACAAAATAAAGAAAATATTCTATAAATTGAATTTATTTCACTATATTTGTAGTTGAAATTATAATTGTATGGAAGATATAAACAGAATAAAGCTTGTATTGGTAGAAAACGTACTATTCTTTAATGCCTAAAAAAGAAGACATCAATGATGTAATAGACAGCGATTCTTCCTATAAGGCACAAGGAGAAGCTTTTGCCAAAGTATTAAATGGATGGAAAGAAGATGTCGAACCAAAGATGATGGCTATCAATCAAGGTGTCCATCCAAAAGAATTGATTGCCGACTGGTCTGAAAGTCTATTAGCGAAAACTATGGAGCATAGTGGACTTGTAGATGCTTATGATACCTATGATGTCCTGCTAAACTACTGGGCAGATACTATGCAGGATGACTGTTATATGATTTCCAACGACGGGTGGACTTATCCAGAAGTGAAAGCCATCAAGGTAAAGGAAGTCAAGGAAAAGAAGAACAAGAAGGATAATGGCAGCGATACTGAAAGCAATAAGTCTAAGACAAAAGAGATGAGTGAGTACGAAAGTGAGGTAAACGGCTACCTTGCCGAAATGGGTTTTACACTTTAACGAAGAAACAACATGCTTAGTGAAAGTCAAAATATAGAATATAAAGAATCTTGGCGAGACGAATATCTGAAATGGATATGCGGTTTCGCCAATGCACAAGGCGGTCGCATTTTTATCGGTGTGAACGATGAAAAACAAGTGATAGGTCTGCCCGATGCCAAGAAGCTGATGGAAGACATTCCTAACAAAATTGTCAACTACCTTGGCATCGTGGAAGATGTAAACCTACTTACAGAAGGAGAAAAAGAATACATAGAGATTGTGGTGACACCAAGCAGTATGCCTGTGGCTTACCGTGGTGTTTACCACTATCGTAGTGGTTCTACCAAGCAAGAACTAAAGGGACTGGCATTGCAGAACTTTATCTTGAAAAAGATGGGGTGGTCGTGGGATGATATGCCAGTCGCCGGAGCCACGCTAAACGACATAGACCGTCAAGCTATCGACTACTTCTTGCGTAAAGGCATTGAAGTGGGACGAATTTCGGGTGATGCCTATACTTCATCTACTGAAGCTGTGCTGCGAAGCTTGAACTTGATAACTGAGGAAGGACAACTCAAGCAAGCCGCCCTATTGCTCTTTGGCAAGAATCCCAAGAGATTCTTTGTGTCTTGCGATTTCCGTATCGGCCGTTTCCGTAATGACGAGAGCGACTTGATCACACAGGACGTAGTAGAAGGAAATATCCTGCAAATGGTAAACCGTATCATTGAATTGCTGCGTTCCAAGTACCTTTTGTCCCCCATTCACTACGAAGGGATAACACGTATAGAGCAATTGGAAATACCCGAGGATGTGTTGCGTGAGGCTATTTGCAATGCCATCGTACACCGTGACTATATGGGAGTACATACACAAATGAAAGTATATGACGACTGCATTATGCTTTGGAACGATGGCAAACTGCCAGAAGGCATTGACCAAGAAAAGTTGTTCGCAGAACATGCTTCACAACCTCGCAACCGCAACATAGCCAATGCCTTCTACAAGGCTGGCTTTATCGAGACATGGGGGCGTGGCATTAACAAGATACGTCAAGGCTTGAAAAAAATGGGACTTCCTGAGCCTAAAATCGAGAATCATGTCAGCGGAACATTGATTACCATTTACCGTAATGTCGGTGTAAATGGAACTAATAACACCAATAATGTCGGAAACATGTCGGAAACAAATGTCGGAAACATGTCGGAAACGAACCTTACTGAACGTCAACGGTTTATCTTGTCTTCTATCAAGAAAAATCCGTTAATCACAGGAAAAGAAATGTCGGAAACATTGTCGGTAACACAGCGTACAGTAGAACGCGATTTGTCGGCAATGCAGAAAGCTGGCATCATTCGGCATGAAGGCAAGGTTAATGCAGGTGTGTGGGTGGTGCTTGAAAATACCCAAAATAAAGATTGAAAGGTATGAAAGAAACGAAATACAAAGATACGGAGATAGGAAAGATTCCTGAGGATTGGGAGGTTACATCTATCGGAAAGTTCTGTAATGTAAGACGAGGAGTACACGTGTAACGAAAGAGCAATTAACAGACGAAGGAAGGTATCCTGTATATCAAAACACCAATTACCCTATGGGCTATTTTGATAACTACAATGCGGATGCCAACACCCCATTTGTCATTGTGGGTGGTTCCGCTGGACAAATAGGTTTAAGTAAGGAAAGATATTGGGCTGCTGATGATTGTGCTTTCTTTGCATGCCATGATATTTACAAGGAATACCTATACTATGTCTTGCTTCTTACCCAAAGTAATATTTTGCTCCTATGATACATATTTCCTAAAAATGTACTATCTTTGCAGCATGACAAAGAAATAAAACTATTAGATTTTAATAATTATCAACTTACAGTCATCATGAAAGTTATTCATAGAATCCTGTCCTTTTCCCCCTCGATAGCCCTTTCACAGGCCATCGTCTGTATTCTTTTAGCCTTTAGTCCGGCAGTATATAGTAAAAATATCAATCCTCGCAAAGCAGCGAAGATAGCTCAAAGATACGTCACCTTACCTCAATCCCAAGAGATAAAGGCAAAATCGAAAGGTTTCTCTCAAACAGCTGATACACCTTATTATATATATAATGACGCCAGGGGAAGCGGATTTGTGATTGTCTCTGGCGATGATGAGATGGGGGAGATTTTGGCTTACAGCACTGAGGGAACACTCGACACGCTGAATGCCAACCCCTGCGTAAAACTCCTATTGGAGGGGTATCGCCAGACATACGAGGTGCTGAAAGAAGGAAAGGTAGATGTTAGAAAGGATACCCGATCAGGTCTGTTTTCTCAAACCGTATCACCTCTACTGAAAAGCAGATGGGGACAGTCGTATCCTTTTAATGCCCGTACAGGTTACCCCTATAGCGGATGTGTGGCTACTGCCATCGCACAATTGATGTATTACCATCAATGGCCTCTTCAGGGAAAGGGACAGAATGAGTATGAGGTAACTTATTATCATACCAAGAAAAGTGCAGACTTCAGTCAGTCTCATTATGATTGGGCGAATATGTTGCCCGACTACCGTTATCCTGTTCGTGCAACATCAGAACAGGAAGATGCCGTTGCCTTGCTGATGAATGATGTGGGCGTGGCTTCTTTCATGCAATATACACCTAACGCCAGCGGAACACAGGGCATATTTGCCTATCAGGCTCTGCTAAAAAACTTTGGTTATTCGGCTGCCTATGCAACCAAAGCAATAGAAGGGCCTACCCGTTTTGCAGAAATCCTGCGGCAGGAACTTCTCAATGGATGTCCTGTCTATCTGGAAGGCAGACCGGCTGGTGCTGCTTCCGGACATGCATGGGTGACAGATGGTTTTGATGAAAATGGACTCTTCCACATGAATTTCGGTTGGGAGGGACAGGGTGATGCCTACTATTCACTCACCAACCTCAGTGTTTCGCAGACAGGTAGTGAGTTCCAAGGTAAGCCGCTGGCATTCAACCGTGCCATCATGGCTATCTTAGCACATCCCGATAATGGGAAATATCCGGAGATAGACCGTAGTCTCTTGGAAAATTCCCCACAGTTGATGTTCAATGAGGGTGGTTCGTTACTGATAAAAGAGGCAACTGGCAAGAATTTCAACCCATCACAGACTATTACAGTGGAAATGAATTCATTCGTCAACAGGGGGAAGCCTTTCCGGGGAGATATTGGTGTAGCAGTCTATGATGTGGATGGGAACCTCATGCAGGTTGCCTATTCTGATGATCATGCTCTGGGAGGTTTTACGCAGCGAATCTATGGTGCCGATCATGCCGGATGGATGGGGAACGACTATCTTATCAATGAAGCACAACCTGTCAAGTTGAATCTTTCAGGTCTTCAGGATGGATATTATCGTCTCCTTCCTGTATGTGTTGCCAGAAAAGAAGATCAGTCGTGGGATGAGTTCTTTCTGATAAAAAAGGCGCCTGTGGTAGAAGTGGAACTGAAGGATAGAATTGGGCGCATATCTGAAATCTATTCGGAAGAACCTCATTTCCAGTTAATGGCGCAGCCAAGACTCATCGGCAGCGTAGAACAGGGGGGAAAAGTACAGGCATTCTTCTCGCTGAAAAATCTCAATGGTGTACCTCGTGACTGTTATTTGAGAGTACAATTGCTCAATGATAGTCGAGAGGTCGTGATGGATACCCGTGTCGATCAGCTCAGCGAAATCGAAGGATTTACCGAAACCGAAATTCCAATTTTGCTTTCTTTGCCTTCAAATCTTTCTCCAGGATGCTACGAAGTGAAACTCATCATCTCAGGCGATGAAGCAGAAACGATGCTCTATCCTGTCAACCTAATCCACGACCGGGAGGCTGCATTTATCCAGGTGGAGAAAGCGCAGGAAAAGCCGCTAATGGCGAAAGCAGAAGTCTTTTTAGCTGATGATTCCCACGAGAAAATAGAATCAGGCAGTATTGATATGACGAAATATGCTAATTTCAAATTGGGAGTCTCGCTGCTCGCATCCGAAGGCAGAAGTTATGAAGGACGTATAACGCTGATGGGTGAAGACACAGAGACCAAGGAAAAGATACAGGTGCGGGGAATCGATGATGAAGTGAGTGTTTCTTCAACCTTCGAGGTACCCCTTTACAGTTATTGGCTGCGCAAGAACAATTTGTCTTTTGTCGATGGTCATACTTATCGCATGAGGGTGATGGGGGAGATAGAAGGCAAGGAAATCGAACTTGGTAATCCGCAGGGACCCGTGTATTACCTGAAGCGTAAAGGCGACCTCCTCGCTATTTCCCAGGACACATCTACAGGAATCGGAGCCTCTGTAAATGCAGCTCCTTCCATTGATGTCCGTCTCGAAAGTCATCAACTATCAGTTTCCTGTAGTGGCTTGAGAAACATCAAACTTTATCAGATAAGCGGCTGTCTGCTTAAACAGTCTGAGAAGATAAATGGAAATCAAGCCTCGCTTTCTCTGCAAGGCATTCCTGCAGGTATCTATCTGTTGCGTATAGTTACTGATAAGCAGACTTTCACTTATCATGTTCCAAAAAAATAACAAATCTGATTCAATTAAATGGATTAATCTGTCAAAAAGCGACTGATGATGATAGATGCGTTGCCCAAATCATAGCCATTTGTTTGGGCACTCGTTGCCCGCCTCGTGATCCCTCGTTGCTCGTCTCTTGTTCACCAGTTCCCCATCACGTGATCCCCGAGGGACCGCTTGAAGGGCATAACAGGAACTTGTGGATGTCAACAAAAGAAAAACCCTTCATCCTCAAATCCCCTGTGTTTATCGGCATTTCAGGTGAAAGGATGAAGGGTTATATTTTGCTATACCATTTTCTGTAATTTAAGCTTCCTGCTTCTTTGGAATCACTACCGATGCTCCGATGCTGACGAGCAATACGAGAAGGATAATGACGAGAGAAGCGACTGCATCTATCTCAAAGAAATCGTGGATGAGCATCTTCACACCGATGAACACCAATAGCACGCTTACACCCACCTTCAGATAGCGGAACTTATCGGCTATCGCTGCCAAGAGGAAGAAGAGCGCTCGCAGGCCCAAGATGGCGAAGATATTGGAGAAGAACACGACAAACGGATCGAGTGATACTGAGAATACGGCAGGAATACTGTCGAAAGCAAATATCAGATCGCAAAACTCGATGAATACCACCGTCATCACCAAAGGACCTAAGTGCAGACGTCGCTGCATGAACTTCACCACAGGATGTTCAAGTGCATTGATTTCTTCCTTCTTATTTCTATTCAGGAACATCTTGGCTCCGCTATAAACTAAGAATCCTCCGAATATAAGCAATATCCAGGCAAATCGGCTGATGAGGGCTGCTCCAGCAAAGATGAAGACAAAGCGGAGCACAATGGCTCCTAAAATACCCCAGTTAAGCACATGCTGATAATCTTTCTTATCCACTCCGAATGAACTGAAAATCATCATCATCACAAAGAGATTATCCACCGAGAGCGTCTTCTCTATCAGATAACCTGAGATGTAAGAGATGGTCATGTAGTGGCGATATTGCTGCAGACTTGCCTCATAGTCGTTTGGATCCAGTTTGAGATGAGAAGCATAGCGCGAGGCTATCAGTTTCAAGTCGTCAAAGTTCTCGATGCCGTGCACCATGTCGCCATGGAAGTAGATGAATACGGCGAAGGCGAGAGCGAGAATGATCCAAACAGCTGTCCAGGATCCAGCCTCCTTGATGGAAACCACATGTGCCTTTCGGTCGATGACCAGCATGTCTAATACGAGTATGGCGGCGATGAATATCACGAAGCCCACCAAAAACATCGATTCAGTAAAAACATGTTCCATTTTTTCTTTTCTTACCTATTTATATATATAATACCTAATTTTCTCTGTTTCCTCCGAATCTGATTTCTATCATGAAATAACCAGATTCTTTATCATAGAATTTTCAGATTCATTTCAACCGTTAGAAACGTGGCGCAAAATTAGAAAAAATATTCGAAATAGAGAAAGTTCCATGAGGAAACTTAATTGAATTTAACGTGAATAATGAGGAATGTAATAGGATTGTAATATGCGGAAGGAAGAAAAAGGGTGATTGAGAGATATTAGTCCATCAGGATTGGCACAACTTCCTCTTCATTAGGCCAATGGGGCAGATAGAGCAGTGGGCGAGGGGTGCCCCCCAAGCCCGACCAGTCTATCTGTTTCACGTAGTCAAAATCGGGAGGACCGAAATCGAAGCTTCGACCATAGAGGACTATGGCTCCCCGACCTTCGTCGATTTTCCATAGTCCTCCACCGTATGTGCATTGCTCTCCTGGAGCCAGCATATCACGGTGCAAATAGACGTGTCCGAATTTCAGTACACCCTCTCTATTGATAATGAATTTCTGAAACATGAATTTTATTATTTATTCTGTTTTATAAGCCTTGTCATTTTTATCTGCGACAAAATTATAAAGCTTTTGAATGCAATACAAAGATTATTTTTCTTTCCAAAACAGTTGGTCAATAAACTCATAGCGCTTCTCCATCTGGGCATCAGCTTTTACCTCAGTATTCACATCTATCTGAAGCACAGGAGCTACGGACTTGCCGTTGGTAGATGGCCATTCCGGCAGACCCAAACCGTTTGGATTGCCCGTCTTCACGAAGTTTACATAATACTGGCTGAAGATGTCGCTGATCATGTAATCCTCCGGTTGCCAGTTGAACACGCGGTTGGTAGGCAAAGTGCCCATTGCATATTCTATGTCGGCAGAGTGAACGGCTCCCTTATCCTGTGGAGCAGGAGCTGCATCTTCCTTAGCATCTACCACGCCGCCAGCCAAAGCTGCCACCTTGCCCTTGATGGCCATTGCTGGGCGAGGATGACAATAGCGATAGCGGTAAACTGGCTGTCCGCCAGTCAGCTTGTGCATGTTGCCCCACTTCCAGGTAGAATAATCCAGGAAGATATCCGAAGCCAGATTCACGCCCGGCTGCTCCAACACATCCTTGTCGCTGTTGATTCCGTAAAGACGGAAGAGTTCGTCGATGTTCTCTTCTCCGAAGGTAGCCTTGGCACCAGCTTTCAGGTTCTCAACGGTTGGCTTTTTGCCCATCAATACTGCCCCAGGGTTCATCTCCAGGTTGTTGCCGCCAATGAGCAGAGGCACCTTGGTCTGCTCGCCCTTGGCGAAGACATCTACAGGCTGTTCTTTCATAAAATATCCGTCGATATTATAGACTGGAACCGCTCTTACGCCCGCCAGCATCATCAGTTCTTCGGCAGGCAGCGCACGAAGTTCGTTGAGGTTCTTCATACCTACGTTCTTTTTCACCTTCTTGCCCGTTTTCTTGCCTATCTTCTCTGCTATTTCCTGGGCAAGCTGCACGCCTTTCTCCTCGGCTTCCTTCTGGGTAGCAATCTTCTTGAATCCCATCACCGAACCGCTCGAACCCATAGCCTGAGCAAAGAGTCCCTGGCAGAGAGGGGAAGCCATCAGAGCACTAACCGACATAGAACCGGCTGATTCACCTACAATGGTAATGCGGTCAGGATCACCACCGAAAGCCTCGATATTATTCTTTACCCATTGGATAGCAGCTACCTGGTCCATGAAACCATAGTTTCCTGAGCCCTTATAGGAAGTCTCTTTGGAGAGCTGAGGATGAGCAAAGAAGCCGAAGATGCCCTCACGGTAATTGGCAGTGATAGAGATGATTCCCTTTCTCGCCATTGCATTACCAGCATATCGAGGTTCGCTTCCGCTACCAGCCATCAATCCTCCACCATTGAAATAAATGAGTACCGGCAGATGCTCCTTCATCGTCTTGGCGGGAGTCCATATATTAAGGTACAGACAATCTTCGCTGTTGGTCTTCGTACCGAAGTTCATATCACCGAAGATAGGTTCCTGCATCGGGTTCGCTCCGAATTCCTTAGCCTCGCGCACACCCTCCCATTTCTGTACTGGCTGCGGAGCCTTCCAGCGGAGGTTTCCTACCGGATGGGCAGCGAATGGAACCCCCTTGAATACAGTGATGCCTGAGAGGTCTTTTCCTTCGAGGATACCTTCGGCAGTCGTAACCTGAGTCTGCGCCATCATTCCCATAGCAGGGAGCAGGAAGGCGATGGATAAAAGTAGTTTTTTCATATCTTAAATTTGTTTGTTTGCAATGATACTGCAAAAATAAACAAAATATCATTACCTTGTCTTGTTCATGCTTATTTTTAAAATCTTTTTGCAAAAAAATAAGGGCAGGCCCCTCATGATGAGAAACTTACCCTTTTTCTGATTGTTGTATTATAAATTCTTGGCTTTTTCCGGTTCATTGGTTGTCACGTAATCGATGCCTTGCTTAAAGAAATATTTGATGGCTTTTAGATTGTTGACTGTCCAGACATTGGTAATCAGGCCGAGTTTCCTGGCTTCCTTGATCCATAACGGATGTTCGTAGAAAACGCTATCTTCGTAATCGATGCCTGCATAGCCTGCATCCTTGGCATCGAGAGGGGAGAGGTCGCCGTTGAGATAGGAAACCTTGGCTCCTGGAGCGTGGCGAACGAGATAATCGCAGGCATGCTTACTGAAGGATATATATTCTGTTCTTGCTTCCAGTCCAGCCTCTCTTACCATCTTCAGGGTGGCATCGATACAGCGGTCTTCATCACTCTTTTGGATATGCTCCTTTACTTCGAGGATGAGCTTCATATCGCCCAATGACTTGGCAGCATTGAGATAGTCCTTCAAGGTAGGAATCTTCTCGCCATTCTTGAGTCGCTTGTCTTTGATGTCGGCATAGTTGGCATTCTCTATCTTGATGCCGTCAACGTCATCATCATGAAAAACTACCACCTCGCCGTCGCGTGTGATGTGAACATCAAATTCAGAGCCGTAAACCCCTATCTTATAAGAGTTCTGAAGAGAAGAGATGGAGTTCTGGGCAGAATCTTCTGTCTTCCAATAGCCTCTGTGGGCAATCACCTGCTGGGCTCTATCCTTGGCTGAGGATGGGAGAATCACTCCCATCAGCAGCATCATATAAATCAAAAATCTTTTCATTGTTTTTATCTTTAATATATTTCTTCAATATGTATTTCGTTATACGTATGAAACGTATTCCAGTCTGCACTTATTGTCTTAGAATCCCATTTTAAACATCACGCCGACAACGGAGCGGGAACCGCCGATGTAGGTTGGGAAACCAATCTGTCGGCCGGAATTACCTGCATCTACGATATATTTCTCATCGAGTACGTTCTTGCCAAAGGCTCCAATCTCGTAGTAAACCTTGCCTGGCTGGAAACGGTAACCGGCTGTGAAGTTGAGCAGTCCGTAGGCATCCTGGGTAAACTCTGGCTCGTTGCTCTCTTCGAAGAACACCTTCGATTTCCATGAATAGGTAGGGCGGAGATAGAAGGAAGCCTTCTCGCCGGTTGGCACGTTCAGGTCGAAGCCGATGGCAAAACTGTTCTTTGGAGTAAGGCGAAAGCGGTTGCCGGCATAAAGCTGTGCGTTTCCGTTGTCATCCTTGTCGTTGAACTTGCCCTCGATGTACGACCAGTTGCCGAAGAGATTCAGGTAGCGGCATGGAGAGTAGCTGATGCTTGCCTCCAGACCGAAACTGTGGGCACGACCTGCATCATCGTATTCAAACTTGCTGGTGGTAGCGTTGAAAACCGATGTCTGATAGTTATACCAGTCATAATAGTAAGCGCAGAAATCGTAATTCAATCTGCCTTGCAGGAGACTTCCCTTTACACCTGCCTCGTAGCTGTAGATGATTTCAGGGTCGAGTGTCTCGAAATCCTTAGGATCGTTGTTGAAATATAGCACTCCCGGACGACGGCCACGAGCCACGCTGGCGTAGATGTTGTTGCGCCCAATCATATAGTTGAGGGCAGCACGACCTACCCACGACCAGTAGCTCTCCTTGGCAGTTACTTTGGCGCCACCCTCGGTAGGGCGATAAAGTACGGCACCAAACATGCTTGGTACGGTAGCTGAAGAGTAGCCTGTTTCCTGATTCTCGTAAGTTCCGCGGATACCCAGGGTGAAGTTCAGATTCTTTGTGAGTTTGAAGGTTCCGTCAGCGAAAACCTCTACAGCCTGGTTGGTTCCGTAATTCTTGCCCTGTTCGGTATAGGCAGTATCGAGCGCTTTGGCCGAAATGCCCTGCAAGGTAGCCTGAATCAGTTTGCCGTTATCGCCCATACCAGCAAGCACCTGGTCTAAATCCATTCCTACAGCACCCAGAGCAGTCTTCAAATCGCCATAGATATCAGGAGTGGTGGTCTGTGGTTTAAGTTTTCCATCGGCATCCGTCTCAGGATTCTCAGGGAACCATTTGTTCATCAACTGTGCAATCGTCACGTCCACCATCGGCAGGTAAGCGGCAGGAAGATACTGGCTGAGCAATCCCTTTACATTATCTATCTGACTGTTGAGCGAAGTCTTCACACTCTTTTGGATAAACACAGGATATAGATACTGAAGGTTGGTCTTGGCATTGACATCCTGCGATGATTTCTCGTAGAAATAGCTGGCTCCCACGAAGCCGGAGAAGAACTTTTTGTCATCATAATTGAATCTGAATTCCTGGCTAAACTGAGTTCCCTTCTCTTTTTCCTCGCAGAGCAGGAGTGGGAGATAAGTACCATCTGCATCGAAATGCTCATTGCTGTTGAAGGCTCTGAATCCGGTGAGGGAATTAAACGACCAGCGGTTGCTGATGTTGTGGTCGATATTGAGCAGGGCGCCACCCACGTTTCGCTTGATGCCCAACAGCTTGCCGGCTTCCAGGTTGGCAGGACTGTTAGGGTTGCTATTGCCAAAGGCTGGGTTGATGCTATGGAAGGAAGTGCCTGGATAATCATCGTGCTGATAATCGAGTACCACGCCCACGGAAGTATCATCGTTAACCCACCATTGGGTAGAGTTTCTGAAAGCCAGGGCATTCTTGCCGTTCAGTCTGCCACCAGCCTCGTTCTTGATGAAGCCATCGCGTGCATCGTAGTCGAAGGCAAAGCGGTTGGCAAGCTTGTCCTTGATGATTGGGGTATTGATGAAACCTGTTACCTGGTGCTGGTTGTAGCTGCCGTAGTTCATGGAGAGTTCGCCCTTGAGTTCGTTTACGGGTTTGTGGCGGATGATGTTGATGCCGCCAATCTCAGCACCTCTTCCAAAGAGGGTTCCCTGAGGTCCCTTTACTACTTCCAGTCGCTCCAGGTCGAAAAGTTCTACGGCAGAAGAACGGCTTCTGGATGTAGAAACGCCATCCATAAACACGGAAACTCTTGGCTGGGAATAAGCCTCGCCGCCATCAGAAGTCACACCACGGATTACGTAGCCGGGGTTGTTAGGGCTCTGCAGTTGAATCTGAACGCCCGGGGTAAACTGAGCCACGTCGTCCATCTGATGGAGGTTGAGTTTCTCCATCACGCTACCGGTTACGGCACTTACAGCCACAGGAATCTCCAGGCTGCTCTGTTTCTTCTTCTGGGTAGTAACGATTACTTCGCCCAGGGCTTGTGTGTTTTCCTTCATCACCACCTTCATGTTGTTGTCGTCAGCATCCTTGGTGATGGTGTTGTAACCTATATAAGTAAAGGTGAGCTTGTCGCCATCGTTCACGTTGACGTGGAACTCGCCGTTCAAATCAGTCTGTACATTCGTGTTTCCGCAGCGAACCACCACGCCAGGTAAAGCCTCGCCCTGTTCGTTGGTCACCTTGCCGCTTACTGCATTCACGCCCAATGCTTTAGAATTAGTTTTGTTTCCTTCTGGAGTATTGTCGGCTTTCGCCTCCAGACATGCTACCCCCTGCACGAGCAGGGAAGCCATTAATACAATCTTAAATCTGTTCATAATCTATTGTTTCTTGCATATTTATTTTTTTTCGACTGCAAAAGTAGAATGATTTTGTTACATCGTGGTTTCTATCTGGTGAAGAAAAGATGAAGTTGAAATCAGTATTTTTTTCTTCACTCTTCTTTCATTTCTTTGTAACATGATGGCAACATCCTTTAAATATCTTTGCAGCGGTAAAAAGCATTACAGTATTTTTGAAGAAAGAAATGAATAAGGTATTTAGTTTTATTGCGTTGGCATTTCTGGGATGCGGCTCTGCTGCTGCCCAACAGGTGAATGTTTCTAACGTTCAGCGCCCCAAACTGGTAGTGGGCATCGTGGTTGACCAAATGCGATGGGATTATCTCTATCGCTATCAGAAACGCTATGGTGAAGGTGGATTCAAGCGACTGCTCAACGAGGGCTTCTCTTGCGAAAACACCCGTATTCCGTATGTTCCATCGGTTACCGCCATCGGTCATACTTGTCTCTATACAGGCAGTGTGCCTTCTATCCACGGAATCGCCGGAAACTATTTTGTGAAGAATGGCAAGAAGGTGTATTGCACGGATGATGAAACCGTGAAGCCGGTGGGCTCCAACAGCAAGGCGGGCTTGATGTCGCCTAGAAACCTCTGGGTTACGACTCTCGGAGATGAGATGAAGATTGCATCCAACGGCAGAGCCAAGGTAGTGGGAGTGGCATTGAAAGACCGTGCTTCCATTCTTCCTGCAGGTCATAATCCGAACGGTGCCTACTGGTTTGATGATGAGAGCGGAAAGTTTATCACCAGTTCTTATTATATGAACCAGTTGCCCAAGTGGGTGGACGCGTTCAATAACCAGCATCTGCCAGAGCGTTATCTCTCGGAAAAATGGAACACACTCTATCCTGAGAATACTTACGTTGAAAGTATGGAAGATGAGAACGAGTATGAGGATGGCATCCGCAAGGGCATGAAGGCTACGCTGCCGCTCAATCTCCCTGCCCTTTATAAGAAATATGGTTATGAAATCATTAGAAAGACTCCTTTCGGCAATTCGCTGACGATTGATTTGGCAAAGGCGGCGATAGACGGCGAGCAGTTGGGTGCAGATGATGAAACCGACTTGTTGGCAGTAAGCTGCTCCAGCACGGATTATATCGGTCATCAGGTGGGAACTCATGCGGTAGAAACCGAGGATACGTATCTGCGACTTGACAAGGCGATAGCCGATTTCCTGTCTTATCTCGATGAGAAGGTGGGCAAGGGTAACTATCTGGTTTTTCTGAGCGCCGATCATGGAGCGATGAACAACGCCCGTTTCCTGCAAGACCGCCGTATTCCTGCGGGCAGCTGGGATGGTGATGCGGTGGCTAAGAAGCTGAACCAGACTCTGGCTCAGGAGTATCCGAATGTGGGTGATCTGGTGAAGACAGTGATGAACTATCAGGTGTTCTTCAATCGAAACATCATTAAGGAAAACAAGTTGGACTTCGTCAAAATCAAGCAGAGCGTGGTGGACGTGTTGAAGGAAGACAGTTGCGTGCAGTATGCCTGCGATATGGAGAAGACGATGACCGAGAGCATTCCTGAGGATGTGAAGATGCGTATCGTGAATGGTTACAACCGTGAGCGAAGCGGTGATGTTGCCATCGTATTGAAGCCGAACTACTATGCCCACGGCATGAAGGGGACCGATCATGGTGAGTGGAATCCATACGACACCCACATTCCATTGGTTTTCATGGGTTGGGGAATCCAGCATGGTGCAACCACCAGGCAGACTTTCATGACCGATATTGTTCCAACCATCGCCGCCCTGCTTCATGTTCAGGCGCCAAATGGTTGTGTAGGTCAGCCGATATTCTAGGCTTTATCATATTAACCTTATCTTCATTTTTCTCTAACATCTTTGAAATATGAATCTTCTACCTTTGCACTCGGAAAGGGGCGATGAACAGCTTCGTGCAACATGCATCTGCCACTTTTCCAGCAAAATATTAGATGTTTTAAAGATGTAAAAAGAAAAATGAAGGTAATTTTTGTAATTCAAGGAGAGGGGAGAGGTCATCTCACCCAGGCGTTGGCGCTTAAGCAGATGCTTCTGCACGAGGGTCATGAAGTTGTGAAGGTTTTAGTGGGCAAGAGCAAGAACAGGGTGATTCCCGAGTTCTTCATGAATCAGATAGGTACTCCTATCGAACTTTTCGACAGTCCTAATTTCTTGCCGTCTAAGGACAATCGCAAGTTCAATCTCTTACGCTCCCTGATTTACAACACGCTTCTTACTCCCGGCTATCTTTCAAGTATCCATTTGATACGGAAGAATATCCAGGAGAGCGGAGCAGACATCATCATCAATTTCTACGAGGTGTTGTGCGGCGTTACCTGTTCCCTTTTCCGTTTCGGAATCCCGGAGGTTTGCATCGGTCATCAGTACCTCTTCCTCCATCCCTCTTTCCAGATGCCTGGAAAGTATCCGGTACCAGAATCCTTATTGAAGTTCTTTACCCGCATCACCTGTATGGGAGCCACAGCCAAGTTGGCGCTCTCCATCCGTGACTACGAGGATGAGCCTGTGCACGGCATCAAGGTGGTTCCACCGTTGCTCCGCCAGGAAGCCAAGACCATAATCCGCCATCATGGCGACTACATCATGGGCTATATGCTGAATGCCGGCTTTGCCGAAGATGTAAAGGCGTGGCACGAGAAGCATCCCCATACCCGTCTCCATTTCTTCTGGGATCAGCCTGATGCGCCCGAAGAACTGAAGGTGGATGATACGCTCACCTTCCATCGCATCAACGACGAGAAGTTCCTCAAGATGATGGCTGGCTGCAAGGCATTCGCCACCACTGCAGGATTCGAAAGTGTCTGCGAGGCACTCTACATGGGTAAGCCTTGCATGCTGATTCCGGCTCATGTAGAGCAGGAATGTAATGCGATGGATGCGGAAAGAGAAATGGCTGGTGTGGTGAGCGATGATTTCGATATCGATAAACTGAAGGCTTTTGCCCGTGATTACGAGGAAGATGTAGAGTTCAGAATGTGGGAGAACCATGCTGATACCCGCATCATCGCCGCCATAGAAAACGCTTACGATACTTATTATCATAGAAAGGAGAACCAGGCTTATGAAGAAGAAAATGATTCCATTGTTGCTGCTTCTTCTTCCCTTGTTGTTCCTGCTCGCCGTGTATGGCAAGGATAGCAAGAAGGAGGAGTCGCGTGTGGTAGTGATTGCCATTGATGGTTTGAGATGGCAGGAGGTGTTTGAGGGTGCCAGGCGCGACAGTCTGATGCCGTTTCTCTGGGAGATGGGCAGGAAGAAGGGCTGCATGATTGGTAACCGCAACCGGAAATCGAAGATGGAGGTGGCCAACGGCATCTGGAAATCCTATGCCGGTTACAGCGAGATGCTCTGTGGGGTAACCGATGATGAGCACATCTTCGACAACCGCAAGCAGTATAACCCCAATCGCTCGGTTTTGGAATTGGCTGAGGCTTGTTCTGAGTATAAGGATAGGGTGAATGCCGTAGCAAGTTGGGATGTGATTCCTTATATCCTGAATTATCGCAGAAGTGAATTATCGGTAGATTTCCGCTCTCCTCACAGGGTGAGCAAGCAGGTAAGAAATGACAGCGTGACTCTGAACCGTGCCTTGAAGACCCTCATGGAGAAGCATCCCAAGCTTCTCTTCGTAGAGTTTTGCGAGACCGATTATTACGGGCACCATGGCAAATGGCAGGAGTATCTGAATGCTGCCCATCAGAACGACCAGTTTATCCGCCAGTTGTGGGAATACTGCCAGCAAGCCCCCTTTTATAAGGGCAACACCACCTTTCTCATTACCTGCGATCATGGCAGGGGAGAAAGCCTGGGCGTTCACGCCAACCGTGGCGAAGTAGATTCCAAAGCTTCCTGGACAGAACATGGTAAAGAAATCAAAGGCAGCAACCAAACCTGGCTGGTGGCTTTCGGAAAAGACATTCAGCATCTGGGAGAAATGGAAGGGGGCAGAACCATCTACACCAAGCAGGTGGCTCCTACCATTGCCAGCATCCTGAAGGTTCCGTTTACGAATGATGATAATCAACAGCCGGAGGCTTCGCCGATTTATAAGATTCTCAAATAGAAGATTTATAAGATTCTCACATAGCTTTTTATTTAGCAAGAATAGGATAATAACAATAAGATTTACAGATTATGATAGGATTGTTCAATGAATGTTTTCCACCCGTCATGGATGGTGTTTCACTCACGGTAAGCAATTTGGCTCGCTGCTTTTATCAGCAGGGCAAGGACGTGGCGGTTGTAACCCCGGAAATGCCAGGACTCGATGAGTCTCAGCTTCCTTATTCCGTTTTCCAGTATCGCTCGTTTCCGGTTCCCGGTCGCCATCCTTACCGTTATGGCTTCCCATCGCTCGATTTCAAGTTCCAGAAGCAGGTTGCTGCTCAGAATTTTGAAATCTTACACGCCCATTGTCCTTTCTCTTCGGGTGATTTTGCCCTGAAGACGGCTCGCAGGATGGGGATTCCATTGGTGGCAACCTTTCATTCCAAATATCGTGACGATTTTGAGAGAGTAATTCCCAACAAGGCTCTGGTGGATTATCTCGTGGGTAAGGTGGTGAAGTTTTACGAGAGCGTAGATGAGGTGTGGGTGCCTCAAACTTCTGTGGGCGAAACCCTGCGCGAGTATGGCTACAAGGGAACCTTCGAGTTGGTGGATAACGGAACCGAATTTGCCGATGCGCCTTATACCGAGGAGATGAAATGGGCAGCCAAGAAAGAGCTTTATGTGGCAGTAGATGAACCCTTGCTCCTTTTCGTGGGGCAGCATATCTGGGAGAAGAACGTGAAACTCATCATCGAGGCATTAGCCAAGGTGAAGGATTTGCCTTATCACGCCCTTTTCGTGGGCGATGGTTATGCTAGGGCTGATATGCAGGCGATGGCGGCAAAGCTCGGCTTGTCGGGAAACAGCGATTACCGCAAGGATAAGATTACCTTCTTCGGAAGCGTGCAATCCCGGGAGTTGATGCAGATGATCTATATGGCTTCCGATCTCTTCCTCTTCCCATCTATCTATGATAATGCCCCTCTGGTGGTAAGAGAGGCTGCTTCGCTCCATACGCCTTCTATCGTGGCAAGGGGCAGCAATACGGCAGAAATCATCAAGGATGGAATCAACGGATTCCTCTCGGATAACGACGTAACTGCCTTTGCCAATCGACTCCGTTATATTCTGGAGCGCCCAACCATTATTTCCTGGGCTGCAAAGGGAGCTGCGGAGACTCTGGTGCGCTCTTGGGAGGACATTGCTGTAGAAGTTTTGGACAGATATCAGCATTTAATTGACAGACAACAAAATAGATTAGCCATTTAATCGTTATATTACTATATATAATAAGGTATAGTTTTATTTTGAGAGTAATATGAAAAAATGGCATTTATGGTTGGCGGCTTCCATCGGACTGGTGGTCATCGTTGGAATGATGATTCGGGAGTTTGATGTGGAAGTTCTGAACAGGATAGATTTGTCTCCCAGGTTCTTTCTGGGAGTAGTAATGGGCGTGTTGCTCTTTGCGGTCCAGAATCTGATGCTCACCCTCCGTTTCCGTCATCTCTGCCAGCGTAAGTTATCTGTAGCCGAGGCGTTCCGCATCAATGTGCTCTGCGAGTTTACTTCTGCCGTCACTCCTTCGGCGGTGGGGGGAAGTGGATTGGCTTTTATCTATCTCAATCGCGAGGGAGTTTCTATGGGTAGAAGTATCTTCACCATGTTTGCAGCCCTGCTGGCTGATGAGGCTTTTCTTGCCATCAGTTGCGCGGTGCTCTATTTTCTGGTTCCATCGCATCTCTTGTTCAGCTTGGCTGATGGAGTGGGGATTTCAGCAGATGCTACCAGCGAATGGATTAAGGGCGGAGTGCAGGTTATCTTTATCGTCAGCACTCTCATCGTGGCTGTCTGGACCGCCATCCTCTACCTCTTATTGCTGCATCGCCCTCAGATTCTGGGATGGGTATTGAAGGGATGCTGCAAGATTCCTTTTCTCCATAAGTTCCTGCCCAAGGTAGAGAAGTTTTCCGAGGAGATGACGATGGCTTCGAAGGAGGCAAAGCTGGAAGGCGGAAGATTCTGGCTGCAGCTGATGGGTTATACTTCCCTGGCGTGGCTATCGAGATTCGCCATTGTGGTTGCCATTCTCGTAGCCTTCCATTGTCAGGGCAACATGCTGGTGGCTTGGTGCAGACAATGGGTGATGTGGATGATTTCCATCCTGAGTCCTACGCCTGGCGGAAGTGGCGTGGCAGAGTTGATGTTCCGTCTTTATTATGCCGATTTCCTGCCCGATGCCTCTGTAGCCATTCTTGCCGCCATGCTCTGGCGCGCCATCTTCTATTACCCATTCCTGGTAATGGGCACCCTGGTTTTGCCGAAATGGATAGCAAGAAAATAAGATTGAAGCAATCTCTATGCTTTAAAATTTTCGTTTATAGACGAATAAAATGATGAAAATAAAGAAATTTTCGTCTATATACGAAAAAAAAGCTATCTTTGCACAAAAAATCGAGTATGAACGAAAATATAGAATCAGTAAAGAAGTATAATCTTTAAAGTATGAAACGAATCTTATTTTTTACGACATGTTTCTTTGTCGGTATGAAACTGATGGCACAATCTCCTGTCAGTTTTTATCCACAGGAAAATGCCCAGGACATTAACGTTGATACGCATCTGGTCATAGAGTTTGACAAGGCGGTGAAAGCCGGCAGCAAGGGCGTTATCACAGTTGCAGACAAGACTACCCGCAAGGTGGTTGATAGAATTGACATGAGAATTCCGGCAGGGCCTGTGGAAGGGCAACCCAAGAATCCCAATGCTATCTATACTCCGGTACCCTATATATATAAGGTAGAGAACATCACCAATCGCAATACCCGTCCGGGCACTCCGTCGGGTGCAGCCAAGGAAGATAAGCGCAAGTATCAGAAAACCATCATAGGCGGATTCTCTGATGCTTTCCACTTCTATCCGGTTATCTGCCATGGCAGCAAGGCCACCATTTATCTGCACAACAACACGTTGGAGTACGGACATGAGTATGAAGTAAAGATAGGTAATGGCGTTATTGAAGGATGGAAAGGTAAAACCGCCTGGAAGTTTACTACCAGAAAATCTGCTCCATCTAAAGATCAATGCCATATTGTAGTTGCTGCTGATGGAAGCGGAGATTTCGCTACCCTGCAAGGTGCCATGGATTGGATACCAGACTCATTGCCAACAGAAGCCAGTAGAAAAACGGTATTCGTGAAGAATGGAGATTATGAGGAACTGGTGTATTTCCGCAATAAACGATTTGTTACCATCCAGGGAGAATCTATGGATGGAGTAGTGGTACATTATCCTAACAACGAGGTATTTAATCCTCACCCTGTAGATATCAAGACAAATGAACTGAAAGGAACTTTTCCTTCACGCCGTGCAGCGGTAGCTGCTGACAACTGTGCTGACATGATTTTCAAGGATATCACATTCAAGACAGATTGCAAGGGACAGGCAGAAGGATTCCTGCTCAACGGAGAAAGAAACTTTGCAGAGAATGTACATGTCATAGGAGATGGTGATGCTCTTCAGGTGAATGGATCTGCCTATTGGCTCAACTGCATCATTGATGGAGGAGGGGATACGGTTCTGGGAAGAGGGCCATCCTACTTCAATCACTGTACCCTTTCAAGCTACGGCGCTTTCATGTGGATCAGAAACACCAAAGAGAACCATGGTAATATTTTCAACGACTGCACCTTCAAGGGATTGGGCAAGGATGCCGTAATAGCCCGCCTGCCAGATAATAAAGGAAAGAACTATCCTGATGCGGAATGTGTGATGCTGAACTGTACGCTCGATGGTGTACCTTCTGAAGGTTTTGGACCTGTAGATGAAACTGCATCTACGGCAGTCTTGCTGGAATTCAACAGCCATGACAAGGAAGGAAAAGCTACCGATGTCAGCAAGAGAAACAAGTATGTCCGTCAGCTTGATGCCATCAAGGATGCAGAGATTATAGGAAAATATTCTGATGCTAGATGGGTATTGAATTGGTAGAGAAGTAGGAATAGGTGATCTGAGATTATCCGGAAGAAACTTGGAAATAAAAAGACATAACATACCCTTGCGTCGTGAAATACGACACAAGGGTATAATTGTTATATTACTATATATAAAATATAGTTTTATTTTAGAAATTCACATAGAGTCGGGCACTGAGCGCCGTGAAATCTCCATTGTCGTTTTTGATGTACTGGAACGATGGCTGAAGGGAAATGGATTCCGTCAGCTGTCTTTTCCACGTTACTTCCAGCGAATATTCTGAACCCTGCTGGAAGCGGGCGTACTGGCCCGACAATCCGCACTCGTTCTTCTCGTCCTGATAGGCACCGCCCAGTTCTGCGTATCGGTAGCAGCCATCAATCCTCCGCCATTGAAATAAATCAATACCGGCAGATGTTCCTTCATCGTCTTGGCAGGAGTCCATATATTTAGGTAGAGACAGTCCTCGCTATTAGTCTTCGTACCGAAGTTCATATCACCGAAGATAGGTTCCTGCATCGGGTTCGCTCCGAATTCCTTAGCCTCGCGCACACCCTCCCATTTCTGTACTGGTTGCGGAGCCTTCCATCTGAGATTACCCACAGGAGGTGCAGCAAACGGAACACCTTTGAAAACCTTGATGCCAGAGAGATCCTTTCCTTCGAGGATACCTTCAGCAGTTTTGACCTGTGTCTGTGCCATCATTCCCATAGCAGGGAGCAGAAAGGCGAGTGATAGAAATAGTTTTTTCATCTGATATAATTTTTATGATGATATATTTTAAAATGTGCTTTAAAGTGCCGTATTTCCTTAGTGATCATGCAGCATTTGCAAAACGATATTGCAAAAATAAACAAAATATCAATAGTTTGACTTGTTTTCCTCATACTTTTTTTATATTTTTGCAAAAATAAACAGAATACGAACGTAAAACATGAATTAAATATAGAAAATGATGGAAGGTTATAAACAGAAGAAATATCCCGTAGCCACCAAGCGCTACGTACAGTGGTTGGAGTTAGAATCGGATGAAGAGGCTATCCGTGAATATCGCAAATTGCATTCCGAGGGTGTGCAATGGAAGGAAATTCGTGATGGAATCCGACAGGTAGGCATTCTGGAGATGGAGATTTACATCTTCGGCAACAGACTGGTGATGATAGTTGATGCGCCGGAAGATTTCGATTGGGACAAATCAATGGCAGAACTTGCCACACTCCCAAGACAAGCAGAATGGGAAGAAGTGGTAGGCAAATTCCAAAAATGCGGCAAAGGTGCTACCAGCGATGAAAAGTGGCACATGATGGAACGCATATTCTATCTCTACGATTAATTTTCCATAATTGTAAGTCTTTTATCGTTTGTAAATTAAAATTTATTTCTTAATAAAGTGAGGATGGAGTTCATCTCCATAGTTGGGAGCATATCTGAATCCATTCAACTCGAAATTGAATATATCTGAAGGCTGGTCTATCCGATTTTGAATGATGAACTTAGTCATGGCTCCACGGCAACTTTTGGCATGGACGGATAACATCTTGATGGTGTCACCCTTGTCCACATAAAATAAAGGTTGAATCACCTTTACCTCTTGGCAAACTCGCTTCCAGTCGAAGAGATGCTCAAACTCCTCGGTGGCTAGATGAATGAGGATGCCATCGTTTGCTTTCACAGCCTCAATCAACATATTCGTAAGATAAGTTTTCCAAAAGGCAAAGAGATTCCTTCCCTTAGTAGCATCCAGCCTTACCTTTCCTTCCATGCGATAAGGATGAATCATATCCAAAGGACGCAACAGACCATATAGGAAAGAGGTGATGAAGAGATGATCTTGTGCAAAAGCAAAATCATCTTGGCTAAAGTTGTCTGCCTGGAGATATTTATATGCCTGGCCATAGTAGGCAAGGATGGAAGGCAACAGCTCTTCCTCGTTCCAGAAACTCTGATATCGTTGCTGATTCTCCAGGGCGATGGCTTGGCTGCATTTCAATTCCTTCATGAGACGATTTGTGTCCCATGTGGAAAGTTCCAAGGCAAACAGTCCGGCTTGTTCCTGAAACTTAGGCTTGCTTTTCATCGGAATGTCCACAGATGTGACAGCATTCATGATTTTGGCTGATGCTAAGAGTATTTGCATATTGATGTCGGTTATATTCTTTATGATAGGATATTCTGTAAGATTTCGTCCAACTCCTCCAATTCAAATGAAATCATATTGTATAAATTA
>ERZ1034713.419-NODE-419-length-25608-cov-4.296599_pt1 | contig 25608 bp, 21 predicted proteins | sample MGYA00520692_ERZ1034713 | MGnify/ENA primary metagenome ERZ1034713 (study PRJEB33766, sample SAMN09781717) | gut metagenome | biome: gut microbiome | host: Homo sapiens | place: Madagascar | study: EMG produced TPA metagenomics assembly of the PRJNA485056 data set... | reverse complement strand
CTGCTTCCACGATCTTATCATAGAACTCCTCGCTGATGGAGCACGGAACCAGCTTATCGCAATCACCATGCAGAATCAGCATCGGGCACATATCTTTGGTCAGGAGGTACGGTGGGCAGAACTCTTTGGAGCGCTCTCTTAAAGTTGTCGGGTCTCCACCCATTACTGCGCCCTCATGGGTCTCAGCCATGGATTTCCAGCGGAAATTCGGGTTGATGGCAATCTCATGCTCGTCGATCTCGATCAGCTTTAAGAAATCAACCGGTCCGAACATATCGCAGCAAGCCTGCACTTCGGAAGAATAGCCGCTCCACTCTTCGTTTTCATACAGATCAGAGTTCATGGCAGCCAGTGCAGAAAGGTGTCCGCCTGCTGATCTGCCGATGATGCCGATACGGTCCGGATCGATCTCATACTCATCTGCATGGGCGCGCAGGAAACGGATTGCCGTCTTTACATCGATGATCTGGGACGGCATATGTGCTTCAGCACTGCTGCGGTAATACATGGAAGCAACCACGTATCCGGAATCTGCTAAAAATGCCATTTCTGCTACCATCAGGTTCTTATCGCAGCCACGGTATCCGCCGCCCGGAACCCACAGGATTGCCGGCTTCGGAGTTTTGTCATCTACCTCATCGTCATGTCCGGATGCCAGACGCATCTCGCTGTTGCCGTTCTGCAGCATGATGGACATCTTCAGTTCCATCTCGTTACCTTCGAGGTCTTTCTGTCTGGAATATACAATATTATCAATAAAGTTAATGCTCTTTCTTGCTCTGCCCGGTTTGATTACCTTTTTCATAATTCCGGCTCCTTTCTGCCTCATACACGATTACATCATCTTATAAATTTTAATATTAACACCACGCACTCCGTTTACGGTGCTTCCGGAAAGGCTTCCGACATAGACACCATAGTTCAGCCACTCGTATTTTCCTCGCGGTGCATGGAAGGATGGACGGGTCTGGATGACACTGTTCTTCTCCTGATCTGCATATTTATAACCGAGGTTTTCGATGGCAATGTAAACACCGTCATCAGTCTGGAGCAGATATTTTGCGAATACGGTTCTGGAGCTTACGGTATCCTCCGTGTCTCCGCCAACTCCCATATTCCAGTCTGCACCGCCCGGTACAACACGGCCGCGGAGCTTCTCACCCTCAAAATGACCGCCTTTGATCTGGATCACCTTTAAATAACCCCAGTCATTGCCTCCGACAACCAGTCTGTCCTCCTCCGGACAATCTGCGCGAAGCTCCATAACCAGTTCTGCATCTAACTGAACTTTCATTGTTTCCTCCATTCTACAGGGATGCCTGTTTGATTGTGTCAATCACGAGTTGCTGTCCTTCTTCCCATTCATCCGTGCAGTGAACGATGAATCCGTGATAAGAATTTAAGAAGCATTTCTGAGTAACCTTAACTCCTGCGAGGGTCAGGCGTTTTCCATAGTCTGCATCCTCAAAACGGAAATTGTCATGTCCGCAGCTGGTAATGAGCGCTTCCGGAAGTCCCTTTAACATCTCATCGGTTGCCAAAAGCGGGCTGCAGTACGGATCCTTTAAGATCTCCGGATTGCCGTCGGTGTAAGCAAGGCTGAACATTCTGCCGCGCTCTACCGGGATCATGTTAGTATCTGCCTCCGGTTTGTCTGCCGGGTCGGTTACCATATCAAATGCACCATAATCTAAAACCTGCAAGCAGAACTGGAACTCTTTGGTCTGGTTTGCCTTTAAGCAAACAGCTGCAGTCAGGTTTGCGCCTGCACTGTGTCCTCCCATGGATACGCGCTTGCTGTCCGCATCCCAGTGATCCAGCATGGAGAATACCCATCTGCACACTTCATAGGTTTCGTTAAATGCCTTCGGGTACGGATACTCCGGAGCCAGGCTGTAATCCACATCCACAACAATTCCCTGGATAGCATCTGCAACCTTTGCAGAGTAGATCTCATCTCTTAATACATGCGGGCGTACAAATCCGCCGCCGTGTACATTGATGTGTACCGGACAGTTTTGGGTACGGTTTTTCGCTGTAAAGATATAGCACGGAACCGGTCCCTCGGAAGTAGTCACTTTGACCTCTTCGCGCTCAGCCAGGTTCAGGTTCTTTTTATATTCCTCGGTAATATTCTCTTTTGCCACACTCTTGCCGCGGAGTGCAGCGATCATGGTTTCTTTTTGTTCCTGTGTCAGCATTTCATGTCCTCCATTCACGTGATTCGAAGTATTCGGATTTATTCTGTTTTTCTCAATTTTTTAAATTTTCTTAACAATTTTCCGATTTTTGGCAGTAAGAAAGCCGAAGCCCATTTCTAGCTCCGGCTTCTCACCTTAGTTTGCTGCTGCTTTTCTTTTCTTTAACATTTTTGTGATGATCGGTCCAACAACGCTGTAAACAGCGATCAGGATGAAAATCAGGGAAATCGGACGGGTTACGAAAGAAGTCATATCGCCTCTTGCGTAAGAGCAGCCCATACGGAAGTAACTCTCAATCTTGCTTCCCAGAATGAATGCAAGCATTAACGGGGTACTCGGCATCTTGAAGAACTCCATCAGGATACCAACCGCACCGAATACCAGTACCATGTAAACACTGAACATGGAGGTAGATGCGGAATAAGCACCTAAGAAGCAGATCATTAAGATGGCACTGTAAAGGTAATGATACGGAGCCTTTAACAGCATCGGGAACCAGCGCTTGGTAAACAGCTCAGTTACGAAGATCAAGATTGCGGATACCAGTACGGTTGCAAAGATCAGGTTTGCAAGCTGCGGGTTCGTCTTAATGAACATCGGGCCTGCCTGCAGTCCGTGAATGGTCATGGCAGACATTAACAGTACGGTGGTCGCGTCACCCGGGATACCAAGAGCGATCATCGGGATGATCGCACCGCCGACACCGGCATTGTTTGCAACCTCAGTTGCCCAGATACCTTCATCAATACCGGTACCAAACTTCTCCGGATGTTTGCTCATCTTCTTTGCCTGGCCATATGCGATCAGGTTGGAGATACCGGAGCCCATGCCAGGAAGGAAACCAATCCAAAGTCCAATAAACAGGGAAGTGAAAATCACCTTTAAGTTGTCTTTAAAATCTTTGAAGTTCAGTCCGAATCCCTTTAAGGAACCTGCGTCAACTTCTGGCATATCCAGATTGTTCTTTGCATAGCTGGTTGCCACCTGCTGCAGTGCGAACGTACCCATCAGAAGACAGATGACGTTGATGCCGCCATACAGGTTGGTATTCTTAAAGGTGAAACGAAGCTGGTTGGTAACCATATCGGAACCGATAGTGGAAAGCCACAGACCGAAGAATGCAGCTAACAGGCCTTTGAAAATGGAACCGTTGCTTAAGCCGACTACCATGGTGATTGCCATCAGGCAGAGGCTGAAGTACTCCCACGGTCCAAGCATCAGGGCAACATCTGCAATGAAGGTAGAGCAGAGAGTTGCAACGATGATAGAAACCAGGGTACCGATAAAGGAACCGGTAATACCAATGGTCAGTGCACGTGCAGCCTTACCTCTCTGGGTCATCGGATAACCATCATAACAGGTACCGATGGAAGCTGCGGAACCAGGAATTCCGACTAATACTGCTGCGATGAAGGAGCCGGATACACCACCGACATACATACCAAGCAGCATTGCGAAGCTTAAGTTTGTGTTTAATGCGAAAGTCATCGGCAGGATCAGGGTGATACCAAGGCCGCCGGAAAGACCAGGAATTGCACCAAGAACGCAGCCAACCAGGGAACACAGATACATCATGATGAAGTTCACCGGCTGGAACAAAACGCCAAGTGCAGAAAGATAACTAGCCATTTTACATTTCCTCCTTCTTACTTACAGCATCTGGATACCAAGAGCTTTCCAGATAACGCCCTTCGGTAACGGGATGTTGAAGCCTTTGGTGAAGCCAAAGTAGCACAAGCTGCCAAGTGCGATGCTGAATACGATTGCAAACACAAGATTGATCTTCTTGTCGACTTTCAAGGTCATAATGAATACCATCATGCCAACCATGGAAGTGATCCAGAAACCGATCACGTTCATAGCTACGCAGAATACAATACACTCAACAATAATCAGTGCCAGACGTTTCCAGCCTGCCGCGTCCAGGTATGGAGCAGCGCCATGTTTGTTGTCGTCTGCTTCCTTCTTGCCATCAAAGATCATGGAGAGAACTGCCATGACGATCATGCCGATCGCGGAAATGTACGGGAACAGCTTTGGTCCCGGCTCATTGGAAACCAGCTTGGTCGGAATCTGTGTGGTCTGGAACATAACCCACACTGCCAGGATGATAAATACAATACCCATGATATAGGTACGATTTGGTTTTTTCATAGGGATACCTCTTTCCAAAAGAAAGCCGGCTGCCCGAATGGAAAGGACAGCCGGACATCATTTTTAGTTGCTTTTACTGTTCGGTTTGCTTAGCGAACCTTCAGACCCATGGAGCTTACCAGGTCATCCTGCATCTGCCACTCATCCTCAAGAGCCTTCTTGGTATCCTCGTAGTTTACTGCTGCGATGTAAGTAGCCATGGAGTTGTTGCCGTCGATGAAGGACTGAACCTCAGTTGCTTTCATGATTGCCTCGTTGATTGCCTCACAGATCTCATCCGGAGTATCCTTCGGAGCCAGTACATAATAGTTGGAATCCCAGGTTACGCTAATGCCCTGTTCCTGAGTGGTAGCAAATTTCTCATCCAGCTCAGAACCAACCAGCTCGCTCATGTTCTCGAGGGTTGCTACTTTCGGTCCAAGGCTTCCCAGTACGGTCAGCTTGTTGTCTGCGTCATAAGACTGCGCGTTCGGGATAGAGCAGTTTGCGATATCGATGGAACCTGCTGCAACGTTGGTCAGCTTATCAGCCTCAGAAGAGCACTGTACATAGTTCACGGAGTTTGCGTCGCCGGTCAGTGCCTCTACCAGGGAAGTGAACAGAACCTGAGTAGTACCGCCTAAGGAGCATCCTACAACAACCTGTCCCGGATTTGCTTTAATGTAATCAGCCAGCTCTGCGAAGTTGGTGTACGGAGCACCCGGTTTTGCGATGATTGCCTGCGGACCGCCCTGGTTCATGATGCCGACTACCTTTAAGTCATCTTTGATGTTAACCTCAGAAGAACCTGCAAGATACTGGATGATCGCGCCGCCGTGGCAGGTAACCAGGGTCTTGCCATCCGGATCTGCGTTCTTGGTATGCTCCATACCAACTTCACCGGTATCGTAGTTGGTTACAACAAAGTTCACACCCGGGCAAACCTCACCAAGAGCCTGAGTTAAATAACGGGTGTACAGATCAGTACCGCCGCCTGCCTTAGCCGGAACATCTACGTATACAGTATCACCGGACTCCCATGCGCCTGCTGCCTCTCCAGCTGCTGCGGTATCGCCTCCCTCTGCTTTTGTCTCTGCACTGTCTGCTGCAGCAGCGGTAGTTGCTGCTGCGGTGGTCTCAGAACTCGAGGATGAGCCACATCCTGCAAGGCTTGCTGCGGTCAGACATGCTGCCATAGCTGCTGCGAATAATCTGTTCTTTTTCATAGTATTTTCTCCCTCTCCTTTTATAATGTTTATAACAAATAATTATAGTTTTCCCGTCTTATCTGTTATAAACTTTTTCTTTTTTGCTACATTGATGAGTCATTTCGCTTTCTTTTCTCATCTATGTCTGTATTATAATACACAATATGCTGATTGACAAACAGGTTAATCTTATATATTATATAAGAAAAAGTTATAGTTTTTAGGAGGTATCGCGATGAACACCAGACAACTCTCCTACATTCTTTCCATTGCGGAAACCGGAAGTCTCTCTGCTGCCGCAAAGGAACTGGGTGTCTCCCAGCCAGCTCTCAGCAAATATCTCTCTGAACTGGAGGAGGAGCTTGGAACCGAGCTCTTTCTCCGGCATAAGAAACAGCTTTATCCCACTGCGGCCGGCAAAATCTACTTAGACGCTGCCAACCGCATTATCACCGTAAAAGAACAAACCTACCAGGTCATCTCCGAGCTCTCCACCGGCTACCAGAAGACCATCACCATCGGCGTTACTCCGCTGCGCGGTTCTATCGCCATTGCGAGGATCTTCACCCAGTTTCACCGCCGCTATCCCAATGTAAAGATTGAAATGAAAGAGCGCTACATGGCAGGCCTGCGCAAAGCCATTCTGGACCACACGGTCGATCTGGCGCTCGGTACCTGCAATGATCCGGAGGAATCTGGCATTGTCCATACCTCCTTTCACGAGGAAGACCTGGTTCTCTTTGTTCCATCCTTCCATCCGCTTGCCTATCAGGCCAGCCAGGACCTCGCGCACCTGACCTCCATCGACATCCGCAAATTTCAGGATACTCCATTTCTTCTGGCTACCGAAAACTCTACGATCCGCCAGACAGCCGATATGATCTTTCAGCAGCACGAGATGCAGCCCACCATCGTTTACGAGGCAGATAACAACCTGATTTTAAAACACATGGCGGCACAGGGAGCAGGCATTGCGATTCTGGCCCGCAACCATATGGAACCATCCAAAAACCTGGTTTACTTCAACATGAAACCAAACTATTCCGTGCATCTTACCATCATGTCCGCGGTCGACCATGTGCTCAGTGAGGAAGAGCGCTTTCTGATTGCGCTCAACTACCTGCAGGAGACCGATAATCCAAACTACCGGTTCAATCCAAACCAGAACGCCAAAGAACTGATCGAGGAATTTCAGTTGTACGATACAGAAAAGAGGGATCATATATGGACACCAAGATTATAGAGTATGTTATTGCGATTGCGGAAGAAAAGAGCCTCAGCAAGGCAGCAGAGCGCCTGTACCTCTCCCAGCCGGCACTCAGCCAGCGCCTGAAAAAACTGGAAGAGGAACTTGGCACGCCGCTCTTTATCCGCGGCAAAGACGGCCTCTCCATCACCGATGCCGGACGAATCTACATCAACGGCGGCCACTCTATTCTGCAGATTAAGCGCGAAGCCCTGAAAAAGCTGGCATCCATGAACCCCAGACAAGCTAAAAACACCCTGCGCTTTGCCTGCGCCACCTCATCCGCCATTGAATGCATCCCTGCGTTTCGGGAGGCATATCCTGACCTGGAGCTGATCATCCAGCGCTGTAATACGCCAAAAGCCAAGGAAGACCTGATCATGGGGCGTGCGGACCTCGGCGTTCTGCTCACCTCGAACCTGCAACACACCGCCCTGGAATACCTGCCCCTCTGGACCGGAGAGCTCTTACTTGCCGTTCCGGAAGGCCACCCGGAACTCTCCCAGGAGGACATTACCGCCGGCAGGTTCGATGGTATCCGCGATGACTATTTTATTCTCACCCGCGCGCCTTCCTACGGCCGGGACAGTGAGGAACAGGCCCTGCACATGATGCGGCTCCAGCCTCATATCATCTGTGAGGTAGAGGACAATATCTCCCGCCGCTACATGTTAAACAAGGGACTGGGAAACGCCTTTGTGCCGAGCAGTTCCAGACACGAGGATGACACGTTCCGCACCTACTCCCTGAATCCGCCGCTCACCTTTTATATTGTCGCGGCGTACCCCAAAAGCATTACCCTCTCAGAACCCATGAAGCAGATGATCCGCATTCTCTTAACCCACTTTGACAACGCTGTCCTGTAAGATCTCAGAAATAAAAAATGGGCCGTGCTCCCTTTCGGAAGCACGGCCCATTTTTTATTTCTGAGATTTGATCACATTCTCAAAGATTACTGCTCAAGGCTGTCAGCGATCTCTTTGATGGTGTTGTAGATCTGCTCGTCGTTCTTAGCAGAATCCTCTGCGTTTAAGTAGTACGGCATCATATCTACGTTAGCAACACCCTCAGCTGCAGACGGATCTGCAAGAACTTTCTGAACAAGATCCTCATAGTAAGCGATCACATCATCAGAGGTATCTGCCGGGAAGTAGAAGGAGAAGTCGCAGTCCGGATATACCAGATCTACACCCTGCTCTTTCAGAGTCGGGATATCTTTGATGAGATCATATCTTTCCTCGGTCGGAGCGCCCAGGCAGGTGAACTGGCCAGCGGTCAGATAATCTTTACAGTTGATGTATGCGCCCGGCATTAAGTCAACCTGACCAGACAGCATAGCTGCGATCTTATCGGAGTTGGATCCTACGTCAACCAGATCCAGGTCGATGTCTGCTGCTTTCTCGAAAGCAAGAAGCTCATAGTAGGTGTAAGCACCAACCTCGGTACAAGCTTTTAACTGTCCCGGAGCTGCCTTTGCTGCCTCGATGAATGCGTTCAGATCCGCATATTTCTCAGAGTTTACATATAACTGCTGTGCCGGATCCTTTGCGAAAGTCGGGCCCAGTTTGAATGCGGTATAGTTGTAATCAGTAACACCTGCGATGTTAGCAACGTTTACAAGGTTGTGGCCATACAGGAAGGTATGTCCGTCAGGTGCTGCTGCCAGAACCTGGTTTGCTGCTACAGAACCTGCTGCACCACTTGCATTAACAACGATGAAATCATGACCGGTCAGCTCTTTTGCGTACTGAGCAAATACACGGGCAGAAAGGTCGGTGTTTCCGCCTGCGCCTGCCGGAACTACGATTGAAACAGTGGTGCTCGGCTCCCATGCGGAACCGCTCTCAGCTGCTGCCTCTGCCTTGGTCTCGCCGTCTGCTGCTGCCTCAGTCTTGTCTGCTGCCGGAGCTGCAGTGGTCTCTGCCGGCTTGCTGCCGCCACATGCTGCGAGGCTTAATACCATGGTGCCTGCCATTGCTGCTGCAAAAAGTTTTTTCTTCATAATAATACGTTCTCCTTCTTTCCGGGTGTTTGCCACCCTGTTTTTCCCTTATATATATCCCCGTCCGCTCCGGACGGGGCATATACCATATTAATATAGAGGTAAAATATTGTAAAGTTCAGATCTCTTTATGCTGCCTGTTTTTTCGCTTTGTAAGCCTTTAACTCCTTGGTTACAGTCCATACCAGAACGCCGATTGCGATAAAGAAGAATACATCGAAGATCGGTCTTGCAAAGAATGCACCAAAGGACTTGTACTGCATGATACCACGTCTTAAGTAGGTCTCCAGCATCTCACCGATCAGGAAGCACAGTACAAACGGAGTCGTCGGCAGGCTGAACTTGTGATAGATATAACCTACCAGACCGAAGATCAGGATAGACTGTACATCGAAGATACGGTTGTTGGTTGCGTATGCGCCGACACAGCACAGAACCAGGATCAGAGGAAGCAGGATATGCTTCGGCACCTTCAGTACCTGTACAAAGCCCTTGATACAGGTCCACTCAACCACCAGCATGATCAGAGTACATACGATACATGCAGCGAAGATTCCGTATACAACATCACCATTCTTAACGAACAGCAGCGGACCAGCGGACAGGCCATGGATCAGGAAACCACCTAACATCATAGCGGTAACACCGTCACCCGGGATACCAAGTACCAGAAGCGGGATCATTGCACCACCGATGGTTGCGTTGTTTGCAGACTCGGTTGCTACGATACCTTCCGGATTACCTTTACCAAACTTCTCCGGATGCTTGGACATATTCTTAGCAGTTACGTAAGACAGCATACCGGATGTAGAACCACCGATACCCGGAAGGATACCGATACCGGTACCGATTAAAGAAGAACGAAGGAAGTTCGGCAGCCAGGAAATGAACTCCTGCATGGTAAAGCCGAAGCCCTTTACCTTCTTGATCGGGATGGTTTCCATCTTGCCGCCCTTCATGCTCTCTGCAGTACACAGGATATCTGCGATCGCGAAGATACCGATCAGGGTCGGAAGCGTATCAAAACCTGCCATCAGGCTGGCATTGCCGAAAGTGAAACGCGGAGTACCATCGATCGGTGCCATACCGATCAAGGTGAACATCAGGCCGAACAGACCAGCCAGAAGACCGCGGATCATGTTACCGGAGGAGAGGATCGCTACCATCGTCAGAGCGAAGAAGCAGATACCGAAGTTCTCAGCCGGAGTAAATTTCAGTGCAACATCTGCCAGCAGCGGTGCACAGAAGGTCAGGATGAGGAAAGAGAAAATGGAACCCATTGCGGAGAATACGATACCTACGCCAAGGGCCTTCATTGCCTCACCATTTTTTGCCATCGGGTGTCCATCGAAGCAGGTTGCGATGGAAGATGCGGTACCAGGCATATTCAGCAGGATTGCGGAGATCAGACCACCGGAAATACCGCCAATATAAACTGCTACCAGGGTGTTCATACCCAGGGAAGGTGTCATGCTGAAGGTCAACGGCAGCATCAGTGCTACTGCCATGGAAGCTGACAGTCCCGGGATGGAACCGAAAATAATACCAATTGCTACGCCAGCGATCATCAGAAGGATGGACGCCGGATTTAAAATGCTTACGAATGCACTACCTAAAAGTCCTAATGCCTGCATATTCTTACGTCCTCCTTATAAAGTAATGGTAAAGATACCAGCCGGCAGCACGATCTTGAATCCATAACGGAACAGGAAGAATACCACCATAGTGAAAATGATGTCGATCACGGCCAGAATGATAATGTGCTTTTTGTCACGCTCATCATCCGGAGACAGAACCAGCATCTGCAGAAGTAAAAATACCAGGGTAGAAATGATAAATCCTACCGGCTGCAGCGCAAATACATAAACCAGGACCAGAATGATACTGGAAATCACGCGCTTATAATCGCAATCCGGGATTTCCGCTCCCTCCAGTTCCTTTGCGTGCATTTTGAAGTTTTTAATGTTTAAAAATGTGAGGATTGCTGCCAGGATAAAGGTAACAACACCAATTACCATCGGCATGAAATCCGGTCCGATCTCCATAACCTTGGATTTCGGAAGCATCTGTGCCATTGCGATGAGGCATGCGGATAATACCATGAAAAACACACCTACGACAATGTCCCCATACTTTTTGAAGAACATACCCTTCATCTCCTTTTCTTTTTGTTTATAGCCTACCGCCAAACCCTTTCGGGATTGAGCCAACATTGGGACCGGTGCCGCCTGCTGCAGGCAGCACCGGCAATTTGTATTTCCCGTCAATCCCGTTTCGGGATTTTCTTACCGTACCAGTGCCGGTTTCTTGGAATCGAACTTCCAGTTCGGGATTAAGTACTGCATTGCCATTGCATCGTCGCGGTCATGAGACGGCAGGGAGTTGTACAGCTTGTTTGCCTCCATGACACGATCCATGTTGATGGTAACACCAAGGCCCGGCTTCTTCGGAACCTGCAGATATCCGTCTACAATCTGCGGAGTATCGTTTAAGAGGTTCTGGCCATCCTGCCAGATCCAGTGAGTATCCAGCGCGGTCGGGTTACCCGGTGCTGCTGCTGCAACGTGTGCGAATGCAGTCAGGGTGATATCGAAGTGGTTATTGGAGTGGCTGCCCCAGGTCAGGCCCCAGTCGTTTAAGATCTGAGCCATGCGGACACTTCCTCCGAATCCCCAGAAGTGCGGATCTGCAAGTACGATGTCTACGGACTTCAGTGCTGCTGCATGATAGAACTGTCTCCAGTCGGTTGCGATCATGTTGGTTGCTACCGGCAGGTTTACTTTGTTCTTGAACTCAGCCATGATCTCACGGCTGCTGAATCCGGACTCCGGACCACACGGATCCTCGATATATGTAAGAACGCCTTCCATCGGTTTGCACAGTTCAATGGCCTCTGCCAGGCTCCATGCGCCGTTCGGGTCGATGTTGATGCGTCCGTTCGGGAATGCTTTCTTCAGTGCGCGTACTGCTTCCATCTCCTCGGAACCTTTCAGCACGCCGCCTTTTAATTTGAAGTTACGGAAACCGTACTTCTCGTGAAGGACCTGAGCCTGCTCCACGATGCGCTCCGGGGTCAGCATTTCCTGACGGCGAAGCTTGAACCACGGATCGGAGCTGTCGCTCTCGTCTAAGTAGTTCAGTTCTTTTGCTTTGTTCTTGTCGCTGACATAGAACAGATAGCCAAGGGTCTCAACCTGGTCTCTCTGCTTGCCGTCGCCTAACAGCTCGCACATCGGCAGGTCTAAGTACTGACCCAGTAAGTCAAGCAGCGCGCACTCAATCGCCCACTCTGCTTTTACGACGAATTTCAGCTTACTGATATCCAGGCTCTGGATACCCTCACCGTCATCCTCTTTTGCTCTCTTGGAAGCTTTGTGGATGCTGTCCAGGATTGCGCGGTATTTGCCGACCTGCTGGCCGACAACAAGCGGAATGCAGCTCTTTAACGCGTCGCAGGTATAGTCGCCGCCGTGGATCTCACCGATACCGGTGTGGCCTGCACTGTCCTTTAAGATAACCAGGTTTCTGGTAAAGTACGGTGCGTGTGCGCCGCTTAAGGTCATCAGCATGCTGTCGTATCCGGCTACCGGGATTACCTGCATCTCTGTTACTGTTGGGGTACCTTTATTCATAGTTCTTCCTCCTCTTGCCGTGGCTTAACATTTTTCTGTCATCCTTTTCTCTGTTTCATGCAATTTTTTAACGCAGGATGTAAAAAAAACAGCTCCCATGCAATTTTTCTTTGTTCATTGTTATACTCTAATGATAAAAGTTTCTGAGGAATCTGTCCAATATTTATAAATGATTGCTGTAATCATTTTTTCTAATAGCAGTTCGTATAAAATCTTATTGGACTCGCAATTGAGATTGTATCTCATTTAGTACGGTAAGTAAAATTAATTATATTTTGAATATTCTTACTTATATTAAGTCGTTGTCCTGTTTTTATTAAGGCAGGAGACCTCCTGTTCACGATCGATTTGGCTCTGCAGTCAGAGACTCACTGAACTTATTATATATAATAAACGTCTGTTTTTCAATACTTTTCACCACAAAAAGCCTCGATTTCTCGAGGCTTTTGGGTATTTTTCACATTTTCTTTATTATTGAAATCCGGTCAGATCTGGGTCAGCAGAGCTCCCTGCTCATCAAATTCCAGTTCCTGCGGCTCATCCAGTGCAGTAACCCCCGGATATCTTCCGTTTTTCACAGCCTCATAGTATGCTTCCGAAAGCATGATCTCGCCGATGTGAAGCGTATTCTTGATCCGGACGATCCGGGCATGCTCCCGGTCAATCTGGTTTGCCGTGCGGATGCAGGCCTGGATGGCTTCTTTATCATCATAAACAACCGGCGGCATCATGCCGGAGCGTAAAACCGTGCTGGTAAAGCAGTTCGTATAGATTACATCCAGATCGAGTTTATCAAAAATCCGCTTTGTAATTACATCTGCGAGCCCCATTCCATTTGCGTTTCCGTGAGAACTGTCCCGCAGGTCCAGAAAGCAGGTCCGTTTCACCTGCAGACCGCCTTTTCCGAATTCCGTGGACCAGGTACCGGAAATGTTCGGGTCCACACCGGTTCCGCTGAAATTCTTTCCGATCTCATTTACAACCAGGACATCTGCTTCCTTCACCAGGATGCTCGGCATATTGGAAAATGCGATTTTCAGAAGCTCAGGCTCCCGCTCAAAGATTTTTTCTGTCGGGATTGCCTCAATCAGTGCAGTCTCGTCATAGGCATTCTCGACACAGGGAATCGCAAATAAAATATTAGAATTTTCCACTACCACCCTTTGCATTTGCCGGAAGATTCCGCGCCATATTTCCGAGTCCGTCACTGTGAACGCTTTCTGCGCCCTTCTGCTTGCCAAGTCCGACTACCATCATCTTGCAGACACCGCTCTCATAGGGACCACGAAAAGCATTGTGGGGCTTGATCCGGCAGGAAACAATGATTCCGTCGGCCTCATGCGCATTTTTATCCTGATAAACCGGTTTTCCATACTCAGAATAGCCTAGAAGCACCGTTTCCATGGAAGATCTGATCGGGCATCCCATTGCCTCCTCTGTAATTCCATAACCGGCAAGAAGCTCTTTCTGGCTCTCTGCCTTTGCTCCTCCATGGCTTCCCATGGCCGGAACGATAAACGGATGTGCCCCCTTTTCTTTCACACAATCAACGATCGCACGGGTAATCACATTTACATTGGCAATTCCCCGGCTTCCGGCCGTGATCGCGATATTCATTCCCGGCTGGATCCTGGAGCTGATTTCCGGTCTGGAAATCTGTTCTCTCACAACTCCGGGAATCTGCTCCGGCTCAATCCGGTCTTTTTTAAAGCTCTGCTCCGCCCGGAACATTTTGGGGATTTGAATATCCTTCAACAGATTTGAGAGACTTCCGCCTTTTACTGGTCCCATATGATATTGCCTCCTGTATTCATCATTATTTCCGATATCTGACTCTCTCTATTTACTATATCAGCGCCCATTTCAAAAGTAAATTTAAACTTTTTTGTCTTTCCTTTAGTTTTTCTAAATGTTATACTAAAAACATCACGAAATCCGTATCAGCCCGAATCAGAGGAGCTCCGTATGAATTTAAAAGAAATCGAATATATCGTTACCCTTGCAGAAGAAGGGAAGCTGGCTCGCGCCGCGCAAAGACTTTTTATCACCCCATCCGCACTGACCCAGCAGGTCAGCAATCTGGAGCATGAGATCGGTCTTCCGCTTTTTGAGCGTTCCCGAAGCGGCTGGTCTCTCACCAAAGCCGGTCAGATCTACTTAAGCTCTGCCCGCCAGATCCTGCAGATCCGCCAGGAAACCGACCGCAGGCTTCAGGATCTGTCCGACTCCCAGAAAGGAACTTTAAGTATTGGTGTTACTTCCGAACATGGAACCACAACCTTCACCCATATTTATCCGGCCTTTCATAAACAGTTTCCGGAAGTGACCATCAATATCTACGAGGCCAATGTACGCGCCCAGCAGCAGATGATCCGTACCGGCAAGCTGGATCTCGGGATCCTGACACTTTCAGAAGAACAGCAGACGGAGGATCTTTATATTCCTCTGGCGCAGGAAGAAATTCTCCTTGCTATTCCCAGCCTGCATCCGGCCTGTGGCAAGGCTGTCCCAACTGAGAAAAGCCCCTATCCGGAGCTGGATCCCAATCTGGTCCGGTATGAACCCTTTGCCATGATGTATAAAGAATCTACCATGTATGAAGTGATCTGCCAGGCATTCCGGATATACGGCTTTTATCCGGAAACCCTGTTTTTCGCACAGCGTTCTGCCACAACACTGGAAATGGTATCTGCCGGAATCTGCTGCAGCGTAGTTCCAAGCTATTTTGCTGCCAGCAGCCATCCGCATGTTTTTGAACATGTCTCCTACTTTTCCTTTCCCTCACATCCGGTCTGGAGCATCTGTGCCAGCCGAAAAAAGGGGAGTTATCTCTCAGCAGCAGCAGACTGTTTCATCCGGCTGTCCCAGGAATACTGGGGAGAGCTTATCCTGTGAAAGCTTTTTACTTTCTTTCTCATTTAGGGTATAATAAGAAGCAGCTCACGAATTGTAAAACGTACAAATGGAGGTTTTCTTTTGGATGTCAAATACTTAAACTACATTCTGGCCATTGCCAACCGGCATAACATGACGAAAGCGGCAGAAGACTTGTTTGTCTCTCAGTCCTCCCTGAGCCAGTATCTTTCCAGACTGGAGCAGGAACTCGGCACACCTCTTTTTATCCGGTCCAAAGGTGAGTTGAGCCTGACGCCTGCCGGTGTGCTGTATGTAGAAGCTGCCCAGAAGGTCGTTAAGATCCAGAAGGATCTGTATCAGAATATTGCGGCACTGAGCCAGAAAGGCCGTATCCGTGTCGGAGTCACTTCCAACTGGGGACTTCGCATGCTGACCGAGATCATCCCGCTCTTCCGCGAGCAGTATCCGGGAATCATCATTGAAATTACAGAAACCAGCCTGCCGGCCTTCAAAAAGGCACTGACCGAAGGTACCCTGGATGTCGGTCTGGCCTCTGACATCAGTACCGTTCCCTACGGCAGTCTTGTGCAGGTGCTTCGCGAGGAAGAAGTATTCCTTGCCATATCCATGTTTCACCCGTACGCGCTGACGCATCCGTCCGGAACACCGATCACCGCAGAGGAAGTAAAAGCAAACTTTGCAGGCGACAACCTTTTATTATCCAAAAAAGGGGCCTCCCTGCGCATGATCGGCGACCAGTTCTTCGACACCTGCGGCTTTGAGCCTGTTGCCGTGTGTGAGACCAACAACATTTCCGCCACACGCAGCATGGTAGCCCAGAATGCCGGTGTCGCATTTATATCCGAGTCCTGCTCTGTCAACCGCAACCACATTGCCTACTACCCGCTCTCCCCGGCCATGAAGCGCTTAAATCTGGTGGTACGCCAGAAGGACTGGGTGTTAAACGAGCCGGAACAGGCCTTTATGGATCAAATCTTAAATTATTTCAAACAGAACACCGAACACCCTTATCTGGCGGAGAAATATTCTATTTCTTTCTGACAGCGAAAGGAGCCGCTTTTGCGGCTCCTTTCGACAAAGCTTTCTCTTCTGTTATTCTGCTTCCACCGTTCTGGTCACAATGACATTGCTTCCCAGTCCCAGCACATTTTCAATCACGACCTCACCCTCATGAACCGGTGCGGTGCGTTTCACTTTCCGGATCTCATTCATCACGTCAAAGATCTTAGCCTTCGGGATCGGCGCACTCAGGCGGACGCTGGCCAGCGGCATCTCACCGCCCTCCACCAGAATGGAGGTTGCAATATTCCGCATCGGATTTACCAGTTCCTGCTCTACATATTCATGGCCGCGCTTGCACTTGTTTCCGGTGATGGAATACGGCGCTTCGCTGCCCTCCGCGGTAATCTCACAGCCCTGAGGGCACATAATACAGGTAAAGGTTCTTAACATACCACTCTCACCTCCAGGTTATCCTTCTCATTCAGTTCTTCCGGCTTTAAAGCAATCTGGATCATCTCTGCCGGGAGAGCCTTCGGAAACTTCTTCTGTTTTACCAGGTGGTCACCCTGCCACAGCTCTACGGTACAGTTTCTCACCGGTTTTCTCATACGGAAGGACACTGTTACATTTCCGGTACCGCTGAAGCGGGCCGGGGTCAGCTGTCCTACCATACCGTCTCCTGTGATGGCAAGGCCGCAATCCGGAAGCGCTCCGTCTTTGATGTAGCGGGCTGCTCCGTCTGCCAGCTCCTCTGCCTCCATGGAAACAAAGTCTACCAGATCATGTACGTGAAGCACGTTTCCTGCCGCGAATACGCCTGGAACAGTGGTCTGGAAGTTTTCATCTACGGACGCGCCCTTAGTTCCATCATCTTGCTTCGCGCCTGCCATCCAGGTCAGCTCATTTTCCGGGATCAGGCCCACGGAAAGGATCAGGGTGTCACACGGATATTCCTTCTCGGTTCCCGGGATCGGCTGCAGCCTGTCATCCACCTCAGAGATGACTACACTCTCGAGACGGTCCACACCGCGGATCTCCGTTACGGAATGGCTTAAATGCAGCGGAATCTGGTAATCATTTAAGCACTGTTCAATGTTTCGCGGCAGTCCGCTGGCGTATGGCTGAATCTCAAACACGCCCAGCACCTTCGCCCCCTCCAGGGTCATACGTCTTGCCATGATCATGCCGATGTCACCGGATCCAAGGATCACGACATTCTTTCCCGGCATGCGGTTCTTTAAATTAATATAAGCCTGAGCCACACCGGCAGTGTACACACCGGCCGGACGGGTTCCCGGGGTACTGATGGCTCCGCGGGTACGCTCCCGGCAGCCCATAGCCAGGATCACAGCCTTTGCCTGGATCTCCAGCAGTCCCTCCGGGGATGCCGCAAACACCTGCTTGTCCGGTGTCAGCTCCAGAACGGTGGTATCTGTCATATACGGAATACCCAGCTCCTTCACCTGCTCCGCAAAACGGGAAGCATACTCCGGTCCGCTTAAGGTCTCACCAAAACGGGTCAGGCCAAAACCATCATGAATGCACTGGCGCAGGATTCCGCCCAGTCCCTTTTCTCTCTCCAGGATCAGAATATCGTGAATGCCCTTTTTCCAGAGTTCCAGCGCAGCCGCCAGTCCGGCCGGGCCGCCGCCAATAATTACAACATCTACATTTTTCATTTTACGTCCCTGACCTTTCCTGTGAAAATATAAGAATCCCGTTTGGAGTACCGAACCTCTTCCGGCGCAAGGTGCTTCTCCTGCTCGATCATCTCGGTGATGCGGGTCTCGCAGTAGCCGCCCTGGCAGCGTCCCATGGTGGCGCGGGTCCGGTTCTTGATGCCGGTCACGGTGCAGACACCCAGCGGATTGCGGATCGCATCCAGGATCTCAGCCTTGGTCACGGTCTCGCAGCGGCATACCACCTCACCGTACAGCGGATTTTCTTTGATGGCCGCCATCTGCTCCTCATGGCTCATCTCATGGAAGCGTTTCTTTACCGGACGCACCGGATCAAAGCCATCATTCTTCTGCGGATGCTCCTCTTTCACTAATAATGCCACAGCACGGCGCGCCAGCGGCAGGGCGCAGGTCACACCCGGAGACTCAATGCCGACCAGGTTTACGGTATGCGGATGCGCATCGTCGGACTCTAACAGGAAATCCAGGATTTCTCCGGTTTCCGGATTATAGCGTTTCCAGCGGATGCCTGCAAAGTTCCGGATAAAGTACTCACGCTTCATCTGCTTGAACATCTTGCTGCCATCGCGGAACAGACCGTCCATATGCTCCTTGGTTACAACGTAATCCTCGCGGTCTTCTGTTACATAGGAATCCGGTCCTACCAGCACATTGCCGTCCACAGTCGGGGTTGCATGGGTGGAGAAGCCGCCCTTATCATTCGGAGCCGGGTAAACCGGGATGGAAAGGAACTTTCCTGCCTTTTTATCCAGCACATAATACTCACCCTTAAAGCCCTTTACCGGGTAGTTCGGGTAGCCGAGCATCTCGGAAATCTCCGATGCATACATACCGGCACAGTTGATGACCCATTTTGTCTCAAAGGTATCCTGCTCCGTCTTTACTACCCAGACATCCTTCGCCTTATCCCGGGTAATGCCGGTCACCTTCTGTCCAAAGTGGAACCTGACGCCATTCTGGCAGGCATTCTCTGCAAGACCGATGGTGTACTGCATCGGATCCAGAATGCCGGAGGACGGCACATACATGGCAAACTCACCGCCTGCATTCGGGTCAATGCGGTTGATCTCGTCTTTGTCGATCATGCGCATGCCCTTGACACCGTTCTGTTCGCCAATAGCCTTGTATTTTAAAATGTTTTCCCGGTCATGGTCGGTAAAACCAACTACCAGCTTTCCGGTACGCTTAAACGGAACGCCAAGCTCCTTTGCCACCTGGTCAAACTCCTGGTTTCCCTCTACGGCGCACTCTGCCTTTAAGCTTCCCGGTTTATAAGTAAATCCGGCGTGGAGCATGCCGGTATTGCGGCTGCTGTTTCCGCACGCCACATCCAGCTCCTTCTCCAGCACCGCAGTCTTCAACTGGTAACGGGATAATTCCCGCGCCACGGCCGATCCGACAACGCCGGCGCCGATCACGATCACATCATAGGACATCATTTTGACCCATCCTCCTCATTTCTCCTGTGAAACTTGTCTTATTGATAATCACATTGTATAATAGCTCTGTACGTCAGTCAAATTTATATAAATAATATTTATGTTAGTTTTTCTAACATTTATTTCAAAACACGATTCCGGTATTACATAGCATTCTTATGACAGGAGGGGTTTCGGTTGGATACCAGACAAATGGAATATATCATACAGATCAGCGAAGAACGCAGCATTACCAAAGCAGCGGAAAAACTCTTTATCACCCAGTCTGCCTTAAACCAGCAGCTGCAAAAGCTGGAAAAGGAGCTGGGGCTCCCGCTCTTTGTGCGGACCCGCTCTGACTGGCACCTGACTCCGGCGGGCGAAATTTATGTAAATACAGCAAGACAGATCCTGAACCTGAAAAAGGATGCCTACAGCCAGATCCAGGATTTAAAAGAAAGCGGGAACCGGCGGATCAGCCTGGGGCTCATTCCAGAGCGCGGCGTCAACATGTTCACTGCCATCTACCCGGAATTTCATAAAAAATTCCCGGATATCCGGATCGAGCCGGTGGAGTGTAACGTCCGGACCATGCAGAATCTCATCACGCGCAATGAGCTGGATCTTGGGCTTATCACACTGGTGGAATCCCAGAAGGACGACAACACCTATCTTCCCATGGCAGAGGAAGAAATTTTTCTTGCTGTTCCCGCCTCCCATCCGCTGGCTTATCTGGGAAGCACACAGGCCAAGGATGCGCCCGAGATCAGCCTGTCCCGTTTTTTGGAGGATCCGTTTATCCTGATCACCCGCCGGTCCACCATGTTCCAGCTGGAGGAGGCTCTCTTTCGCGAAGCGGGATTCCAGCCCCAGGTGCTCTTTTCCACCAGCAGCAATGTCAGTAAATACCGCATGGTGCTGGCTGAGGTAGGCTGTGCCCTGCTGCCGCGGATTTTTGCAAAGACAGCTCTGGGAGTTGTCTATTTCCGGCTGGAAGGACAGCCAAACTGGGAAGTAACCATGTGCTGCCGGAAAGGAGCCTATCTGAGTCATGCAGAGCAGTATTTTCTGGAGCTGTGCCGGGAGTACTGGAGAAAATGACACGCTCCCGCCGCTTGGCTGACACATTATTTCTGATACTTTTATTATATACAACTGCAAAGAAGCCATCTTCCAACAATCGTCGAAAGATGGCTTTTTTATTTATTATGAAATATTCAATTACCGAACCATGCACGGTTTCTTGTTATCGAAGGTCCAGCCCGGGATCAGGTACTGCATACCAACAGCGTCGTTACGAGCGCCCTTGCCGTAGCACTTATCCATGTAAAGCTGATGAGCCTTCATGATCTGGTCACGGTCAACCTCTACACCAAGACCCGGCTTCTTCGGCAGCTCGATGCATCCGCCTACGATCTGCATCGGCTCTTTGGTCAGGCGCTCACGGCCCTCCTGCCAGATCCAGTGGGTATCGATACCGTTCATCTTGCCCGGGATTGCAGCTGCACACTGTACAACCATAGCCAGGGAGATATCGAAGTGGTTATTGGAATGGCAGCCCCACATCAGACCGAAGTCGTTGCACAGCTGACCTACACGTACGGAACCTTCCATGGTCCAGAAGTGCGGATCTGCTAACGGGATATCTACGCTCTGCAGAGCGATTGCATGGCACATCTGACGCCAGTCAGTGTTGATCATGTTGGTAGCGGTCGGCATCATGGTTGCTTTTCTGAACTCAGCCATAACCTCACGGCCGGAGAAACCATCCTCTGCGCCACACGGATCCTCACAGTATGCCAGAACCTTCTTTAAGTCCGGAGCAACTTCCAGAGCCTCTTTTAAGCTCCAGCAGCCGTTCGGGTCAAGGTCTACACGTGCGTTCGGGAATGCTTCCTTGATTGCGGTAACAGCCTTTACCTCTTCCTGAGGAGCTAAAACGCCGCCCTTTAACTTGAAGTCTTCAAAGCCGTATTTCTCGTTGGTAGCCTTTGCCAGTGCCACGATTGCTTCCGGAGTCATAGCCTCCTCGTGACGCAGACGGTACCAGTCGCACTCTGCATCCGGCTCTTCCTCGTACTCAAGATCGGTTTTCTTGCGGTCTCCAACATAGAAAAGATAGGACAGGAAACGAACCTTATCTCTCTGGATTCCGTCGCCCATCAGAGCTGCAGCCGGAACGTTTAAGAACTTACCAAGCAGGTCAAGAAGCGGAGCCTCTACTGCGGTAACTACATGTACGCCTACACGCAGGTCGAAGGTCTGAAGACCACGCTTGTCATCTTTGATGTTAGCGGACAGCCATGCGCGGATCTTGTTTAAGGTCTGCTTGTAATCACCGATGCTGGAACCGATGACAAGATCTTTGATCTGCTCTAATGCTGCAGTGATCTTCTCACCGCCCGGAACCTCACCGATACCCTCGTTACCGGTGCTGTCGGTCAGGATGACGATGTTACGGGTGAAGTACGGTGCGTGTGCGCCGCTTAAGTTCAGCTCCATGCAGTCATGTCCTGCTACCGGGAAAACTTCCATCTTGGTAATTGTAGGAATTGCGTTCATTTGAAATACCCTCCTTAAATAATATATAAATGATATTTTGAAGTTCTTTGTATCTCTTACTGATGCTATCATAGCACCACGGAGCAAATAAGTAAAATTAATAGTATTTATATTTCTCTTAATAATTTTGCTAGTTTAAATTCCATTTGAAACCTGCTATAATCAACTGTACCTATTTAGTACCTTTTATTGCCATATATATCAGATGTACTATGAGCATGCCGTTTTTCCCCCTACATTATTTATAGAAGAAACACATGCTGCCGCATCTGCACGGAGGTTTTTATGGATACCAAACAGATTGAATATATATTAAAAATCGCGGAAGAAAACAATATCACCAAAGCCGCGGAAAAACTTTTTATTACCCAGTCTGCGCTAAACCAGCAGCTTTTAAAACTGGAAAAGGAACTGGGCACTCCGCTCTTTCACCGTTCCCGCACCAACTGGCGCCTGACAGAAGCCGGTGAAATCTACATAGAAGGTGCCAAGGCCGCCCTTCAGATCAAAAACACGACCTACAACAAAATTTATGATGTCGTCAGCGCCCGCAAAGGCCATTTGACTATCGGCCTGACTCCAAGCAGAGGCCTGTGTATGTTCACCGCCATCTACCCGGAACTGCACCGCAATTTTCCAAACCTGGACGTTCGCCCCATTGAAATGCGTGTGCGCGCTCAGCAGGAAGCCATTGCAAAAGGCGAACTTGATGTCGGTCTGATGACACTTGCTCCAGTGGACCGGACCAACGATACCTACTACTCTTTAAAAAAAGAAGAACTTGTCCTGATGATCCCATCTGCCCATCCGCTTGCAGCTAAAGCTGCGCCGCCCGGAGAACCATTCGCAACTATCGACTTAAGTGAGCTGCGCTACGAGCCCTTTGTGCTGATGGATAGGGCATCCACCCTGCGCTCCCTCTGCGACACCCTGTTTGAGAAAGCCGACTTCGTTCCCAATATTCTGTTTGAAACCAATAATACAAGCAGTATTGCCCCCATGATCCAGTCCACCCTGTGCTGCGGCATTATCCCGCGGTATTATACCCTCGGACTTACCGAAGGCGTTGCCTGCTTTTCCCTGCCAGATCGTCCGTCGTGGGAGATTGCCATCTCCTGCCAGAAAAATAGCTATTTAAATTCCGGCGCGAAAGAGTTTATCCGGCTTGCCCGCGAATACTGGGAAAACTCAGTCCCACTGTATTGATAATTCCGCGAACACATATTAATTTTTTTAAGAGTTGGCTAAGAACAGTTAATTTTACTTATGTATTAATTTTCGTTATAATGCCTCTTGTCGTAATTTTATCACTTCCGGTTATGCCTTGCAATAGGATCCTGACACGCGTCCCCCAAGATTTGATGCATGAAAGATCCTGGCTGGGAAATACCATTTTGGTGGGAAATTTTTCCTTGTTTTCAAAAAATTTTCTGAATGGACCAGGCGGAAGTGCACACACTACAGAAAGAGGTATCAATATGTCACATGAAACACAGATGCTGCTTGGCCTGTTCTTAGGCATCGCGATCATGATCTTCCTGGTTATGAAGACCAAGACCCACACCTTCATCGCGCTGCTGCTTGCTGCACTGATCACAGGTCTGATCGGCAAAATGTCCCCGTCCGAGGCAATCACTGCAATCCAGGACGGATTTGGAAACACTTTAAAAAGTACCGGTATCATCATCGGCCTCGGCGTTATGATGGGCGGTATTCTCGAGAAAACCGGCGCTGCAGAGCGTATGGCATATTCCTTTATCAAGAAAATTGGTAGTGGAAAAGAGGAGCTTGCCCTTGGTATCACCGGATGGCTGGTCTCCATCCCGGTTTTCGCAGATTCCGCAATCGTAATCTTTGCCCCGTTATGTAAGGCAATGTCCCGTGTAACCGGTAAATCTGTTATTGCTCTGGCACTGGCTCTGGCCTGCGGCCTGCAGTGTACTCACGTTATGGTTCCGCCGACTCCGGGTCCGTTAACCGCTGCCGGCATGATGGGCGTTGATGTTGGCCAGATGATCATCGCAGGTGCCCTGATGTCTGTTCCGATCCTCATCGCTGCTCTGCTGTATGCAAACTGGGTTGGCAAAAAGATCTACCAGATTCCGCGTGAGGATGGTACTTACGACCGCAAAGAGTTCAAAAAAGAATACTTAAAGACCATGGATCAGTTAGATGAGATCATGGGCGGCAAAGAGCTTCCTGGCCTTGGCGAGTCCCTTGCTCCGATCCTGATTCCGCTGGTTCTGATCCTGAGCAAGACCGTATGTGATTTCATCGGTGTTGACAAAGAAAGCTTCATCTACAGCATCATCACCCTGCTCGGCTCCCCGATCGTAGCCCTGGGTCTTGGTACTACCATTGCTGTTTACGGTCTTGGCAAAGACATCCCGAAGGATGAGCTCATGAATATCATGGGCGACAGCATCAAGGATACCGGTATGATCATGCTGATTACTGGTGCAGGCGGTTCCCTCGGAAACATCATCAAAGTCAGCGGTATCGGCGATGTACTCGGCGCAACCGTAGTTTCCTGGCCGATCCCGGCTATCCTGATCCCGGTGCTCATCGGTGCTCTGATGCGTCTGGCTCTGGGTTCCGCAACTGTAGCAATCACCACCGCAGCATCCCTGACTGCTCCGCTGATCACCACCCTTGGCTTAAATCCGGTTCTGCTGGCACAGGCTTCCTGTATCGGCGCAATCGCATTCAGCTACTTCAACGACAGTGGTTTCTGGGTGTTCAACGGTATGTTCGGCTTAACCGAGATCAAAGACCAGTTACGTTGTAAGACAGCCGTATCCTTCGTCATGACCGGCGTTGGTATTGTAGAGCTGCTGATCTTAAATATGATCTGGAAATAAATTATTACTTTATCATGAAACAAAAAAGAACCTCGTCCGATGGAAATATATCCATCAGGCGAGGTTCTTTTTCGTATCTTGTCATTTTCTATTCTTAGTAAGCAGCACGCACCGCAAAGCTTTTCCGTGCTCCGTCCGCCTTAAAGTCCTTCACCCTGTGGCACTATTTTAAAGAAATGGCAGCTGACCGTCCTTGATGACCAGCTTCAGGGCCAGGTCTTCATCCAGCAGTACGATATCTGCTTTTTTCCCTTCCGAAATGGAACCATAGGTATCATACACACCCAGACACCGGGCCGGGTTGGCTGTTGCGCAGGCCACTGCCGTTTCCAGCGGAATTTCCATGACCTTCACTACCGTGCGCATGCAGTCCATGAGGTTAGTCACAGACCCCGCCAGCGCACCGCCATCCACCAGGGTTGCCCGGTTTCCGTTCACGTTCACATCCAGGCCGCCCAGCGTATAAGTGCCATCCGGCATGCCGGTGGCGCGCATGCTGTCACTGATGAGGAGCATACGGTCTGCGCCCATCATAGCAAAGGTGGCGCGCACCACCGCCGGATGAATGTGTACGTTATCGCAGATCAGTTCCACCATAACATGTTCGCTGTCTGCCACCGCACCCACAACTCCCGGCGCCCGGTGGGTAAAGGCAGGCATGGCATTGTACAGATGTACCGCATGATTTGCCCCGGCAGCAAAGGCCGCCATGGCTGTATCGTAATCCGCATTGGTATGGGCCAGGGAAATGTCCACGGAATCCTTC
>ERZ1034713.403-NODE-403-length-26297-cov-40.542603_pt1 | contig 26297 bp, 21 predicted proteins | sample MGYA00520692_ERZ1034713 | MGnify/ENA primary metagenome ERZ1034713 (study PRJEB33766, sample SAMN09781717) | gut metagenome | biome: gut microbiome | host: Homo sapiens | place: Madagascar | study: EMG produced TPA metagenomics assembly of the PRJNA485056 data... | reverse complement strand
TGTTCTTATAGCTTTATTATAATAAAGAGCCTTGTGTTTTTCCTTGTCAAGAGGGCTGGCACCGTCCAGCCCTCTATCTTTTTACTAAAGTTTTTGATGTATTTTCTTGCACTCTGCCGAAAGTGACGTATTTTCAAAAGTTCGCGTTTGCGAAGCGCAGCGGAGCAATGAAAGCCCCAGTGGGGCTTTTAAGCGACAGAACGGTCTTGCGAAAAACAGTCGATTGCCTGTGGAGCTTTCGGGCCAGACACCCGAACAGGAAGCCCGTTTATCTTTCTTCTGCACTTTTCAGCGCACTTTTGCGGTATTGCAGGGGGCTTTGCCCGGTGGCTTTTGCAAAGCGGGTAGAAAAATTGCTGGCATCCCCAAAGCCTACCTCCTGTGCGATCTTGCTGACGCTGTGGTCGGTGAGGACAAGAAGTTCCTTTGCCTGTGTGATGCGGAAGTTGACCAGATAATTATACGGTGTCGTGCCCATATACCGCCGGAACAGGCGCAGAAAATAGCTTTTGCTCATGTGCGCTTCTGCCAGCAGGTCGGCAAGGCAAAGTTCCTGCTGGTAATTTTTGCGCAGGGTCTCCGCCGCCTGCAAAATGACCTGCCGCGCGCTGGTGGTTTCAGCTTCCGCAAGAATGCTCTGTGCACATAAGGCAAGCATTTCGTGGAGAGCCAAGCCGGTGGTCACCATACTGTCCACGGTGCTGCGCTCCATCTGCGCTAAAAGCGTCTCAAAATATTCCTGCATCTTGACCCCGGTGAGCTGCACCGGGGTCAGTTTTTTACCCGACAGCAGCAGCGGCTCCATAGCGACGACCCCTGCACCGTCCAGATGCACCCAGTAATGATGCCAGCAGCTTTGCCCCGGGGCGGTACAGTAGCTCTGCGGCGTGCGGCAGTTCAGCAGCAGCGCCTGCCCGGTGCTGAGCACCACATGGCTTTCCCCCTGCTCGATCAGCCCTGCACCCCGGAGGGTGTAAAACAGAAGGTAGCTTTCTTTATCGGTGCGGGCGGTGGAAAAGTGCTGCTGGGCGTAAAATACCCCTGCCTCGGTGCAGTAATAGGGCTGTGCCAGCTCTGCTTCGCTGGGGGTGGTGCGCTTCCAAACGCTTTCCGGGGTCACATCCATGTTGTAGGTCAGCATTTTCCGATTCCTCTCTTTCTGTGTTCAGTATAGCGCACCAGCCTTTACCGTGCAAGAGTAGACTTTTCACAAAAAATGCGTCACCTTTGCGGATGGAATCGGCGGCATCATAGGGCTATACTGGTAGCAGTCAAAGCCACACAGGAGGCGCATTATGCACAAAAACTATCTTGCCATCGACATTGGCGCATCCAGCGGTCGGCACATTGTGGGATGGATGGAGAACGGCGTTCTCCGCACCGAGGAAGTGTACCGTTTTCCCAATAGCGTCCGGCGGGTGGACGGTCATCTGGAATGGGACATCCACAGCCTGTTCGTCCACGTAAAGCAGGGCATCCGGGAAGCCTTTGCCGAGTACCCGGAAATTGAGAGCCTTTCCATTGATACATGGGCGGTGGACTATGTGCTGCTGAAAGACGGGCAGTCTCTCTCCCCTGTCTACGCCTACCGCGACAATCGGACGCAGGCAGTGCTGAATGAGGTGCACAGCATTCTGCCGTTTGAAAATCTTTATGCACGCACCGGCATCCAGTTCCAGCCCTTCAACAGCATTTATCAGCTGTATGCCGACAAAACAGCCGGTCGGCTGGCGCAGGCCGAGGACTTTTTGATGATCCCGGAATACCTGCTGTGGAAGCTGTGCGGCGTGAAGGCGCGGGAGTACACCAACGCCACCTCCACCGGGCTTGTGAACGCCCAGACCAAGGAGTACGACCCGGAAATATTGCAGGCTCTGGGCTTGCCGGAGGCGATGTTCCCCAAGCTCACCGCTCCCGGCACGGTGCTGGGGCCTCTGAAAGCAGACATCGCCGCCGAGGTGGGCGGGCAGACCAAGGTGGTGCTGTGCGCCACCCACGACACCGCCAGTGCCGTGGAGGGCATTCCCATGGAACAGGGGGATGCGCCGTTCCTCTCCTCCGGCACATGGAGTTTGCTGGGGGTCAAGCTGGCAACGCCCATCACCAGCCCGGAGAGCCGCCGCGCAAACTTTACCAATGAGGGCGGCGTGGGGTATATCCGATACCTGAAAAACATCATGGGTCTGTGGATCATCCAGTGTGTGCAAAAGCAGTTGGGCATCTCCTTTGCCCAGATGGTGGAGCTGGCAAAAACCAGCATCTACACCCGCATTTTTGATGTGAACGCAGCCCGGTTCTCTGCCCCGCAGGATATGCGTGCAGAGATCAGAGCCGCCCTTGCCGAGACCGGCGAAGCCCCTGCCACGGATGCCGACCTCATCAACAGCGTCTATCATTCGCTGGCGTACTGCTACGGGGAAGCATTCCGGGAGCTGGAAGCCCTCACCGGGCAGCACTGGGACAAGCTCTACATCGCAGGCGGCGGCGCCAAGAACGCCACCCTAAACGAACTGACCGCCCACTATACCGGAAAACAGGTGGTGGCGCTGCCCATTGAGGCCACCGCTATCGGCAATTTGAAGATTCAGATGAGCATTCCTGAAGGAGGAACTTTATGAGCTACGCAGAAGCAAAAGCCCGCTACGCCGCCATTGGTGTGGACACCGATGCCGCCATTGCCCGGTTAAAGACCGTGCCCATCTCCCTGCACTGCTGGCAAGGAGATGACGTCAGGGGCTTTGATACCGACCCCACCAAGCCCCTGACCGGCGGCATCCAAACCACCGGCAACTACCCCGGCCGTGCCCGCACCCCGGAGGAGCTGATGGCCGACATGGACAAGGTGCTGTCCCTCTGCCCCGGCACCAAAAAGATCAATCTCCATGCCTCCTACGCCATTTTTGACGAGGAGAACTCGTGGGTAGACCGGGACAAGCTGGAGCCGAAGCACTTCAAAAAATGGGTAGATTTCTGCAAGGCAAGAGGGTTGGGCGCAGACTTCAACCCCACCTTTTTCTCCCACCCCAAGTGCGACCCGCTGACCCTTGCCAGCCCCAACGAGGAGACCCGGAAATTCTGGGTAGAACACGGTAAGGCCTGCATCCGCATCAGCCAGTATCTGGCAGAGGAGCTGGGGCAGCCCTGCACCATGAACATCTGGACAGGCGACGGCTTCAAGGACATCCCGGCGGACCGCAAAGGCCCCCGCGACCGCTACAAGGCAAGCATTGACGAGATCCTGAGCGAGCCTTACGACTTCAAGCTGGTAAAGCCCTGCATCGAGAGCAAGGTGTTCGGCATCGGTGTGGAGGCGTACACCGTGGGCAGCGCCGAGTTTGCCCTGAGCTACGCCGCCTTCAACCGGGAAAAGTGCATTCCCCTGATGGATAACGGTCACTACCACCCCACCGAGGTGGTCAGCGATAAGATCCCCGCTCTGCTGGCCTTCTTCCCGGAGATCGCGCTCCACATCACCCGCCCCATCCGCTGGGACTCCGACCATGTGGTGCTGTTCGACGATGAAACGAAGGAGATCTGCAAGGAAATCGTCCGCTGCGGCGGTCTGGACGGCCGGGTGAACATTGCACTGGATTACTTTGATGCCTCCATCAACCGCATTTCCGCATGGACGGTGGGCTTCCGCAACGTGGAAAAGGCACTGCTGTCTGCCCTGTGTACCCCCCATGCGGCACTGAAGGAGCTGCAGGACACCAACCAGTTTACCGAGCTGATGGTGCGGCAGGAGGAGCTGAAGACCCTGCCCTTTGGGGAGGTCTGGGACGAATACTGCTGCCGGAACGGTGTGCCGGCAGACGGCGCATGGTTTGAGGAAGTCAAAAACTACGAGCAGAATGTGCTGTGCAAGCGCATTTGAAAACAGAGAGGTGTTTGAAGATGGGTATTCTGGATATTGATATCGTCAAAGGTTTTATGCGGATGTGCAACGATGGCTGGCTGCAGGGCTGGCACGAGCGCAACGGCGGCAACCTGACCTACCGCATGAAGGAAGAGGAAGTGGCACAGTGCCGTCCCTTCTTCAACGCACAGCCCGGTGAGTGGGTCAACATGGGGGTGCAGGCGGACAATCTGGCGGGCGAGTATTTCATTACCACCGGTTCCGGCAAGTTCTTCCGCAACGTGGAGCCGGACCCTGTCCACAGCATCGGCATTGTGGAGATCAACGATAAAGGCGACAGCTGGCGCATCGTCTGGGGCTTGGAGGGCGGAGCAAAGCCTACCAGCGAGTTTCCCAGCCACTTTATGAACCACAGCGTCCGCAAGGCTGCCACCAATGGTGCAAACCGTGTCATCTACCACTGCCACGCCACCAATGTCATTGCCCTGACCTACATCCTGCCCCTGACCGACCGGGACTTCACCCGTGCCCTGTGGCAGAGCGCCACCGAGTGCCCGGTGGTGTTCCCGGAGGGTGTGGGCGTCTGCCCCTGGATGGTGCCCGGCGGGGCGGACATTGCCATGGCCACCAGTGAGCTGATGAAAACCTATCAGGCGGCGATCTGGGCACAGCACGGTCTGTTTGCCTCCGGTCCGGACTTTGACATCACCTTTGGTCTTGCTCACACCATCGAAAAGAGTGCTGAGATCTACGTCAAGGTGCTCTCCATGGGCGGCGGCATCATCCGGCAGACCATCACCGACGATGACCTGCGCGCCATTGCCCACGACTTTGGCGTGACCCTGAACGAGAAGTTCCTTAACTGAGCCACTCTCCCCCATTTTTCTTCTTCAAAGCAAAACAGGCATCCTGTCCGATACCGCCAAATGGTATCGCAGGATGCCTGTTCTGCTTTATGTTTCCCGGAACTCCATGGGTGTTTTTCCGGTGACCTGCTGAAAGACTGCGCTGAAATAATTGCGGGTGGCAAAGCCAAGCTGCTCGGAAATTTCTCGGACGCTGAGCGTTGTGCTTTTCAGCAGAACCTTCGCGCGTTCAACCTTTGCAAACTTCACATAGTTCGTGACGCTCAGACCCGTTTCTTCCTTGAATTTATGGGTGAGGTAGTACTCCGTGTAGCCCACCAGAGCGGCAAGATCTTCCGCCACGATCTTTTTGTCCAGATTCATCTCGATATGATCCACACATTTCTGGATCTGCATACTGAGGTTGGGGTTCGTCCGGTGTTTGTGGACACGCCGAATGAAATCATCGTACATCATCATTGCAAGCGGGCTCAGTTCATCCAACGATTTTGCCGCTTCCGCCGTCTGAATGTAGCTGTCCCCCAGCGCGTACGCCTCCTCCGGGGAAAGGCCGCCCTCAATGGCGGCACGGCACACCAGCGAGGTGAACACGATGATGGAAGTCTTGCTCTGGCGCAGAACATCGCTGCTCTGCACCGGCACGCCTGCACTCATGCTCATACTGTTGGAAAGTGCCTGCTTGTAATTCAGGTCTCCGGTGCGGACCATTTGCAGCATTCCCTGCTCCGCCATCCAGATCTTATGCCGGTCATGGGGAATCGCATCGCTTTTCAGCCGTTCGTCCTGTGCTGCACTGCTGTTCACACTGCTCAGCTCCAGCCGCTGCCCGGTCAGGCAGTAGTGCATCATCAGCAGATAGCGGTTCATAATGGTGTTTTGCAGGGTAGGAACTTTTTCAAGGGCTTTGTAAAGCTGGATCGTCCATGCCACACTGATCTCCAGCTTGCTGTAATATTTCAGCCCTTCCTCGATCCCGCGCATTGTCACATCCTGATAGAACACCGGCCCGATGACCCAAACACGCTTCAGGTTTCCCTCTTCCTTTTCAAAGGCTGCGCCCCACAAAAGACCCAATGCCGTCCCCAAGGTAACAGGTACATCGTCCCGATCCCCATGCTCCAGCATCCGCTGTTTGCAGCCGAACAGTTCAAATGCACTGGCAAGAAATGCCTCGTCCGGGCAGTTGCTCCGCAAGAGCTTTCCCTGTGCATCATAGCACCATGTATATACATTTCCGCCGCACTTGACAAGCTCGGAAAACAGCATCATATTCTGGAGAACATCCATGCGTAATCCCTCCGGCTCATTGATGGAAACAGTATATCATACTTCTGCCGTTTTTTCTACCGATGCCCGGAGCCAGTGCAGCAGGATGCCTGCGGAGATGACCGCAGCGCCCACGTCTGCCATCAGGTGCGCCGCCGCAATGCCCTGCACCCCGCAAAGCGCATTCATCAGGTACAGCAGCGGGATCAGCAGCAGCCCCTGCCGCAAAAGAGAGAGCACCACCGCACCACTTGCCCTGCCTACGGATTGCAGCAGGCTGGTTGCCAGATAGGTCAGACCGATCACCGGGCTTCCCAGCACCAGATAGACCACCAGCTGCGTCCCCAGACGGAATGCTCCTTCTTCCTTGATGAACATCCCGATCAGGGCATTGCGTCCGGCAAAGCTGGCCGCCCCGGCAAGAACACCAAAAACAACGGTCAGCAGGATCAGATCTTTCAAAAGCTGCTTCAGGCGCTTCGTGTCGCCTGCGCCGTAGCTGTACGCCAGAAGCGGCTGGCACCCCATGCAGATCGCCATGGCGATCATGCTGATGATCATGGTCGTCTTGCCCGCTGCCGCCATGGCTGCGACCGCCGCCGTGCCGTGGGTCACCAGCAGCCGGTTGCTGAAGGAGGAGGCAAACCCTGCCAGCAGGCTGCTGATCCCGTTGGGCAGACCAATGGCCAGCATCTCACCCAGCATCTGCGGTTTTTTCAGGGCAGGACGGAGATCAATGGTCAGCACCGTGCCGTGTTTGACGATGTAGCGCAGATAGCAGCCCGTCGCCACAAGATTGCCCAGCACACTGGCAGCAGCCGCACCGCTGACGCCGAAGTGCAGCACCAGAATGAACAGCGGGTCAAAAATGCAGTTGACCAGTGTGCCCAGAAGATTGCCGATCAGGCCTTCTTTTACTGCGCCCTCTGCACGCACCAGCATCGCCATGCTGTTGGACAGGATAAAAAGCGGCGCACCCAGTGCAAGGACCTGAAGATACCGCTCTGCATAGGGAAAAAATTCTGCATTTGAGCCCAGCACCCCCAGAAGCGGCACTCTGCCCACCAGCAGACCGATGCTGACCAGAACGCCCAGAAAAAAGCAACTCCAGAAGCAGAGCGAGGAGCAGGTCTTGCCCTGCTCGATCTCGCCTGCGCCAAAGCAGCGTGCAATGATGGCGCTGCTGCCTGCGCCAAGCATGGTCGCTACTGCCGAAAGGATCGAAAACACCGGCCCCACAACGGAGACCGCCGCCACCTGTGCGGTATCGCCCAGACAGCCCACAAAAAACATATCCGCCATGTTGTACAGCACCATGACAAGGATAATGATAATGGAGGGCACCGCCATGGAAATGATGGATTTCCAGACAGAGCCGGTACGGAAAAGTGCTTCGTTTTTCATGGTCTCCTCCCAAAAATCAACCGCACGCAGGCAAAACGAAAGCCCCTGTCAAGGGAGCTTTCCGAGCTGCTTCGGTCACAGGTTGTCCAGTGCATCCAGCAGTGCTTTCAGCGCCGTTTCCGGCAGCCCCAGCATAGGGCCGATCTTGCCAAATGTCATGCCGTAGGCAGCTTTTGCCTGCTGGTTGTCGGCAAAACCGGGCAGGTACTGCTCCACGATGGCTTTTGCGGCCTCGTTTTCCATCAGTGCTGCAATCGTGCTCTGGCTGTTCAGCTTGCCGCCGGTCAAAATTTCCGGGTGCTTCCAGCTGCTGATGCTCTGGTGTCCGGCAGACAGTGCGCCGTCCACCGGGATGGCTGCACCGGTGATGTACCGTGCCAGACCGCTGGCAAGGAAAAGTGCCAATGCAGCGCACTCCTCCGGGTCGCCCATCCGCTTTGCCGGGCAGTCGGATGCAAAGAAGTCCATGGCCGCAGCCGGTGCATCCCCGAAAATGCTGGTTCTGGTGTAGCCGGGACAGATAGCGTTGACGGTAATGCCGTATTCTGCATAATCCAGCGCCGCTGCGCGGGTCATGCCGACCACGCCGAACTTGGTGGCACTGTACAGCGCCTGTCCACGCTGGGGCACAAGACCCGCCACCGATGCCACATTGATGAGGAATCCGCCTTCGCTGTGGCTCTTGAGGATGGCCTCTGCGCCGTACTTCATCCCGGCAAAGACGCCCTCGCTGTTCAGGGAGAAGATCTTCTCGTAATCCTCTACCTCATACTCATGCAGCGGTGTGCCGCCCATGCCGATACCTGCGTTGCTGACAACGCCATCCAACTTGCCGTAGTGCGTCACCGTCTTATCCACCAGTTCTTTGATGGCAGAAGCCTTGCTGCAATCGGTCTGGATAAAGATGGCATCGCCGCCCTTGGCGCAGATGCCATCTGCCACAGCCCGCCCCTGCTCTGCACTGCGGGCTGCACAGACCACCTTCATGCCGTTTTCGCCAAAGCACTCGGCAATAGCCCGGCCGATGCCACGGCTTGCGCCGGTGACGATGGCCACTTTACCTTTGACACTGTTAAAATCCATAAAATGCCTCCACTTGATGTTTCATTCTCAAATACTCAACTGTGAGTTGCTTATCCATCTCCATGGTGCTATAATAGCACTGCGCCGCAGGGGCCGCAATCAGCAGTTTCCGGCGTATCCGGTGTTTAAGCAACGAATCACGTTCAAAGCGTTGGCTAAGCACCCTTTATGAAACCAATTGATGGAGGAATTCTATGGATATCCGGGTCAAAAAAACGAAGCGTGCTATTCAGAAAGCGTTTGTTGCCCTGCTGCGGGAGAAGCCGATCGAAAAGATCACGGTCAAAGAAATTGCCGAACGGGCCGAGATCAACAAAACGACCTTTTATTCCCACTATGAAACGCTGGATGCCCTCACCGCCGAAATGGAGCGGCAAACGGTCCAGCTCGTCTGCGACAATATGGGCGGCGCACAGCAGCTGCTGGATGCGCCGGAGGCTTTTGTGCGGGAGATGTTTGCTTCTCTCCAACAGGCAACCGATTACCTCGGTGTCGTTCCGGCATCCGCGATGAACCGCTTTACACAGCATCTGCGTGATGCGATTCTGGAACAAATCAAAAGTGATAACATCGAGCCTTCTCAATATGAAAATGTCGGTGCGATCCTGATTTTTGTAATGAACGGTCTTTCTGGGCTTCTGAACACCGACGCAAAACTGGCACAAAAACAAATTGATGTAATCGCCGCCGTGGTTGCGGATGGTGTCCGTTCCATTCCATTCTCCTGCTGAAAAAAGCCGTGCATGTTATCGAAAACGATAGCTCTGCGCGGCTTTTCTGGTTCAAAATTACTTTTTTGCTTTTTTGATGAACAGGGCTTCCTCCGTTTCGGTCAAGGCATACCTTGTTCATTTCCAAAGCCGCTCTCAAGCCCCGCAATACTCCCCCAGCACCCCAAGGCTGGGCTTTGCTGTCCGCTCCATGGTTTCGCGGTTCACGGCGATCAGTCCAAACTGCATGGCATAGCCCTTCTGCCACTCAAAGTTGTCCATCAGGCTCCAATGGAAGTATCCCTTCACCGGGATGCCGTCGGCGGTGCAGTGCTGCACGCCATCCAGTGCCTGCCGGATAAATGCCACACGGCGGGTATCATCGGCGGTAGCAATGCCGTTTTCGGTCACGATCAGGTCACCCTTGAATTCCTCTGCCACCTTGCGAATGACGTGTTCCAGTGCCTGCGGATAGACCTCGTAGTCCATCTGGGTCAGTTCTGCACCCTCCGGTGCCGGCAGCTGCCCCTGCGGGCCATAAAGGGTGCGGGTATAGTTCTGCACACCCAGAAAATCATCGTCTTTGATATAAGGCAGATAATGGGTGAACTCCTCCTGCCATGCGGCCTCGGCAAAGGCTTCGCCGCCGGGCTGTGCCTGCAGGTCGTGCAGCGAGAGGGTCAGACCCACCTTGATCTGCGGGCAGATGGCTTTGACGGCATCCCGTGCGGCTGCATGGGCACGCATCACCAGCAGATCACCTTCCGGAGTGCGCTCGCTGACAAAGATCTGCGGCTGGGGTGTGCCGAACACCTGTGCATTCTCCATGGCGGCATACTTCATGTTTTCCATCATCTTCTGGAAGTTCATGCCCACCTGCACCGTGCCCTCGGCAGACTTTCCGGCCGATGCGGCATTTTGGGCAGCCCGTTCTGCCATCAGACGGAACCGCTTGGAGATCGCGGCAAGCTGCAAGCCCATATTGTCCTCGTTGATGGTGCAGACATAGCGCAGCTCGCTGCCCAGCTGTTCCATCACATAGGTCACATAACGTTTGAAATCCTCTACGGTGCTTTCGGTTTCCCAGCCGCCCTTGCAGATGAGCCATTTCGGGCTGGTGAAGTGCAGTAGAGTGACGATGGGTTCTACACCATGCGCTTTGCAGCAGGCGATCACCTTGCGGTAATGCTCGACGGCTTCCGGGTCGAACTTTCCTTCCTCCGGCTCTACCCGTGCCCACTCGATAGAAAAGCGGTAGGCATTCAGCCCGGCATCAGCCAAGAGCTTGATATCTTCTTCGTACCGATGATAATGGTCACAGGCAATGCCGCTGGGCTCCGTAAAGCTGGAATGGGGCAGCTGCTCCTGTGCCCAGTAGTCACTCTTCGTATTGTTGCCCTCTACCTGATGGGCTGCTGTTGCAGCACCGATGAAAAAGCCTTTTTCAAATTTCTGCATGATGGTTCTCCCTTCCTGCGTGTTGCTTGTTGAGACTATTGTAGCAGACCTGTTTTGCCCCTATGGGACAATAAATCGCGAAGACGGATGCAAATTCACGCACCACAAATTATTGCACGAATTTTTGTCCTTAACTATCGTTTTTCATCCGGCAGTGGCTGTTGCATTCTGTTATTCTGGTGTCAGAGAAAGCGGAACTCAGTTCACACAAAAAGGAGGAAAATCATTATGTTCCAAAAGAAACCCAGTGCCAGTGAAGTAGACGGCGTCCAGTACCGCCGTGCAAAGCTCTGGCAGATCATCTGTTACGCCTGCAACGCTTTTGTGGGCATGAGCATCTATTCCCTGATCGGTATGGCCAGTTATTCTGCCAGCATCGGCTACGGCATCACCACCGCAACCGTCGGTCTCATCCTGATGCTGGCCCGCATTCTGGACGGCTTTACCGACCCGATGCTGGCGTTCATCTACGACCGCGTCAACACCCGTTTCGGCAAGCTGCGTATTCTGCTGATCAGCGGCTACCTGATCGAGGCTGTCGGTCTGCTGTGTATGTTCAACCTGTGCTCCAGCAAAGGCTTCGGCCTGCCGGTGTTCGTTTTGACCTACATTATTTACATCATCGGCTATACCGTCACCAACATGACCGCCCAGACCTTGCCGGCTATCATGACCAACGATCCCCGGCAGCGTCCCACCATCGGTGTCTGGAGCACTGCGCTGAACTACTTCGTGCCCATGGGCATGAGCATGCTGATCTACACCGTCATCCTGCCCAAGTGCGGCGGCACCTTTAATCAGGACTTCCTCAGCACGGTCTGCACCATCGTGCTGATCATTGCCGGCATCGGCACCCTGATCGTCTGTGCCGGTATCTCCGCCTACGATAAGCCCGAAAACTTCGAGGGCACCAGCAAAAAACACGAGCCGCTGAAAACTGCGGATATTCTTGAGGTGCTCAAGCACAACAAGCCCCTGCAGTGCTACATCGCCTCCAACGCTTCCGATAAGCTGGCACAGCAGGTAGGCAGCCAGGCCATCATCAACACGATGCTGAACGGCATCCTCATCGGCAACATGGGTCTTGCTACCACCCTTGGCGTGATCAGCATGGTGCCTTCCATCTTCTTTGCGGCCTTCGGTGCGAAGTATGTGGGCAAAAATGGCAGCAAGAAGGGCATCGTGACCTGGACCTGCGTCAGCATGGCCATCGCCTCTGTGCTGTTCCTGTTCTTCATCTTTACCGACACTCGTCAGATCGGTGTGATTGGCAGCTGGAACATGATCGTTTACGTCCTGCTGACTCTGCTGCAGAATGGTTCCATGATGTGCATTACCACCTCCAACACCTCTTACATGGCCGATACCATTGACTACGAGCTGGACCGCAGCGGCCGCTATATCCCGGCTGTCGTTTCTGGTACTTACAGTCTGGTGGACAAGCTCATCACCTCGGTGGCTGCTGTCATCGCCACCGGTGCGGTCGCCCTTCTGGGTTACACCACCACCATGCCCCAGCCCACAGATTCCTACACCAGCGGCATCTTCTGGATGACCCTTGCCATCAAGTTCGGTCTGCCCATGCTGGGCTGGGCCATCACCCTGATCGCCATGCTGGGCTGCCCGCTGACCAAGGAAGAAATGGTCAACGTCCAGAAGCGCATCGCAGATAAGAAAGAAGCCCTTCGTCATGAAGTAATTGCAGAACAGATGCAGTAACACCCTGCAAAGACCGAAAGGGCTCATACGCTCTTTCGGTTTTTGCTGATTCTATCCATCTTTTATAAAGGAGTTTTTACCATGAGCAAGACCATCCTGTTGAATCAGAGCGACTGGCATTTTACCAAGGAGAACCCCGGCATCCTCACCGCTGTTATGGGTGAGGCCATTGCTCTGCCCCACACCTGGAACGCAGTGGACGGTCAGGACGGCGGCAACGATTACTACCGCGGCACCTGCTGGTATACGCTGGCCCTGGCAAAGCCCGCCATCCCGGCAGGCGGCAAGGCTGTTTTGCAGTTGGACGGCGCAGCCATGACTGCCGCCGTCTATCTGAACGGTGAAAAGCTGGCCGAGCACAAGGGCGGCTACTCCACCTTCCGGGTAGACCTGACCGACCACCTCAAAGAGGAAAATCTGCTGGCAATTTCCGTGGACAACCGCGACAACGACACCGTGTATCCCCAGAAAGCCGATTTTACCTTCTACGGCGGCATTTACCGGGATGTGACCCTGCACATTGTCCCGGCAGAGCACTTTGCCCTGCCCGCTAATGGCGCACCGGCACTGAAGGTGACCCCCATCGTCACCGACCTTACTGCCAAGACCGCCGAGGTCACCGTAGAAGCCGCCGTGGTGGGCGCACAGAACGTGACCTTTGCACTGGAGGGGCAGACCCTCACCGCCCCGGTGGAAAAGGGCACCGCAAAGGTTGTTTTCACGCTGGACAACGCCCACCTGTGGGATGGCGTGGACGACCCCTTCCTCTACACTGTATCGGCCAAGCTGGACAATGGCGAGGAGACCTCCGCCCGGTTCGGCTGCCGCAAGTTTGAGATCGACCCCCAGAAGGGCTTTATCCTGAATGGCCGGGAATATCCGCTGCGCGGCGTTTCCCGCCACCAGGACCGTAAGGGTGCGGGCATTGCCCTGACCAACGAAATGATGGAGGAGGATATCTCCATCATTCTGGAAATGGGTGCCAACACCATCCGGCTGGCACACTATCAGCACGCACAGTATTTCTACGACCTGTGTGATGAAAAGGGTCTTGTCATCTGGGCAGAGATTCCCTACATCACCATGCACATGACCAACGGCCGTGCCAACACCCTGACCCAGATGGAAGAGCTGATCGTCCAGAACTACAACCACCCCTGCATTGCCGTGTGGGGCTTGTCCAACGAGATCACCGCTGCTTCTGCTGTCAACGAGGATCTGCTGGAAAACCACCGTCTGCTGAACGAGCTGGCGCACAAGCTGGACCCCACCCGCAAGACCACCATGGCAAACGTGTTTATGCTGGAGACCACCAGTCCCATTCTGGAAATTCCCGATGTGAACAGCTACAACCTCTACTTCGGCTGGTATCTGGGCGAATTGGAGCAGAACGACGAGTTCTTTGACAAGTACCACGCCGATTACCCTGACCGCTGCATCGGCTTTTCGGAGTACGGCGCAGATGCCAACCCCCAGTACCAGAGCAGCCACCCGGAAAAAGGCGACTACACCGAGAGTTATCAGTGCGTCTACCATGAACATATCGCACGGATGATCGCCGCTCGTCCGTGGCTGTGGGCGACCCATGTGTGGAATATGTTTGATTTTGCCGCCGATGGCCGTGACGAGGGCGGCAAGCACGGCGAGAACCAGAAGGGACTTGTCACCTTTGACCGCAAGCTCAAAAAAGACCCCTTCTATCTCTACAAGGCCTACTGGAGCAAGGAGCCGTTCGTGCACCTGTGCGGCAGCCGCTATGTGGACCGCGCTGAGGATGTGACCGAGATCAAGGTCTACTCCAATCTGCCGGAGGTCTCGCTGTATAAGGACGGTCAGCTGGTGGAGACCCGTAAGGGCGACAAGGTGTTTACCTTCCAGCTGCCCATCACCGGCAAACACAGCATTGAGGCACGCTCCGGTGAGCACAGCAGCGTGATCCTGGTGAACAAGGTAGACGCCCCCAACCCGGATTACGCCATGGACAACCGCAAGAACGTGACCAACTGGTTTGACGGCGAGCTGGACGAAAGCTGCTGGTCGGTCAAGGACAACATGGCTGCCGCCACGGCAGACCCGAAAGTTGGTCCCATCCTGAAGCAAATCTCTGATAAAGCCGCCGCTGCCCGCGGAGATGTTGCCGCCGCCGTGAAGGACAACCCGGCTCTGGTGGCGATGATGGAGCGCGCCATGCGGCGGATGACCATTGAATCCATGCTGATGCAGGCCGGCGCTTCGGAAGAGGACATCAAGCAGCTGAACCGTGTATTGCAGGGCATTTCCAAGGAGTGATTCGATGAAACAAACCTATTGTAACCCCCTTGATCTGGGCTACCGTTACCAGCACATGAAGGAAGGCCCCCGTACAGCAGGTTTCCGGGAGGGTGCAGACCCCACGCTGGTATCCTTCAAGGGTAAATATTATCTCTTTGTTTCCATGTCGGCAGGCTTCTGGTATTCGGACGACCTGCTGCACTGGGACTTCCATGCAGACCCGGATCTGCTGATCTACGATTATGCCCCCGATGTGCGGCAGGTGGGCGATTCCCTGTACTTCTGCGCCAGCCGCAAGGGGCGCAACTGTCCCATCCTGCGCACCGCCGACCCCCTGACCGAGCCGTTTACCGAAGTATCTGCGCCCTTTGCTTTCTGGGACCCGGACCTGTTCTGCGATGATGATGGCCGGGTGTACTTTTACTGGGGCTGCTCCAATACTACGCCCATCTACGGCGTGGAGATGGACCCGGACACCATGACCCCCATCGGTGAAAAGCAGGAGCTGATCTTCGGCAATGAAACTGTACTGGGCTACGAACGCCCCGGCAACAACGGCATTGTGGACCGGGAAGCCAGCGTGCTGTACCAGTCCATGAAGCAGTTCTATAACCCGGAAACCGGCAAGCTGGATCTGCCGCCGCAGATGGCAAACATCCCCGGCCTGAGTGCCGAAAGCCTGACTGCCATGTTCAACGCCGTGGGCAAACCCTACATTGAGGGTGCGTTCATGACAAAACACAACGGCACCTATTACCTACAATACGCCTGCCCCGGCACCCAGTACAACACTTACGCCGATGGTGTATACACCTCCACTTCTCCGCTGGGTCCCTTTGTGCGGCAGGCATCCAACCCGTTTTCCGCAAAGCCCGGCGGATTCATCACCGGCGCAGGCCACGGCAGCACCATTGCCGACCGCTATGGCAACTGGTGGCACGCCTCTACCATGCGCATTTCCGTCAACTATGACTTTGAGCGCCGGGTGGGGCTGTTCCCTGCCGGGTTCGACAAGGACGGCGTGCTTTACTGCAACCAGAACTTTGCCGATTACCCCCACCGCATCCCGGCTGGCAAATTCGATGCCGCCAGCCAGCAGCCGGAATGGATGCTGCTGAGCTACAAAAAGCCGGTCACGGCTTCCAGCACTGCCGAGGGCAGCAGCCCGGCACTGGCCGTCAACGAGGACTGCCGCAGCTGGTGGAGCGCCGCTGGTACAGAGCCGGGCGAATGGCTCTGCGTGGATCTTGGCAAAGAGAGTGATATCCGCGCCATTCAGGTAAATATGGCAGATGAAACGCTTGTGGTGGACTTCCCGGCCGACAGCTACGGCGATACCCGCAAGACCCGCCACATCGAGACCCGGCCGCAGATCTCCCATTACACGGTAGAGACCAGTGTGAACGGAGCAGACTGGACGATCCGCGAAACGGTTGACCGGGAGTGTTCCAACGGCTACTACGAATATGCCGACGGCATCCGCGCCCGGTACGTCCGGGTCACCGGCGGCGAACTGCCCTACGGACAGACGCTGCGCATCAGCGGCCTGCGGGTGTTCGGCAACGGCGAAGGCCCGAAGCCCGCACAGGCAGAAGCCGCCGGGATTCGTGTGGATGCACTGGACGCAAAGATCAGCTGGCAGCACATCGAAAATGCGCAGGGCTGCAATGTCCGCTATGGCGTTGCGCCCGACAAGCTTTATCTGAGCTGGCTGGTCTACGATGCAGACGAAGTGACCCTTTCCACCCTGACCGCCGGGCAGGAATACTACATCTGTGTGGACAGCTTTAACGAAAACGGCATCACGCCGGGCAAGACATTCAAACTGGAGGGGTAAATCATGCCCATCAAAGCCGTGCAGCAATTTATGCTGGGCACTGTACTGAGCAACGAGCAGCAGGCCAAAGAGACCCTTGCTGCCATGAAAACCGCCGGGTACGACGGCATTGAACTGTGTGGATTTATGATCCACCCCATTGGCTTTGTGGTAAAGCTGTTGACCAAGGCCGCTGGAATGCCGGTGGGCAAGGGCGGCAACTTGGACTGGCACAAGCTGGTGCAGGAGGCAGGCCTTCAGGTGGTCAGCCTGCACACCGACCTTGGCTCTCTGGAGCGGGATGCCCACGCCGTTGCCGAGGAAGCCAAAAGTTTTGGAACCAAGTACGTTGTCATTACCGGGATGTACCGGTTCGACTACGGCGATGAAGCCACCATGCACGAACTTGCCAAACGTCTGAACACAGCGGGTGAAGCGCTGCAAAAAGAGGGCATCCAGCTGCTCTACCACAACCACAACTGTGAACTGCGCCGTGTGAACGCAGAGAAGCGCGCTTACGATATTCTTTTAGAGGAAACCGATCCGGCCTTCGTCAACTTTGAGTTTGACAGCTACTGGTTCACCGAGGGTGGTGCAAACGCCCTTGCATGGATGCGGCGGCTTGGCCCGCGCATGAAGCTGTGGCACATCAATGACCGTGGCACCCGCATCACCGGCAGCGCCATTACCCCCATTCTGAAAACCGACAGTATGGAGCTGGGCACCGGCAACATGGATCTGGACAGCCTGATGACACAGGCACTTTCCGTGAATGTAGATGCCATCATTCTGGAAAGCCACCGCAACTGGGTAGACAATTCCCCTGTCAAGAGCTTCCAGCTCAGTGCAAAATACCTTGCACAAAAATTCTGATCTGCCATTCCTCATCATTTTCTTCTTCATTATCCCCATAAAAGCAACGCCCCGCACCGGTTATTCCTTCCGGTGTGGGGCGTTGTGTTTTGCGGGGAATATTTTTGCGTTACAGGGTATGGGTTCCCGGCTGCAAGGTCAGGTTTCTGCCATCCGGGAGGATAACTTCTGCGGTCAGATTACAGGGCACGGTGATGGTGTAGGTCACGGCATCGCCTGCATACTGCCAGCCGCTTTCAATGCGCCCCACCGGGGAATCGTACACCGCTTTTGCCCAACCCAGTGCAGGGTTCGGGGTGGGAGCGATGGTCAGGGTCTGGCCCGCCAGATGGATGCCGCACACACCGCCGAACAGCCAGCCGCAGATCGCGCCGTAGGAGTAATGGTTCAGGGATTCACTGGGGTGTCCATTGGTGTCAATACCCGTCCACGTTTCCCAGACGGTGGTAGCGCCCTGTTTGACCTCATAGAGCCAGCTGGGGGCGGTATCCTGCAGCAGCAGCTTGTAAGCGGTGTCCACATGACCATACTTTGCCAGCACCTCACAGAGGAAGGGCGTGGAAAGGAAACCGGTGTTCAGATGGCAGCCGTTTTCCATCACCATCTGGTTCAGCGTATCCGCAGCGGCTTGGCTCTCAGCTTCATCCAACAGACCGAATGCCATGGCACGGACATATTCGCACTGCCGGTCGGATGTGATTTTTCCATGATCCGTAAAGGCGGCACGATAGGCAAGGCGGGCTTTTTCTGCCGTGTCGCGGTACTGCGCAGCCTCTTCCAGCTTGCCCAGAACGGCGGCAATCTCCGCCAGCAGTCTGCCGGAGTACGCAAGATAGGCCGTGCCGACCGATTTGCGGGGGTTCATCATCGCCTGCATGGGGGTGATGCCCGGCTCACACCATTCGCCGTAGTCCAGACCATTCAGAACGGTGTATTTGGCGTACTCGCCGGTCTGCTGCTCCTCGGTGGTCTGCTGGGCACGCCCCAGCAGGAACGCATACCACTTCTGCATCATCTCGTAGTTGTCTGCAAGGATCTTGCGGTCGCCGGTGCGCTGATAAAGAGCGTAGGGCACCAGAATGGAGGCATCGCCCCAGCCCGCCGACATACAAAGCATGGGGGTCATATAACCGGGGTGGCTGGTGGGCGGCGCAATGTTTGCCATGCGTCCATCCGGGTACTGGTTCAGACGGCACTCGGCCAGCCATTTTTCCACCACCGGGTAGCAGTCCATCAGGGTCAGACCGGTTTCAATGAACACCCCCATGTCACCCGTCCAGCCGGCGCGCTCGCGGGTGGGACAGTCGGTGGGAATATCGCAGAAGTTGCCCTTCTGGCTCCACACACTGTTTTTCACCAGCTGATCCACATCGGCGTTGCCGCACGCAAAGCTGCCGGTGACCGGCATCTCCGAATAGACGGCGTGGGCAGTAAACTCTGCCCCGGTCAGGTCGATGTCCGTTTCCACCTTTGCGTACCGGAAGCCCATGATGGTAAAGCTGGGCTTGTAGTGGTTCTCGCCCTCTTTGCAGACGAGTTCCAGCATCTGCGCCGTGCCACCCTCCTTGTGGCGGTTCCGGTCCTGAAAGTTCTCCTGCGTAAAGTTGCCGTTCTCGTCCAGTGCTTCGCCGCACAGCAGCTTGATTTTCTGCCCGGCATGGGCGGTCAGCTTCATCTCCACATAGCCAGCCATATTCTGCCCGAAATCCAGAACCGTTTCTCCATTGGGTGTGCGGAACAGCCTGCCCACAAAGGCTTCCTGCTCCCGGATGGGCACGGTGTCCATGCCAATGAGGGGGAGTGTGTTGGGCGCAGCCCTCACGCCGTGCCAGCCAGTCAGTTTTCCTTCCCGCCGGGCATCGTACACTTCGCCCTGCTGCAGATCATTCTGGCGGATGGGGCCGCACTGGGTTGCTTCCATGGCATCATCCGAAACGCAGACCGCCTTGCCATCCACTTCCAGCTGAAACAGGACAGCCAGTTCCTTGCCGAACAGGTCGCGGTCACCATCCACACCGGAAGTGCTGCGATACCAGCCATCGCCCAGCGCGATCAGCAGCTCGTTTTCCCCCTCACGGACAAGCGCTGTCACATCGTAGGTCTGTACCCCAAGGTGCTTGTCTGCGGTAAAGCTGCCGGGAGCAAGCACCATATCGCCGACCCGCTTGCCGTTCAGCCATGCCGTATATAGACCCTTTGCGGTAATATACAGCCGCTTGCTTTCTCCTTCCGGGACTGTGAACACCTTGCGCAGATAGCTTGCCGGACGGTGGGGCTGATACGGCTGCGCCGTGCCTTTGCCGGAGGCTTCCAGCGCCACCTGCTTCTGCTCCCAGTTGGGCTTTGCAAAGGCGTTGATTGCATCGGTGCAATCGATATCCGGCTCTTCCGTTTCCGGGCAGACCCACACGCCCTGCCAGTCGGCAAAGGGCAGACCCGTTTCAAAGACGGCTTCGCTCCACGCACCGGGCTGGTCGTTTTCATCCCACAGCCGGATGCGCCACTGTCCCTGCGTCTTGGGCGGCACAGGGGTGGGCGTTTCGGTGTGCATCACACTGCTCAAGATCTTTCCGCTTGCCCACAGTGTTTCAGCTCCGGCGGTCACTTCGATTTCGTAGGCGGTCTGGCGCACACCTTCGGCGCACTGCCACGATAAAAACAGCGTCCCGGCATCTATGCCGAGAGGCTGGGTCAGATGATTCGTTTTCAGGTTTGTTGCTTGCATCATCCACATCTCCTTTTTTCCGTTTGATCTCTGCTCTTAATTATAAAGGGAATCCCACGGAATAAGGGTGCAAAAATTTGTGTTGTCGGTCAAAAAGTCGTGTTATTTATGATAATCCAAAAAATTCATCTTGCTTCACGACTTTTCATCCGTACTGTCTGCGGTTTTCCTGCGATGCAATCATGCAGCCTGTATCCATCGGATGCAGTTCACGGGTTTGGGTGTTCCCAACAAGTATTTTGCAGAGCAAAATTCGCGTTTGCGGAGCGCAGTGCAGCAATGAAAGCCCCAGTGGGGCTTTTAAGCGACAGAACGGTCTGCGACAGCAGATGGAGGGGCCTTGCCCCAACAAGTTCGTAGATGTATATACGTCTGCACTGCTTGCTATAATGGTGTTGGTTCTGAAAGTTCACAGCCAGTGAGCTATACAGATGCCCAAACCTAAGCTACAATGTAGATGTGCTGAGAGAACGATGCACTGCTTGAGCTGAACGCTCGTAATCGCAAACTGTTCTCCGCCATCTCATTGCAGCGTTCGATTGACGCAGGTTGAGTTATCAGCAGATATAAATGTTGCTGTACATTCGTGTCACAAAGCAAGCTGAATCGGTAATGGGCATAGGCGGAACCGCATGAAAAAGGAGGTCAGAAAATGAAGTCTACTGTTATCACCGCTGTTGGAATTGATGTGTCTAAAAGTAAAAGCACAGTTGCAGTACGCAGACCGGGTGGCGAGATCGTGATGCGGCCTTTCGACGTGCGCCATACAAACAGTGACTTGAAAAAGCTGGTCTCTACGCTCAAGGAACTGGGAGGGGATATTCGAATCGTCATGGAGCATACCAGTATGTACTGGAGACCAATTGCCCTGACTCTGAAGAAAGCAGGCTTCTTTGTGTCTGTAGTAAATGCTATGTTAATCCACGATTTCAGTGATAATACTATCCGAAAACTTAAAACTGACCGCGCCGATGCCTTAAAAATTGCAAACTATGCACTGACATTCTGGGACACACTGCCGCAGCTCAATGGCGAAGATGAAACGAGATTGTTGCTTAAAATGCAGTCAAGGGCAAATGAAAGAATCACCGCAACGGTAACACTTCTTCGTAACGGCTTGATTGCACTGGCAGATCAGACCTTTAGCGGTGTGAACCTTGTCTTTGATCAGAACACGAAAAATGCCACAGACGGGCATGAAAAATGGGTAGATTTCTTTCTGTGTTATTGGCATCGAGACTGCGTTTGCCAATATTCTATAGATGTTTTTACTGAGTCTTATCAAGGCTGGTGCAAACGAAAGAATTATAAATTCCGTACGGATACCGCACACAAGATCTATTTTCTTGCGCAGGAATGCGTGGCTACACTTCCTAAATGTGAAAGTACAAAGGTTCTAATCACGCAAGCCTGTAAAAGTCTGAACGCTGTCTGTGAAGTCAGACGAAGCACTCAGCTTGAAATGCAGCGGTTGGCTGCACTGCTTCCAGAATACGAGATTGTAATGCAAATGGAAGGTGCTGGGCCTGTTACTGGGCCTGCTCTTATGGCTGAGATCGGCGATGTCCGGCGTTTCAAGAACAAGAAAGCCCTCGTTGCCTTTGCCGGAATTGACGCACCGCCTTTCCAATCGGGTGCCTTTGAATCTAAATCACGCCACGTTTCCAAACGGGGCTCACCGCATTTGAGACGGACAATATTTCTTGTTTCTAATATTATCCTGACACTCTCAAACCCAGAGAATGCCGTTTTCTGCTTTATGGACAAAAAACGCTCAGAGGGAAAGCATTTCTATGTCTACACCATTGCGGGAAGTGCAAAATTCTTGCGAATCTACTATGCTCGCGTGAACGAGTATCTACGCTCCCAAGCAGCAACGACTGTCTGTAAATGATGTTTGACAGATTCTACTATGAGAATTTCGGCTGACAGGCTGCGCCGTCGGCTTATTAAAGTTACCGGATGCTTACTGCACCCGGCAATCGTTCTTTTTTCGATTCAGCTATTGACACAAGTTAGCAGGTTTGCGTGCTCTAGTCCAGTTCCGTCTGCTGTGCCGTGGTCACATCCAGCGCATTCTCGACCCCGGTGCAGTCGATGGTAATTTTTCTCCATCCCGGAGCAGCAGCTCCACGCACCCGGTATCCATGTTGAATTTACAAATGCTTTCGTCGTACTTCATGTTCGTGTCCTTTCTGCCTTACGGCACTCTTACAGTAGTCTGTCGTGCTTTCCTTATGATAAGGTCTAGGACGTTTCTCGATGGAAGCAAGGGATTCGTTCTGTTTTCCGTAGAATACAAAAAATCCGAACCCTTCCCCTATCGGAAAAAGTTCGGATTTTGTTGTTGTGGTGCACCTCCAGGGACTCGAACCCTGGGCCCACTGATTAAGAGAGCAAGCCGCCGGTTCGTCTCAATTTATGGAAGTTTCGAGTTATCGTCATTTTTGAACAAGGCAACGTGATTTTTCACCCGGTATTTTCTGCATCCTTTGTCGGATTTTGCAACGAAAAGCACCCTCTGCACGGTTTGAAACCGTGCAGAAACCGTGCACTTACTCTCCGACAAATAAAATCGCCCTATCCCCACCGGCTTGACGGCATTGGTTCGAGTGACCGCACACCAAAAATCAAGTCTTGGAGGATACCACTATGACGAAATTGCTTACCTGCCGCTACAACATGGACACCGATCGGGTAGAAACCCGGTTTGCAGACGGCTCTGCCGTTGCCATCGACTGCATCGCAGTGGAGGACGAGTACGGCAACACCCCGGCACAGCGGGCAGAACTGGACTGGCTGCTGTACAACAGACCACTGGAATATGCACAGCTTGTGCTAAATGGAAGGATGGAACACTATCTCGCTCTCGGCTGTGATCATGGCAGGTTAGAAGATTGACGCTCTTCTGTAAAGGACCATTTACCCACCGCGTATCCATAAGGCTATCATAGATTCGTTGGTATTTTTATCCCTTTCGTTTTTTGGTTTCCTGCCTTTTATAGCAGAAAAAACGTCTGTGCCATCGAAGGTACAGACGTTTTCCTATTTCGCCGTTTCTATTCGTTTATAGGCTCTTTCTGGGCTGATGCTTCAATGGCAGCAATCGGTTGTCGCAGCATCCACCAATGCCACTGACACATCATTTACATTGGTGCCAGTTGGCCCGGTAATGAGCAAACTTCCAATGGCCTGCAGCGCGTGATAAGCATCGTTGTTCTGCAACGCGGCAAACACATCCCAACCTGCTGTACGAAGTGCGGCATCGGTCTGGCCGTCCACATAGCCGCCCGCTGCATCCGTAGGGCCATCCGTACCGTCGCTTCCCACCGAAAAGACACAGCAGTGTTCCAGCCCCGCAAGGGCCGGAGCTGCGGCCAGTGCAAGCTCCTGATTGCGGCCGCCCAGACCCTTGCCGGTCAGGTGCACCACGGTTTCCCCGCCTGCGATAAAGGCCAGCTTTTTGCCCTGCTCCGCATGGGTGCGGGCGATAGCCCCCAGAAAACTGCCTGCCTCCTTGGCTTCGCAACAGAGCTGGTCGGTGAGGAGGATGGGCTCATAGCCCAGCTCCCGGCAGGCTTTAGCGGCAGCGGTGCACAGCTCTCGGACGCTGCCGGTGATCTGCGTGGTGACGTTGTCCAGAGCTTTCGGCGTTTCCTGTTCCAGCAACGCCTTCGCCTGTTCCGACAGGTTCAGGCGGTATTTTTCCGCAATGGCAAGCGCTTGTGCACAGGTGGAGGAATCCGGCACCGCCGGGCCGCTGGCGATCATATCCAGCGGGTCGCCCAGAATATCGCTGAGCACGATGCTGAATACCTTTGCCGGAGCACAGGCCTGTGCGAACCGTCCGCCTTTGACCTCGGACAGCCGCTTGCGGATGGTGTTCATCTCCACAATATCCGCCCCACTGGCAAGGAGCTGGTTGGTGACATCCTGCAATTCCTCACCGGGGATAAGCGGCTTTTCAAACAAGGCACTGCCGCCGCCGGAAAGTAGAAACAGCACCGTGTTCTCTGCGGTCAGTCCCTGTACCAGCGCCAAGGCTTTTTCGGTGGCTGCAAAGCTGTTTTCATCCGGCACGGGATGGCCCGCCTCATAACAGCTTATGCCGGGGATTTCGCCCTTCACATGGCCGTATTTGGTCACCACCACGCCGCCGTCCACGCGCCCCCAGTGCCTGCACGGCGGCGTGCGCCATCTGCCATGCAGCCTTGCCCGCCGCCACCAGCAGTACCCTGCCGCCCTTGGGTTGAAAGGCTTTCAGCGCCCGGCGCACCGCTTCGTCCGGCAGCACCGCCTGAATGCTGGCACGGATGATTTCATCCGCATCCCGCCGCAATGTGGTATTCATGAAACAGACCTCCTTACTGGGTATCGGTTACAGCAGCCCGGCCTCGGTCATGGTGGCCACAAAGCCCTGCTTTGCAGCTCCCTCCGGGGTAGGCAGGGTGGGCAGATACGGTACGCCCACCTTGCGGCCCCGCAGATTTGCCATATCCTTGGCCGCCACCGGGAAACTGGCGGCATCCATAGAAAGACGCACCGGGTTCAGCTTGAACTGTGCTTCCAGACTGCCCGCCATATCTCCGGCTGCAAATTTATTGTACACATCGGTGATGAGCTCGGGCATAAAGTTGGCTGCGGTGCACACACCGCCCACAGCGCCATGGCAGAGGCTGGCGTACAACAGGGTATCCTTGCCGCCAAAAACTTTAAAGCCCATATCCCGGGTGTGGCGGATGAACTCTGCCGTCTGGGTAATGTCGCCGCTGGTGTCCTTCATGCCCACGATATTGGGTACGTTATGGGCCAGCTCCTCCACCAGTTTTGCGCTCATGGTATAGCCCACCCGTCCGGGATTATTATACAGCAACACCGGCGTCTCGGGAATACTTTCGGCAATGGTTTTGAAGTGGTTGTACAGTTCTTCATAGGTCGGCTTCAGGAACATGGACTGCAGCACCGATGCCAAAATACACCGGTACTCGGCCTGCAGCCTCGTCCACCATGATCTTCAGACCACGCTCCATCTCGGCTTCTTCCACCATGTAGAACTCGCCGTTAGAGCCAAAAGCGAGGATACCGGACACGCCGCGCCCTCGATGACGTAGTCCACCTGCGCCCGCATCCCGGCCTCGTCGATGTTTTCTTCGCCGTCAATGACGGTAAGGATGGGCACTACAACGCCCTTCATGAACTCTGTATTCATGTTTTTTCCTCCTCAGCGGCCGATTTGGATACCGGTCAGGTACTCGTAATACTGGGCGATGGCACTATGATCCTTCTGGCCACCCTCGTGGTTAACCAATCCCACAGGTCAGTCATGGTTGCGCCGTCCGCATACTTCTGGAACGTCTGCTCCACATACGGAGCCAACAACGGGTCGGGCTGGTAATGCCGGGTCTCATCGATCATGTAGCCGAACGGAATCGTGCCACCATTATAAATGCCCTTGAGAGCGTTCTCGGTCATGCCGCGCACGACCTTTTCAGACAGGTCAGCCGAGTAGTATTCGGCATAGCCCTCCAGCACCGACTCCAGAATAATACCCTCCGGGCCAGCCGAAATGACTTCCGTAGCCGATACCAGCTTCGCACCATTGCGTTTCAGCTGGGTCTTGTACCGTGCGCTGTCGTAGCGGTTCCGGGCAAATCGATCCAGCTTCCAGACGATGATGACATCAAAGATGCCGCGTTCACTGTCTTTGATCATTTGTTGGAACTGCGGGCGGTTGTCCGTCTTGGCAGAAACAGCACGGTCAATGTAGTGCTTGACGATAGTGATGCCATTTTTCTCAGCATAGGCTGTGCATTCACGAATCTGGCCTTCAATAGATTCTTCACGCTGATTGTCACTGGAATAGCGAGCGTAGATCACAGCGGTCATGGCGTGCACCTCCCATTTATACATCATTGAACGGTGGAGCGTTCTTTTAAAGCGCTGTTTCGTATAATAGGTATACCACAGTTTTTAACCGAATACAATACTTTTTCCAAATATTGCAATCCAACTTTTTAATGCAACAGCAACATCGTTGGATTGCATATCGCAAATATGCTGTTTTCATGTTGCACTAATTTCTTGCCTTGCGATAAAAGCCGCCCTCATTCTCAGATCGTCCAATTCTGGCTTGCCGACTGCAGATCCACCATGTGGGTGTACAGTCCCTTCCGGGCGTACAGCTCTGCCGGGCTGCCCTGCTCGGCCACGATGCCGCCCGACAGCACCACCACCTGATCCGCACCGGCTA
>ERZ1034713.400-NODE-400-length-26446-cov-29.269258_pt1 | contig 26446 bp, 24 predicted proteins | sample MGYA00520692_ERZ1034713 | MGnify/ENA primary metagenome ERZ1034713 (study PRJEB33766, sample SAMN09781717) | gut metagenome | biome: gut microbiome | host: Homo sapiens | place: Madagascar | study: EMG produced TPA metagenomics assembly of the PRJNA485056 data... | reverse complement strand
GCAAAAGCCGCCTGCTGGTGACCAACATCACCTATATCCCGGTGGTCAACCCGGAGATCATCACCGGCATCTCCCTGATGCTGCTGTTCGTGGCCTACCAGCGCTTTGCCGCGCAGTCCGCGTGGCTGCCGGACAACGTCATGGGTCTGCCCACGCTGCTTATTGCGCATATCGCGTTCAACGTGCCCTACGTTATCTTTAACGTAAGCCCCAAACTCAAGCAGCTGGATATCAAGCTGTACGAGGCAGCGCTGGATCTGGGCTGTGACCCCCGGCAGGCCTTCTTCAAGGTCATTCTGCCGGAGATCAGCCCCGCCATCCTGTCGGCCTTCCTCATCTGCCTGACCTATTCCATCGACGACTTCATGATCTCCTACTTCAACTGCGGCACGGTGGAAACTTTGCCCATTGCCATCTACTCCATGACCCGCAAAAAGGTCAGCCCGGAGATCTACGCGCTGTCCACCATCATGTTCGTGGTCATCCTCAGCGTCATTCTGGTGTCCAATGCCATGGAGAGCCGCAGCTACCGCAAGGATCAGAAAACGCTGCGAGAGGAGGGCGCATGATGAAACGCATTGCTGCATTGCTGCTGACGCTGGCTGTGGCGCTGTGCGCCGCATTGCCGGTGTTTGCCGCCGGTACCATCGAGGTGACCGAGGACGTCTCGGTGTCGGATGATTACGACTGGACCCGCTTCAAGGGGCAGAACGTCACCCTGAACGTCTACAACTGGGGCGAGTACATCTCCAACGGCTCGGACGACAGCGTGGACGTGGTGGCCGCCTTTGAAAAGCTGACCGGCATCAAGGTGAACTACACCACCTTCGATTCCAACGAGTCCCTGTACGCCAAGCTCAAGTCCGGCGCAGCCAACTACGATGTGATCATCCCCTCCGACTACATGGTGGCAAAGATGATCAACGAGGGGATGCTTGCACCCCTTGACTACGACAATATCCCCAATTTCCAGAAGATCGATGAAGCCTACCGTAACCCGGACTACGACCCGCAGAACGCCTACACCGTGCCCTATATGCTGTGCACCACCGGCATTATCTACAACACCACCATGGTAGAAAAAGCCCCTACCTGCTGGGCAGACCTGTGGGATGAGCAGTATGCGGGCAACATCCTGATGTTCAACAACAGCCGCGATGCCTACGCCATCGCTGCGTTCAAGAGCGGCCACAGCATCAACCCTGCCACCCCGGAAGAGGTGGACGAGGTGGTGGAAGAGCTCAAGGCGCAGAAGCCGCTGGTGCAGGCCTACGTCATGGACGAGATCTTTGATAAGATGATCGGCGGCGAGGCGGCCATCGGCGTGTACTACTCCGGCGATGCCATTACCATGATCGACGATAACCCGGATCTGGCCTGGGTGTTCCCGGAGGAGGGCAGTGTGCTTTCGGTGGACTGCATGGCTGTGCCCGCCGCCAGCGAGCACAAGGAAGCCGCCGAGATGTTCATCAACTTCATGTGCGAGACCGACATCGGCAAGGCCAACAGCGAGTATATCGGCTACACCACCCCCATGCACGATGTATGGGAGGTGCTGGACGAGGATCTGAAAACCAGCGAGATCGCCTACCCGTCTGAAGAGGACGCCGCCCGCGAGAAGGTGTTTACCGCCCTGAGTGACGAGGTGAACAGCGAGCTGGACCTGAAGTGGAGCGAGATGAAGAGCTACGACGAGGGCGGCGGCAGCTACCTGTTTTTGATGCTGCTGCTGGCTATGCTGGCGCTGGCCTGCTTTAATATCTGGCGCAAGGTGCGCAGAAAGACCCGCAATCAGTATTGATCGTTTCTGCCAAGGCTGCCGTCCCGGATGTGGTGCGGCGGCCTTTTTCCGATAGGAGGGAAAGACTATGGAACAGTTTTATTATGAAGGTACCGCCGTGGTAGAAAATGCCGATGCAGACTGCCACAGCCTGCTCAAGGCCAGCGCCCTGCTGCGCTATGTGGAGCAGATCACCGCCGTGCACGCCCGGCAGTTTGGCATGGACGACCAGTTTTTTGAAGATCACGGCGTAGCGTTTCTGGTGGGCAAGCAGGCGCTGCGGTTCAGCCGCGTGCCCCGCCGGGGCGAGACTTTGACCCTTTGCTCTCGCTCAGAAAAGGCACTCCGCGGTTCCATCAAGCGCATCACCACCCTTACGGACGAAGCCGGGCAGGAGGTGGCCATGGTGGACAGCCGCTGGATCATGTCCAGCCTTGAGGATGGGCACATCCTGCGCCAGCCCGACTGGACAAAGGAGGGCTACTGGAACGAGACAGTGGAAGAGGAACTGCCCCTTTTGCTGCATAAGCGCCGGGATAACCTGACCAGCGCCGGCCTGTTTACGGCGCGCTACTCCCAGTGCGACCTGCACTACCACATCAATAACGCCTTTTATCTGGATATCGTCTGCGACGCCCTGCCGCAGGAGATCATGCGCAACAACGTTGTAAAATTCGCCTCCATCAATTACCATCGTGAGGTCCGTATGGGACAGCAGGTGGAGGTATTCTACACCCCCTCGGATGATGGCTGGTACTTTATTGCCAAGCACGCGGACAAAACGGCCTTCGAGTGCTATCTGGAGTTAGAGCCGGTCAAGCAGTAAGCGCCCGGAGGAAAAATGCCTATGTCCAAGACGAGGGAACTATTCGCCACCTTTTTTAAGATCGGTGCCTTTACCTTTGGCGGCGGCTACGCCATGGTGGCGCTGCTGGAGCACGAATTTGTAGAGGAAAAGCGCTGGCTCACCCGGGAAGAATTTCTGGATATGGTCGCCATTGCCGAGTCCACTCCCGGCCCTGTGGCGGTGAACAGCGCTACCTACATCGGCTATAAGCTGGCCGGTGCTGCCGGTGCGGCGGCCTCTACCTTGGCGGTGTGCCTGCCGTCCTTCGGGGTCATCTACCTTATTTCGCTGTTTTTCGACCGCTTTTTGCAGTTGACAGTGGTGGCCAATGCCTTTAAGGGCATTCAGGCCTGCGTTATCTACCTGATTTTATCCGCCGGGGTCAAGATGCTCAAAAATTTGCAGCGCACCCCCTTCAATACGGCGGTGGTGGCGGTGGTGCTGGCTGCTATGGTGGGCTGCTCTGTGCTGGCGGTAAAGTTTTCTTCCATCTGCTGCATCCTGTTTTGCGGCGCAGCCGGGGTGCTGGCCTACGCAGCAGGGCAGGGGAAGAAAGGCGGCACGAAATGATTCTGTTGCAACTTTTCTGGAACTTTCTGGTCATCGGTGCGGTGTCCTTTGGCGGCGGCTACGGCATGATCTCGCTGGTGCGAGAAACGGTGCTGGGGCATGGCTGGCTGACCGAAAGCGAATTTCTCAGCTTTATCGCGGTGTCAGAGTCCACCCCCGGCCCGCTGGCGGTGAATATGGCTACCTTTATCGGCGCTTCGCAGGCGGGGCTGGCAGGCTCCTTTGCGGCAACGGTGGGGGTGGTGCTGCCCTCCTTTGTCATCATCCTGCTCATTGCGGCGGCGCTGCACAGCTTGATGAAGTACGCCGGGGTCAACGCCTTTCTGGCGGGGGTGCGCCCCTGCGTGGTGGCTATGATCCTGGCTACCGCCTGCACTATGGGGCTTTCCACGCTGGGGGGCTTTACCACCGTTTCTGGCGGCTTTGCCCCGGATGTGCGTGCACTGGCGGTGTTTGCCCTGCTGGGCATTTTGCATTTTGCCTATAAAAAGAAAACGCAGAAAGCGCCGTCTCCCATCGGGATGATCCTGCTTTCTGCGGTGCTGGGCGCGGTGCTGTGGAGCATCTGACCCAGAAAGAGAGGTTGACCAAATGAACATTACTGTATATCTGGGGGCAAACCTTGGCACCGACCCTGCACTGCCGCAGGCCGTGCAGCAGCTGGGGCGTTGGATCGGCGAAAGCGGCAACGCGCTGGTGTACGGCGGCAGCAAAAGCGGCCTGATGGGGCTTTTGGCCGACAGTGTGCTGGCTGCAGGCGGCAGGGTGACCGGCGTAGAGCCTAAGTGCTTTCTGGACGCAGAACTGCAGCACGAGGGATTGACCGAGTTGATCGTGACCGAGGACATCCCCGCCCGCAAGACCAAAATGATCGAACTGGGGGATGCCTTTATCGCATTCCCCGGCGGCACCGGCACGCTGGAGGAGATCACCGAGGTCATCAGCAAGCTGTCGCTGGGGCAGTTGGACGCGCCCTGCATCCTCTACGACCTGAACGGCTACTACCAGCCCCTGCACCAGCTTTTGCAACAGATGATCGCCATGGGGCTTTCCACCCCGGCGCGGCAGCGGAATATCGCCTTTGCCGCCGACCTTGCGCAGATCCGCGCGATCCTTGAAAAATAGAAATAACTGTCCGATACTATGCAAAAAGCCCGCTGCACGTTATTTTGTGCAACGGGCTTTTTGCTATCCTGTTATGTACGCTGTGCGCGTTAAACTTAGGCGGCAGTGGTGGAAGCAGCCTCAGAAGAAGCAGCCTCGCTGACAGCGGCCTCAGAGGAAGCAGCCTCGGAAGATGCAGCCTCAGAGGAAGCGGCCTCGCTGGAAGCGGCTTCAGAAGAAGCAGCCTCGGAAACAGCGGTGCTTGCAGAAGCAGCCTCAGAAGTGGAGGAAGCAGCGGCGGCAGAGCTGCCGCAAGCGGTCATGCCAGCAGCCAGAGCCAGAGCAACAACAGCGATGCAAATATTCTTGAGTTTCATATCAATGATCTCCTTAATCTTCTTGTAAGTGTTTTGCAGCGGGCTTTCGGTACGCCTCACTGCGATGCTATATTCTAGTCCGTTTTTGAAAAAAATCAAGAGGATTTTAGTCGAAAGTTATAATCTATGTAAAGAATCTGCATAGTTGTCATAAAGTTTCGCCAAAAGTCAAAGACTTTTTGGCAAAAATAAAGCCGAAACAACAGCGCGCTGCTGCCCGCCGTACAGCCTGCTTTTGCAGAATATCGCCCGGCAGTTGACCGCTCACCCGGCAGAAGGCGGTATTGCTGTGGGTACGGAGCAAAGCCTGCACCGCCGGGCAGGAAACACAAAAATAGGAAAAGTTAAAAAATACTGCTGAAAATCCTTTTTATTGGATTGCAAATGTGGATAATAAAAACATAACGAGGGACGGACATCCCCCGGAAGGCTGAACGAGAAAAACATTTGTGGAGGATACTACGATGAAAGATTTTGATTTTGGCTACTTTGGCACCGGCGACGAGGGCTATGCCCAGTACATGACCGCATTCGAGCGCAATTTCAGCACGGACAACACCGACAGCTTTGCGTCCGATGACGTAGACGGCGATGCGGACAGCTGCGACAGCAGCGAGGAGGATTTCTAAGGCTTGCACCTCTTTCCCTATTTGTGCATACAAAGGGCAAAGGGGGAATGCGGCTTGAACCAGATCGTTTTCACATTTGGGGTCTGGCTGTTCCCGGCGGCGTGTACCGCACTGGGAGCAGCAGGGGTGTTTTTGCTGCGCAGGCAGGCAAGACCGGCTACCCGGCGCATCTTGTGCGGGATGGCGGCGGGCATCATGCTGGCGGCCAGCGTATGGAGCCTGTTGCTGCCGGCCATTGCCCGGTCGCAGGGCAGCAGGGCGGCATGGGTGCCCCCGGCGCTGGGGCTTATTCTAGGCGCTGTGGGGCTTTTGCGGCTGGAGGATGCCGCCGGGCAGCTGCTGGCGGGTGGCCCCGGGCATTGCGGGCGCATGGTGCTGGCGGTCACCCTGCACAACCTGCCGGAGGGCATGGTGGTGGGGCTGGCTGCGGCGCTGGCGCTGCACGGGGACGCGGATGCCGTAAGCGGGGCTTTGGCACTGAGCTTGGGCATCGGCTTGCAGAACATCCCGGAGGGTGCGGCAGTCAGTCTGCCGCTGACCCAGAGCGGGCACACCCGGGGGCAGTCCTTTGCCGCCGGGGCGGCGTCCGGGCTGGTGGAGCCCTTGGGCGCGGTGCTGGCCTTTGTGCTGGCCGAGTGGGTAGGTGCAGCGCTGCCGTGGCTCATGAGCGCGGCGGCGGGCTGTATGGTGTGTGTGACCGCACAGGAGATGATCCCTGAGGCGGTGGAACCGGACGAAGTGGCCGGAGTTATCAGCATCGTGCTGGGCTTTGCCCTGATGATGGCACTGGATGTGGCCCTGTGATATAGTAAAAGCAACGCCGGACAAACCTTTTGGCCTGCCCGGCGTTGCTTTTATGTCAAAAAAGATTTATGCCGCCTGTGTCTGCTGCTTGTTCTGGCGCAGATGCCGCCGTACCACAAGCAGGCAGGTCAGATGCACCAGCGCAGTCAGTGCCCAGCTGATGGGGTAGCTGATGTACAGCATAAAAGGGGTGCGGTTCAGCTGGAAAATGGTGGCGATCCACACCAGCCGCAGCACGCACACGCCCACAAGGCTTACCACCATGGGCAGTACGCTGTACCCTAGCCCGCGCAGGCTGCTGGCCAGCACATCCATAATGCCGCACAGCAGGTAGAAGCCGCAGATCAGGCGCAGCCGCTCGACACCGGTGGCGATGACCGCAGGGTCTGAGGAGTAGAAGCGCAGCAGCTGATTTCCTGCCAGCGCTGCGCCGCCGCCCAGCACAAGGCCGGTCACCACGACACACAGCAGACAGTTGCGGATCACCCGGTCAAGGTTTTGGTATTTGCGCGCACCGATGTTCTGGCTGGTAAAGGTGACAGCGGCCTGCGCAAAGGCGTTCATAGCGGTGTACACAAAGCCCTCCAGATTGGAGGAGGCAGAGTTGCCCGCCACCACCATGGAGCCGAAGGAATTGATGGAAGACTGGATGACCACGTTGGAAAGGCTGAACACCGTGCTCTGCAGCCCGGCAGGCAGGCCGATGAGCAAGATCTGTTTCAGCGTTCCGGGGTGGAAGGTAAGCCGCCGCAGATCCAGCCGCAGTGCGCCCTCCTCCCGGACGAGCATCCCGGTCACCAGCAGCGCAGACACGGTCTGGCTGATGATGGTAGCCAGTGCCACGCCCGCCACGCTCATGGAAAAGCCAATGACAAAGACCAGATTCAGCACCACGTTGATGACACCGGCAGCGGCCAGACAGTACAGCGGGCGCTTGGTGTCGCCCACGGCCCGCAGCAGCGCACTGCTGAAGTTGTACAGCATGGTCATGGGCATTCCGATAAAGTAGATCTTCAGGTACAGGGTGGAAAGGCCGATCACGTCCTCCGGGCAGCTCATCAGCTCCAGCAGGCCCCGCGCGGCGCAAAAGCCCACCACGGCCAGCAGCACGCCGCTGACTAAGCCCAGCGCTACGGCGGTGTGCACCGTATCCTGCACGCCCTTTTCGTCCCGGGCACCAAAGCACCGGGCTGCCACCACGTTGGCACCCAGCGAAAGTCCGACGAACAGGTTGACCAGCAGATTGATCAACGCACCGTTGGAGCCAACAGCTGCCAGCGCCGTGCTGCCCGCAAAGCGCCCCACCACCACAACGTCGGCGGCATTGAACAGCAATTGCAGAATGCTGGATGCCGCCAGCGGCACGGAAAACAAGATGATCTTTTGCAGCATGGGCCCGCTGGTCAGGTCTGCGGAACGGCTGGTCGTAGCCATGAGTTATCTACCTCCTATAATACGCTTTGTGTGAACATAGCAATTGCCTATTATAGCGCGATATAAGGTAAAAAACAAGAGGCTGAGCCGCCCTTTTGCCCCAAAAACGGCAAATATCTGCCGCCAGAAGCAGCCTGCAATTGAAAAATGCTGCCCATACTGCTATAATAAGGCGGTACACCCGTAGAAAACGGAGGAAGTTCTATTTATGTATCGAAATCGGATCAAACGGCTGCTGGATATTATCCTGTCAGCCTGCGGCATTCTGTGCCTTTCGTGGCTGCTGCTGATTTTGGCTGTTGCCATCAAGCTGGACTCACCCGGGCCGGTGTTTTTCCGGCAGAAGCGTGTAGGCATCGGCAAGCGGCATTTCCAGATCCTCAAGTTCCGCACTATGCGCATTGATACCCCGCACGATATGCCTACCCATCTGCTGCACGACCCGGAGCAGTATATCACCCGCATGGGGCGTTTTCTGCGCAAGACCAGTCTGGACGAGCTGCCCCAGCTGTGGAATATCCTTGTGGGGGATATGGCAGTCATCGGCCCGCGCCCGGCGCTGTGGAACCAGTACGACCTGCTGGCTGAGCGGGATAAGTACGGCGCAAACGATGTGCGCCCGGGGCTGACCGGCTGGGCGCAGATCCATGGCCGGGACGAGCTGGAAATTGCCGAAAAGGCAAAGCTGGACGGCTGGTATGTGGAGCACATCAGCTTTGGGCTGGATGTGAAGTGCTTCTTTGGCACCATTACCGCCGTGCTCAAACATGACGGCGTGGTAGAGGGCGGCACCGGCACCCTGCACGATGAAAAATAAGCTGTTATTTTGGGACATCGGAGCGTCAGCAGACGCTTTGGCGTCCTTATTTTCACGTCAGGAGCGGTACAGACCGGCTGAAATTGGCATATCTCTTGATTTATCCCCTGAAAAGCGTATAATAAAACAGTACACAAGACGTTAAAGGAGGATTCCTGTATTATGGAACGCACCTATATCAATGAGGCTCAAAAGGCCATCGGCGGCACGGTGAAGGTGCAGGGCTTTATCGAGAACCTGCGCAACAGCAAGTATATGGCATTTATCGTGCTGAAGGATATTACCGGCAAGCTGCAGATCACGGTGGAAAAGGCCGACCACCCCGAGCTGGTGGATACCATCGACCAGCTTACCCCGGACTCTGTCATCACCGTCACCGGCAAGGTGATGGAGAACGACTACGTCAAGATGGGCGGCGTGGAGATGATCCCCGAGAGCATCGAGGTGGAGAGCACCGCCGATGCACTGCCCATCGTCCGCAAGGAGATCGCAGCCACCAAGAAAAAGAAGGCTGTGGAGCGCTCCAGCATCGACCAGCGTATCGATTACCGCTGGATCGACCTGCGCACCGACGAGAACCAGCTGATGTTCAAGGCACAGAGCTGCTTCGTCAACGCTATGCGCAAGTTCCTGCTGGACCGCAACTTCATTGAGATCCACACCCCCAAACTGATCGCTGCTGCCAGCGAGAGCGGCTCTGAGGTGTTCAAGGTGGACTACTTTGACCGCAACGCCTATCTGGCACAGAGCCCTCAGTTCTATAAGCAGATGGCCATGGCAGCCGGCTTTGAGCGCATCTTCGAGACCGGTCCCGTGTTCCGCGCTGAGAAGAGCTACACCAACAAGCACGCTACCGAGTTCTCCGGCTTCGATCTGGAGTTCAGCTACATCACCTCCTTCAAGGACGTGATGAAGATGGAAGAAGAGCTGCTGACCGCCGGTCTGCAGGCCGTTAAAGAGAACTACGGCGACCAGATCAAGGAGCTGTTCGGGCAGGAAGTCATCGTGCCCACCACCCCGTTCCCGGTGGTCAAACTGGCAGACCTGTACAAGGCTCTGGAGGAAGAGTTCGGCTATACCGTGGACGAGAGCGAGAAGGGCGATCTGACCACCGAGGCCGAGCGCCTGAGCTACGACTGGGTCAAGAAGCACTACGGCCACGAGTTCCTGTTCATCACCGATTACTCTGCCGAGAAGCGCGCTTTCTACCACATGCGCGACGAGAACGGCGTGCCGCAGGGCTACGACCTGATCTGGCGCGGCGTGGAGATCACCACCGGTGCCCAGCGTGAGCACCGCTACGAGGTGCTGAAGAAGCAGGCTGAGGAGAAGGGTCTGGCCGAGGACGTCAAGTTCTATCTGGAGTTCTTCCAGTACGGCTGCCCGCCCCACGGCGGCTTTGGCATCGGTATCGACCGCCTGACCATGCTGCTGTGCGGCCTGAGCATCAAGGATGCCGAGTTCCTGTTCCGTGGCCCCAACCGTCTGACCCCGTGATTTTATAAAAAACTTTCCGAGAGCTGCTGTGCGTTTCGCACGGCAGCTCTTTTTGTTGGGTGCACCCTCTCAGTCAAATCCTTCGGATTTGCCAGCTCCCCCGAAAGGGGGAGCTTCTGGTGCCTCCGCAAGGAATGCACTTTATCTGGAAACTGTGCCGTTACTGCAAAAAGCTCCCCCTTCGGGGGAGCTGGCGAACAAATGTGAGCCTGAGAGGGTTTGGTTATAAAAATATTTTCCGCTAAAGATGCCCAGAGCAAAGCGGAGGGCATTTAAGATCATCCCGGTATAATAAGCCGCCCCTTTTCATACGATACAACGAGCACACCCACCCCTACGGGCGCGGTGCGCAGCGCAACAGGAAGGGGAGAAGGACCTTGGAGAAACAGGAACAGAACAGCATCTGTCGCGAGATCGGCGCACGCACCGGCGGGGATATCTACATCGGTGTGGTGGGTCCGGTGCGCAGCGGCAAATCCACCTTTATCAAGCGGTTCATGGAGCAGCTGGTGCTGCCCGCCATGTCCGGCTCTGCCGCCGCCCGGGAGCGTGCCCGGGACGAACTGCCGCAGTCGGCGGCGGGACGCACCATTATGACCACCGAGCCCAAGTTCATCCCGGAGACCGCCGTGCCCCTGCAGCTGGAGGGCGGCGGGGCGTGCCGGGTGCGGCTGATCGACTGCGTGGGCTACATGGTGGAAGGTGCCATGGGGCACGAGGAGGACGCAAAGCCCCGCATGGTCAAAAGCCCATGGTTTGAGCAGGAAGTGCCCTTTGACCTTGCCGCAGAGACCGGCACCCGCAAGGTGATCTGTGAGCATTCCACCATCGGGGTGGTGGTCACCACCGATGGTTCGGTCAGCGATATCCCCCGGGCGGGCTACGCAGAGGCGGAAAGGCGGGTCATCACCGAGCTGGAATCGCTGGGCAAGCCCTATATCATCCTGCTCAACAGCACCCACCCGGACGCGCCGGAGACCCGGCAGCTGGCCGAGGGCATGGCGCGGGACTACCGCCGCACCGTGCTGCCGGTAAGCTGCGTGGATTTAGATGCCGCCATGCTGGGGGAAATCTTGCGGCGGGTGCTGTATGAGTTTCCGGTGCAGGAACTGGATTTTGTCCTGCCCCGCTGGGTGACCATGCTGGAACCCGGGCACTGGCTGCAAACACAGGTATACGCAGCCGCCATGCAGCTGGCAGAGCGGGTGTCCCGCATGAAGGATCTGCCTGCCGGAACAGATGCCCCTGCGCTGGAATGCGATGCTGTGCAGCGCTCGGCGGTGGCAGGGGCAGACCTTGCCGCCGGCAGTGTGCGGGTAAGTGTGGAGCTGAAGCCGGAGATCTTTTATCAGGTGCTCAGCGAGCAGACCGGGCTGGACATCGGGGACGAGGCGGGGCTGATGCCCTGCATCATGGAGCTTGCCCGGGCAAAGCGCGCCTACGAGAAGGTGCGCAGCGCCTTGGAGCAGGTGGAAGCCACCGGTTACGGCATCGTGATGCCCTCCATCGACGAGCTGCATCTGGAACCCCCGGAGATCGTGCATCAGGATGGGCGCTGCGGGGTGCGGCTGCAAGCCTGTGCGCCCTCCATCCAGATGATGAAGGCTACCATCCACACCGAGCTCAGCCCTATCGTGGGCACCGAGAAGCAGAGCGAGGATCTGGTGCAGAGCCTACTGGCTGACTTTGCGGACGACCCGGTGCAGCTGTGGGAGTCCAACATCTTCGGCAAAAGCCTGCACGAGCTGGTGAACGATGGCTTGCAGAATAAGCTGCTCCACATCCCGCAGGAAGCCCGCACCCGCCTGCAGGAAACGCTGGAGCGGGTCATCAACGAGGGCTGCACCGGACTGATCTGTATTCTGATCTAGGGTGTATCTGAAAAAATCCCCGCCCGCCGTAAGTTTTGCTTACGGCGGGCGGGGATCGTTCTGCCTTATTTTTCTTCCTCGGTCAGCTTGTTGATGAGCAGCTGATAGATCTCGTTGCCCTTCAGGATAAACTGCTTCTTCACCAGCTCGGCGCTCAGCCGGTCGGGCGCACCCAGTTCCAGACAGAATAGTTCGCTGTCCAACCCCTTTACGGTGCAGCGCACGGTGCAGTGGCCGTCTGCCTTTTCAGTGATGCGGGCGCTGTACTTGGCCTCCTTGCGGGCCCATGTCTGGCAGCGCAGCACGGCAGCCACCGCCCGCTCCCGCACGGTGCGGGGCAAATCGTAGGCCAGCTCCTGCGCCACCTTGCGGCCTTTGTCGGTAATGGTGTAGCTGTCGCCGGTCAGGGTGACCAGCGCCTGTTTTGTGATATCGTCCAGACAGGAGCCGATCTCAAAATAGTTGACAAGGGCTTCCTCCATCAGGGCGTTTTCGATCTCCTGCCGGGTAATGGGACCGGCGTTTTTCACCAGATAGCACAGCAGCAGCCGGATCTCGGTGCTGCTGGTCAGGCCGCCGGGACGGACACCGGCGGTAAAAGCATCATTGGCGCTCATCGTTCCTTACATCCCCCTTGCGCTTTCACATGGTATCAAAGGTCTGCACCGCTGCCAAAAGGGCGGGCAGCAGGCAGACAAAACTCTTTCTCTTAGTATAAAGGCTTTCAGCCCGGATTGCAAGCCGCAACGGCAAAATCTGTCTCAATGCGCTTGGGACATTCCGGTGTGGAGTACACCCACCGGTCCAGATGCCCCTCGGTGACAAAGTACCGCAGCTCAAACCGGTGCGGCTGGCTCAGGGCGTGGTTCACGATGACCAGCTTGATCTTCATCTTTTCCGGCAGAATGTTTTTGATGTAGACGCTTACCGCCTGCCCGGGCGCAAGACCGGTGCAGCTTTCCGCAAGACCCGCAAGGTTCGGCGCAATTTCCACAAAGGTGCCGTATTCCTCCACGCTGCGCACGATGCCCACCACCGTTTCGCCCACGGTGAACCGGGCGGCATTCTCTGCCCATGTGCCCAGCAGCTCCCGGATGGTCAGCACAAAGCGCCCCTGCGCGTCCCGGTTCTTGATGACACACAAAATCTGCTGCCCCACGCTGACCCGGTCGGCAGGGGAGGAGATGCGGCTTACCGACATACAGTCGATGGGCAGCAGGGCGCTGATGCCGCAGCCCACGTCACAGAACGCGCCGAACGGCTCGATGTGGGTCACGGTGCAGGGCAGGATATCCCCGGGCGAAAGGGTGTCCAGATACTCTGCCTTGCACAGCCGCTGCGCCTCGGCACGGGAAAGCCGGTAGCAGGGCGCGCCGTCCTCGTCCGTGTCCAGCCCCTCGATGACAAAGCAGGTGGGGCGTCCCACCCGGGTCAGCACCGCAATATCCCGCACAGTGCCGGTCTCGGCACCGTCTGCGCACTGGGCAAAGGGCATTACCGCCTTTACGCCGCCCAACTCAAACCGCAGCTGCCGCCGGGTGTCAAAGGCAAGGGCGGTGGCCTGTAAGATCTCGCCGCTGGCCATGGCAGCCCGCAGTTCGGCAGGGGACAGGCGGGCGGCAGAGCGGTAACTGTTTTCGGTACGATAAGCTTGCATCATGTTTCATTCCTCTTTCTATATGGTTTTCGGATCTCTGTGCGATGCTACAACGATATGCAGCAGTGTGCGCAGATATTTGCATTTTGTGCGGCTTTGCATTATACTATATCTGTATGTGCAGCACCCGCTCAGCGGGCAGCGGCACACACTGGCTCTGCCGGGCGTCTGCGCGGCAGAAAAGAAGGGAGAGGTCGGATAAATATGGACATCGCTGTGGGAGATACCATCCTCACCCGCAAAAAGCACCCCTGCGGGGCATCCAGCTTCGAGGTGCTGCGGGTGGGCATGGATTTTAAGATCCGCTGTACCGGCTGTGGACGCGAGGTCATGCTGCCCCGCGCCAAAATTGAAAAAAACATCAAAAAGGTGGTAAAGCCCGGCAGTGCACAGTAGCGCGGCCAACGCACCCGAACCGGAACGAATTTGTAAGGAGAACTGCAAGGATGCAAGATATTTCTTCCCGGATGGATGCGGTCTGCCGCCGCTTTGAGGAGCTTTCCATGCGGCTGAATCAGCCCGATACCGCCGCCGACCCGGCGCTGTTCCGCAAACTGATGCGGGAGTACCACGACACCGAGCCGGTGGTGGAGGCTTACCGGGACTGGCAGACCGCGCTGGATCATCTGGCGCAGGCCAAGGCTCTGCTGGAGGAGCCCGGTTCACTGGACCCGGACTTCAAGCAGATGATACAGCAGGAAATCAGCGAAAAAAGTCAAGATGTGGCAAAGCTGGAAAATAATCTCAAAATTTTGCTGCTGCCCAAGGACGTGAACGACGGCAAAAACGTCATCATGGAGATCCGCGGCGGTGCCGGCGGCGAGGAAGCCGCCCTGTTTGCCCACAGTCTGCTGCGTATGTACACCATGTATGCCCAGAACCGTGGCTGGACACTGGAACTGCTCAACCTGAACGAGACGGAGCTTGGCGGCGTAAAGGAAGCCATCGTCTCGGTGGACGGCGCAGGCGCGTATAACCGCCTCAAGTACGAGAGCGGGGTGCACCGGGTGCAGCGGGTACCGGAGACCGAGACCCAGGGCCGCATCCATACCTCCACCGCCACCGTGGCGGTGATGCCGCAGGCAGAGGAAGTGGACTTTGCGCTGGACATGAAGGACTTGCGCATTGACACCTTTCGCTCCTCCGGTGCGGGCGGTCAGCACATCAACAAGACCTCCAGCGCCATCCGCGTGACCCATATCCCCACGGGCACGGTGGTGGAGTGCCAGAACGAGCGCAGCCAGTTCCAGAACAAGGATAAGGCACTGGAAATCCTGCGCAGCCGTCTGCTTGCGCAAAAGCAGAAGGAGCAGCAGGACGCAATCAACGCCCAGCGTCAGGGGCAGGTGGGCACCGGCGACCGCAGCGAGAAGATCCGCACCTATAACTTCCCGCAGGACCGCTGCACCGACCACCGCATCGGCCTTACCGTCCACAATCTGGAAAAGATCATGGACGGCAATCTGGACGAGGTGATCGATGCCCTTGCCACCCGCGAGCAGACCGAAAAGCTGCAAAAACTGGGTGGATGAGCGCCGGTTCTGCGGACACAGAATGACTGTAAAACGATGAAAACACATGACAAGCAACTACACTTTACAGATAGAAAGAACGATGATTCGTATGGAAATCAAAACCAGAGTTTTGCCTGCCGATGAAGCAGGCGTCGCCGAGGCCGCACAGCTGCTGCGGCAGGGACAGCTTGTAGCCCTGCCTACCGAGACGGTCTACGGCATTGCCGCCGATGCCCGCAACGGCGCGGCGGTGCGCAATATCTTTGTGGCCAAGGGACGCCCGCAGGATAACCCCCTTATCGTCCACGTCACCGGGCCGGAGATGCTGCCGGGTCTTGTCAGCGAGGTGCCGGAGCGTGCCCAGCTGCTGATGGCAGCCTTCTGCCCCGGGCCGCTGACCATCATCATGCCGCGCGGGCCGGAGGTGGCAGATGAGTGCTGTGCCGGGCTGGATACCGTGGGTATCCGTATGCCCAGCCATCCGGTGGCGCGGGCGGTCATCCAGCAGAGCGGCTGCGCCTTTGCCGCCCCCAGCGCCAACCTTTCCGGCAAGCCCAGTCCCACCAACGCGCAGGACGTGTTCACCGATATGGATGGCCGCCTGCCGCTGATTCTGGACGGCGGCGAATGCGATGTGGGTGTGGAGAGTACTGTGGTGTCGGTGGTGGGGGAGAAACCCACCCTGTTCCGCCCCGGCCACATCACGCTGGAGGACTTGGAACGCGCCCTCGGCGAAGAGGTAGAGGTGTCCAAGGCTATTCTGGAAAAGCTGCCGGAGGGTGCCGTGGTGCGCAGCCCTGGCATGAAGTACAAACACTACGCCCCCAAGGCCGATGTAACGTTGCTCAACGGCACCTTTGAGCAGTTCAAGGCCTATGTGGACGCCCATAAAAACGAGAACCCCAGCTGCCTGTGCTTTACCGGCGAAAGCGCAAAGCTGAACGTGCCTTGCGTGGAATACGGCCGCGAGGGAGACGGTGCCGATCAGGCAAAGCACATCTTCCGCTCCCTGCGGGCGCTGGATGAGCAGGGCGACGGCGTGGTCTACGCCCGCTGCCCGCAGAAGGACGGCCTGTCCATGGCGGTGTACAACCGCCTGATCCGCGCCGCTGCCTTCCGGGTGATCGATCTATGATAACCTTAGGCATCACAGGGCGCAGTGGCTGCGGCAAGTCCACTGTCACAGCGGTATTCGCTGCCCACGGCGTGCCGCTGGCAGACGCCGACCAGCTCAGCCGGGAAATTTTACTGCCCGGCTCGCCGCTGCTGCCGCAGCTTGCGGCGCGGTTCGGCGGGGATATTTTAGGGCCGGACGGTACGCTGGATCGCCGTTTGCTGGCTGACCGCGCCTTTGCCACCCCGGAGGGCAAGGCCGCGCTGGACAGCCTGACCCACCCCGCCATCGTGGCACGCATCCAAGCGGCAAAGCAGGCGGCGCAGGCCGCCGGAGCGCCTCTTTTTGTGCTGGACGGTGCAGTTATCGTGGGCACGGCGGCGCAGGCCGAGTGCGACTGCCTGTGCGTGGTCACTGCGCCCTTTGAGACCAGCGTGGCGCGCATCGTGGCGCGGGACGGCATCTCGCCGGAGATGGCTGCCCGCCGCCTGAACGCCCAGACTCCGGAACAGACCCTGACCGCACAGGCAGACTACACCCTGCACAACGACGCCGGGTTGGAGGCGCTGCAAGCCGCAGCTGCCCGCCTGTGTGCGCAGCTGCAGGCAGAAGGAGGCGTGACGGCAGCGCTTTGAACGAACAAAATTACGAAAAAGCCTACGACCCCATAGCCGCCCGGGAGCGCCGCGCCGCGCGGGAAAAGCTGCGCCGCCGCAAACAGCAGCGCCGCCGTCGGCGGGTGCTGCGGCTGGTTGCCCTGTTTCTGGTAGTGGTGCTGGCCGTGTGCACCGTGCCGCCTTTGTACAACCGGGCAGAGCGGTTTTTGTACCCCCGCAAGTACGAGCAGCTGGTGGAAAAATGGGCAGCAACCTACGAGCTGGACCCGCTGCTGGTCTACGCCTTTATCCGCACCGAAAGCGGCTTTGACCCGCAGGCTACCTCCAGCGTGGACGCCCGGGGCCTGATGCAGATGACCGAGGAGACCTTTTTCTGGCTGCGCAGCAAGATCGCCCCGGAGGAGCAGCTGACCTTTGCCGACCTGTACAGCCCCGACACCGCCATCCGGTTCGGGTGCTATTACCTGCACCTGTGCATGGTGCGCTACAAAGGAGATGTATCCACGGCGGCAGCGGCCTACCATAGCGGCTGGGGCACCGTGGATCAGCTGCTGCAAATGGAAGAGCATTCGGCAGATGGGAAAACGCTTCAGGGTTTCCCTTATAACCAGATGCACCACTACGTTAACAAGATCACCGCCTGCTACCAGACCTATCAGCGTCTGTACGCAGGTCAATGATAAAAAGTTAAGGAGCAAAAAATCATGAGTGAAAAACTTACTGCAAAAGAGTACGCTGAAAAGCTGCTCTACACCCCCGAATACGCTGCCGACAAGCAGGCAGACGTAAAGGAAAAGGCTGCTGCCTTTGCCGAGGGCTACAAGAAATTTATGGACAGTGCCAAGACCGAGCGCGAGGCTGCCGTTGTCAGCGAGCAGATGCTGCTGGCTGCCGGATACAAGGCTTTTGAGCCCAAAAAGGCCTACGCTCCCGGCGAGAAGATCTACTTCATTCAGGAGAACAAGGCCGTTGTGGCGGCTACCATCGGCCAGAAGCCCTATGAGGAGGGCTTCCGTCTGGTCATCGCCCACACCGACTGCCCCCGTCTGGATCTGCGTCCCAACCCCCTGTACGAGTCTGACCACATGAGCTACTTCCGCACTCACTACTACGGCGGCGTGCGCAAGTACCAGTGGGCTACCATCCCGCTGGCCATCCACGGCGTGTTCACCCGCGCCGATGGCTCCAGCGTCAACTTTGCCGTCGGTGAGGACGAGAACGATCCCGTGTTCTGCATCACCGACCTGCTGCCCCATCTGGGTGCCGAGCAGAACGAGCGCAAGCTCAGCGAGGGCATCAAGGGCGAGGAACTGAACGTGCTCATCGGCTCTGACACCGTGGAGGAAGAGGACGTCAAGGAGGCTGTCAAGCTGAACACCCTCATCCTGCTGAACCAGAAGTACGGCATCACCGAGCGCGACTTCACCCGCGCCGAGATCGAAGTCGTGCCCGCTGCCAAGGCACGGGACGTGGGCTTTGACCGCTCCATGATCGGTGCCTACGGTCACGATGACCGCGTGGATGCTTACCCCGCACTGCTGGCCGAGATCGAGACCAAGGACCCCGTGCACACCACCATCTGCGTGCTGACCGATAAGGAAGAGATCGGCTCCGACGGCGTGACCGGTATGCAGAGCATGTATGTGTTCCACTTTATGCAGATGCTCTGCCGCGCTGCCGGTCAGGACGATATTCTGGCCTTCCGCAACAGCGTGTGCCTGTCTGCGGATGTGACCGCCGCCTTCGACCCCTCTTGGGCAAGCGCCTTTGAGAAGCAGAACGGCACCTACGCCGGCCGCGGCATTGCCATCTTCAAGTACACCGGCAGCCGTGGCAAGAGTTCTGCCAGCGACGCCAACGCCGAGCTGGTGGGCGACATCACCCGGATGCTGGATGCCAACAACGTGGCATGGCAGATCGGCGAGATGGGCCGTCTGGATCTGGGCGGCGGCGGCACCATTGCCAAGTATGTGGCAAACCGCGGCATCAAGGTGCTGGATCTCGGCGTGCCGGTGCTGTCCATGCACTCTCCCTTCGAGGTCATCCATAAGACCGACCTGTACATGGCTTACCGCACCTTCAGCCTGTTCTGCCAGTCTGCGGACTAAAAAAATGCGTGTGCCGCAGCCTGCGGCATACACGCAATAAAAGCATCTCTTCACAGAGCCGCTGCACATTTTTGTGCGGCGGCTCTGTTTTTTGCGCAAAACCCTTGACCTTCAACCGGCTATAAGGTGTAATGTAAGGGCGGAGGTGAAGCAAATGAACATCAAACAGGCTTCCGAACAAAGCGGTGTGTCCGCCCCGAACATCCGCTTTTATGAAAAAGAAGGGCTTCTTACACCGGCGCGCCGACAGGGCAATGATTACCGTGATTACACCGCCGGGAACGTCCGCACCCTCAAACTTATCCGTATGCTGCGGATGCTGGACGTGCCGCTGCCCACCATCAAGGCGGTGCTGCGCGGGGAACAGCCCCTGCAACTGGCGCTGCAAACCCAGCAGACCGTGCTGGAGCAGCAGGCGGCGCAGCTGGCAGCCGCCATGCAGTTTTGCGCCGACCTTGCCCGGCAGGCTCCGCAGACGGACACGCTGGACGTGGACGCCTGCCTGACCCGCATGGAAAGCCCGGCCCCGCAGCAGGGCTTCTTCTCCGGCTGGGTGCAGGATTACTGCACACTGGCGCAGGTGCAGCATCAGAAGCACTTTTTCTTTATCCCGCAGGGCAGCATCAACACCCCGCAGGAGTTTACAGCCGCGTTGCAGACCTATGCAGCGGAAAAGGAAATGCTTTTCACCCTGACCAAAGAGGGGATGTACCCGGAGTTTTCGCTGGACGGCATCCCGTATAAAGCCTACCGCAACCCGGGCAAGTATCGGGACGAGATCTGCTGCGATGCCATGCACCCCGAGCAGCTGGACGCAGGACTGCCGCCCCGGCGGGAGAAGCTGCTGCGCATCCTGCGCATCGCTGTGCCGCCGGTGTGCACCTTTGCCGCCATTCCGGCGGCAGGGTGGGCGGTGACCGGTGGCGCAGGCTGGTTCTGGCTGGCGGCGCTGGTCTCTGCCGGGGTGCTGCTGGGGCGCTGCTTTGAAAGGTGGCTGTAAGGCGCGTTACCCCAGCGGCAGCGCCTCGGCTACGGTCAAAAAGGTGTAGCCGTTATCCGTATACCACCGGATGATATCCGGCAGTGCTTCGGCGGTGGTGCGTGTGGTGGCAGAGTCGTGCATCAGCACCACGCAATGGGTCTGCTCGCCGGTCTCCCGCACCACGTTGCGGTAGATGGTATCCGCACTGGGGTGCCCGCCCACGGCGTCCTCGGCGCAGACGTTCCAGTCCACCCACTGCCAGCCGCGCTGCTCTACCTCGGCCTTCAGCTGCTGCATCAGCCCTTTGCCGCCGTAGCGGCGGCTCACAGTGTTGGTGCTGCCGCCGGGAAAGCGCAGATACCGGATGCTCTCTGCGTCCACATAGGGCGCAATGCGCTCCTTCAGCAGGGCAATATCCTTCCAGTAGGCGGCGCTGCTGCGGTAGATGTCGCTGTATTCGTGGGAAGCAGAGTGCAGCGCGATCTGGTGCCCGGCGGCAGCAGCCTGTGTGAGCAGGGGCAGATACTTCTCGTTGTAGCCGGTGGCCACCACAAAAAAGGTGCCGTGCACCCCGGCAGCATCCAGCGCCGCCAGCACCTCCGGGGTGGTTTTGCTGGGGCCGTCGTCAAAGGTCAGGCAGACCCATTTTTCCGGCAGGGTAGGGGCAGCAGGCGTACCGGCACCGGATGCAGCCATGGCCGGTGCGGCAGGGGAAAAGAGACTGAAGTCCGGTGCGGCGGTCAGCTCACTCAGCTTGCAGCCCACCGGCGTGCTTGCCGGTACCAGCCACCCCGCCGCAAACGCTGCCAGCGCTGCCGCCAGCAGCCCGCCCCATAGCCCGATGCGCCCGCCGGTGCGCCGCACAAAAAGTTTCATACACAAACCCCTCCTTTGCTCTGGGCGTAGCGCCGCAGGCAGGCTTTCCGCGCACAAATGATGTAATTGCCCGAAAAGCTGCTTTTGCGCGCGCTGCGCTGCTATTATAGATATGAAACTTAAAAAAACTTATGAGAAACAAAGAAACCACTTGACGAATGGCCGGAAATGTGTTACTATATGCAAGCAGTCCGCACCAACGGTTTTCTACCTCAAAAACCGGAGAACTGTAAAACAGGTATGCGAGGGTGGCGGAACTGGCAGACGCGCACGTTTGAGGTGCGTGTGGTTTATCCTTGGGGGTTCGAGTCCCCTCCCTCGCACCAGAAGGCAAGTCGGTTTTTGACTTGCCTTTTTTCTATGAGCAGAAGTGGTGGAATGGCAGACACGCTGGTTTTAGGCACCAGTTCCTTGTGAGTGAGGGTTCAAGTCCCTTCTTCTGCACCAGTTAAAGACCCGCAGCAGCCATGAAGGTTCAGGCGCGGCCTGCGGGTCTTTTTGGCTTTTTATGTGCTTTTCGCGCGGCAAAAAACAGCGCAAATCTGCGTGAATCGCCCCTGAAACGACGCGAATCGCCCCGGGGATGTGTTGACAGACTTTTTTGCGGGATGGTATAATAATTATTGGGAATAGTGTCGGTTTGTACGAGAGCTGACGTGTGGCGCTTGTGCACTTTTGCGGAACTTTGTGCACGGCGCTTCGGGACAAAGCCTTTGGAAGAGCGTATTGTAAAGGAGTTTGGCTGCGGAGCAGTCAGGGGGAAAACAGACTATGAAGCAGAAACAAAAAAATCTCCTGCTCACAGCAGGGATGCTGCTGGTGCTGCTGGTCGGCATCCTTGTTTACACTGACTATACGCAGGAGCAGATCTATCAGGAAAGCACGGCGAACCTGCTTTCCACCTATGGACAGTCTGCCAAGACCTTTACCATGTTTGCGCAGCGCAACTGGAACATCCTGAACGACTGGGACAGCTACTTGGGCGCTCTTGTCGAGCGGGGAGAACTGGAGGGCCAGTGGCAGGAGTATATCGCCCAAAAGGCGACTTGGCAGTACACGGATTTTTACCTGTTCAACGAGCAGTGCGAGTTCTGGACCACTGCCGGGCGGCAGGGCACAGCAGAGCACATGAAGGAGGCTTTTGAGAAGCTATATACCGCAAACGAACCGGTGATCTCCAGTTATACCTCCAGTCAGGGCATCCGCAAGGTCCTGTTTGCCATCCCTATGGAGCAGCCGCTGCAGCTGGACGGTACCACCTATACGGCGCTGGTGGTCAGCTACGACAACGCCGTGCTGGAAAAGCTGCTGGGCAGCATGGCCTATGAGGGACAGAGCGATTGCTATATCGTGCGCCCTAACGGCGATGTGGTGCTTTCCACCGAGACAAAGACCGAGATCACCGAGCAGATGGCCAACCTTTTTGATTATCTGCGCCAGAACGCCAGCGTAGATCAGCCCTACTTTGATACTATGGTGAAAACCCTGCCGCAGGGCGGCGAGGGCTGCGTGCTGTATACCATGAACGGGCAGAAATATTACCTGATCTATCAGCCGCTGGGCATCATGGATTGGGGCATCATCGGCATCGTGCCCACCGGGGTGGTGGATGCCGGGATGCGCCGGGTGCAGGTGGCTACCATCTTTGTCATTGCACTGCTGGGGCTTCTGATCATGGCAGGTGTGGTAAAGATCCAGCGTGACGCCGAGCGCAACCGCCGCCGGGAACTGGAACACAGCCGGGAAAAAAGCGACATGATGTTTGCGGGTATGGCACGCGTTGTGGAGCGTTATGCGGTGTGCGATCTGGATCGCGGCCGCTACCAGTACCACGAGCGGCGCGGGGAACCGATGTACCCGAAGGAAGGCTCTTACCAGCAGCTACTGGAGCAGATATCGCGTAAGTATGTAGTTCTGACCGACAGCGAAAACGCCAAGATCCCCCAGATGCTGGCCCCGGAAAACCTGCGCAGGCTGATCAAAACGGACAACGACTCCCTCAAGCTGGAATATGCCGCCCGCGATAAGAGCGCGTTTTTCATGATGACGGTCGTTCCCATGGCGTGGAAGGGTGACCGCCTGACCCGCGTGATGATGATCACGCAGGATATGGGCGAGCAGCACTTGCTGCAAAGCCTTGCCAACACCGATGGTCTGACCGGGCTGCTGAACAAGCGCTATTTTGACCGGGTGCTGACAGTGCTGGAGCAGCACAGCCAGCCCTTTGCACTGTTCTATATGGACTTGGATCGCTTCAAGCCGGTCAACGACACCTACGGCCACGATGTGGGCGATAAGCTGCTGAAGGGTGTTGCCCAGCGGCTGCAGGGCTGCATCCGCAGCCGGGACTACGCTTTCCGTCTGGGCGGCGACGAGTTCGCTCTGCTGCTGCTTGGCCCGATGACGCAGGAGACCTGCGCCCGCAAGATGGACATGATCTGTGAGATGATCGCTGTGCCCTACGAGATCGACGGAAATACCGTAAGCGTGGGTGCCAGCTGCGGCTACGCCCTCTACCCCGCCGAAAGCGTGGATGTGCAGCAGGTGCGCTACATCGCCGACCAGCGGATGTACGAGAATAAGCAGAAAAACCACGCCAGACAGGACGGCGCGGAAGGTATTTAAAATTGTCTTACACAAAGCAAGGCCGCAGCACGGTATTTTGTGCTGCGGCCTTGCCGTTATCTTATGCTATTACAGATGCAGCATATCCCGCTGGGCGGCAGCGCGGTAGCGCAGTGCAGCGGCGATAAAGCCCTTGAACAGGGGATGTGCGCGGTTGGGGCGGCTCTTGAACTCCGGGTGGAACTGTGCGCCCAGATGGAAGTCGCGGCCGGGCAGCTCCACAGTCTCCACCAGATGGCCGTCCGGGCTTGTGCCGGAAATGACCAGCCCGGCGTCCTGCATCTCCTGCCGGAAGTCATTGTTGAACTCGTACCGGTGGCGATGGCGCTCCCAGATCTCGCTCTCACCGTAGCACTCGGCCATCTTGGTGCCGGGCTTCACCGCGCAGGGGTACTTGCCCAGACGCATGGTGCCGCCCTTGGGGATGTTGCCCTGCTGGTCCGGCATCAGGGAGATGACGTTGTGGGCACCGTCCGGGGTGAACTCGCTGGAATTGGCGTCCTTGTAGCCCAGCACATTGCGGGCAAATTCAATGACCATGATCTGCATACCAAGGCAGATGCCAAAGCAGGGAACATGGTTCTCGCGGGCGTACTGCTCGGCCTGGATCATGCCCTCGATGCCGCGGTCGCCAAAGCCGCCGGGCACGATGATGCCGTCCACGTCCGCAAAGGCCTCCTTGCAGGCGGCCTGATCGGTCAGATCCTCGCTTTCCACCCAGCGGATCTCCACCTGACTGTCGTTCTCAAACCCGGCATGGTACAGGCTTTCCATCACCGAGAGGTAAGCGTCATGCAGCTTGACGTACTTGCCCACCAGCGCGATGGTGCAGGTCTTGCTGCGGGTGGCAATGCGGGAGACCACCTGCTTCCACTCGGTCAGGTCGGCGGGGGGAACATCCAAATGCAGCTGCTGCACCACCACATCGTCCAGACCGTTGGTGTGCAGCATCAGCGGGCACTGGTAGAGGCTCGGCATGGTCAGGTTCTCAATGACGCACTCCGGCTTGACGTTGCAGAAGGTGCTGATCTTGCGGCGGATATCGCTGCCCACGCTGCCGTCTGCGCGCAGGATGATAATGTCGGGGCTTACGCCCATGCCCTGCAGTTCCTTGACCGAGTGCTGGGCGGGCTTGGATTTGTATTCGTCCGAGCCGGAGATGTAGGGCACCAGCACCACATGGATGAAGCAGCAGTTGTCCCGTCCCTGCTCCAGACCCACCTGACGGATGGCCTCAAGGAAAGGCTGGCTCTCGATATCGCCGGTGGTGCCGCCGATCTCGGTAATGACCACATCTGCCTCAGTGGAGGAGGCCAGATTGTAGATGTAGCTCTTGATCTCGTTGGTGATGTGGGGGATGATCTGCACCGTCTGCCCCAGATATGCGCCCTGACGCTCCTTGTTCAGCACGTTCCAGTACACCTTGCCGGTGGTCAGGTTGGAGTACTTGTTCAGGTTTTCGTCGATAAAGCGCTCGTAATGGCCCAGATCCAGATCGGTCTCGGTGCCGTCATCGGTCACGAACACCTCGCCGTGCTGCAGCGGGCTCATGGTGCCCGGGTCCACGTTCACATAGGGGTCCAGCTTCTGGCTGGCCACCTTCAGGCCGCGGCACTTCAAAAGCCGACCCAGAGATGCAGCGGTAATGCCTTTGCCCAGACCGGAGACCACGCCGCCGGTCACAAAAATAAATTTTGCCATAAAATATACCTTCCTCTGTCGTAAAATAAAACTCTTCCATAAAAGGCCCGCTCCCGGTGCACCCCTTTCCCTGCGGGTGCGGGGCGAAGCCCTGCTTCTCATTCGCTTCTGTCAGCGTATTCCTCCAGCACCTCCTGCGCCACCTCGGCGCGGTCGCGGCGGGTGTCCATGGCCTGTTTTTCAAGGTAGCGGTGCGCCTCGGCCTCGGTCATGTGGGCGTGCTCTACCAGACAGCACTTTGCTCGGCTGATCAGCCGCAGCTGTCCGATCTTGTCCTGCAGGCGGGCATTCTCCTGCCGCAGACGCTGCAAGCGATGGTTGCTGGCAGCCGCCATGTGCATGGCCTGCAAAAATAACGGGGTGGTGAAGGGCTTGCTCAGCAGCAGCACCCCCTGCTCGTTCAGGGGGGCAAGCAGCTGCTCGGCCTGTGCGGCCTTTACCAGAAAGACCACACCGGCATCGGTCTGCTCCACAGCTGTAATGCACAATTCGTGCCCGAACTCATCGGGCAGGGGAGCGTTGACCACGATCAACTCAAAATCAGATTCCGACATTCTGCGCCGCGCCTCGGCTCCGCTGGGAATGATCACCGGGCGGCTGTAACCCATCTCGGACAGCCGCGCAGCAATATACTCGTTGGAGTTGGCACCGGCGCTTACGATCAGTGCGCGTCCCATTTTCCGCACTCCTTTCTCCTGCGCTGGCAGGGATCAGATGGCGTTGAAATAGTAGACGCGCTCGTACTCGGCCCGGTCAGGTGCATTCCGCAGTGCGGCGCAGCGCTTGAGCTCCTCCGAAAAATAGCGCTTAGAAAGCCCTTCCGGCAGCACCTTGCGCAAGAACTCGCTCTCCTCGGCTGCCTGTACTGCCTCCTCAAGGGTGGCGGGCAGGGTCTCAAGGCCCAGTCCCTCGGCCTCGGCGGCATCGAACAGGTTGCGGTTCACCGGCGGCTGCAGTACCATGCGCTGCTCAATGCCGTCCAGTCCGGCGGCAAGGATCAGGCCAATGGCCAGATACGGGTTGCAGGCGGGGTCCGGGCTGCGCAGCTCCATGCGGCAGCTGTCGCCCTTGACCATGGGAATGCGCACCAGCTGGCTGCGGTTCTGACGGCTCCAGCTCACATAGCGGGGCGCTTCGTCACAGCCAAAGCGCTGGTAGCTGTTGGGCAGGGGATTGGTGAACACGGTCAGCTCCCGGCTGTGTGTCAGCACACCGGCCATAAAGCTGCCGGCTACGCTGTCCGGTGCAATATCGCCCTCAAACAGGTTCTTGCCGTCCATGTAAAGCGAGAGGTTGATGTGCAGCCCGCTGCCGGCCTGCTGGGGCAGGGGCTTGGGCAGAAAGCTGGCGTGCAGGCCGTTGCGCATGGCAATGGCGCGGACGATCTGCTTAAAGGTCATCACGTTGTCGGCGGTCTTCAGCGGCCCTGCGTAGCGGCAGTCGATCTCGTTCTGGCCGTTGCCGCTCTCGTGGTGGCTGTGCTGGGGTGCCATGCCCATCTGCTCCATGGTCAGGCAGATGT
>ERZ1034713.388-NODE-388-length-27090-cov-28.041465_pt1 | contig 27090 bp, 25 predicted proteins | sample MGYA00520692_ERZ1034713 | MGnify/ENA primary metagenome ERZ1034713 (study PRJEB33766, sample SAMN09781717) | gut metagenome | biome: gut microbiome | host: Homo sapiens | place: Madagascar | study: EMG produced TPA metagenomics assembly of the PRJNA485056 data... | reverse complement strand
GGTCGGAGAAATCGATCTGCTCTTCCAGCCCCTTGCCGTAGCTGTTCACGTTCTGCCCCAGCAGGGTGATCTCCTTATAGCCCGCTTCCACAAGGCTGCGGAACTCCGCAAGGATATCGCCGGGCTTGCGGCTCTTCTCGCGGCCACGGACGTAGGGCACGATGCAGTAGGTGCAGAAGTTATCGCAGCCGTACATGATGGGCAGCCATGCGCGGAACTCGCTCTCGCGCCGGATGGGGATGTTCTCCACGATGACCGGACGCTGGGCGGGGTCCAGCAGCACCCGCTTATGCTTTTGCAATTTCTGGGCAATGAGCTGCGGCAGGGTGTCGATGCCGTCCACACCGAACACCAGATCCACATAGGGGTAGCTCTTGCGCAGCTTTTCCACAACGTGCTGTTGGTTAGCCATGCAGCCGCACAGGCCGATGATGAGGCCGGGCTTTTTTTCCTTGAGCCCCTTCAGCGCGCCCACATTGCCGAACACCCGCTGCTCAGCGTGCTCGCGCACGGCGCAGGTGTTGAACAAAATCAGGTCGGCGTCCTCGGGTTTATCGCACAGGCCGTAGCCGATATCTACCAGCACGCCCTTGATGCGCTCGCCGTCGTTGACGTTCTGCTGACAGCCGTAGCTGTGCACAAAGGCCAGCGGCGGGGTGTCGTAGGTCTGCCGCACCAGCTCGGCGGCAACGGTATTATGTTCAAAGTTAATGTATTCCAAAAAAACCATCCTTCTCCGCCGGGCAGGGTAGCCCCATGCGGCGAAACTCTATTTTCTGCCATTCTATAAAAGACACTCTTTAGTATACCCTGTTTGGCCGCTGCGGGCAAGAGGAAACATGCAAATTTTATGCCTGTTTGGCCGCTGCCGTCTCTGCATCCTGCTTGCGGCAGCACTCTTCGCACACGCCCAGCAGCACCACGGCGCAGTCCTGCACCCTGCCCTTCTGGTTTTTGACCAGTTCCATCACCTGTTTTCCGTCCACATCTGCATCGGTCACGCCGCCGCAGACGGTGCAGTACAAATGGCTGTGCCACGGCAGAGTGTGGTCAAAGCGGTCGGCCTTGCCGGGAATGGATACCCGGCGCACCCGCCCGGCCTCCACCAGACTGTTCAGGTTGCGGTATACGGTGCCAAGGCTCAGGTTCGGGCACTCCTGCGCGGCTTTATCGTAGATTTCCTCCGCAGTCGGGTGGTCGCACAGCCGCTCCACCGTCTGCATGACAAGCTCCCGCTGTTTTGAGTAACGCATATCCATCCTCCTTTTTCACACGGTTCAGACGTTTTCTTCCCCTTTGATTTTTGCCCAGTACGCCCGGGCGGCCTGCTCGGTCTTGTTGTCGCCAAAGGTGTAGTATTTGGTATCCTTCAGCACATCCGGCAGATACTGCTGCTGTACCCAGTGGTTTGCGTAGCTGTGGGCGTATTTGTAGTTCTGCCCCTTTACCAGCGCATCCTCGCCGTCAAAGTGCTTGTTTTGCAGCTGGCGCGGGATGGGGCCGGTACGCCCGGCCTGCACATCCGCAATGGCTGCGTTGATGGCATCGTGGGCGCTGTTGGATTTGGGACTGGTGGCCACCAGGATCACCGCGTCCGCAAGCGGCAGACGCGCCTCCGGCAGGCCCACCATGTTGGCGGCATCCACCGCCGCCTTGACGATGGGGATGATCTGCGGATAGGCAAGCCCCACATCCTCGCAGGCGCACACCATCAACCGGCGGCAGGCAGAGGGCAGGTCTCCCGCCTCCAACAGGCGTGCCAGATAGTGCAGCGCCGCGTCCGGGTCGGAGCCGCGCATGGACTTCTGGTAGGCAGAAACGATGTCGTAGTGGTCGTCGCCCTCCCGGTCGTAGCGCATAGCGGTGCGGCGGGTGACCTGCCGGATCATATCTAAGGTAACGCGTTTTTCTCCGTTTTCCACCGGCGCTGCCGTGACCGCAAAGTCCAGACAGCCCAGTGCCTTGCGCAGATCGCCCCCGGCGCTTTCGGCCAGATAGGCACAGGCGTCCTCGTCCATGCACACCGGCACCTGCTCCCCCTCGGAAAGGCGCTGCACGGCGTTGCGCACCCCGCGCTCCACGTCCGCTGCGGCAAGGGGCTTGAACTCAAACACGGTGCAGCGGGAAAGCAGGGCGTTATAAATGTAAAAATAGGGGTTCTCGGTGGTGGAAGCGATCAGGGTGACGCTGCCGTCCTCGATACACTCCAACAGGCTCTGCTGCTGTTTTTTGTTCAGATACTGGATCTCGTCCAGATACAGCAGAATGCCGCCCGCCGCTGCCAGCGTGCCGATATCCTTGAGCACTGCCTTGATATCCCCGGTGCCGCAGGAGGTGCCGTTGAGCTTGTGCAGGGTCATGCCGCTGTTCTCGGCAATGATGCGTGCCACCGTGGTCTTTCCGGTGCCGGAGGGGCCGTAAAAGATCATGTTAGGAATGCGCCCGCTCTCAATGGTGCGGCGGAACACCCGCCCCGGTGCCAGCAGATGCTGCTGCCCGCACACATCCGCCAGCGTTTTGGGACGCAGGCGCTGCGCAAGTGGTTCATTCATGGTGGGTTCTCCTTCCCTGCCCGCAAGGCACTTTTTATATAGTATAACGCATTTAGAAAAGGAGGACAAGGGCTTTTCTGAAAATCATTCTCAGATAATGTCCCGCAAACATTTACAAATCCTGTCAAACATGGTATGATTCAAGTATTCCCTTTCAAAGGAGGTTTGTCCCATGCCAGTACGAAAAAAGGCCCCGGAGGACCTTACCGCAAAAAAAGCGCTGGCGCTGGAGGTCATCCGGCGTCTCAAGGCCGAATACCCGGATGCAGGGTGCACGCTGGACTACGACCACGCATGGCAGCTGCTGGTCAGCGTGCGGCTGGCAGCCCAGTGCACGGATGCCCGGGTGAACATTGTGGTGGAGGAGTTGTTTGCCAAATACCCAAGCGTCGCGGCGCTGGCTGCCGCCGAGCCGGAGGACATTGAAGCCATCGTCAAGCCCTGCGGGCTGGGACACTCCAAAGCGCGGGACATCTCGGCCTGTATGCGGATGCTGCGGGACAAGTACGACTGCCGGGTGCCCGACACCTTTGAAGCATTGCTTGCCCTGCCCGGCGTGGGGCGCAAGAGCGCAAACCTCATCATGGGGGATGTGTTCGGCAAGCCCGCCATCGTCACCGACACCCACTGCATCCGGCTGTGCAATAAGATCGGCCTTGTGGACGGCATTAAGGAGCCGCAAAAGGTGGAGATGGCGCTATGGAAGATCATCCCGCCGGAGGAAGGCAGCGACCTTTGCCACCGCTTTGTGATGCACGGCCGTGCGGTGTGCAACGCCCGCAAGCCGGAATGCGAAAAATGCTGTTTGAAAGACATCTGCCGCGCCGCCCGCGAAGCCGCCGGGCCGCAGGCAGAGCCGTAATTTTCAAGGAGGTATAATCTATGATCACCTTAACCATTTTACTTATCGTTGCCCTGCTGTGCGTACTGGTGGGCTGTCTGACCGGTCTGCTGACTCTGGTTGGCGTGCTGGCTTCCCTTTTTGTGGGCGTACTGGTGGGTGCACTGGCCGGATATCTGGCCGGGCGTTTTATGGGCACGGAAACTTCCCTTGGCCGCAACATCCTGATGGGCGTGCTGGGCAGCTTTGTGGGCGAGTTTCTGTTCGGCCTGCTGGGCATCCACGCTTCCGGCAGCTTTTCTTCCTTTGCCATCTCGGTGATCGGTGCCTGCATCTGCATCTGGATTGGCCAGAAGATCTCCAAGTAAGTTTTTTATAATATACGCCGCCGCATTCTGCTGCCGGAGTTTCCGGGCAGGGTGCGGCGGCTTTTTTATGGGCGTTCTGCCGGATAAACGCTGCCCGGGCTGTGCAGACCGCCAAACTTTCTGCCAATTCTTGACAGGCATTCCCGGCCGTTGTATCGTTGACCCAGAAATGGAGGGTTCAACATGGACAAAGCACTTGCACATATTTCCGAGGACGGGAGCCGCACCCAGACCGTCTACGAGCATCTTTCCGGCACAGCGCGCCTTGCCGGAGCTTTTGCCGCACCCTTTGGCGCAGCACAGGAGGCCGAATATACTGCATGGCTGCATGACATTGGCAAATACAGCGCCGCTTTCCAGCAGCGGCTGGCAGGCGGCTGCGCGACCGACCATTCAACCGCCGGGGCGCAGGAAGCCATGAAGAGCCGTGTGCCCCACGTTCAGGCGGCTTTTGCCGTAGCCGGACACCACACCGGTCTGCCGGACGGCGGCAATAAAAGGACAGCCGATGCCGCCGACGGTACCCTGTTCGGACGGCTCAAAAAGCCGGTGGAGCCCTATGAGGGCTGGCGGGAGGTCGTCCTGCCCCGGAGTGCCCCGCCGGACTGGGCAAACCGCGACCCGCTGGATTTTGCATTCTTCACCCGGATGCTCTACTCCTGTCTGGTGGATGCGGATTTTATTGACACCGAAACCTTTATGAACGGACAGGCTGCGCCCCGGGGCAGCGGCGCAGATCTCCGTTCCCTGCTGGATAAGGTGCGTGCCAAGGCAGACGGCTATCTTGCGGCGCAGAGCACCTCGCCGGTCAGCAGGCAGCGCAATGCCGTGCTGCGGGCCTGCATGGAAAAAGGCGCCCACGGTGCGCCGGGGCTTTATACCCTCACCGTGCCCACCGGCGGCGGCAAGACCTTTGCCTCCCTTGCCTTTGCGCTGGAGCAGGCCGCCGCGCAGGGCATGAAGCGGGTGATCTACGTTATTCCGTATATGTCCATCATCGACCAGACTGCCGCTGTTTTTGCAGACCTTCTGGGGACAGAAAATGTACTGGCCGATTACTCCTGCGCGGACTACAAAAGCCTTGAACAGGAAAAACTGACCCCTGCGCAGTACCGCCAGCTGCTAGCCAGCGAAAACTGGGATGCGCCTGTTGTGGTGACCACGGCGGTGCAGTTTTTTGAATCGCTGTACGCTAACCGCAGCAGCCGCTGCCGCAAGCTGCACAACATTGCGGACAGTGTGGTCATCTTTGACGAGGCACAGACCCTGCCCATCAGCTATCTGCTGCCCTGCGTCAGCGCCATTGCGCAGCTGGTGCGGCATTACCACACCACCGCTGTGTTATGCACCGCCACCCAGCCCGCATTAGAGCCCTATTTCCGGCAGTTTGCGCCGGAGCTGCCCTTGCAGGAGATCGTACCGGACACAGCAACCTTATACAACACCCTGCGCCGCACCACCCTTTGCGATGCCGGGGAGCTGACGCAGAAGGCGCTGACCGCGCAGCTCTGCGCACTGCCGCAGGTGCTGTGTGTAGTGAACCGGCGCAAAACGGCACAGGAATTGTACGCCGCCCTGCCCACCGAGGGCAGCTACTGCCTGACCACCCTGCTATGCGCCGCAGACCGCCGCCGCCAGCTGGCAGAGATCCGGCAGCGGCTGCGGGAGGGGCTGCCCTGCCGGGTGGTATCCACCTCGCTGATCGAAGCCGGTGTGGACGTGGACTTTCCCGCCGCATACCGGGAGCAGTGCGGGCTGGACGCTCTTTTGCAGACCGCCGGGCGCTGCAACCGCGAGGGGCACCGCAGCGCAGCAGAAAGCATTGTATATCGTTTCCAGCTGGAGGGCTGCGGTGTACCGCAGATGCTGCGTCAGAACGTACACGCCTTGCAGTACGCCGCAAGCTGCACCGCAGCGCTGGACAGCCCGGAAGCGGTCAAGGCCTATTTCAAGGAGCTGTATTTTGCGCGGGGCGAGACAGCGCTGGACGCTAACGGCATTCTGGATGCCCTGCGCAAGGGGATCTCCGGCTGCATCTTTCCGTTTGCACAGATAGCGGCACAGTTTCATCTGATCGAAGCCCCCACCCGCACCGTTTACCTGCCTGTTGGCGAAGGCGCAGCCCTTTGCAACCAGCTGCTCGACGGAAATGTGAGCCGTGCGCTTTATCGCAGGCTGGGCGCTTACAGCGTAGCCTGCTATGCCCAGCAGTTCAATGCGCTGGATGCCGCCGGAGCACTGAAACCACTGCCCAACGGCAGTGCCATCCTGACCGACAGCACCCTGTACGATGCCAAGACCGGGCTTTGCATGGATGTGGAGACCGGAAAAGGCCTGTTTTTCTAACAAAAAATCAGAAATAAAGTCAAAACAGCGTTCAAAAGTCCTTTTTAAGACACATCAAAAGCAGTATATTACAAGTTAAGAGGTGATAGGAATGGGAACATCCTCAAGTATTCCCTTTCTGCCGAAAAAAACAAACTTTGAAAGGAGGTGGTGTTCATGTCCATGCTGATCGAGGTCTGGGGCGACTACGCCTGCTTTTCAAGGCCTGAGATGAAAACCGAGCGCGTATCCTACGACATCATGACGCCCTCGGCGGCGCGCGGGCTGGTGGAAGCCATCTACTGGCACCCGGGCATGAAGTACCATATCGACCGCATCTATCTGCTCAAGCCGGTGCAGTTTGCCAGCATCCGACGCAATGAGGTCAAAGCTACCCTGCTATCCTCGGCGGCGCTCAGTGCAGCCAAGGGCGGCGAAGTGCCCATGCTGTGCACGGCCGAAAACATCCAGCAGCGGGCAGCGCTGGTGCTGCAAGATGTGCACTATGTTATCGAATGCCATTTTACCATGACCGAAAAGGCCGCACCCGGCGATAACCCGGGCAAGTTTCAGGATATTCTGCGGCGGCGGCTGAATAAGGGCCAGTGCTACCATCAGCCCTGCTTCGGCTGCCGGGAGTTTCCGGCAAACTTCCGGGAATGGCGCGGCAAAGCCGAGGAGATCCCCACGCTGCCCCTCACGCAGGATCTGGGCTTTATGCTGTATGATCTGGACTATTCCGACCCGGAAAATATCCGCTCCCAGTTCTTCCGGGCAAAGCTGGAAAACGGCGTGCTGGACTGCCGGGATGTGGAGGTGTTCACATGATCTTACAGGCGCTTACTGCCTATTATAAGCAGCTTGTCCGGCAGGGCAAGCTTTCCTCCCCCGGCTGGGACGACAGCTTTAAGGTGAGTTACGAGCTGCGCCTGAACGATGCCGGGCAGCTGGTCAGCATTGTCCCCCTTCTCACCGAAAAGACCATGGGCAAAAAGACAGTCCTTGCCCCGCGTGCAATGCGTGTACCGGCGCACGTCAAGCGCACCGCCGGTGTTTCGGCGAACCTGCTGTGCGATAATTCCTCCTATCTGCTGGGCGCAGACGAAAAAGGAAAGCCGGAGCGCGCAAAGCAATGCTTCGAAGCCTGTGCGGCGCTGCACCACAGGCTGTTGGACGATGTTGACAGTCCCGCCGCCCGGGCGCTCCTTGCTTATTTTGACAGCTGGGATCCGGCACAGGCTGCCGACCATCCCCTGCTGCGGGAGCAGTGGAAGGAGATCACCGGCAGCGCTAACCTGATCTTTGGCTATGAAGCTGCCGACCACAACCATCTGCTTGTCAATGATGACCCTGCCATTCAAAACGCATGGCAGGCGCACTACAACGACCGCTCCGCTGGTGCGGACACGGTACAGTGCCTGATCACCGGCAAGCAAGCGCCTGCTGCGCTGGTACACCCATCCATTATGGGGGTACAGGGCGCGCAGAGTTCCGGTGCAGCACTGGTGTCCTTCAACGCACCCGCCTTCTGCTCCTATGGTCATGAGCAGGGCGAGAACGCCCCCATGAGTGAGTACGCCGCCTTTGCCTATACCACTGCACTGAACCGTCTGCTTGCCGACCGCAACCACTGCAAGCATGTTGGCGATACCACCATTCTTTGCTGGGCAGAAAACGCAGAGCCGGTCTATCAGGACGCCATGAGTATGTTCCTGTTTGGCGCAGACGAAACAACTGGTATTCAGGAAAGCGATGTACAGGCCGCGCTCAAACGGCTGTCTGCCGGACAGACAGTGCCTTTTCTGGAAAAAGAGCTTTCGCCCGACCAGCACTTTTATCTGCTGGGTCTGGCCCCCAACGCCTCCCGCCTGTCGGTGCGGTTCTTTTTGCGGGACACCTTCGGCAGCTTTGCGCAAAACCTGCAAAAGCACGCCGAGGAAATGGAGATCGACTGCTCAGAGAAAGAAAAGTTCCGCACCCTGCCCCTCTGGGCTGTGGTGAACGAGACCACCCGCACCGTGCCCGGACAGCCTGCAAAGCCCTCGCCGCAGCTGGCAGGTGACCTGCTGCGCGCCGTGCTGACCGGCGGGCGCTACCCTGCAACCCTGCTGAATGGTGTGACCCTGCGCATCCGTGCCGAGCAGTCCGTGACCCGCGGCCGGGCTGCTGTGATCAAAGCGTATTACCTACGCAATTACCCTACCGCGCTGAACAAGGAGGTCTATACTGTGAGCCTGAACGAAACCACTAATGTCCCCTATCTTCTGGGGCGGCTGTTCTCTGTGCTGGAGGCGGTGCAGAAGGCTGCAAATCCCGGCATCAACACCACCATCAAGGACCGGTATTTCAACGCCGCCTGCGCCACGCCGGGCATGGCCTTCCCCACCCTGCTGCGGCTGAGCCAGAAGCATCTGCAAAAGCTGAATGACGGCCTTGCCACCTACTACGACAAGCAGATCACCGAACTGATGGCGCAGCTGCCGGAGAGCGGCTTCCCTGCCCGGTTCAGCCTGCCGGATCAGGGTAAGTTCACCATCGGCTACTACCACCAGACCCAGAAACGCTTTGCCAAAAAGAACGAGGAGGAATAAAAAATGTCTGCACCTATCAAGAACCGCTACGATTTCGTCATTTTGTTCGATGTGGAGAACGGCAACCCCAACGGCGACCCCGATGCCGGCAATATGCCCCGCATCGACCCCGAGACCGGCTATGGTCTGGTGACCGACGTCTGCCTGAAGCGCAAGATCCGCAACTATGTGGAAACGCTGAAGGAGGATGCCCCCGATGCCGACAATTACCGCATTTATGTCAAGGAGGGCGTGCCCCTGAACCGCAGCGATGCCGAGGCGCTGGAGCACAACGGTCTGACCCCCAAGGACGACCTGAAAAAGGCAAAGAAAAGCGACCCGGAGATCGACCGCAAGCTGCGGGATTATATGTGCGAGCATTTCTACGATATCCGCACCTTTGGTGCCGTGATGACCACCTTTGTCAAGGGTGCGCTGAACTGCGGTCAGGTGCGCGGTCCGGTACAGCTGAGCTTTGCCCGCTCTGTGGATCCCATCGTGCCGCAGGAGGTGACTATTACCCGTGTAGCCATTACCACCGAGGCAGACGCCGAAAAGAAGAACAGTGAAATGGGCAACAAGCACATCGTGCCCTACGGCCTGTACCGTGCCGAGGGTTACGTTTCTGCCAATCTTGCCCGCAAGACCACCGGCTTCTCGGAGGAGGACTTGCAGCTGCTGTGGCAGGCTATCCTGAATATGTTCGAGAACGACCACAGCGCCGCCCGCGGCAAGATGGCCGTGCGGGAGCTGATCGTGTTCAAGCACGATTCCGAGCTGGGCAATGCGCCCGCCTACAAGCTGTTTGATGCCGTTACCGTGGCGCACAAGGCCGAGGTGGTCGCGCCCCGCAGCTATCGGGACTACACTGTCACGGTGGCCGACACCCTGCCGGAGGGCGTGCACTGCGAGAGGTTCCACTGATGGACGCGCCGGACGACTACCTGCAAATGTCCGGGATCCAGCATTTTGCCTTCTGCCGCCGCCAGTGGGCGCTGGCCTATCTGGAGCAGCAATGGGCTGAAAATCTGCGCACCACCGAAGGGCATCTGGATCACGCCCGCTGCCACGATGACACCCGCACCGAGCGCCGGGGCGATCTGCTGATCACCCGGGGGATGCGGGTGGTCAGCCACCGGCTGCGGATGGCCGGCAACTGCGACGTGGTGGAGTTCCGGGCTTGCGCGGATGGTATTCCGCTGCAAAGCACTCCCGGGCGCTGGCAGCCCTACCCGGTGGAATATAAGCACGGCCACGCGAAAGAAACGGATGCTGACCGGCTGCAATTGTGCGCACAGGCCATGGCGCTGGAAGAAATGCTGGTGTGTCATATCCCGGAAGGGGCGCTGTATTACTGTGAGACAAAACGGCGGGAGATCGTACCTTTTACCGAGGCGCTGCGCAGTACCACCCGGCAGATGGCAGACGAGATGAACCAGTATTTTGCCCGTGGCTACACCCCAAAGGTAAAGCCCGGCAAGCACTGCAACGCCTGCTCCCTGAAAGAGCTCTGCCTGCCGGTGCTCTGCCAGAAAGCAGACGCCAAGGACTATCTGCGGCGATATCTGGACGAGACTGCGGCCACGGAGGTGACACCATGCGGCAATTCCTGAACACCCTGTTCGTTCTCAGCGAGGACGCTTACCTCACGCTGGACGGCGAAAATGTTGTGGTCAGCCGTGGGAAAACGGAGGTCGGGCGGGTGGCGCTGCACACGCTGGAAAGCATCCTCTGCTTCAGTTACAGCGGTGCCAGCCCCGCGCTGATGGGCAAATGCGGGCGTATGGGCATCGACCTGAGCTTTTATACCCCGCGCGGCCGCTTTTTAGCGCGCACTGTGGGCGAGGAACGCGGCAACGTATTGCTGCGGCAGACCCAGTACGCCGTTGCCGCCAGTGAAGCGCTCAGTTGCAGCTACGCCCGCAGCTTTATTCTGGGCAAGGTGTACAATGCCCGCTGGGTGCTGGAGCGTGCCACCCGGGATCATCCGCAGCGGGTGCCCGTGGACGAATTGAAACAGACCAGCGCCCAGCTGGCTGCCGCCCTGCCGCTGGTAGAAAGCTGCGAGGATCTGGAACAGCTGCGCGGGCTGGAGGGCGAAGCCGCACAGCGGTATTTTGACCGCTTCAACGCGCTGATCTTACAGCAGAACGATGCTTTTGTGTTTACCTGCCGCAGCCGCAGACCACCGCTGGACAATGTGAACGCACTGCTGTCCTTTGCCTATTCCCTGCTGGCCAACGATTGTGCCGCCGCGCTGGAGGGAGCCGGGCTGGATCCCTATGTAGGCTTTTTACACCGGGCACGCCCCGGGCGGCGCAGCCTTGCGCTGGATCTGATGGAGGAACTGCGCACCGTTTTGGCAGACCGGTTCGTGCTGTCCTGCATCAACCAGAAAGTGTTGAATGCTAAGCACTTTGAAAAGCAGGAAAACGGTGCCGTTCTGCTGACCGAGGAGGGGCGCCGCGCATTCCTGAACGCATGGCAGCAGAAAAAGCGCGAGGTCATCACCCACCCGTTTTTGAAGGAAAAGCTCTGCTGGGGGCTTGTGCCCTATGTACAGGCGTTGCTGCTGGCGCGCACTCTGCGGGGCGATTTAGAGGTCTACCCTCCGTTTTTCTGGAAATGAGGTGCAACCATGCTGGTACTGATCACCTACGATGTAAACACCGAGACCTCTGCCGGACGCAAGCGGCTGCGCAAGGTTGCCAAGAAGTGCGTAGATCATGGGCAGCGAGTGCAGAATTCCGTGTTCGAATGCCTGCTGAACGCTTCGCAGTACGCAGTGCTCAAGGCAGAGCTGACCGCTCTGATCGACCCCGCCTTGGACAGTCTGCGGTTCTATCAACTGGGCAACAACTACCAGACCAAGGTCGAGCACGTCGGGCTGCACCCGGAGTTTGCACAGGATAGCGTGCTGATCTTTTGATGCGCAGCCAGTGCGAACGGGCAGCACACATGGTTTTCCGGGACGCTTCGCACCGGAATACCAGCCGTTTATGCAAGAAACGGCGCGGTGCTGCGGTTCGTGTGGCAGATGCCTCTTTGCAATTTGTGCACAGAGGTGTATAATAAGACAAAAGCAGAGGGTGTTCTCTCTGTTTTTGCTGTCGCCCTCCTCGCGGAGGGCGTGGATAGAAATACCTCATAATACTGAAAAACACAGTCGTACATCATGTCGCCCTCCTCGCGGAGGGCGTGGATAGAAATTTTCTATTGGGCTGGGTATCGTGACGGACTGGACAAGGTCGCCCTCCTCGCGGAGGGCGTGGATAGAAATAGGCGCCCGAGCGCCCGAGGGGCGGCTAGGCGCGGGTCGCCCTCCTCGCGGAGGGCGTGGATAGAAATATTCTGGGGACGATATTCACGCCAACTAGACCGGGTCGCCCTCCTCGCGGAGGGCGTGGATAGAAATTCTGACTTCAAGATAGAAGTCATGTGCGCTGTAGGTCGCCCTCCTCGCGGAGGGCGTGGATAGAAATTGTGAACGTCAATCAACATTCACTTCATCAGGCCGGTCGCCCTCCTCGCGGAGGGCGTGGATAGAAATGCGGTACTGACGATGCAGCGAACCATCTTCTCAAGTCGCCCTCCTCGCGGAGGGCGTGGATAGAAATCGATTGCATCTAGCTCCTTCATTGTAGTACAAGCCGTCGCCCTCCTCGCGGAGGGCGTGGATAGAAATTTTGATTCAATCTTATTCACCTCATTTCCATCGGTCGCCCTCCTCGCGGAGGGCGTGGATAGAAATGTTGCACAATTCAAAATGTACCTTGAGCACGATTGGTCGCCCTCCTCGCGGAGGGCGTGGATAGAAATGTATGCGCACAGGGCTGCGCGTCTCTGACGTGCTGGTCGCCCTCCTCGCGGAGGGCGTGGATAGAAATTATTCAGCAAAAGAGGGAGCGCCTGCGGCGCTCCGTCGCCCTCCTCGCGGAGGGCGTGGATAGAAATTTCCTTGGACAGACGTTCCTTCAGAATGCAGATGTGTCGCCCTCCTCGCGGAGGGCGTGGATAGAAATAAAGCCCGCCTGCGGGCGGGCATCACCGCGCGGCGGTCGCCCTCCTCGCGGAGGGCGTGGATAGAAATGTAGAGTAACTGACCCCACTCCACGCGCCTAGTCGTCGCCCTCCTCGCGGAGGGCGTGGATAGAAATTTGCGGCGAGCCGATTGCTGATTATGATTTTATCGTCGCCCTCCTCGCGGAGGGCGTGGATAGAAATAACCATGAGCCGTGTATGTATTCCTCGTCATCTTGTCGCCCTCCTCGCGGAGGGCGTGGATAGAAATACCTGTTCTGGATGTTCTCTCATCCACTTCTCAACGTCGCCCTCCTCGCGGAGGGCGTGGATAGAAATGAATACACGGAGGCGGAAGCATGACACAGAAACGGTGTCGCCCTCCTCGCGGAGGGCGTGGATAGAAATACACCTTTCACGCCTTACCCCCCCCCTAAAACGGCGTCGCCCTCCTCGCGGAGGGCGTGGATAGAAATTTCAGGTACAGACGCAGCTTGTGGTCAAAGTGGGGTCGCCCTCCTCGCGGAGGGCGTGGATAGAAATAGACAAGCGACACACCATCCTTTTGCGTGCTCTCAGTCGCCCTCCTCGCGGAGGGCGTGGATAGAAATGAATCTTCCTGTGCTCAATGGATCACCGCGCCGGTCGCCCTCCTCGCGGAGGGCGTGGATAGAAATACATTGTGCCACTTCTCTGCGTAGCTACGCAAAAGGTCGCCCTCCTCGCGGAGGGCGTGGATAGAAATACTGGTGCGGGTATCGTGACGGACTGGACAAGGCGTCGCCCTCCTCGCGGAGGGCGTGGATAGAAATGCTGAATAGATGCCAACCGGTCGGACTTCCGACAAGTCGCCCTCCTCGCGGAGGGCGTGGATAGAAATTTCTATGTTACGCAGATATCTAACGAATCTTGGACGTCGCCCTCCTCGCGGAGGGCGTGGATAGAAATTGGTAGCCGAGCTGACAGATCGCGCTGTTCACGCGTCGCCCTCCTCGCGGAGGGCGTGGATAGAAATATTGTACCAAAATTGGAAAATCCGAATCAGCGGTCGTCGCCCTCCTCGCGGAGGGCGTGGATAGAAATTGAGCAGAATGTGATCCATGTGCGTTCTGCAATGCCGTCGCCCTCCTCGCGGAGGGCGTGGATAGAAATTTGCGGACTACACCGGAAAAACTGCCGAAGAAGTGTCGCCCTCCTCGCGGAGGGCGTGGATAGAAATTTAGCCGATGCAGTACACTGGATACACAAGGAGGGGTCGCCCTCCTCGCGGAGGGCGTGGATAGAAATTGTTATGGACGATTTTGCAACTGGCTATCTGGCTGGTCGCCCTCCTCGCGGAGGGCGTGGATAGAAATAAGTGCGGCGCGCGGCGCTCCCCGAAACGTAGGGGTCGCCCTCCTCGCGGAGGGCGTGGATAGAAATAAAGCCCGCCTGCGGGCGGGCATCACCGCGCGGCGGTCGCCCTCCTCGCGGAGGGCGTGGATAGAAATCCAGATTTTTGAGTAGTCTATACCGGCTGTCTCTGTCGCCCTCCTCGCGGAGGGCGTGGATAGAAATTGTATACATCATCGACGTGAGACCTCCTTATCGGCGTCGCCCTCCTCGCGGAGGGCGTGGATAGAAATGCAACCCTTGCCCGTAGGGTGAGGGTGGCGGCATGTCGCCCTCCTCGCGGAGGGCGTGGATAGAAATGAGTAGTCTATACCGGCTGTCTCTACGGATACATCGTCGCCCTCCTCGCGGAGGGCGTGGATAGAAATCGACAGCCGCGCCGGGGTGCGCCAGCCGCCCCGGGTCGCCCTCCTCGCGGAGGGCGTGGATAGAAATTCCTTGCCTGCAACCTTCCCGCCGCAGTTGCGGAGTCGCCCTCCTCGCGGAGGGCGTGGATAGAAATGTGCTGTCCCTCTCTCCGGCCCGGCGTTGCCTGTGTCGCCCTCCTCGCGGAGGGCGTGGATAGAAATATAGCGGCCCCCCTGCCAAGGGGAACGCCGCCTGGTCGCCCTCCTCGCGGAGGGCGTGGATAGAAATGCGTACAAGCCGCCAAGGGCGCGGCGCTGATCGGCGTCGCCCTCCTCGCGGAGGGCGTGGATAGAAATGCTTCTGTGTCTGATGCTGGCGCAGTCGGTGCCCGTCGCCCTCCTCGCGGAGGGCGTGGATAGAAATATCCCCAACCTATTATACTATGATTCAAAGGATTTGGTCGCCCTCCTCGCGGAGGGCGTGGATAGAAATAGGAGGAAAACATTATGGCTTGCAAAACAAGCTGCGTCGCCCTCCTCGCGGAGGGCGTGGATAGAAATATTTTGGCTGATCTGATGGTTGCCCTTGGCCGCGAGTCGCCCTCCTCGCGGAGGGCGTGGATAGAAATCGTAGTGGCTCAAGATCGTATTGACCACGGCCACCGTCGCCCTCCTCGCGGAGGGCGTGGATAGAAATTTGCCGCCCCGTGACGGGGCGGCAGCACCTCGCGTCGCCCTCCTCGCGGAGGGCGTGGATAGAAATTTGCGTTCTGCATCGTTGATGCAAAAAGCCCCTGCCGGTCGCCCTCCTCGCGGAGGGCGTGGATAGAAATATACCGGGAACCGGCAGCACGTTGAACCGGACACGTCGCCCTCCTCGCGGAGGGCGTGGATAGAAATGACCCCCTTATGTTGTATCTTTGCAACCCTTGCCGTCGCCCTCCTCGCGGAGGGCGTGGATAGAAATGGCCTATCCGCCAGCAGCGCGGCGGACGCTGCGCGGTCGCCCTCCTCGCGGAGGGCGTGGATAGAAATGTGTACTGGGCGAGGCTGTGCGCCCTGTCCAGACCGGTCGCCCTCCTCGCGGAGGGCGTGGATAGAAATACAGCTATCATCAGATGCACATGGGGGTGATAAGTGTCGCCCTCCTCGCGGAGGGCGTGGATAGAAATCACGAGGAAAAGCTCAAGGCGAACCCGGATTACGTCGCCCTCCTCGCGGAGGGCGGGGATAGAAATGTTGTGCCGAGCGGCATTACGCTTGAACAATGGGAAGCTGTATGCGAAGCAGTGCAGGAAGAACGAAACTCTATTATGACGGCCAGAAGATATGACTTCGGCAGCTACGAAGAAAATATCCAGCACGTCATAATTGACGAAACGTGCCGCAGGCTGGGTGTGAAGTGCTACCGCAGGGAGGCCAGAAAATGAGTTATACAGTTGAGCAGATAAACGAGCTGACCAAAGAAAGCGTTCGCCGCGAGAGGACTCTTGTTGCTGAGTACAAAAGGACACACTCTGTTCCAAGCCGCGCCACGATTTCCACGCCGGAGATTGATGCAGAACGCGCAGAGCAGAAGCGCTTGTATGGTGAATATCTCAAAGCTCTGGCCCAAAACCAATAACCGTTGACCACGATGCAAACCGCACCGTGGTTTTCTTTTGCCCATTTTTAGCACGGTGCAGAAATGCACCATGCCTCTATTGCGCAGCCTTTTGCGCCACTAAATAAAGCAATTTCCAGATAAACAGGGGTAATTAAGGCACAACCGCCCACTTTTCCGTCCCCTGCCACACAAACAAAAACCCCCGAAAACCGGCTTTACAAGCCAACTTTCGGGGGTTTTCCTTTGGAGCTACTGACCTGATTCGAACAGGCGACCTGCTCATTACGAGTGAGCTGCTCTACCAGCTGAGCCACAGTAGCACATTGCACATCTGCTGCAACAGGCAATATTTTACCATATTTCCGCGGTGCTGTCAAGGCCGGATTTCCTGTAAGCGGGGCAGCTTTTGCGGGGCGTTTCACAAAAAGTTGTTGCATTTTGGCCCGGCGGCCTTATAATAGAATTGATTGCGCAAAAGGCCGCGCCTTTTGCCGGAAAGGACGAGCTGCACCATGATCTTTGTTCCCCTGCTGCACTACTTTTTGTGTAAGAATGATTACAGCGGCAACGAGGCCGGGCTGCGCTACCGGCTCACGCCGGGCAAGCGCACCGTGCCGGACCCGGACGGCGGCGCGGATGCCACCAAAGAGGAGAAAATCCTCACTGTGGACTACTGGCCCGCGCCCTGGACGATCGACAAGACCGACCCCGCCCTGCGCCGCCGGGAGGTATTTCCGCTTACGGACGAAGGACGTGCCGCCGCCGCACAGTATCTGAAGGACGCCTATGATGCCGAGCCGGAGCGCTGGAACAACTGCCCGGACATGATGGATTGCGACCCTTGGGAGCCGCCTGCCGAGCCGGACACTGCCAACGAATAAACCGAACGAGGAAACCATGATCTACCGTTTGAAAGAACTGAAGGGCGATACCATCGCCGTGCCGCAGCTGGTGTTCTCCAAGCTGGGCATTGCCGAAGAATACAATGTGCGGGTGGCGCTGTATGTGCTGGCTACCGGCGTGACCGACCCGGACAAACTCTGCGCCGACCTCAAGCTGCGCAGCCGCATCAGCGCCGAGAGTGCGCTGGCCTTCTGGGCGGGCGCGGGGCTTTTGGAGCGCTACGAGGAGAACGCCGCCCCGGGCGCAGAGCCCAGCGCCCCTGCCCCTATGCGCTGGGCGGAGATCGCCGCCGCAAGCCGCACCGACCCCATGATCTCCAGCCTGATCGACTGCGGGCAGACCAGCTTTGCCCGTCCGCTGACCCACACCGAGATGGAAAAGCTGGTAAACCTGTATGTGCAGGAGGGCTTTGCGCCCGAGGCTGTGATGCTCTGCGTAGCCTATGTGGCCAGCCGGGGCAAGCGCACCATGGCTGCTGTGACCCACGAGCTGAAGGTCTGGCGCGCCGAGGGCGTGGAGACCGGCGAGCAGGCCGATGCCCACTTAAAGCTGCTGGCACTGCGCCAGAGCCGCGAGGAGTACGTCAGCAGCCTGTTGCAAATTTCCCCCGAGGAACTGACGCTGGGCGGGCGCAAAGCCATTGCACGCTGGTACGAGGTGTACGGCTACGATGACGCCATGGTGCAGGAGGCCGCCGTACAGGCCGGCCCCAAGCGGGATCTGTGGTACTGGAACAGCATCCTTAAAACATGGAACGCCAAGGGTCTGCGCAGCATCCATGATGTGCGCGGCCCGGTGGCCGCAGCCGGTGCAAGCCGGAATATCCGGGTGGACCGCGCTGCGCCCAGCGGAAACGATATCCTGAAAAACGCCACCCGCCGCCGTTCCCTGATTAAGAAACCGGAGTAAGGAGCCTTTATGCGTACCAAAAACGAATTGTATCAGCAGGCATTGCGCACCGTAGCCATGCGGCGGCAGACCGCCCGCGCACTGGCGCAGGATGCACAGGCCGAAGCCGAGGCCGCCATCCCCGGACTGCGCCACGCCGAAGAGGAGGTGCGGGTGCGGGGCATCCGCTGCGCCATTGCCGGGGCTTCCGGCAAGGACCGCACTGAGACTGCTGCTGCCCTTGCGGCGGCAAAGCAGAAGCTGACCGCCCTGCTGGCTGAAAGCGGCCGCCCTGCGGATGCGTTGGAGCCAAAGTTCACCTGCAAGCGGTGCGCGGACACCGGCGCAGTGGACGGCCGCACCTGCGACTGTGTGCGCCGGGTGATGCAGCAGCTGCGCCGGAAGGAGATCGAGGAACTGTCCAGTCTGTCCATCTCCAGCTTTGACACCATGCAGCTGGACTACTACCCCAACACGGTGGACAAGGCACTGGGCGAGAGCGTGCGCAGCTACATGGCCGCAGTTCTGGCCGACCTGCGGGATTATGCCGCGGATTTTTCCCCCGCCACCCGCGAAAGCCTGCTGCTGGTGGGCAACGCTGGCCTTGGCAAGACCCATGCCGCCCTTGCCATTGCCGGAGAGGTGCTGCGGCAGAACTATGATGTGATCTATGTTTCCTGTCCGGACTTTTTCGGCAAGCTGGAGGCGCTGCATTTCGGCACCGACCCCGGCGGCGAGGAGGAGACTTTGTTCCAGACCGCCTGCAATGCCGATCTGTTGATCTTGGACGATCTGGGCACGGAATTCAACTCCAGCTTCTTCCTGACGAATCTGTACAGCCTGCTGAATAACCGCTTGGGCGCAAAGCTGCCCACCATCGTCACCACCAATATCACAGACGGTGCGCTGCTGGAAAAGCTGTACACAGAGAAGATTTCCAGTCGCCTTGCAGCCTTTGTACAGATCCAGTTTCTGGGCAGCGATATCCGGGTACAGAAAGCTGCGGAATAAGTCGTTTTATTTCTGCCGAAGCTGTACACATTCTAAAGGAAACGATAGCAAAATAAACGCGCAGCACCGTGCAAAGAAAAAGCCATCTGCCGCAGCATGACCGAGGTTTGAAGCCCTCGGGATCAGCTGTTGCAGATGGCTTTATTTTGTGGCAAATTAGAACTCTAATGCAGGGCTTACCTCGTTGCGGCGCTGTGCCTGCACGATGCAGTCCTTTTCCGGCACGACACCGGCTGCGCCCAAGGTGGTGAACACGGTCTGCAGGGCAAGGGCCGGCGTGTTATTCTCCTGCGAAAGATGGCACAGGGCAAACTTTTTGCAGCCGCTCTGGATCAGTTCCAGAAGCTTTGCGGAGCACTCATCGTTGGAAAGGTGTCCCCGCACGCTCTCGATGCGGGCGCGCAGATAGTAGGGGTAGGGCCCGCTGCGCAGCATGTGCAGGTCGTAGTTGCTTTCCAGCGCCACAAGGTCACAGCCGGAAAGCGCCTCGTGCACCGGCGGGGTCAGGGTGCCAAGGTCGGTGGCGATGGTCATGGTCTTATCGTCCGGGGTGTGGATGCGGTAGCCCACGCAGGGCACATCGTGGCTGGTGGGGAAGGACTGCACCCCGAAGCAGCCGATGTCCTCTTCCCTGCCCTCCAGCACGTTCAGCTCACAGTTGGCGGGCACGATATCGTTGGCGTCCAGAAAATCCAGCGTAGCCGCTGCGCCGTACACCGGCAGCGGGTTCTTTTTCAGGAAGGTGGAAAGCCCCTTGACGTGGTCACTGTGCTCGTGGGTGACAAGGATGCCCGCGCAATCGCTGATGGCAAGCCCCAGCGATTTGAGCGCTGCCGTGGTGGTGCGCACACCCTTGCCCATATCTACAATGAGGTACTGCGCGCCGCAGCGCACCACGCTGCTGTTGCCGGAGGAACCGGAATACAATGAAATGAACTCTGCCATGAAAACCTCTTATGTTATCAGCCAAAAACAGCCCGCCGCACAGAACTTACGGCAGGCTGTTTATTTTTTTGTTTGTGTTACAGGGCCTGTTCCAGTGCGGCGGGCATCCGCTCCACCTTGCTGATCTCAGCGCCCAGACCGCGCAGTTTTTCCACGATATTCTCGTAGCCGCGCTCGATATGACCGATCTCCTCGATCTCGCTGGTGCCGTCGGCCATCAAAGCGGCCACCACCATGGCGGCACCGGCACGCAGGTCGGAGGCGCGCAGCGGGGCGGGGCTGAGCTTTTCTACGCCCTCAAACACGGCCACCTGACCGTCCACCTGCACGCTGGCACCCATCTTGCGCAGCTCGTCCACATAGCGGAAGCGGTTGTCCCACACGCTCTCGGTGATGGTGCTGGTGCCCTTGGCCACGCTCAGCAGCACACCCATCAGGGGCTGCATATCGGTGGGGAAGCCGGGGTGCGGCATGGTGTTGATCTTCAGCGGCAGAATATCGCCGGTGCGGGATACCCGCACTGCATCGTCAAATTCTTCCACAGTGACCCCTGCGCGGCGCAGCTTGGCCGTGATGGGCTCCAGGTGCTTGGGGGTGACGTTCTTGATGAGGACATCGCCGCCGGTGGCAGCGGCAGCCACCATATAGCTGCCGGCCTCAATCTGATCCGGGATGATGCTGTAAGTGCAGCCGTGCATCTTTTCCACGCCGCGCACCTTGATGACATCAGTACCGGCACCGCGCACGTCTGCGCCGCACATATTCAGGAAGTTTGCCAGATCCACCACATGGGGCTCCTTAGCGCAGTTTTCCAGAATAGTCTGCCCCTTGGCCATGACCGCAGAGAGCATACCGTTCATAGTAGCGCCCACGCTGACCTTATCAAAGAAGATATGGGCACCGGTCAGCTCCTGCTTGGAGCGCACGGTGATCATGCCGTAGTCCACGCTGTCCTCTGCGCCCAGCGCGCTGAACACCTTCAGGTGCTGGTCGATGGGGCGGGGGCCCAGATTGCAGCCGCCGGGCATGGCCACCTGTGCCTTGCCGAAGCGAGAGAGCAGCGCGCCAAGGAAGTAGTAGCTGGCGCGCATCTGACGGGACAGATCGTCCGGGACGTTGGTGGTGACCAGATGCCGTGTATCGATCTCGTAGGTGTTGCGGTTGAGCATCTTCACCTGCGCACCAAGGGTGCTCAGGATCTTGAGGCTGACCGACACATCGCTGATATCGGGCAGATTTTCGATCACACAGACATCCGCTGCCAGAATGGTAGCAGGCAGGATGCCCACAGCCGCATTTTTTGCACCGGAAATGGTCACTTCTCCGTGCAGGGGCTTACCGCCGGTAATAACAAATTTCTCCACTTTTATGATCTCCTTGTCAAAGGCCTGTGCCACAGGCCTGTTAAGGCTACTGAAAGCATTCCATCTCGTTACTTGTACCGCCGGGGTGTACAGATTCACCAACACCGGGGCAGATTTATAACTATCCTATTATACACTACTTCCACAAAAAAGCAAAGCCCGATTTGTATCTGTTTCATTATTTTCTGTTTTGCCCAGATTACACGCGGATATTCCAAAATTTTATTGAATTTTTCATCAATTTTGACCAAAGCCGACCCGGATTTTACCCTTTGGCGATATCACCAAACGCGATCCTCGCACCGTGCCTCCGGGATCCAGCCCAGCTGATAGGCTGTTACCAGCTGTTTAAGGTCATGCACGCGCTCCCGCAGCACCTCGCCCTCATCCGTATCTTCCACGAGGATACGATGGTTTTCGGTTTCCAGAATGTTCTTCTGGGACAGGATATCCAGGTTCTCCCGCACTGCCTTTTCTGCGCTTTCAAAGGGCTGATGGGTGCGCAGGGACATGGTGCGGCTGGAATACACCAGCGTATACCCGGCAATGCCGGTCTTTTCGTGGTAGGCGCGGCAGAACCCGCCATCGATGACCACCAGCCGTCCCCCGCCCTTGATGGGGCTCTCGCCGTTTTTCTCCTGCACCGGCACATGGCCGTTGACGATATGGCTCGTGCCCGGCAGACCGAATTCTGCCAGAATGCGGCGGCAGGCGGCTTCGTCGTTATACCAGCTATAATAGGGGTCCTTGACCTCCGTATGGGTGGCGGGGTCTGCGATATACAGCCGCTCGAAGGTGGTCATGGCACTGCGGCCAAACAGCGGCGAAAGCTTGCCGCACCACAGATACCACAGAAAATCCTGTCCGCTCTGGCGGGCGGCGCTGCCTTCTGCCCCGTAATAGCCACGGCGGGCGCGGGCGTCGCAGTAATCCATCAGGGCACGGCCGGAGTAGCGGCGTCCCTCAAAGTGCTCCACCGCAAAGCCGCCCTTCGTGTTCATGGGCACAGCACCATGGTAGAGCAGATTACCGTTCTCAATATGGTACACGCTGCCCTTGGCGTACAAAAATTCAATGTGCTGCTGCAATCTTTCGCTCTGTCGGAAGGACTGCACCAGCTTTTGCAGCACCAGCTGCTCGTCCGGGTTCAGCTTTGCGGGGTCTGCCGGGTCCACCGTGGGGAAAGAGGTGTCCCGCAAAGGATAGCTTTTCTCCCCTACCTGCACGGTGTGGGCGTCCCAGTCGATGCGACGCAGATAATCCCGCCCCTGCATCTGGAAATCCGGGTTGCGGTCGATGACCTGACATTCCAGCTTGAACATGAGGATAGCGATGGCCTTGTGCATCACGGCGCAGCGGTGGAGCATTCCCTGCGTGTAAGGGCCGCGGGCGGCATCCGTGTGGGGCATCCAGATAGATAGATCGTCCTCGCCGTAGAACTGCTCCGCCATACGCTGCAAGTGCCGCAGGTTGATGCCATAGCAGTCCTCCAGCATCCCATGGTTGTGGTAAGCCAGCGTCGTTTTAAGTACGGTGCAGATGCAGATGGGACTGCCGGCGGCAGCACCCATCCACACCACGTCATGGTTGCCCCACTGGATATCCACATTGTGGTGACGCATCAACAGATCCAGAATAATGTCCGGGCGGGGGCCGCGGTCAAACAGGTCGCCCACGATATGCAGCTTATCCACCGCCAGATGCTTGATAAGCTCGCACAGCCGCACGATAAAGCGGTCGGCGCGGCCGTTCTCGATGATGCTGCCCACGATCTGGCCGTAGTACAGGTCTTTATCGTGATCCTCAAAGTGGGCGTGAAGCAGCTCATCCAGAATATAGCCGCAGCTGGAAGGCAGGCAGCTGCGCACATGGTCGCGGGTGTGCTTGGAGGACACCAGACGGCAGATATCGATCAGCTGGAGAAGGGTCTGGGTGTACCACTGCTCCAGCGCATCCTCGGTGGTGCAGCGTGCCTTGAGCTGGGGCAGCTTTTCGGTGGGATAGTAGATCAGGGTGGCAAGCTCGGCACGGGCCGCCTCCGGCATGGTGTCACCCAGCACAGCATCCACCTTTTCCCGGATGACACCGGAGGCGGAGTTCAGGATATGCACAAAGGCTTCGTTCTCGCCGTGCAGGTCACTCATGAAATGCTCCGTGCCCTTGGGCAGCTTGAGCAGCGCCTGATTGCTGATGATCTCGCTGGCAGCAGCAGCCTGCGAGGGGTAATCTCTGGCCAGCAGGGTCAGATATTTCAGGTTATCGCGGATCTCATCGGTTTCGGTGCGCATGGTCTCCTCCATCATAACGCAGTCTTTGCCCTGCAAAGATGTTGCGCTTTTTGTATTATCGTTTCTCGTTATTTCAGTATAGCACGAATGACTCCAAAAGTGGTATACTGAATACGAAAATTTTAAGCAAAGGACTTTGGATATTATGCCGAAAACCATTTCCGTTCCCACTCGCTGCACCCTCTGTCCCCGCCGCTGCGGTGCTGACCGTGCCGCCGGGCGCACCGGCTTCTGCGGGGCAGGCGCTACGCTAAAAGCTGCCCGCGCCGCCCTTCACCACTGGGAGGAGCCCTGCATCAGCGGCACAAGGGGCAGCGGCACGGTGTTCTTTTCCGGCTGCACCCTCAAGTGCTGCTTCTGCCAGAACTACCCCATCAGCGCCGAGGGGCTGGGCAAAGAGATCACCGTGGAGCACCTGGCCGAGATCTTTTTAAATTTACAGGCGCAGGGCGCGCACAACATCAATCTGGTCACCCCCGGGCAGTGGCAGCCGTGGGTCATCGCTGCGCTGGACATCGCCCGCGCCAAGGGGCTGCGGCTGCCCATCGTGTGCAACACCGGCGGCTACGAGACTGTGGAAAGCGTACAGGCGTGGCGCGGGTACGTTGATATCTGGCTGGGTGATCTGAAATATGTGTCCTCTGCCCTTTCCGCAGAGCTTTCCGCCGCGCCGGACTATTTTGCCGAGGCCAAGCCCGCCATCGAGGCCATGATGGCGCAGGCAGGGCATCCGGTGTTCGATGCAGACGGCATCCTGCAAAAGGGGGTCATTCTGCGGCATCTGGCGCTGCCGGGGCATGTGGAGGACAGCTTTGCCGTGCTGGACCAGATGGCCGCGTGGAACGATGCCGACCCCGGGTGCTTTCTGCCCAGCGTCATGAGCCAGTATACCCCCTTCTACAAAGCCGCAGAGCACGGCATCGGGCGGCGCATCACCACCTACGAATACCGCCGGGTGGTGAACTACGCCATGGACAAGGGGCTTGTGCAGGGCTATATGCAGCAGAAGAGCAGCGCCAAGGAGGAATACACCCCCAGCTTTGATTTAACCGGGGTGTGATTCTGCATTAAGGCAGCTTTTTCGGCAACTTTACCAAATTTTCGGTTTTATTTTCTCTTGCTTGCGCGTGCAAACGCTTGCATTCTGTCCGGGAACGCACTATAATGGATACAACGATGTGTTAATAGTTGCGGGTTCCCGCAATGTTATCAGGAGGAGCTTTATGGAACATTTCAATCCGATCCTTGGCAGCGAACCCAATGGCCAGAAGTTCATCACCTGTGGTGAGATCATGCTGCGCCTGACCCCGCCGAACTACGAAAAGATCCGCATGGCTTCCAGCTTCGAGGCCAGCTACGGCGGCAGCGAGGCCAACATCGCACTGGCGCTGGCAAACCTGGGCGTGGACAGCACCTTCTTCAGCGTAGTGCCCAACAACAGTCTGGGCAAGAGCGCCGTGCGTTGGCTGCGCTCCAACGATGTCCACTGCACCCCCATGATCCTGACCGAGCCGGACGAGACCCCCTCGAACCGGCTGGGCACCTACTATCTGGAGACCGGCTACGGCATCCGCGCTTCCAAGGTCATCTACGACCGCAAGCACAGCGCCATTACCGAGTACGATTTTTCTCAGGTGGATCTGGACGCCCTGCTGGACGGCTTTGACTGGCTGCATCTCAGCGGCATCACCCCGGCACTGGCACCCAACTGCCGCAGCCTGATCCTTGATATGCTGAAGGTTGCCAAGAAGAAGGGCCTGACCGTGAGCTTTGACGGCAACTTCCGTTCCACCCTGTGGACTTGGGAGGAAGCACGGGACTTCTGCACCGAGTGCCTGCCCTATGTGGACGTGCTGATGGGTATTGAGCCCTACCACCTGTGGAAGGACGAAAACGACCACAGCAAGGGCGACTGGAAGGACGGCGTGCCCCTGCAGCCCAGCTACGAGCAGCAGGACGAGATCTTCCAGCGGTTTATCGAGCGCTACCCCAACCTGAAGTGCATCGCCCGCCATGTGCGCTACGCCCACAGCGGCAGCGAGAACAGCCTGAAGGCCTTTATGTGGTACGAGGGTCACACCTTCGAGAGCAAGCTGTACACCTTTAACATTCTGGACCGCGTGGGCGGCGGCGACGCCTTTGCCAGCGGCCTGATCTACGCCATGCTGCACAACTACAAGGCCATGGATATGATCAACTTTGCGGTGGCCAGCAGCGCCATCAAGCACACCATCCACGGCGATGCCAACATCACCGATGATGTGAGCACCATCCGCAACCTGATGAACATGAACTACGATATCAAGCGGTAAGCCGCATACAACAACAGGCTCCCTGCCATTTGGCGGGGAGCCTGTTTTCTTTGTGTCCGCAAGCAAGACACAGAAAAAGGGCGTTCCAACCATAAGCGGATGGAATGCCCTTTTATTCTGGCTTAGTTGGACAAAATCATACGGTCGTTGGCAAACTCGCCGCCGCTGGCGATCTGGAATTTGGCCAGCAGATCGGAGACGTGCAGCTTCTGTTTTTCCTCCCCTGCCACGTCGTAGATGATATGACCCTCGTGCATCATGATGAGGCGGTTGCCGTACTTGATGGCATCCTTCATGTTGTGGGTGATCATCATGGTGGTCAGGTGGTTCTCCTCCACGATCTTGGCCGAGAGGGTCAGCACCTTCAGGGCCGTCTTGGGGTCGAGTGCGGCGGTGTGCTCGTCCAGCAGCAGGAGCTTGGGCTTGTTCATGGTGGCCATCAGCAGGGTCAGCGCCTGCCGCTGACCGCCGGAAAGCAGTCCCACGCGGGCGGTCAGGCGATCCTCAAGGCCCAGATCAAGGGTCTTGAGCAGCTCACGGTACTGCTCCCGCTCTGCCTTCGTGATGCCGATGCGCAGGGTGCGGCGCTTGCCGCGCCGGGCTGCCAGCGCCAAATTTTCCTCGATCTGCATGGTGGCGGCAGTGCCGGTCATAGGGTCCTGGAACACACGGCCAATGTAAGCGGCGCGCTGATGCTCGCTCAGGCGGGTGACGTCCACGCCGTCAATGAGGATCTTGCCCTCGTCCACCGGCCACACACCGGCCACTGCATTCAGCATAGTAGATTTACCTGCGCCGTTGCCGCCGATGACGGTGACAAAATCGCCCTCGTTCAATTTCAGGTTCAGGCCGTTCAGAGCAGTTTTCTGGTTCACCGTGCCTGCATTGAAGGTTTTGGAAACATTTTGGATCTCAAGCATTTTTTGCGTCCTCCTTTGCCTTTTTGACCGGCTTCGAGAAGTATTTGCCCTTCCAGTACGGCACGGCAAGGAACACAGCCACCACGGAGGCGCTGAGCAGCTTGAGCAGGTTTGCATCAAAGCCCAGCGTCAGCACCAGCTGGATGACGATATAGTAGATGATGGCACCGATGGAAACAGAGGCCAGCTTGAGGGCAAAGTTGTGGAAGATGCGGCTAAACACGGCCTCACCGATGATGACGGCAGCCAGACCGATGACGATGGCACCGCGTCCCATACCGACATCTGCAAAGCCCTGATACTGGCTGAGCAGCGCACCGGACAAAGCCACCAGTGCATTGGAGACAGCCAGACCCAGCACGATGTTAAAGTTGGTGTTAATGCCCTGTGCGCGGGACATGGCAGGGTTAGAGCCGGTAGCACGGATGCCGCAGCCCA
>ERZ1034713.377-NODE-377-length-27549-cov-86.339747_pt1 | contig 27549 bp, 23 predicted proteins | sample MGYA00520692_ERZ1034713 | MGnify/ENA primary metagenome ERZ1034713 (study PRJEB33766, sample SAMN09781717) | gut metagenome | biome: gut microbiome | host: Homo sapiens | place: Madagascar | study: EMG produced TPA metagenomics assembly of the PRJNA485056 data... | reverse complement strand
GACTGTTGCTCAGTACCTCGCTTCTCAGAGCAAGGATCTCAAGATCGTTGCTTACCAGCGCTTTACTCTTGCTGCTGAGTAATCATTACTCGAAAGCAAGCATTAATTTGACTTATAGTTAAATTAGAATATCCGGGAGTTATGGAGTTAAAGCTTAGCTTTGCTTCTAACTCCCATTTCTTTTTTATATATATTTTTGGGGTTATGAAGATATTTGCTATCGGTATGAACTATACCGAACACAATAAATCGCTGCATGGTACGTTATCTAAACCAGAGCGTCCTGTTATTTTTACCAAGGCTGATTCTGCGCTGCTCAACAACGGCAAGCCTTTCTTCATCCCGGATCATCTGGGAAGAATAGAGTATGAGACCGAGCTGGTGGTGCGCATCTGCAAGTTGGGCAAGACCATTCCGCAGCGTTTCGCCCACCGCTATTATGATGCGGTGACCGTGGGCATCGACTTTACCGCCCGCGAGATGCAGAAGAAGCTGAGAGAGGCTGGACAGCCTTGGGAGCTTGCCAAGGGCTTCGACGGTTCTGCAGCCATCGGTGAATGGGTGGATATCCAGAAGTTCCGTGACATCCAGGCTATCCACTTCCATCTCAACATCAACGGCGAGAATGTGCAGGAAGGCTGTTCGAGCGATATGCTCTACAAGGTGGATGAAATCATCTCCTACATCAGCCAGTATTTTACGCTCAAGACTGGAGACCTGCTCTATACGGGTTGTCCTACAGGATGCGGTCCGGTGAAGATCGACGACCATCTGGAGGGCTATCTCGAAGATAGAAAGGTGCTTGACTTTATGTGTAAATAGAAAGAATATATGAATAAGAGTAGAATATGGCAATACCTCTGTATCGTGGCTGTGCTGGTGCTGATGGCGCTGCCTGCTGCTGCACAGAGATTCTTCAACCTTACCTCGCAGGAGGTGAAGGTGGACTCCATATTGCCTCAATTCGTATATTCTTTGCCTTTGCAGGGTGATTATCAGGATTCTATCTATACGGTAACAGTGAAATATCCGGAGTATGTGGATATGCCTGCTACCGATATTTCTCATTACAACCGGCTTTCGGGCGCTGCTCTCCCTGAGCAGGTGGTCATCTGCCAGCAGGTAACCGAATGCCGGAAACAAGGCTTGCTGGTGATTTCCTTTTCTCCTCTCGTTTTCAGGGAGCACAGATACCAGGCGCTGGTGAGCTTCATGCTGGATATCCAGGCGAAGCCGCTGAAACGTTCGCAGAGCCAGTTGCATCTGCTGAAACGTTCGCAGCAGGAAGCCCGACTGCAGACACGCGGCGGGGAGGATTCTTCTCCCACCTATGCCGACCATTCTGTGCTGGCAAGCGGAAAATGGGCAAAGATCAGGGTGAGCGAAACGGGTATTCATCAGTTGACTGCCGACGTGGTGCGCCGTGCCGGTTTTTCGGATATCAGTAAGGTGAAGATCTACGGTTATGGAGGAAATCTCCAGAACGAAGCGCTCTATGCCCGGGATATTCGGGAGACTGACGACCTGAAGGAGGTGCCGCAATATGTAGTGGATGGCAGACTTTATTTCTATGCCCGCGGTGCGGTGAGCTGGAGCAGCCCTACGGCTACGGTGCGCACCCGCAATCCCTATTCAGACTATGGCTATTATTTCATCACCCAGAGCGATGAGTCGCCGAGTCTCTGGGCAGATTCTGCCTCTTTCGTATCTTCCTGCCATCCGATGCCGGAAGATTATCATTCTCTTTATGAAGTAGATGGGTTCAGCTGGATGCAGGGTGGAAGGAATCTCTTTCATCCTACAGCCGTCAAGGTGGGCGACACCCAGAAGGTGGTCATCACCAATCCTACCGGATGCAGCCGGGGAAAGCTGGTGGTGGCTCTTACCGCCGGCACCAATACCCAGGTGCAGATCAGGAAGAACCAGCAGGAACTGGGAACCATAAGCCTCCAATTGCCTACCAATACCAGCAGCAGTGCCTATACGGTAGGCGTGGAAAGGAGCGCCACCTATCCGCTTCAGGATTTCGGGGAGAAGGATACCATCGAGATACAGCCACTCAGCGGTGGACCGGTTCATCTGGATTATGTAGCCGTAACCTGGGATCAGCCTGCGCCCTTTGCCGGTTTCGGAAGCCGGATTCCTGCAGCCGAGTATGTGTATGGCATCACACCGCAGGATCACCATGCCGACGGGGCTGCCGACATGGTGATCATCATCCCAACCTCGCAGAAACTGCTCAAGCAGGCACAGCGGCTCAAGGAATTCCACGAAACCCACGACGGGCTGCGCGTGAATATCGTGCCCGCCGATGAACTCTATAATGAATTCTCCAGCGGTACCCCCGATGCCAATGCCTATCGCCGCTATCTGCGGATGCTGAGCGACAGGGCGGCTACGGCTGCAGACATGCCTAAGTATCTCCTGCTCTTCGGCGACTGCGTATGGGACAACCGGATGCTCACGGCAGATTGCAGGCTGCTGAATCCGGATGATTACCTGCTCTGTCATGAGAGCGATGACTCGTTCAGCAAGACCACCTGCTACGTGAGCGACAGCTGGCTGGGAATCATCAGCGAAGGAAAGGGAGCCGATCCGAAAACCGAACTGCAGGATGTGGCGGTAGGACGATTCCCCGTGACCACGGCGCAGGAAGCCGAGATACTGGTGGACAAGACCATCAACTACAAGAAGAACGCCAATGCCGGAGCCTGGCAGAACACCCTGATGTTCATGGGAGATGACGGCAACGAGAATCTCCACATGGCGGATGCCAACGAGGTGGCAGACGACATTGCCTCGCTCTATCCGGGCTATCTCATCAGAAAGGTGATGTGGGATGCCTACACCCGCCAGACCTCCTCAACGGGAAATACCTATCCCGAAGTCTCCAGTATCATCAGGCAGCAGCAGGCTAATGGTGCCCTGGTGATGGATTATGCCGGACATGGAAGCGAGACCCAGATTTCGCATGAAAACGTGCTCAAGATTACGGATTTTGAATCGTTCAGAAACGAGAATCTGCCGCTGTGGGTGACGGCATCCTGCGACATCATGCCCTATGACGGTACGAAATCTACCATCGGTGAGGCTGCCCTGCTGAATGAAAAAGGTGGAGCCGTGGCATTCTATGGTACCACGCGTACCGTGTTTGCCCAGCAGAACAAGTATATGAACCGCGCCTTCCTGCGCAGGGTGCTGAGCCGGGAAGACGGCAAGCCGCTTGCGATAGGCGAGGCACACCGGCTGGCACAGAACGACGTGATGCTGGGCAATGTGATGGCGGGCGAGATAGACCGCTCGGAAAACCATCTGCAGTATGCCCTGCTCGGAGATCCTGCCCTCTCGCTCAACCTGCCGATGATGAAGGTAGTGGTGGATTCCATCAACGGCATCTCCTGCCTGCGCACCGATACGATTCCGCTGCTGAGAGCCGGAGATATAGCCAGGATTGCGGGACATGTGGAGACGGATGTGGATTTCCAGGGGGTAGTGACGGCTACGGTAAGGGATTCCAGGGAACTGGTTACCTGCAAGCTGAATGATGCCACAGCCGACGGAGCCTCCACAGCCTTCCAGTATTACGACCGGCAGAAGACGCTCTATCAGGGTGCTGACAGCGTATCCGGCGGCAAGTTCGCCTTCAGCTTTGCCGTACCTAAGGATATCAATTATTCGGGTGATACCGGACTGATGAATCTCTATGCCGTCAGCAACGACAAGGCGCTGCGGGCGAATGGAGAAAGCGCACGGTTCAAGGTGGGCGGCAGCGTGGTGGCAGAAAATGACTCCATCGGCCCGTCGGTATTCTGCTATCTGAACTCGCCAACCTTCGTGGATGGCGGCAATGTGAATACCACCCCTTATTTCGTGGCAAGGATATCAGACAAGGACGGAATCAATGCCGCAGGAAGCGGACTCGGCCATGACCTGAAGCTGGTGATAGACGGGGATCAGTCGAAGACCTACAATCTCAACGGTTATTTCTCGTATGATTTCGGAACCTATACCAGCGGTTCCACCTGCTACAGTATTCCGGAACTCCCGGCAGGCAGGCATCAGCTTACCTTCACGGCGTGGGATATCCAGAACAACAGTTCTACCACCACCCTCCACTTCAATGTGGTAAGCGGTCTGGCTCCATCGCTCTTCGATGTGGGCGTGACGGAGAATCCAGCCCGCAGCACCACCACCTTCATCGTTTCTCACGACAGGACGGAGAGCCGGATGGATGTGGTGATCGAACTCTATGATACTTCGGGCAGACAGCTCTGGCGCCATGCCGAGAGCGGAGTACCGGCTTCGGAGGTCTATACCGTGAAGTGGGATCTATCGGTAGATGGCGGTCGCCCTCTGGGTACGGGCATCTATCTGTATCGGGTCAAGGTTTCATCGGATGGCAGCAGCTATGCCTCCAAGACCCGGAAACTGATCATTATAAAATAGAAAATATCATCATATAAAATAATGTAGTATGAATAGAATCGTCAAGATATTCGCAACCGGTTTCCTCTCGGTATTGGCGCTGACGGCATCGGCGCAGAACGGAGAGGGAGACACCAAGGAGAGTCTTTTCAATCCGGTAAACTATGCCGTCATCTCTCAGACCATAGCGCCCGATGCCCGCGGCGGAGGTCTGGGTGATGTGGGTGCGGCAACCGATCCGGATGTCAACTCGCAGTATTGGAATCCGGCAAAGTATCCTTTCAACATCTCCAGGGCGGGCGTGGCGCTGAACTTCACTCCATGGCTCCGCTCGCTGGTCAACGACATGAATCTCGCCTATCTCTCGGGCTATTACCGCATAGGCGATTACAGTGCCGTATCCGCTTCGCTCCGTTACTTCAACATGGGTGAGGTGTTTCTTTCTGAGCCGGGAGAAAACGACAATACGATGACCATCAATCCCTATGAGATGTCGATTGATGTGGCTTACTCTCTGATGCTCAGCGAGAAATTTTCCCTGGCGGCAGCCATCCGCTGGATCTATTCCGACCTGCGCTTCGACTATCAGGAGGAAAATTCGCCAGCTTCGGCTTTTGCGGCGGATATCGCAGCCTATTATCAGAACTATGTCAACATCGGACCGCGTGAGTGCCAGTTGGGCGTAGGTCTGAACATTTCGAATATCGGCAGCAAGATTACCTTCAGCGGTAAGGAGTATGGCGAGTTCCTGCCTACCAATCTGCGTCTGGGAGCCTCACTGATGATTCCTATCGACGAGTACAACCGCTTTACCATCGCCGCAGATGCCAACAAGTATCTCGTACCTACGGTTCCTGCTCAGAAGGAGGGAGAGGATAACTCGGAGTATGAAGACCGTGTGCATCGCGAATACAACGATATTTCGGGCATCAGCGGCATCTTCAAGAGCTTCAGCGATGCCCCAGGCGGATTCAAGGAAGAGCTGGAGGAAATCAACTATGGCGTAGGTGCCGAGTATGTATATAATGACAAGTTTGCCCTGCGTGCCGGTTATCATCACGAGAGCCAGAGCAAGGGCAACCGCAAGTACTTCACGGTGGGAGCCGGCTTCAAGATGAATGTCTTCTCGCTCGATGCTTCCTATGTGGTAGCCACCGCCAAGAGCAATCCGCTCGACCAGACCCTGCGCTTTACGCTGGCGTTCGATATGGACGGATTGAAAGACCTGTTCAAGCGATAGATAAACATATTAATAACTTTAATTATAAATATAAGATTATGAATATTCGTGTAGGATTTGGATACGATGTTCACAAGCTGGTAGAGAACCGTGACTTGTGGCTGGGTGGTATCAAGATAGATTATGAGTTGGGTTTGCTCGGCCATAGTGATGCCGACGTGTTGATTCACGCTATTTGCGACGCCCTGCTGGGTGCGGCCAATATGCGTGATATCGGTTATCATTTCCCTGATACGGCAGCAGAGACCCTCAATGTGGATTCCAAGATTCTGCTCAAGAAGACGATGGACCTGATTGCCACCAAGGGATATACCCTGGGCAACATCGATGCAACGGTCTGTGCAGAGCGTCCGAAGCTCAATCCGCATGTTCCTGCCATGAAGGAATGCCTGGCAAAAGTGATGGGTGTAGAGGAAGACCAGATCTCCATCAAGGCTACAACCACAGAGAAGTTGGGCTTTACCGGAAGAATGGAAGGAATCTCAGCTTACGCTACAGTATTGATAGAAAAGGCTTAATGAGGGTTAAAAACTCGTTAGTTTTTGATGAATTTTCTAATAATTCGTTGATTTATATCAAAAAATCTCAAAAATAATACTTTTTTTGCCGAATTATTTGGAGATTTGTAGAAAAAGTACTATCTTTGCAGCGTCAAAAGGTTAATAGATTGTTTAGGTTAGTAGTAATAGATTTAGGTTTTTAGTTATTAGGTTTTAAGGTAGATTGTTTAACAGATAATTGAGAAGGTCGTGAGACTATTTTGATTAGAATTTTTAAGTTAAACATAGTGCATGCCACAGCTCGTTGAGAGTTGTGGCATGTTTTATTTTATTAAAAGTCTTCCTTTTTCTTCGCTAACTCAAATTTTTACATTATCTTTGCAAGCAGAATTAAAAGGATAATCATGAGAGTACTCATAGTAAATACAAGTGAGAAGGCGGGTGGAGCTGCCGTGGCTGCCAACCGCCTGATGGATGCCCTTAACAACAATGGTGTTAAGGCTAAGATGCTGGTGCGCGACAAGGTGACCGATGATATTACCGTGGTGGGGTTGCCACGCTCGTTCAGGATGCAGTGGAATTTCCTGTGGGAGCGCTGGTGCATCTTCTGCCGCCTTCATTTTTCCAAGAAGAATCTCTTTGCACTCGATATCGCCAATGTGGGATACGACATCACTTCACTGCCAGAGTTCAAGGAGGCTGACATCATCCATCTGCACTGGATCAACCAGGGTATGCTTTCGCTGAAGACCATCCGGAAGATCATCAGCAGCGGAAAACCGGTGGTATGGACCATGCACGATATCTGGCCGGCTTCATCCATCTGTCATCTTACCCTGGGTTGCCATCATTACAACAATGGCTGCGGCAACTGCAAGTATCTGCCGGGAAACGGGGGAAAGAACGATCTGTCGGCGAAGATATGGAAGAAGAAGCAGAAGGTGTATAACAGCGGGGCTCTTTCCTTTGTTACCTGCAGCAGATGGCTGGCAGCGGAAGCCCGGTTGAGCGGACTCCTGGCGGGTCATCGCATCGAGACGATTCCCAATCCGATAGATACCCATGTATATTGTCCGCAGGATAAGCTGGAATCGCGTCTGCGCACGCAGCTGCCGAAGGACAAGCGCATCATCCTCTTCATCGCCCAGAGAGCCACCAATCCTTATAAGGGCATGGATTATCTGATAGAGGCGTGCCGGCTGATGGCTGAGCAGCATCCCGAGATGAGGGAGAACACCTGCGTGGCAATACTGGGTGGACACAGCGAGGAATTCGAAGGCAAGCTTTCGTTCCCGATCGTTTCGCTCGGTTATGTGAGTGATGACAAGCGCATCGCAGATATCTACAATGCAGCCGATGTCTTCGTGCTTCCTTCCCTGTCGGAGAATCTGCCGAATACCATCATGGAAGCGATGGCTTGCGGCGTGCCGAGCGTAGGATTCAAGGTGGGTGGCATACCGGAGATGATCGATCATCAGAAGAACGGATATGTGGCAAACTACCGCGATGCCAAGGATCTGGCGGCTGGCATCCACTGGGTGCTGGAAGAAGCCGACCGGGAGAATCTGAAGAAGGCGTGCCTGCAGAAGGTGATGCATAACTATTCGCAGCATGCGGTGGCGCTGAAATATGTTGAGGTGTATAATCAGGCGATGGCCTTTAAAAACTACCGGATATGATTAAGTTTACCGTCGTAACCTGTACCTACAATGCTGAGAGTGTGTTGCAGCGTACATTGGATAGTGTCAATAAGCAGACTTACTGCAACATCGAGCACCTGATCATAGATGGTGTTTCGAAGGACAAGACCCTGGCTATGGTACGGGCATACCAGAACAGGGCAAAGGCTGGAGAGAATGCCCACGAAATCGTGGTGTATTCGGAACCAGACAAGGGACTCTATGACGCCATGAACAAGGGCATAGACCGTGCCACGGGCGACTATCTTGTGTTTCTGAATGCGGGAGATGTCTTTCCTTCCGACGATACCCTGGAGTATGTGGAGGGATGCGTAGGCGAGGGCGAGAACCTGCCGGGCGTGCTTTATGGAGATACCGATATCGTGAATGACGAAGGAAGATTCCTGCGCCATCGCCGTCTTTCGCCTCCCGAGAAGCTGAACTGGCGCTCGTTCAAGTGGGGGATGCTCGTCTGTCATCAGTCGTTTTATGCCCGCACGGATATCGCCCGCCAGATTCATTATAATCTTCACTATCGCCTTTCGGCGGATGTGGACTGGTGCATCCGCATCATGAAGGCGGCTCAGCAGCGCCATCTTCCGTTGCGCAATGTCCATGCTGTCATCACCAACTATCTGGATGGCGGCATGTCGGTGCAGAACCACAAGGCTTCGCTCAAGGAGCGTTTCGAGGTGATGCGCAGCAACTATGGCATCGTTACCACGGTTCTGGTGCATACCTGGTTTGTGGTGAGGAGTCTCTTCAAGCGCTAGTTCGCATGGTTTTAGCAAGAAAAAATAAATTTAAATGGCAGAAACATTAAAGGAAAAAACAGCAAAGGGCCTCTTCTGGGGAGCCATGAACAATGGGGCGATGCAGGTTATCGGTTTGGTATTCGGCATCGTCCTGGGCAGACTGTTGTCGCCAAGCGATTATGGTATGATCGCTATGATTACTGTTTTTTCTCTGATAGCCAATGCCTTGCAGAATTCGGGCTTTATTACGGCTATCACGAATATCAAGGAACCTACAGATAATGACTATAACTCCGTATTCTGGTTTAATATCTCTGTAGGTGGTTTTCTATACCTGGTACTTTTTCTCTGTGCCCCTCTGATAGCGGGCTATTATCATACTCCGGCACTGGTTCCTCTTTGCCGGTATGCATTCCTGTCGCTGTTATTCTCCAGCCTCTGTACGGCTCAGTCGGCTTATCTCTTCAAGCACATGATGGTGAAGCAGAGGGCGCAGTCGGGCATCATCGCCACGCTCTTTTCGAGTGTGGTAGGAGTGATCATGGCGTTTTGCGGTATGTCTTATTGGGCTTTGGCTACCCAGACCATCGTTTACAGCATCGTGAATACGGCGCTGTTCTGGCATTATTCTCCGTGGCGCCCGAGTCTGCGGTTCGATTTTGAACCTATCCGCAGGATGTTCAAGTTCAGCTGCAAACTGCTGGCTTCCACCATCACCACGCATATCAACAACAATGTGCTGAATATCCTGCTGGGTCATTACTTCACGGCGCATGATACGGGTAATTACAACCAGGCTTCGCAGTGGAACTTCAAGGCTTACAGCGTGATACAGGGAATGGTGGATTCGGTGGCTCAGCCAGTGCTGGTAGATCTTCGTGAGCAGCCTGGACGCCAGTTGGAAGCCTTGCGCAAGCTGATCCGCTTCACGGCATTCATCACCTTCCCTCTGATGCTGGGATTTGGAATGGTGGCTAGGGAGTTCATCGTCCTGGCTATCACCGAAAAATGGCTGGCGAGTGCCTTTCTGCTGCAGATTCTCTGCGTGAGTGGTGCCATCATTCCGATGAGCCAGCTCATGTCGAGTCTGGTGGTGAGCAACGGTAAGTCGGGTACTTATTTTGGGGTGACCTTTGCCCTGGGTGTGGTTCAGATTCTGACGATGATTCTGATATGGCATTGGGGCATCCGCACGATGGTCATCGCCTACGTGCTGCTGAACATCATCTGGCTGTTCGTATGGCAGTATTTCTCCCGTCGCCTGATAGGCTATCGGGTATGGATGTTCCTGAAAGATATCCTGCCGTTTGCGCTGGCAGCCCTGGCGGTGATGACGGCTACCTATTTCGCCACGCAGTCTATCCACAATCTGTGGCTGCTCCTGCTTAGCCGCATTCTGATGGCTGTTGTGCTGTACTATCTGGTGATGCGTATTGCCGGTGCTGCCATCCTGAAGGAGTGTATGGGTTTCGTGAAGAAGAAAATGGGAAAGAAGTAACCTTGATGGGTTCATATGAATAAATCAGAATGAAGGATGAATACAAATAAGACAGTTTCAATCATCATGGGCACCTACAATGGTGCCGAATATATCAGAGAGCAGTTGGATTCCATACTCTCGCAGACCTATCCCCTGAAGGAGATCATCATCCAGGATGATGGTTCTACGGATGATACGGTGGCGATTTGCACAGCCTATGCCGAGAAGTTTCCTATCATACATTTCTCGCGCAATGCCAGCAATCTGGGATTCAATCAGAACTTCAAGTCGGCTGCGATGAAGGCAACGGGCGATTTTGTGGCTTTCAGTGATCAGGATGATGTCTGGTTTCCTACCAAGATAGAGAAGCAGGTGGCTGCCATCGGCAATCATGACATCTGTTTTTCTACCCATCTGCGTGGTGCCGACAGGGAGCATACGCATCTTGTGAATCCTCAGTACAGCCTGGAGGCGCTGCTCTTCTGCGGATTTGCCGGACATACCATGCTGCTCCGCCGGGAGTTTATCCAGACAAGTGAATACTGGCTGCCGAACATCATGTACGATTGGAGTCTTGCCATCTGCGCCCAGTTGCACGGCGGTATCGTGATGGTAGATGAATCACTGAACTGGCATCGCACGAATCTGGCTTCTGCCTGTCATGAGGAACTGAAGCAGGCAGGCAAGAAGGTGGATGCCCGCCCTACCTATCAGCCTTACCTCTATGGTATCGCCAATTATCGCAGATTGCAGCAGCAGCCCAACTGGCAGATGCTCTATACCTATATATATGAGCATACCCGGGAGCCGAAGTTTGCGCTGGCACATCACATGAGCTATTATATGCTGCATCACAATCTGCTGGCACTCTTCTGTCTCTGCTTCCTCTGTCTGAAGCATGGTGACAAGATATACTACAGCAAGCATCAGCGGGGCTTGATGGCAAAGATACGTGCCTTCTGCTATCCGTTGATCTTCTCATATAATAACATTCAATATAATAGACAATCTTAAAATACGAACTTTATGAATATTGCATTATTGACTGCAGGCGGTGTTGGTAACCGTATGGGACAGGATATCCCAAAGCAATTTATGACGATTGATAACATACCTGTTATCATCTATACCATGCAGGCTTTCCAGAGCCATCCTCAGATAGACGCCATCTGCGTGGTGTGCCTCAAGGGATGGGAAGTGGTACTGCAGGCGTATGCCAACCAGTTTAACATCACCAAGCTGAAGTGGATCTTCGAGGGTGGTGACAGCAATCAGCACTCCATCCGCAATGGTTTGTGGGGCTTGCGCGATGCCGGATGTGCAGAGGATGATATCATATTGGTACACGATGGTGTGCGCCCGCTGGTGGCAGAGCGAATCATTACCGAGAATATCGAGAAGTGCAGAAAGTATGGTTATGCCATTACGGGTATGATCTGCAAGGAGGCTATCATGCAGAAGGTGGATGACTGTGTGAAGAATATCGACATCCCACGCGAGCAGCTGGTTCGCACCCAGACTCCCCATACCTATCCTCTCGGCACTTTGCTGAAGGCGCACGCCGAGGCTGATGCCAAGGGTATTGACGGCACGGTGGCATCCTGTACCTTGATGGCTGAGCTGGGAGTGGATAACCAGCACCTGGTGATGGGATCTGAGAAAAACGGATTGAAGCTTACCCAGACGGAGGATGTGGAGCTGTTTAAGGCATTGAAGCATACCACCAAGGATGAGTGGCTGAAATAGATAATAGGCTCTACCGATATAAGTTGAAATAGATAATAGAAGGAAATAGATAGTAGGATGAAACAGACAAATCTATATAATGAAGATGTAAAGGCGGCTTTGGCTGCGTTTGAGCTGCCATGGCAGCAGCTTTCGGGCAAGAATATCCTGGTGCTGGGCGCTACTGGATTGATTGGTGGCTGTCTGGTTGATATGCTGATGCAGCATGAGGGACTGGATTATCAGGTTTATGCTGCGGGTCGTAACGAAGAGCGGGCTAACAGGCGCTTTTCGGCGTATCTTGGTTCCGGACATTATCATTTTCTTCCTTTTGATGTTACGGCTCCCTTGTCGGTGGATATCTCTTTTGATTATATCGTGGATGCTGCTGGCGGTGCCTGTCCACAGCTTTATAGCGAGGATCCTGTGGGAGTGATGAAGTCTAATATCTTCGGCGTGGATAATCTGCTGCGCTTTGCACTGCAGCACGGCTTGAAGAAATTGGTCTATGTATCTTCCGGAGAAGTCTATGGCGAGGGCGACGGTCGTGTCTTTGAAGAAAGCTATAGCGGGTATATCGATCCTACTACGGTGAGGGCGTGCTATCCTTCGGCAAAACGTGCTTCCGAGACGCTTTGTATCTGCTATGCTCATCAGTATGGCATTGAGGTGTCCATCGCCCGTCCGAGTCATATCTACGGTCCGTTCTTTACAGAGAACGATAATCGTGTTTATGCCCAGTTTATCCGCAATGTATTGCGTGGCGAGGATATCGTACTGAAGAGTAAGGGGGAGGCGTTCCGTTCGTGGACTTATGTGGTGGATTGTGCGATGGCGCTGCTTTGTATCCTGCTGAAGGGTGGGAACGGCGAGGCATATAATATAGCCAATGAGGAGTCGAATGTAAGCATCAGAACCTTGGCAGAAACTGTTGCTGATCTGGCTGGCAGAAAGGTGGTCTTTGATATTCCCGATGATGCCAGTCATGGCAATACCACTCCTATTACCAAGGCTGTTTTTGCTACGGATAAGTTGGAAGCTCTGGGCTGGAAGCCGATTACATTATTAAAGGATGGTCTGGCTCATACCATCCAGGCTTTGCAGTAAATGATAGATTGAGTTTTTGCATGTGGCTTAAGAACGGGCTGAGGCCCAGAGAACGAGAAGCAACACGCCCTGAAAGGCTACAAAGAACCAGAAGCAATACGCCCTGAAAGGGCATAAGCTCCTAGCCCAGGGCGTGCTGCTTTTTGTGTAGTTTTTTAACAACAAGACATACGTCTTAACTCCTTTAACTCCTTAACTTCTTAACTCCTTTTCCTTAGTTCCGGCAGGATGAATATCGAATGGAACTCGCGCTTTTCTACTGGTGGAATCTTCATGTAATCGCCATAGAGGTCGGTGAGGTAGGAATCGGGATTGCATGGTGCAGGGAATTCCTTGCCCTCAAACTTGATGGTACCCAATGGCTTGACAGCCTTCTTGTCGAATGAGATGCCTCGGCCATTCAGGAAAGGAACATCAGAATAACGGGTCTTCTTTCCGAACAAGCCTACTACCTTCCATAATGCACTGCACAGACAATACTTGCCTCCGAAATAGAAGAACTCAGCAAAGGAACGCAGAGAGTAAGTGTGTCGGTGGTTCAGGATAGAATAACTCTTGGAGATACCTTTTGTCAAGGTCTTGATCCACGAACGGGGAATGTCTGGATAATCCACAAAAGGGAAGATATCCACAAAGATTCCCTTTACATAAGGCTGGCAGAAATCGTCGCCCTGTTCGATATAGAGAGAGTTGCAGTCGCGGATCTTCGTGATAGGCTCCTTGCTTCCCGGATCCGATTGGGGGGTCTGCAGATAGAGCCAGTCGGGCAGTTCCTTGGGGGCAATCTCCTCGAATCGTTTTTCATCTTCCAGCGACATACCGATATCGATATCGTCATCCCAAGGTATGAAACCGCCATGGCGTACGGCTCCGAGCAGGGTACCGCCATCCAGCCAGTATTCTATCTTGTGGCGCTTGCAGATTTTGTCTATTTCTTCCAGAATAGCCAGCTGTTTGAGTTGGCATGCCCGCAGATTCTGCTGGCTATATTCTTTGATTTCTTTGTAAAAGTCCATATTCTTTATATTTTTATCGGGAGACCCGTATGAAATCTCTCCCCGGATTATAAGAAATGCGTAATGATTAATGTGGCATTGTATGCCCAGAAGTAGATGGCGAGGAAGAGAGTGACTCCTCTCATCGCATTTGCCAGTTTGGGTTGAGCCTCTCTGAATGCATAACCCATGGTGAATGGGATGACGAACATCCAATGGGCTGCCATGATATATACCTCGTTGAGTCCGAAACCGAGCACCAGGTGAAGGAAGGCATCGAATGCCGCACAGCTCAGGCACATCCACATCAGACGGGAGTGTCTGCTGTAGAAAACACCGGCTGCAAAGAGCAGGAAAACGAATGCTTCGAAGAGGTAGCTGATGGCCCAATCGTATCGGATAAAGGTTGGGCGCGATACGCTCAGGTCTTTGAGTAGTTCCTTCTGATGCAGCTGGATGCCTTCTCCAAAGAGGTTTTCTACGATGGATTCCATTCGTGGGGTAGAAACATCGGTCCATTTCAGGAATGGCATATCGGATACCGATTTGCCTCGATGAGCATCCATCCACGCATCGTGAACGGCATTCTTCTGGGCAATATCGGGTCTTTTCGGCATCAGCTTTCTTTCTATCTCCTTGCCTTTTTCCTGCTGAGGCTTGACGATGTATTCGTTCTGATAGTAAAAGCTGCCGCCCATGATGAGGAGCGGGAGGATGAAGGCGATGGCAAAGAATCGGGGGGAGAATACCTTTCTGCCATTACTGAAAAGCGACATGATACCGGTCTTTACGCCATTGCTCAGCGATACTCCTGCCGTGGTAAGGAACAGCAGACTAGCCTGCCATGCCTTGAGCTGTTTGCCCTGCGCCATACAGGTTCCCACCATATAGATGCTGACCAGCAGACAGAGCATGGAAAAGCAGAAATGATCGGGTACCATCGTGGTGAGCATGATGGAGGCAAAGGAGAAAAAGAATGCCGTGAGAATGTAGGCATCCAACCGGCATAGCTGGATGAGCTCCCGGCAGATGCGGAAGAAGAATACGGCAGAGAAAGTGGCGCTGATGACGAGCATCACTGCCATGATGAAGGTGGCACAGTTGTGATGAGTCCAGCCCATCAGCCAGTCGTTGAGACAGGCTCCGGGATAGAGTAGGGCGCCAAAGAGCGGATGGCGTGACAACTCAAAGTATATCTTTTCGTTGGAAAGAAAGATATACGAGTAGGCATCGAAACCGGATACCGTGAAATGCTTGTAGAAAATACTCCAAAATCCCAGTTTGCCAGCCTTGAAAAAGCTTGCAGGATAGGAATGGATCAGCACGGCATTCAAGCTGGCGAATACCAGCATCGAAACAAGTGCAAGAATCCTTTCTTCTTTCTTGATTTTAAAAATATTCTTCATCGTTTTATTCTTATTTGGCTGCAAAGTTAGTGTAAAAAATTGATTGTGGGAAGAAAAATGAGGAAATATTTCATTCCTGCTGGATTTTTGTGGCGGTTTATTTGGCATTGTCTGCTTTTTGGGTTATCTTTGTCTCCCAAAAAACGGATGATGACAGATTCCGACAATTGTGTATAGTTAACGAATATCATAGATATGAAACAGCCAGCTAAGATTGATGTCGCCGTATTGATGCTTTTCTTCAATCGTCCCGACAATTTTCAGAAAGTGTTTGACGAGGTGAAGAAGGCTCGTCCTGCCCAGTTGTTCCTCTATCAGGATGGAGCAAGAGGTGAGCGGGATGTGCCGGGTATCGAGGCATGCCGGCAAATAGCATCAGATGAGAATATTGATTGGGAGTGTGAGGTGCACAGATCTTATCAGACTAAGAACCAGGGATGTGATCCATCAGAGTATCTCTCCCAGAAATGGGCTTTCTCGATTGTGGATAAGTGTATCGTGCTGGAAGATGACGATGTGCCTTCGCAATCTTTCTTCCCTTTCTGTAAGGAGATGCTCGACCGCTATGAGCACGACGAACGTATTGCCATGATTGCCGGATTCAATGAAGATGAGGTGACACCCGATTGCGAGGACAGCTATTTCTTTACTTCAGTCTTCTCTATCTGGGGATGGGCATCGTGGTGCCGTGTGGTGGACAAATGGGAGGGTGACTATGCCTTTCTGCGCGATAAGCAGGCGATGCGACAGTTGGAATCGGTGGTTCGCCAGCGTGGGCTCCGTAAGGACTTCATCCCGATGTGCAGGGATCATGCCCATAGTGGAAAGGAGTTTTATGAAAGCATTTTCTGGGCTTCGATGCTGCTGAATTCCAGTCTTGCCATCATGCCATGCAGGAATCTGATCAATAATCTGGGTCTCTCTGATGACTCCACCCATTTCTCGGGCAGCATGAAGACGACTCCCAAGGCTTATCGCAGAATCTTCACCATGAAGCGCCATGAACTGGAGTTTCCGCTGAAACATCCTAAATATGTAGTAGAAAACGTAGATTTCAAGGAGCGGGTGTACAAGATCAATGCCTGGGGCCACCCATTCATTAAGATGTCGCGCTCCCTGGAAGAACTCTTTCTGAATCTGAGATATGGTAATTTCTCCAGTATCTTCAAGGCGATGGCTCGCAGATGGCGCAAGATGATTGGAAGAGATAAGCACGCTTGATCTCTTCCTAGCAGAAATATCCGATAATCAGAATACCATTGTATATCAACAGTGCCAGACCCAGGACGAGCAATACGCCTTTTAGGCAACGGCTGTAGAGCAGCTGTCGGGGTTGCTGCTCTTGGTTTGGCAGTTGTCGTTTTTGCTTCAGAAGGAAACCGATGGCTATCGGAATGGCGTATATCCAGTGCCCCGCCATGATATATACCTCGTTGAGACCGAAGCCGAGTCCGATATGCAGCATCATATCTAGACCGAAATACGACATCACCAGCCAGAGATACTTGCTCTTTCTGCCCGCCCAGATGCCGGCAACAAACAGCAGCATGATGACTGTCTCTACCACATAATTGATGGCATATCGGTATTTCACGAACATCGGGCGATGACGCAATTCATCCTCCAGCACATAATCCTGATGCAGCTGGATAGATTCGCCCATCAGATTTTCGATGATCGACTGTGTGCGGGAGCTTGTGGCATCCGTCCAGTTCATGAATTCACCTTTCATGATAGGGGCACCTTGCTTAGGACCCCTTTTCTTTTTGACTTCTTTCTTAGCCAGTTCCTTTGCCTTCCGAATGCTGTCGTTCTTGGCTTCCTGGGCAATCTCCTGGGCAGAGATAATCTTCAAGCCTCTTTTGATAGAGTCGTTTGACAGCGAATCACGGGTATGCTTGATCTGTGCCATACGCTCCTGTCTGGCTTTCTTCTCAGCCGCTTTCTTGGCTTTCAGTTCCTTGCGTGCCATTTCGTTAGGCCATACGAAAACGCGGTATTCCCATCTGCAGAATCCCCACAGCAGGGCTGCTGGCAGAATGACTGCCAGGAGAAGATGCTTAGGGCGGAAGAAACCCTTTCCGTTTACGAAGAATGCAGAGAAGAAGATCTTCAATCCATTGTTGAGCGATGTACCGGCTGTAAGGATAAAATATACCACGCTCTGCCATATCTTGAGCGGATGTTGATGTTTCATTCTGAGACCGGATACATAGAGTGCCAGAATGAGCAGCATCATGGAGATGACGAAATGGTCGGGCACGATGCAGGTGACCATCACATATCCGAAGGAGAAGAACAACAGGGTGAGGATATGAGATGCCGTCTTGTCGAGATCCATTACCTCCCGGAAGATTCTCTTCAGGAAAAGGGTGGCATAGAATCCGCAGAATATCTGGATGACTACCGCGATGAAAAGGGCACAGTTGTAGCCTGTGAGTTTCATCAGACCCACATTGATGAGGTAAGGAATATACATATAGAAGGCGAGCAGCGGATGGCGATATACATTGTATGCTGCATTCCAGTCGCTCAATACCCAGTAGGTAAGCGGGTCGAAGCCTGATACGCAGAAGTGGCGGATGAAATTCTTGTAATAATCATCCGTGATGAGGGTGAAATGACTGGCATAGCGGGCTATCACTACACCATTCAGAACGGCAAGTGCGAGAAAAATGCCCAGGGCGAGCCATCTTTCTTCTTTCTTGATTGCGAAAATATCGAATATCTTTTTCATATCTTTCTATTTCTTTCTCTTTCAAGTTTTGAGAGGAATCTTCTCTTAGTCTTTCTCTTAGTCTTTCTCTTTCGAGTTTTGAAGATTCTTTTATTTCTTCAGGAAGAATCTTACTAATAGGAAATTAACGGGGATACAGATACAGAGGGTAGGAATCATCGCCCACTGTTTGGCGAGTCCCAGACCTACAAAGAGGTTGAGGCAGACAGTTTGCATCGTATAGTTTACCACATGTGAGAGGGTGAAGCCGGCACCTCGCTTGGCGTTTGCCTTCACCTTGAAGGTGTATCGGGTGCTGGCGATGAAATTGAAGATGAAGCTCACGATGTAGGCGATGGTGTTGGCTGTGGTAGCCAGACTGTGATCACCCATTCGTGGAATGAAATGGTTCAGCATCGGCATCATAGCCAGATAGATGACATATTGCAGCACCGTAGCCAGTCCGCCTACGATTCCGAATCTGATGACTTCGCCCAGCTTTTCCCGTCTGGCATCATCCATATTATTAATCTTGTTTTTGATATTCATTGTTTTATCTTTTACGGCGTGCAAAAATACGCCTTTTTCCTGTTTCTAGCAAATATTCTTTCTACAAAATATTAATCTGCCTGGATTTATCTTAATAGTTTCCCTTTTCCAAAGAGATAAGCCAGTTTGGTCTTCTCCATCATCTTGGCAATGAGCAGGCTGCCTGTAATGGCAAGGAGGATGGTGACGGCAGCAAACGAGATCTCGCTCGGATCCCAGGCAAAGAGTGGATGATAGAACTTCGCAGCCATCGTAAAGATGGGATGGAAGAGATAGATAGGCAGCGTGTTGCGCCCTATATATAATAAGGTGTTGTCTATCTTTTGAATGTAGATTTTGCCTTGAATGCGAGTGATGAGGCTATGTATCCACATCAATGACGAAATGCAGCACCAGCAGGAGAAGATTACTGCCAGGCATCCCCAGTCGTACCATTCCTCTAAGCCCAGCAAGCTGAGCCAGAGCAGTAAGGCTGCAGGGGATGGATGGAATATCTTGCCAAACTCTATGTGGCATTGGCGAATTGCTGTACCGATGAAATAATAGGCTGCGGCACTGGGCGAAAGAGCGGGTGTCTTGGATGCCAGCAAGAGTAGGGTGGCGAAGATGAAGAGGCTTGTAGTGGTACTCATCGTCGTTTTTCCTTGTTTGAGGCTTTCCCAAGTAGCCCCCTTGAAACTGATATAATAAAGAATGCCACAGATAATCATCGTCTGGATAAACCAATAAGGACCTATAGATGTGACAAATATCTTCTCGCAAATCTGTGAGAAGGATAATTCCGTGATGCCATCTCTTACGGGCATGAAATAGGAAAGTACAGAGAAACCGGATACCATGATAACGTAGGGTAGGGCGAGACACATCAGGTATATTCCCATTTGCTTGGGACTTTTCTCGATATTGACAAGATAACCCGTGATGATGAGAAAGGTAGGCATCATAAACGAGAGAATGCCTGTCTTCAGATGTGGATATGCATTGCCGAAGTTCACAATATGAATCAATATCATGAGAATGATGAGGATGGCTCGTATCAAGTCGAGGTCTGTATTTCTTTTCATATTATTTTCTGTAAAATGGAAATTTATTATTCTCGGAATGGTTTGAAGTGTCCCTTGTCGGCGAAGGCAAGCATCTCTTTGTCTCCACGGCTATCTCCAAAGGCTTCTATCTCGTATTCTGAACGTTCGAAAGATTTTAGTGCCTCTGCGATGCGGTGCACCTTCTCCTTACCGTAGCAATTGTTGCTCTTGAAGCGTCCCGTCAGCTTGCCGTCTTCTACTTCTATCTGTGTACCAAGCACCTGAACGCCTTTCAGATTGCGGATATCAAAGAAGAGGCGAACCCAGTTGTCGATGCTGGCGCTTACGATGAAGACCTGAGCTCCAGCTACCAATGCTTCATGTACCAGGGTGATGCCCTTAGGACGGAGCAGATGCTGGCTTTCTTCAGCAAAGCCACGGCAGAGAGCATCAAATTTTTCGATGCGCATGCCGGCAAAGAGGTGGGCGAAGATTCGCTGCTTCGCCTTCCAGTTGGGATATAGGTGCAGTTTCATCAATACTAGCAGTGGGCTATACATCAGGAAAACCATCAGAAAGTGGCCTCTGCCTTTGGCATACTTGATGAATTCGAGCAGGGTATCACTCGTAGTGAGTGTTCCATCGAAATCAAAGCAATATATTTTCTTCTTCATTTCTTCTTTTTCTTTTAGATTTACTCTTTCTTATACGATATAGATAAGAATAAGGAAGGAGAGCAACCAGGCAAGGACGATAAACTGCGTGATTCTGTCGCGCAGGATAATCTTGGTCGGGTCGCCGCTCTGCTGGTCAACCACTGCAATCTGGATGTATCGCAGCAAACCTACCAATACAAATACGCTGGTAAGATAGAGGTATTCGGTATGGAAATTCTCTATTACTTCTGGGCTCACCGTGTACATGATGTAGCATACCAGGGTAACCGAGGCGGTGATGGTGATAGCCTGATTGATGAAGGTGAGGTTGTATCGGCTCGTATTCTTGCGTGGTGCCTCGCCCGTCTTTTCCATTCGCAGCACGTCATCGCGGCGCTTGGCAAAACTCATAAAGAGGGTGATGAGGAAGGTCATCAGCACAATCCATTTACTGAGCATGATGTGCGTAGCGACACCACCCGCCAGCAAGCGGAGCACAAATCCGAATGCCACGATGCACACGTCAATGATGGCATACTGCTTGAGCTTGGCGCAATAGCAGAGGTTCATGACCCAATAGAAGGCGATGATTCCCATCGTCTCCCACGAATCGAGCAGACTGCATACCCCCATTGAGAGGATAAGCATCAGAAACATCAAAGCGTAAGCCTGCCTGATGCTTACGGCTCCTGATGCGATAGGGCGGTGACACTTCACCGAGTGGCGGCGGTCTGCCTCCACATCATGGATATCGTTGAAGCAATAGATGCTCGATGCGGCAAAGCTGTAGGCAAAGAAAGCAATCAGACCCGCCTGCAGGGCATCTGTATGAAACAGGGCACCGCCAAAGAAGAGGGGCACGAAGATAAACATATTCTTGATCCACTGTTTCGGGCGGATCAGGCGCATCAAGGCAGCGAAGCCTTTGCTGTCTTTTATTTCATTCTCGTTCATAAAAACTTCTTTTTATTTAATCTTAGATGATTCTTTTTATTTAATAATCTTAGATAGTTCCCTTGAAATCCATTCTGCAATCTTGCTCAATATCCAGGAGAGTGGCAGGGTGATGGCGATGCAGAGGATGAAGGTAGGCCAGTATCCCAAGTGATGAGGCTCGATATAATGGAGCACGAAGTGGATGTGGATGAGATAGCATTCCAGACTCAATGCTCCTACCAGCATAAAGCTGCGGTTAAACCATCCTGGGGTACGGCGGAAGATGCGGTTCAGGAGCAGGATGCTCGTGATGGTTAGCGGAATGTAGAGCATGCGCTCCAGGAAGAGCGGAAACATGCCGTGCTTCTCCTGTTCCAGGAAGATGCTTGCGAGCAGCGTCATCAGGAACATCAGCCATATCATCCAGATGCTGGCACCATCAAGTGTCTGCTTCTGGCGCACCATCTCGCCCATATTGATGCCGATGAAGAAGATAGGTACTCGGCTCCAGAAGATTTCCAGATGACCTACTGCCTGATGAATCGGTGTGACGTATTGTACCAGGATGCACCACATGATCATCACCACCGGCAGCCATTTGTAGATGGGGTGGCGCTTGATGAGTTCCATATAGGCTGGGGCGAAGAGATAGAGCATCATGGTGGCTGGGATGTACCAGAAGGTAAGCTCGTCGTATCGCCAGAAATTCCAGTTGATGGTAATCTCGCCTATCAGGTTGATCCATGCCTCGAGGTTTCCTCCCCGGAATCGGGGGATGTAGTAGAGACAGGCGATGATGAGCCATGCCGGGTAGATACGCAGGTAACGGCGGATGAAGAAATGCTTGGCAGAAGGATTCTTCATCCAGGAAAACCACAGGCCGATGCCGCTGAGAAACAGAAACATATCTACTCCTACATTGCCCATGCGGCGCAATCCGAAGAAAGCGTTCTCTCTAGGCAGTGCTACATGAAAGAGAATGATGAAGAGCATGGCGGCTCCCATCAATTCACCGCGATATCTGCTGATATTCGCCAGTTCTATATCTTTTATCTTCATGATTTTCTTTTAATATTTCGGGTTTGGAATCTTCTTCATCAGTTGGGTGAAGAGCCAAGCCAGGCAGATGCTCGATATGATATAGAGCAGCAGTCCGGCATAGATGTCTCCATGACGGCTGATAGGGATGAATATCTTGCGGGTGATAGGATGGGTGACGAAGAGGGCAGCTGAGATGACGCCCATCCATTCCAGAACCTTGTAGATGCCCGACAGCCAACTTACCTCCTGCAACAAATCGGCTACAAGCACACTGAGCAGACAGATGAAGAATGGTACGAAGGTCCATCCTATCATATTGAGACTCAGACTGTAGATCAGCGAGATGCAGAATACGCAGCCGAAGATATTGGTTATAGGAGAATGGAAGGTCATCAGAATCTTCTCGCCATAGCGGGCGTACAGAATGCCCAGACCGAATGGCAGCATACCGCCCATGAAATTATAGCGGTAGCGGTTCATCGCCTCGCTCTCGGGATTGTCAAAGCCCAGCAGCAGCTGGATGCCGATACAGAGAAGCATCAAGCCTACCGTCCATCCCCAGTGGCGGCGATAGAGCAGCAGTCGATATACGATGTAAAGCTGCAGCATCAGACCGAAAAACCAGTAAGGTCCTGGCCAGATGATGTTGTCGGGGTTGGGCAATACATTGTTAAACATACCCAGCATCGATACGATGCCCAGCACCTCGTAATGGCGTGGACCCGGAGTGATGTAGTCTATCATCGTGAAAGCGATGAAACCCACGATCATCATCTTGAAGAGCTTCAGATAGTGATAGCGGATGAAGCGCAGAGGTTCGCGCCAGCTGATACTCCAGGATTGCTTCCTGCCCGAAATGTTGTACATCTGAGCCTGCTGGTCGGCAGAAAGATGAGGCTTGGCTTCATACTTCATCACCAGTCCGTACGCACTCAGGAAGAGGAATACGGGCACTCCGTAATGACCGAAGAACGACAGCAGATGGACAGGCAGGTTGATGTCGGGATTCGCCATCACCTGCAGCAGCCAGTCGGTGTTGTGCTGGAAGAACTGATATTCATTCTCCTTGACAATCGGACCTAGCCAATGGCAATAGTTGTGTAGGAAGATGCCGATGATGGCAAGTCCTCTCAATGCATTGCATGCACTTCTGGAAAGTATGTTCTGATTCATTTCCTGGCTCCTTTCTTTGTTTGTTTCTTATCTTTTTTCTTGTCTTGCTTCTTTTCTTCCTGCTTAGCCTGCGTCTTGAGATATTCATCCCGCAGCTTGTCGTAGTCGGCAGAGTTCTTCAGGATGCGGGGGCGCATCTCGTTGTATTTCGGACTCAGGATATTGTTCTCCTCCTTGTAGGTCGGAGTCTCTATGCCGGCAAGATACAGCAGCAGGTGCGGCAGGGCATCCGTCATCATCCGCTTGTCCTTGGCGGCACGTATCTGCCGGTAGATGGCGCGGTGTTTCTGGATGTATTTCTTTGAGCAGTAGATCCAGAAAGGAATCTCAAACTCATAGTGTGCCAGCTTCCAGTCGATGTTGGCGGAGTGGTTGCGGCAGATGAAGCCACGGTTTTCCTCGTAGCATTCCTCACCATGGTCGGGCACATAGATGATGACGGCATCTTCCTTCTGGAATCGCTTCACGATCTCTGCCACGATGGAGTCGTTGTAGAGGGTGGCGTTGTCGTAATGGCTCAATACCTTGCGCTGGGCATCGGTCAGTTCTGGGCGCTTGTCTTCGTAGCTGCTTGCCCAGAACTTAGCCTGATTCTGGCGATAGCGCAGCTTGTAGTTCACGTGCTGACCCATCAGATGGAAAATGGTAAGATTATGGTCGGTCTTGAATTGTTTCAGACTGTCATCATAATCTTTCAGCAGTCCATCGTCCAGTGCATGCAGCTGGGTGTTTCTGTGGTCGAACTGCAGCTTGCTCAGTTCCGGATTGTTCAGGAAGAAGCCGCCGCTGAAGTCATATACCGCCTCCTTAGCCTGAGGCAGGAATTCGTTGGTGATGAAGGTTACGTTGTATCCTGCCTTGCGGAATACCTCCGGGAAGAGCGGATAGTCGCACCATTCTCCCTTGTCGCCTACCACATAGGTAGAGAGCATGTGCTTGAATACGAAGCTTGTGAGGTTCCAGCAGGTCACGACATCTGTAAACTTGGTGAGTTTCTTCGATTTCTCCAGCGCCGATTGGTTTGGGGTGGTTTTCATGAAGTAGCCATATTGCTGTGAATGATGGCGACCGTAGCTTTCGCCGATGATCAGCACGATGTTTGGCGAGCGGAAGCTGCAGCTATCTACCTTCACCTCGTGGGCTGCATGAATCAGTTGGGTAATCTGATGCGCTGCCAGCTGGTTGGCATAGATGCTGAATTGGAGGCGGTAGATTGGCAGATAGAGTACGGCATGATCTTTCTCTGTAAGGGTGTGCTCCACCTCTCCGATGGTTCTTCCCGACATCAGCTTATGGTAAGCCTCCTTGTTGTGCCAGGAGGTGCAGATGGAAGTGATGAGGATAGCCAGGCAGAGGATACCGAAGGTGGCTGGCATGGCTGCCGTCATTCGCGGAATAGCCATCAGTCGTTTCTTGAGCGATGCCAATTCGAGTACGGTAACGAGGAAGACGTAGATCTTGATGAGCTGTTTCCGGAAGATGACGATGAGTATCTGCAGGAGTGCCAGGAGCAGAATCCAGCCCACGCTACTGAAGAGCACTTCGGCAGAGATGAGGGCAGAGAGGAAGCTGCTTGCCTCGGAACTGTTGGTTTCTCCCACCAGCATCAGCATAGAAGGGTTGAGTGTGGAACCGAAATTCACGAAGCAGTAGGTATCGGCGGCAGCCGTGACATATAATATAATGTATAATATGGCACGCAGTCCCCTGCGCACCTTCTTCGGGAAGACGGCGAGGATGGCGCTCACGATGTAGAGGTCCAGAAACAGCTCCAGGAACATATTCTCGTAGAGCGTTCCGTTCTTCGGAATCGTGATGAGTGAACTTACCATGCCCAGGATGTACATGGACACAAAGAAGTTGGCATTGCGCCTGATAGGGGCTGATGCCAGACTAAGACAGTTCTTGATGATTTCTTTCCAACTCATAGCTTTCTATTGATGATGTTTGCTATTTTTAGAGAATAGATGTTGGGCACTCTTTTAGACTTGGAGCGCCTGATAGTTTTTGATGGCGAGGTTCTCGATGCATTCGGGAACCATACCTTCGATGCTTTTTCCTGCCTTGATGCATTCGCGTATCTCCGTACTGCTGATGTTGAGCAGTGGGGTTTCTACGATGGTAACGCCGGCAGGCACTTCGCCAATGCAGGAGCCTTGGCGGGGATAGACTACAATAGGGTAGTGGGCAAGAATATCGTCGTGGTGATACCACTTGTCGAATGCTGCCCAGTTGTCGCCGCCTATTAATAGTGTAAATTCACATTCAGGATAATCCTTGCTGATGGCCTGCAGGGTGTGCCAGGTATAGGAAGGCTTGGGCAGGCGGAACTCATAGTCGCATGCCTTCAGCTGGGGTTCATTCTCCAGAGCCTTTTCTACCATCTCCAGGCGCAGGTGGTCATCGAGCAGGTCGGTAGCAGCTTTCTTGAATGGGTTCATGGGGGAGACCATAAACCACACTTCATCCAGCCCTGCCTTCTCGCAGAGGCTTTTCGCCAATGCGATGTGGCCGGTATGGATGGGGTTGAAGCTGCCGCCAAAGATTCCTACCTTCTTACTTTGAACTTTGAACATTGAATTTTGAACTTTATGATTAGCAAAGCGGGCTGCTTTGGCCTTTATTCTGCAGCCAAGAAGGCTTTTACGAGTTGATAAACCTCCTGCTGAGCTTTTTCCAGGTCATCGTTTACGACTACGTGGTCGAACTGAGGAGCGAAGGTCAACTCGTAGCTAGCCTTGGCAAGGCGCTGTTCGATTACCTCAGGGGCATCTGTGTTGCGGCCTACCAGACGGCGGCGCAGTTCCTCTATCGAAGGAGGTTGCACGAAGATGCTCAGGGCGCGTTCGCCATAGAACTTCTTGATATTGACGCCACCCTTTACATCTACGTCGAAAATCACAGACTCGCCCTTGGCAAGCTGGTTTTCTACCTGCGACTTCAAGGTGCCGTAGAATCTATCCTGGTAAACTTCCTCATACTCCAGGAACTCATCTGCCTCAATCTTAGCCTTGAATTCCTCTGGAGACAGGAAGAAATACTCTACTCCATTCTGCTCTGTGCCGCGAGGGGCACGAGAGGTACAACTGATAGAGAAAGCCAACTTCAACTCTGGGTGCTCTTTCATCAGCCAGTTGACGATGGTACTCTTGCCGCTGCCCGATGGGGCGCTGAAAATCAATAATCCGTTCTTCATTTTTTCCTTTTTCTTTAGAGTGCATTCAGCACTTGTTCCTTAATCTGTTCCAACTCATCCTTCATCTTCACCACGATGTTCTGCATTTCAGCCTGATTGCTCTTTGAACCGGTGGTGTTGATTTCGCGACCCATTTCCTGGGCGATGAATCCGAGCTTCTTGCCCACACCATGACCTTCCTCATTCATGGTCTCGCGGAAATACTTCAGGTGGTTGGCAAGGCGCTGCTTCTCCTCGCTGATGTCGAGCTTCTCGATGTAGTAGATGAGCTCCTGCTCCAGACGGTTCTTGTCATAATCCACATTCGGAATCTGCTGCAGACCGTTTACGATGTTCTGGCGGATCTTCTCCACGCGTGCCTTCTCGTATGGTTCAATGCTGGCAAGGAGAGCCTGGATATTATCCACTTTCTCGGTGAATTTCTTCTGCAGGGCAGCTCCTTCCTGCTTGCGGAAGTCGCTCAGATGGCCGATAGCCTCGCAAATTGCATTTTTTGCCACCGCCCACTCCTCGTCGGTCAATTCTTCCACATCAGTTTTGGTTGTTACATCAGGAAGACGCAACAAGGTGCTGTACCAATCGGTAGGCTCAGGAATACCTGTTTCAGCAGATATTTTCTTGATCTGCTGATAATAATTCTGAACAAGCGCACTGTTGATGGGGGTAGCATCTGTAGCTGCATCCTTCTCAATCCAGATGGAGAAGTCAATCTTGCCTCTTTCCAGGCTCTTAGCTATATACTGACGAATCTCCATCTCCTTCTCTCTGTAGAGAGGGGCGATACGTGTAGAGAGGTCAAGATTCTTGCTGTTTAATGACTTTATCTCTACATTAATCTTCTTTGTTTTGTAGGCCGCGGTAGCTTTTCCGAAGCCTGTCATTGACTGTATCATATAATCTTTCACGTTAAATTTCTGCAAAAGTACAAAAAAAAGCGAGAAAATG
>ERZ1034713.372-NODE-372-length-27701-cov-11.162664_pt1 | contig 27701 bp, 24 predicted proteins | sample MGYA00520692_ERZ1034713 | MGnify/ENA primary metagenome ERZ1034713 (study PRJEB33766, sample SAMN09781717) | gut metagenome | biome: gut microbiome | host: Homo sapiens | place: Madagascar | study: EMG produced TPA metagenomics assembly of the PRJNA485056 data... | reverse complement strand
GTAAGCATTTGCTTCATCAAATAAACTTAAAATTAATAGGCGGCTCTCAATTCCGAGAGTCGCCTATTTTTTTCTTTATCACCATCCCTACATTTTTCCCTAAAACTTTGGAAGTTACGAGGAAAAGTCGTATCTTTGCGGCAAATTAGAAATAACATTAAAGTAAAGCAATATGGATGTAGCTATAAATAAAATAACAACAACAATAACTGTTCCGCAAGTTGACTTCAACTTATTAAAGGAACTGGCAAAGAAGTTTGGCTGGGTTATTCAAACCGAAAAGAAAAGTGGAATTGAAGAAGCCATAGAAGATGTTAAAGCTGGCAGAGTATATCATGCAAAAGATGCTCACGACTTGATCAAACAGTGCTTACAATGAAATACTCTATTGACTTTACAAACAAATTTAAAAAGTCTCTTCGAAAAGGAGTAAAACGTGGTCTAAATCCAGTTCTCATTGAAAAAGCAGTAGAAAAACTAGCCAATGAGGGTAAACTACCACCATCATATAAATCACATAAACTTCATGGAAACTTTGAAGGGATATGGGAATGCCATATAACCCCTGATTGGTTGATGCTATGGGAACAAAACGACGAAAAACTAACGTTGCTGTTCCTCAACAATGGAACCCATAGCGATTTGTTGTTGACTTTATCTAGAATTAGAGGCTTCATGTTACCAAACATTTACAAATTTGGGATCCTCGCCCGTACGCTCAATGTAGTCTTGGCGGAGTAGTGCTTCCAGCTCTGCCATTCTTTGCCTTTTACGTTCTTTGGCAGCCATAAAACGTTTCATGGCAGCATCGCGTTTCTCCCAAAAATCATTATTCATTATTTCCATAATCGTACTTTTAAAGCATTTCGCCTGCAAATATATGACTTTATTCTGAAACTCGCAAGGATTTAGGGTGGAAAAGTTTTCGACCTGTACGGTTGAAACGGGCTGCCATTATTTTAACTTATGCCACACCCTCATTGGATGTTATTCTTGATTCCATTCGTTGAGTCCCTTTTCGATTTCTTCAATGGAAGGAAGGTTGCTGCGAAAATCTTTCGGCAGAGCTTGACCTAATTCATAGCCGGATACACCAATTGGCTTCTGTATATCACGAAGTGCATATTCTGCTTTTATTCTGTCTTTGGTCTTGCAGAGAAGCAGGCCGATAGTCTTGTTGTCGCCTTCTCTGCAAAGCGTGTCATCTATGGCAGAGCAATAGAAATTGAGTTTGCCGATATATTCTGGCATAAACTCAGTAGCTTTCAGTTCTATCACCATATATCTATGCATGAATGTATTATACATCAGCATGTCTATGTAATAGTCATCGCCCGATACTTCTATGTGATATTGTCTTCCCATAAAAGCAAAGCCTGCCCCCATTTCTACGAGGAATTTCTCTATGTGCTTGATAAGACCGATTTCTATGTCTCGCTCATCATATTGCTCAGTAAAGGTAAGCATGTCGAAAATATAAGGGTCTTTCAATAAAGACTGTACTTCTTGGGCTTCCTTTGCAGGGAGGGTTGTGGCAAAGTTATTAGCCAATGCTCCATGCTTGCCATAATAGTCCAGCTTGATGGTTTCTGTCAAGTATTCTTTAGACCAATGACTAGTTATGCATTGTATCATATACCAATATCGAGCTTTTATATCTTTTACTCGTTGGATAAGGATGATGTTGTGAGTCCAAGATAAATGCTTGATAGGTAGTTCTTTATTACTACCTTCCAATTGCGCAACCGATGGTTGCGCAATTGCATAATTATGCATTTTTACCCAAGTTAGCTCCTTGTTATACTCCTGGTAAAACTGCATCATGCACTGCATGTTTCTTACGGAGAATCCTTTCCTCTCAGGATACTCATTCTTTAGGTCTATTGCCAAACGCTGCAATGTCTTCTTTCCCCAACCATCAGCTTTCTGACTTAGAACTAACATCTCACCTATGTCCCAATTCATGTGTAGCAGCTCCTCGTTGGCAGCATACATAGCTTTTTGCTGAGCAAAAGAAATGCGATGCTTTATCTGCTTCAGCAATACAGGATACTTTTGAAAGTTACCTATGCTCAATTCTCCTTGCTTATGCTCTTGTTCCATGTTTTCTAAGTTTAAGAATGTTTCGTCTGCAAATATACTACTTTATTTTGAAACTCGCAAGGATTTGAGGGAGGAATCTTATTCTTTGACTTGTGGTAAAGGTATCCATGATGGCAATAGTTGTAGATATTGCCAAATCTCCTTTTAGTATAGTGGCAAGCATATAAAGTCCTTGCTCGGTAAAAGCATGTGGAGCAACAGTGGAATGTTTGAGTTTTTTGAACCGATCAAAATTTTTGATGAGTTCTTCTTTCTCGTTGTTATTCAACTCAATAACATAACCTGGAGGAAACTTTTTAGGGTTGTTTCTTAGTGCTTGGTTGATTTCTCTGGTTTCTACTCCATACAATTCCGCAACATCTCTGTCAAGGATAACTTGCGTATCCCTGATGACAATGATTTTACTTTCAGTTTTTACAATATCTTCTTGATGTCCCATAATTCCTTTTTTAGAGCTATTTATGGGCAAAGACACGACTTTTCCTCGTAACTTCCAAAGTTTTAGGGAAAAATGTAGGGATGGGGATAAAGAAAAAAAGGCGACTTTCGGAATTGAGAGTCGCCTATTCTATGAGTTTTTAACCAAATCAGTAAAGTTCGACCAACTTTCAACTTTGAATCCTCTTAGATCTTTTACTGATTTCTTAAACCACTCTATTTTAGAAAGCTCCATAACTGTTTTTACAAGTGCAGCCAAATCATCATTCATCGTCATGTATGTATTGCCTTGCACCCACTCGAAACCATTCTTTTTTAGAAGTTCTTTTATTTCGTAGTAAGCTTTGTTGTAAGGCTCGCCATAGTATTTCTGTAAATCAGAAATAACCATATCAAATGCTAATGCGTACATACTGCCTCCTTTGCTGGTTCAAATAAGTCCTTATATCCAAAGAAGATGTTCCCATCTGCGGTTTTTGCGGAGATGACAATTCCTACGAAAGGATTGTTCTCAACTTCAATCACTTCGCCCTGTATCCAGTCTTTGGCATGTGTCAAGTCTGGAGATATTAATACTTTGTCGCCTGTTCTCATATTCACAAAAATATAAAAGTTGTACTTATTCGCCGCAAAGATACGACTTTTCCTCGTAATCACCAAATGTTTTTTGGGGAAAATGAAGGAAAGAATGCAGGGCATACAAAAAGGCGGTCTCTGAATAGAAACCGCCTTTTTATTATATAAACACACAACATATAGATGTGTACTATTTGTACAAAATGTTATTTCACTTCAACAAAGGCATAAGCACCTGTGATATCATTGAAGTAGATGTTGTATGTACCTGCAGGAACAGGAATGTTGTTGCTGCCACCAGAAGTGATAAGAGTTCCCTTACTCTCATAGTTCTGACCTGCATCAAAACCCCAGTTTCCATCATCGCGCCACTTATGATCTGCACGAATCTTAAAACCGCCATCAGGAATCTCAACATTGGCTTTGTACCAGTTGTGAGGAGTAACCTGCGTAAGGTCGATATCGTCACCATCACTCCACTTGCCACCTACACCTATCAGAGCAACATACTCAAACTCTGTAGGTTTCACAATTTCATAAGTGTAGTCCATCATGTTGATAGTCATCATATAGGTACCAGCCTTTGCAATCTTACCAGCGCCAGCTTTTTCACCTTTTGAAGTGGTCGTGAGAAGTGTACCTTTCATTGCGTCATCACCGTCGTTTTCTATACCAACAACACCCTTAGGATCGTTTTCTACTGCCCAAATATTACCAGTATCTACATTTCCCTGTGGAATAATCTTCCAGCATTGTTTGTCATCTTTAGTAGTAAACACGAGGGTAAATTTAGAATCCTCATAAACATTTGCACCTGAGTGAGTAAATTTAAAGTCGGGTGACAATTTCCAATCTGTCATATCGCCTACGAGGTAGTAGCCAGAATCAATGAATGGAGCCTTTGGAGTCATCTCAAGGTTAAATTTACCAGCATCAATAAGAACAGCATCACCATTTTTGACCGCATTTAAATAAACATGGGCAACAAAAGAGTGAGCTATAGGACGCTTGCCATAAAAAGATGCTGTTACTTCTGCTAGATCTGCAACAGCGGACTTACCCTCAATGCTTGCATTAACGTTTTTCTTGATTGCATTATCTTCTCCTTGAGGAATAATCTCTAAGCGAGCATTATCAAGTGTAAAACCTTCAGGAAGAGCTGCTTCGCTCAATGTGAAGATACTGACACTATCTGTTGTCACACTGGAACAGTCGATGGACTGAACTACTGGTGTTGCAGTAAAGCCAGGAATCGTGATGGCTTCTTCCTGTGGATTGTGCTGTGGTTGAGCCCAATCATCGTAGTCGCCGTTGCAGCTGGCAAGTATAACACTTGCCAAGACTGCTAAGCTATATAAAAATATCTTTTTCATTTTGCTTTCATCTTAAATTATTTAACTTCAGCTTTATTTGTATCAAAGTTGACATACAACTTCGTGCCAACGCCAGGCTTAACAGAGTACTCTTTACCCACGTTATCTTCCCAGCCTTTTGCCATATCCTTTATACGCCAGAACACGTCGCCCTTGTAAATAGTGAACTCTGTGCGCCACCACTCGATGTCACCGACCTTGACAGAAACACGAAGTTCAGAACTTGCTGTAAATGCAGGAGATATCCATTCTCCATTTTGATTATCTGGAGGTGTCAGAGCATTTTCATCAGCAAAGCCCCAAGCGCTTTGTCCAATACAACCACCAATCAGGCAAACCTGAGTCTTGTAAACAGTCAGTGTCCAGTTGATGTTCTTCTTGTCTTTGGAAATCTTACCCTTAAAGTGGAGAGTGTACCAACCTGCGTTGGCTACCTTGAGGTTTTGGTCGTCACCTGCAGTGATACCTGCACCAGCTACATCGTTGATTTCCTTGATTTGGTTGATGCCGAGTTTGTCATTGATCTCAGAACCCCAATTGAATTCGCCACCAGCAGGCACGTAGATGATACCATAGTATTCGCCATCCAAGCCTTGTACCTGTGGAATAGGTTTCCAACTCTCCCATGGAGTCTGGATAGAACTTCCAATCAAGAAGAGGTTGTCAGTGAACTTAGCGTCAGGAATAGTAGCCTTCACAGAAGGCAAGGTGATGACATTTGAATAGGTCTCGCCCAAGGTTTGATTCAAAGCACCGCCAATGACTGCACGAAGGCGGATATAAACTGGCATCTCGTCAGGAAGATTTGCATCAGGATTGGCAGCCCGGAAGAGAGATACAATAGCTTTGTTTACTTCGTATGCATCAAAATCCAAACTGCTTGGATTCTCTGCATATGTCGCCAACTCTTTATGAGTGACTGTAGGATCGCTGACGAATGCAGGGTTGATAGATACCTGCGCATAATACTTCACAGGGTAAGGTACTCCACCATAATTTGGCTGAGAGCATGTCAATACCAAGTTTTTTGCATAGTAGGGGTCGTAGGTATTGTTTTCTGCAAGAGCAGGAGTGTTCAATACAAATCCCTCTGCAAGATGACTCAGGTCCAATGTAGGGTTGCTGTCTCTGTCTTCATCACAGGATGTAAAGAGCAAAGGGAGTACCAATGCTGGCAGCAACATGAATTTGAATATCTTTTTCATAATTGATTTCTTTTAATTAAATCTGGTTGCCTAACAATTAGTATTTAGGATTTTGGGTCATGTTAGGATTGTTCTTGATTTCATTGTCTGGAATAGGATAGATGTTGTAGTATGATGGAACACCAGCACCTTTTTCCGCACCACCCTTGAAACTCCAGAGATACTTAGAACCTGTGTACAAGCCAAAGCGAACCAAGTCTGAACGACGGCGACCTTCCATGAAGAACTCACGGCACCATTCATCAATAAGGGTCTGTTCATTTACTGATGTAGCTTTCGAGGCACGGTGGGCACGGTCCTGAACCTTCAGGATGTCAGCCAAACCATCCTGACCAAGGCGATACTTAGCCTCTGCACGGGTCAGATAGATTTCTGCCAAGCGGAACACAGGGAAGTCTGTATCAGAATAGTTCTGATCGTGCTGTGTGGAACCATCTGCGTGGAGATTGCTCCACTTTACAAAAGACGCACCATTCAGAGGACCTGTGATAGCCTCACCAGGATTGATTGTACGAACTTTGCCTTCTTCGCAGCCACCTACACCCATATACAACAGGGCACGGTCGTCTTTAGCCTTTGCGATCACGTCGGCAGTGCTGATACCTTTTTCGCTATCTTTTGCAATCACCTGTTCTTTAGAAGGATTTTCCAAGACATCATCAACAGTAGCCTTAGGGATGTCATTCTTGTTAGGGAAGAACTTCTCTATCAAGTTTTCGCGGGCAAACATACATTTCCATGGGTCACCTGTGCTTGCATAAGGCATACCGCCGATAGTGGCTGCCGATACGAGGTAAGTGGTACCTGCATACGCACGGGCTTTCAAACCATCCTGACGGATAGGGAAGATGATTTCCTTCATAGCATCTGGGTTGCAGTCATTGTCGCCCATAAACAACTGCTGATAACCGCTGTAGCCATTCTTTTTTTCGCGAGAAAGGTCATATTTGCCGCTATTGAGAATCTTGTCGCAATAATCGATAGCCTTCTGGTAGTCCTTCACCTTACCCTCGGTATAAACTTCAGAGTTAAGAGCCAAGCGGGCATGAAGTGCGTATGCTGCGCCACGGTCGGCACGTCCGAAATTCTCTTTGTTATTATAAGCACCCACCTCAGCCATCAGAGGCTCTATGGTGGTCAACTCATTATCCAACCAGTCGTAGAGATCCTTTCCCTTTTTCTCGGTAGGGAGACTATCGTCGAAAGTGAGCTTGAATGGAGCCTTGCGATACAGGTCAAGGAAATAATAGTAGTTCAGTGCACGGAGGAAGCGAACTTCTGCGATTTGGTCTTCGCTCAGGCTGCCTGATTGCTCGGCAATAAACTGGTTGTACAGAGTAATGTTGAAAATGAGACGCTGGTATGCCCAGTTTACACGGTCATTACCGCTATTCCAACTGAAATTGGTGATAGGAGCGATAGCATTATCGGCCTGATATGCCCATGCAGTCTCGTCAGTCATCAACTCTTGTAGGTTGAAAATGGTACGGATGAATCCACTCTCACCCTCGTCGCCACTCAAGTCTGCTGAACCAGCAGGACCTTTCTGTCCAGTAAGACCAAGCGTAGCATACTGCTTGGCCAAGAGACCCTCTACTGTATATGTTGGGGTGGACTGTGGGTCAATGGACTTGATATTCAGTTCGTCTGCGCAAGAGACAAAGCCCATGCACAAAACACTCGCCATTGCAGTCGTTATAAATATTTTTTTCATAATTGTCTCCTTTTTTATTTTTAGAAGTTAAGATTCAAACCAAGCTGGAAGCTTATTGGACGTGGGTAAGGATTGCTGTCGATACCACTGCTTACTTCTGGGTCGATACCCTTGTACTTGGTAATGATGAATGGGTTCTGTACGGTGAAGAAGATGCGTCCGCTGCAAATCTTCTCAGCACCTGCCTTGAACAATGCAGGGAAGCTATAGCCCAAAGTCATATTGCTACACTTCAGGTAAGAAGCATTGCGTACAAAGTAGTCACTGGTATTGGTGGTGAGATCTGTTGTACCCTTAAAGCCAAGATCGACGGCCTCCGCAGTTGTGTTTCTGAAGAGATCGGTATCGTTGATTTTCGCCAACTCTGCTTTTGAGTTCAGGAAATCGTAGTACACATAGTTGCCGATAGATGCATGGAAGGCAGCACTGAAGTCCCAGTTCTTATAGATGAACTTGGTGGTGAGACCCATGATGACATCAGGAGCAGGGCTCTTGTAGCAATAACGGTCGTCATTGTCAATCTTGCCGTTACCGTCACGGTCAACATATACACCCTCAATAGGCTTGCCATTCTCGTCGTAAACCTGTTGGAAAACATAGAAAGAATTGAGAGGTTTGCCAACCTTGTTTACCTGTACCAATGTGTTGTTACCACGAGACACCTTGCTACCTGTCCAAACCCAGTCTTTCGTGCCAGCCTCTAACTCTGTAATTTCATTGTGGTTCCATCCCACGTTGTAGGTTACATCCCAAACGAAGTCCTTGGTGACGATAGGCTTCACATTGAATGCCAATTCCACACCATAGTTTTCAAGAGAACCGATGTTCTTCAAGAGTTTATCGCCAAAGTTAGTACCACCAGCGATCTCAATTTCTGACAACAAGTCAGTAGTCTTACGATAGTAACCATCGATATTGAAGCCGAAGCGGCCATTGAGAGCGGTGAAGTCAATACCGCCATTGTAGGTTGTGGTCTTTTCCCATGTCAGCTCAGTGTTGTATTTTGTTGGGCGCATGGTCTGATAATACTTGTCACCCAATGGATACTGTGCATAAGTGTCGCTGATGGTATATTTAGGAGTATAGTAGAAGTCGTCAATACCATTCTGCTGACCAGTCATACCCCAGCCCAAGCGGAGCTTCAACTCATCAATCCATTTTACATTCTTCAAGAAAGACTCGTTGTTAATCTTCCAGGCAAAGGCTGCTGCTGGGAAGTAACCCCATTTCTTGCCCTTTCTGAAGCGAGAAGAACCATCGGCACGGAAGGTTGCTGTAAGCAAATAGCGGTCCAGCAAGTTATAGTTGAAACGTCCGAAGTAAGATACCAAAGAGTTGTGCCCCTTCCATATGGTGTTTGCCATGTATTGTGGGTTATTCACGTAGTTCCATTCTCCATTTACCAACTGTGGATCGTTATCTCTCAAATACTCATCGATACCGCTTCCAATGTTATAGGTTGTTCTGTGATAGTGGCTTTGCTCAGCACCTGCCATGATGTCGATGTCGTGCACACCAAACTTGTGGGCATATTCAGCAAAAGCTTTTCCTTCGATGCTGTATTTGTATTGATGGTCAATACCATACCAACCAAAATAGTTATTGGATGACGAATACTTGTTAATATCATCATGCTGCTTGGCATCAGTGTACTGTGCACCGATGGCAGCATGCAAATGCAAGTCTTCGAAGCCATGAATCTTATAATCTACCTCTAAGTTTGAAGTTATGTCATGAGTATTGGCTATCATTTTTTGGTTGTTGAGGAGAGCCACAGGGTTCTGAGGAACTTGACTCTTGGCTATCTTTGTCCAGTTAGGATCTGTAATCTTGTCGCCTTTGTTGTCCAGATACTGGAAATATCCGCCTACACAATTGTACATCTCATCGTTTACACGAACAGGCTGTGTTGGATCCATGGTCAACGCATTACCGATGGCATCACCAAAATTGGCATAGCGGTCCTTTTCGAACATATACTTCGCTGTGAAGTTGAAGTTCAAGTGCTTGTCGAGGAAGGAAGGAGCCAAATTGACAGAAGTGTTGAAACGCTTCATCCAGCTGGTCTTAACGATACCGTTGTTGTCTTCGAAACCTAAGCCAACACGGTAAGGCATATCCTTCAAGCCACCCTGTATGCTGATGTTGTGGTTGGTAGAGATGGCAGTGCGGAAGATCTCGTCCTGCCAATCGGTGTCGGCTGTACCCAAAGCTTTTGTATCATAGCCTAAAGAGGTAAGAGCCTGCTTGTACTCGCCAGCATTCATCACCTCATATTTCTTCTGGATGGTTGACAATGTAATATCACCATTATAGGTAACGGTAGGTCTCTGACCGGCACGTCCCTTCTTGGTGGTGATGATGATGACACCATTAGAAGCACGAGAACCATAGATGGCTGTTGCCGAAGCGTCCTTCAATACAGTGAAGCTTTCGATATCGCTTGGGTTAATCATCGCCAAGATGTTACTTGCACCCTTCAGGTTGTTATTATCAATAGCCAAACCATCGATGACATAGAGAGGGTCGTTAGAAGCAGTCAGGGAGGCACCACCACGGATACGAATCTGTGCTCCAGCACCAGGCTGACCACCGGCTGTCTGTACATCTACACCAGCTATCTTACCTACCAACATATCAGAGGCACTGCTTGTGATACCCTTTGACATCTCGTCTGGCTTGATGGCTGTGACCGAACCGGTCAAGTCGTTCTTCTTGGCACGACCATAACCGATGACAACGACCTCGTTCAACGACTTAGAGTCGTCGATCATCGTGATGATCATGTTCTTGCTTGCTTGTACTGTCTTTGGGGTCATACCCAAATAAGTAAAGGTTAGCTTAGTACCGGGAGCTGCGTCGACAGTGAAGTTACCATCCATGTCGGTAATGCCTACTGCCTTACCGTTGACTGTAATGGTAGCACCCATGACAGGCTCACCAGAAGCATCTTTCACTTGTCCCTTAATGGCATTTGACTGCGCAAAGGAACTTGCTGTCAGAAGAAGACCACTTGCAAGGGTCAACGCTCTGAGAGGCAATTTAAATTTTACCTGCTTCATCATTTGCTTGATTTTTAAGTCTGCAACTAGCCTTTACCTAGAAGGGTTTCGAATGCCTCATGTACCTAAAAGCGTACCTAAAGGGGGCTTGATTTGGTCTAAAAGACTCACCGCCTCCACCTTTTTTCGGTTCACTATCTCAGCATATACTTGCGTGGTCGTGATGTTTTGATGACCCAACAGTTTGCTGGTGGTATAGAGGTCCACTCCCATCGTCAGCAAGGTGGTGGCAAAGGTGTGGCGAGAGACATGAAAGGTTACAGGCTTTTCAATGCCCGCCTCCCTAGCCCATTGCTTCATTCGGTAATTGACAGAGAAATACGATGGCAACGAAAAGACCTTGTCTTCTACCCTAGCCTGTCCCCTTGCAGGCATCCATGCCAAGGCATTCTCCGACAAGGGTATCGTCACCACATGGCGACTCTTCACCATCTGCTTGCTAATATAGTATCCCTCTGTACCCTTCCCGATATCAGCCCATCGCAACGACCTTACATCACTAAGGCGCAAGCCACAGAAACAAGCAAAGAGGAAGGCGCATTTCACGGTATCAGCCTTGCACGGCGTAACCATCAGCAATTTGATTTCCTCTATGCTGAGATAACAACGCTTACTCTCTTGCTTGCTGAGCATTTTGCGTTCTTCTTTCTTTAATAGTTTAGTGGGATTCTTGGGTATGATGCCTTCTCTCACAGCCTCATTCAATACGGTAACAAACGTGTTGAAATAGAGTCTGGCTGTACCCTTAGCCAAATCTTTCTCATGATGTTCGCCCCGCATGGGCACATCTGTACCAATGGTCTTGGCATGAGCCAGATACTGCACCCAACCTTCACAATACGTCTTGTCCAGTTGTGCCATGCGGATATTCTCACCCTTGTATCTTATCAAATGCAAGAGGGTATGCTGGATGTTGGCAGCATGACTGCCACTCTGTCCTTGCTGTCTTTTTTGGTCTGCATATAGCAACATCCAGTCTTTTAAGAGCATATCCTTGGTCTTCATCTCTCGCTGATAGTTACCGTGGCTCATACTCCACTCTTTGATTCGCTCACATCGGATGAGGATGGCGGTGCGCAAAGTAGCTTCATTCTTTGCCTTTGCCTCCTTGTCACTTCCCCTTTTGTCATCTACCAGCAACAATCCCTTCAACCGCTCATAGGTATAGCCCCTACCCTTGCTTCCAGCTTGATAAGTACGGAGATAGATAGCCTTGTTGCCATTCTTCAAAGGTTTCACCCAAATCTTGATGGGTTCCTTCGCTTTTGTTTTAGTTCTCTTTTTCGCCATAATCTTTACTGTTTCGTCTGTGCAAAATTATACGGAAAAACTATCTTCTTCAAGTCTTTCAAGTTAAAGTACCTAAAGATGTACCTAAAGAAACAACTTAACGAGTAGATGCAAACGATTGCACAAATCGTTTGCATCTGGTTGCTTCTTTATTCTCTTTCTATCCACTCTTCCTTTTATTTGATATTTGTATTATCGAGAGGAAATTTATGTAAAATAAGCCGCTTTCTTTGTCTGCAAAAGTACGAAAAATCCTTGTATTATGGCAAGCATGGCGCTCTCGCCAATAACTTCGACACAACGCTCCCTGCTACAGAGGCACTAGAGGTTAAATCATTGTTGAAAGACCCTTATATTTTCGACATGCTCACTTTCACCGACCAATATGACGAAAGAGACATCGAGATTGGGCTCATCAAACATATCGAAAAATTCTTGGTCGAAATGGGAGCTGGCTTCGCTTTTATGGGAAGACAATATCACATTGAAGTCTCAGGTGACGACTATTATATCGATATGCTGATGTATGACTCAGATGTAGAGATAACTACAATAGACGGGAAATCTATTGTAAGTATCCACGTGCCACAAGCAGATTGGCGAATGAAGCCTGTCTTCTTAAATGAAAATCCTTACAAAGGTTCCTTCAAGCGCAACCATGAAGGTGATTACCATTGCACAGAAATGGAAGTAAGAGCCATGATTCGTGATGCTAACGAAGATGGCAATGACGGAGGATTACTAGATGCTTTTACTCTGGATGACATTGATACAAATACGCTCCATGGTTACCGTAATCAATTCAGAATACTAAATGCCGACCATGATTGGAACGATAAGGATGATAAAGAATTCTTGCGACTTTTAGGTGGATATACTAAGAATAGACAAACAGGAAAAGAAGGACTGACGGTAGCAGGACTAATGAAGTTTGGAACAGGGTTAGCCATAAGGGAGCGATTTGGAAATTTTCGCATGGACTATCTCGACATGAGCCATCTAGAAGGTGAGGAAAGATATAGAGACAGACTAACTTACGATGGGCGTTGGGAGAACAACTTGTATCAATTCTTTAGAATTGTTATGCCTAAGTTGACATTCGACTTACCTCACCCTTTTCATCTGGAAGGTTATCAGCGTGTAGATGACACACCACAAATGAAAGCTGTAAGAGAAGGATTTACCAATTCGATTATTCACTCTGACCTATTCTTGGATAGTGGTATCTTAAGGATAGAAAAGCATGATGACTGCCTATGCTTACGAAATTCTGGAAATTTGAAACTTCCGATAGAAAACATCTATGAAGGTGGGGTTTCAAAAGCACGCAACCCAAGAATACAGAATATGCTCCGTATGATAGGATATGGTGAGAATATAGGTTCTGGATTTCCTAAAATTATCTCTGCTTGGCAAAAGGCAGGTTGGGGTAAGCCTGAATTAATAGATAAATACGAGTTACAAGAGGTAGAACTACGATTACCTATTCCTAATGAAACTGGTGGTCAAACTGGTGGTCAAACTGGATCACCAAAAACAATTGAAAAAGTTTTTGAATTAATAAAAGACAATCCGTATATAACAAGACAAGAACTCGTGGACAAAATAGGTATCAAGGCAAGTGCAATACAAAAACACATAGAAAAGCTAAAGGCTCAAAAAAGAATAGAGCGTGTTGGTTCTTCTACATTTGGAGGTCATTGGGACATCAAAGAATAAATAATCCTTTGTTTCATCATCGAAACAACAATATTCAATAGGCGGCTCTCGTTTCTGGGAGCCGCCTATTTTTCTTTCTCCTCATCCTTTTCAAGTATTTTTCCCTAAAACCTTGGAAGTTACGAGGAATAGTCGTATTTTTGCATCACAAATCAGTTAAACGTTTTAAAAGGAGATGGATATGAAACGGGCAGAAGACAAGTATCAACGGCCACAGAACTTCCAATGGAGGAAATTCAGAAAATGAGGGAATAAGGAATATCCTTCTCTGCCCAGATATATTTTTCTCCCTGCCCACGCAAGAATTTTTCCGTGGGCAGGGAAAAATAAAAGTGGGTACAGGGACGGAAAAAATGAAACCAAATTCCTCGAAAATTACAGACGGACGAAGAAGCGCTTCTTTGCAACTTAACAATGCGATTCGTTAGAGCTTATAATGTGCTTTCTTTGAGGAATTAGTCTTTCAGACAACCAATAGGAACCACAAATACACCATCTTTTCTTCGATAAGCAAAATCGCCTGTTCCCGTGAGTACCATCATGAAGGAAGGCTCATTCATTTTTTCTGTATTAATTTTGCCTGCAAGAGTTAGAAGATTTGCAGCACCCTCGTTGATGAGTTTATCGCCACCTAATTTTACTTCAACAAGTCCATATTTTCCATTGCGCAGATGCACCACGGCATCACATTCCAACCCGTTTTTATCACGATAATGATACACTTCTCCATCCAAAGCGTCAGCAAAGACTCGTAAATCTCGAACACAAAGGGTTTCAAAAAAGAGTCCCATCGTATTGAGATCATTGATAAGATCTTTAGGACCTAATCCCAATACTGCCGTTCCTATAGATGGATCAATGAAGTAACGGGTATTTGCCGTACGGATAGACGTCTTAGAGCGCAGGTTAGGATTCCAGGCTTCAGAATCTTCTATGACAAATATCTTGCGCAAAGCTTCCAAATAGCTGCCTGCGGTCTTCACGCTAATTTCATTTTCATCATTTGTCATCATATCTGCCACAATCGTGCCAATTGTTGCTTGCGAACCTTGATTCCGGGCGTATGAACGCAAGAGTAATCTGGTGGTTGTAGCGTTGCGATTCACTCCATCCACACGCGAAACATCTTTTTTGATGACTGCATCTACATAATCAAAGGCTTGCTCCAAGGCAGCTTTATCTTGTAAACTACAAGCAAATGGCCATCCACCTCGACAAATGAGATACGCCAGGTCGTCTATCTTCAGTTTGTTAATAGCAACTATCTTTTCTGGTGTTTCAAATAGATTTGCCAAACTTACCTTTCCATTTGATTCACCTGACTCATAAAGACTCATAGGGCGCATAGTTAGCCAACTGAATCGCCCTGTTCCTGAATGATGCATATCCTTTTCATCAGCCGGAACTGCGGAACCAGTCAAGACAAACTGTCCTACGTCATGACGATGGTCAACTTCAAATCTGATGGCATCCCAAAGTTTGGGTGCCAGTTGCCATTCATCAATAAGCCTTGGCGTTTCGCCCTCCAATAAAACAGAAGCATCTATCTCTGCCATCTGTAGATTGGTTTCCAATGAGGCAGGATTATCCATATACAGGATACTATTGGCCTGCTGTTCGGCGGTGGTAGTTTTTCCACACCATTTGGGACCTTCTATCAAAATAGCTCCCTTGCTTGCCAATTTCTTTGCCAGCATTTGGTCTGCAATTCTATGTTTGTATTCCATATTTCAAATATTTGTTGATTCGCATGCAAAGATACAACTTTTTTTCAATATTTCCTCAGTTGGCTGGATTTTATTTCCTCAGTTGGCCGAATTTCGTTTCCTCAGTTGGCCGAATTTCGTTTCCTCAGTTGGCTGGATTTCGTTTCCTCAGTTGGCTGGATAATAGCTCAAAGCGGAAATAGGTGAGCCCAAGATACTATGGGTATAAGTCAAAATGTCAGTCATCATGTAGATGTAATTCCACTTTATGCCATGAGTAATTTGTGCAAACGTTTGCATGATTTATTCACTTGATTTGCATCAATCAATGATACAGGCTAATCAAAAATATCGTATCTTTGCCACCGTAATAACAATACAAACCTATACGATAAAAATAGATTAACAATCAAAAGTATATTAACATGAAGAAATTATATTTCACCCTCCTCGCTGCAATGGCACTCACTCTCGGAGCTTGTTCAAGTAGCAACGACCCTGATATTCCAGAGCCAACTCCTACTCCTACCCCAACTCCTGAACCAGAGCCAGAGCCAGAACCAGAGCCTAATCTCACTTCGCAAGGTTGGGCAAACGACTATAGCGGTGTGATGCTGCAAGGATTCTCATGGGATTCTTATAATGAGTCACAATGGAAGGTCTTAGCCAATCAAGTTGATGACCTGAAAGGCTACATTGATCTTGTATGGCTTCCACAAAGTGGAAAATGTATAGAAACCACCCAGGTGATGGGCTATATGCCATATTATTATTTCAATCAGAACTCATCATTCGGATCTGAGGCTGAACTCAGAAATCTGATTACCAAGTTTAAAGCCGCTGGTATAGGCGCAATAGCTGATGTAGTGGTCAACCACCGTAATACGGAGGGCTGGTATAATTTCCCTGCTGAAACATACAAGGGTGTGACCTATCAGATGCAACCTACAGACATCTGCAAGAATGATGATGGTGGAGAAACTGCTACACAAGCAGCCAAAGATGGTGTAAGCCTCAGCCAGAACAATGATGAAGGTACAGACTTCGGAGGTTGCCGTGACATTGACCACAAGAGCGAAAATGTGCAGAAGGTAATCAAAGCATATCTGAAATATCTGAAGGATGATTTGGGTTACACCGGTTTCCGCTATGATATGGTAAAAGGTTTCGATGGCAGCCATGTTGCCGACTATAATGATGCCACAGGTGTAGAATACTCTGTAGGTGAATACTGGGATGGTAACGACAAAATAGAAAGTTGGATAAACAGAACTAACAAGAAGAGCGCAGCCTTCGACTTCCAGTTCCGTTATAATGTTCGTGACGCTATCGGCGTAAGAGATAATAAGGTTGTTGCAACTCCAAACTGGACAAAGTTGAGCAGCAACGAAAATCTTATGCACGATGCCAATTATCGTCGTTATGCAGTTACTTTCGTCGAGAATCATGATACCCAGTATCGCTCTGCAGATGAGCAGTTGGATCCTCTTAAGCGAGATACGCTTGCAGCCAATGCCTATATGCTCGCCATGCCAGGAACACCTTGTATCTTCCAGCCACACTGGAGAGATTACAAGTCTGAGTTGAAGGAGATGATTGCTGCTCGTAAATATGCTGGTATCACCAATATGAGCAATTACGCAAACAAGAAATGCCAGAATACTTTATATGTCAATGAAGTGACTGGTAAGAAGCACAAACTTCTTGTGGCTGTAGGTAATGATGCTGATAAATATGCAGGAGAAACAGGCTATACAAAGATTCTTTCTGGTTATCACTATGCCTATTTCCTCTCTAATGATGCAGAAACCTCTTGGACCGACATGCCTTCTGGCTCATACGAGGAAGGTTTCAAGACCACACTTACTGCAGTCAGCCAGACAGAGGGAGCTAAATTGGTTTATACCTTGGACGGCTCTACCCCTACTGCAAAGAGCACAACTGTAGAAAGTGGTAAGGAAATCAGCATCAATGGTACTTGTACCTTGAAGGTTGGATTGCTTGTGAATGGTGAAGTAAGAAATATCGCCACACATCAATATACGATTGAGAAGTTCAAGGCATATAAATTTATGATTTATGTGAATGCCGATGCTGTGAAATGGAATCCATTATACTGCTATACATGGAAGAAAGCTGAATCTGTTGAGTGGCCTGGTGAAAAGATGACAGAAACAAAGACCATTGGTGGAAAGACATGGTACTACAAGGAAGTCAGCATTGATAATGCGACCGAGTTGGTGAATGTCATATTCAATAATGGTACAGATAAGCCGCAGACTGTAGATATAACAGGTCTCACCAGTACGGCTTACTTTGAAATAGAAGCATCCAAGGAAGGAAAAAAATATAAAGTGAAGGATGTTACAGCAGAATACAATAAATAGCATTTAGTTTAGGCATACAATTTTTATTAGTTAGTTGGTTTTGTTTTAGGTTTAAAAGAGGTATTCCCAAAAAGCGTTTTCGGGCAATACCTCTTTTGCTATTTTATAAAGTCAAGAAACGCATTAAGCAAGGTTGCATTGCCCAAATTACGACCCTCAGTTTGGGCACTTATTGCCCACCTCGTGAGCAACGGTTGCTCATCTCATGTTCATCGGTTCCCCATCACGTGATCCCCGAGGGACCGCTTGAAGGGCATAGCAGGAACTTCTCATGCATACTGAATACAAATCCACTTCGCAAAGAAGCGGTCGCTTACTAAATAACCATTAGGAGTCTTGCTTACCAACTGCTTATCCACCAATGCCTTCAACGCAGTTTTCACGCTGCTCGTAGCAGGAAGCTGATGGGATCTGATAAACTGCTGACTCAAAGGCGAACTCACCAGTCCCTCTCGAGCTATTGCCAATAGAAGCAACTGCTGATTCTCCGTAAGCCAGGCACAATAGTTCTGATAAGCCATCGCCTGTTCATCTATCAACTCCTGAACCACCTCATCTACCAATGACTTCGTAATCTCAGAAGAACCATGCTCATAAATGCCATGCAATATTGCCTGCACATACCACGTTACACAATCCGACTGCTGATAGATATAAGAAAAGGTGGATTCATCTATTGACCTGTGCTGAGAAGACAGAAGGCGATTGGCAAATTCCAAATACACCTGCTCTTCGATACAAGGCAAAGACAACACCAAAGAACTCTGGAAGAAAGGACGGTTGGCAGACAGAAACATCTCCTGCATCATGTGCTGCTGACTGCCAGAAAATACGAAATATACATTTGGCAAGAACTGGATATAAGAACGGATCATTGCCTCTACCCCATCCTCAGGATAGTTTAATATCTGCTGAAACTCATCTATGGCGATGTAGCAGCGCTTACCTGACTGCTTCAAATACTCAAATATTCGCTTCAAACTCTCCTTACCCTCACTCGGCTTTAAATCTAAAGAAAAAGTAGGAATTCCTGTCAGTTCATCTATCGTCAAAGTAGGTCGCCAACTACTGAAGAACTCCTGAACTTTACGAAGGGCCGATTGAGAAACCGTATCAAGTTTTCCGATGATTTCAGAAGCCATGATTTGCACCATTTGCTCCAGGTTTTTGGTGGCAAAAATATCGAGGTAGAAACATTTCACCCCTTCATATTGCTCCTCCATCTGATGGAAAACATGATGTATCAAGCCCGTCTTCCCCATACGACGAGGGGCGACAAGCGTGATGTTACGCTCATTATGCAGCGTAGAAATCATCTTCTCGGTTTCTTTCTGGCGGTCGCAAAAATACTCTGCTCCTTTATAACCATACACAACAAAAGGATTGTTCAATGTTGCCATATCTCATCATTATTCATTACACAAATAACCATTGCGCTTTTTACGCAACGCAAATTACGCAATAAAAAACGAGATAGCCAAATGTTTTCGAGATTTTTAATAATAATTACACGAAAACTGACTGCTTCAAATACGTTCTATCTCGGGGTGCGCTCTATTTTCAATACCTGATCACAATAATCTACTACGGCAGGGCGATGCGTGATGAAGATAACGGTCTTATCATGCGAAGCCAAGATATTCTGAAGGAGTTGACGCTCGGTTTCTGGATCCAATGCACTCGTAGCCTCATCAAAAAGCATGATGCTGCGATTGCGCAACAGACTTCGGGCTATGGCAATACGCTGTGCCTGCCCCTCGCTCAAGCCTCCTCCCTGCTCGCTGCAAACCGTATCGAGTCCTTGTGGCAATTCCATCACAAAGTCGGCACAACTCGTATGCAAGGCTGCCTGCATCTCCTCATCAGTTGCATTCAACTTGCCTAATCTCAGATTATCACGGATGGTTCCACTCATCAGGGTATTGCCCTGAGGAACATATACGAAGTTGCAACGGTGGCGAGGCGACAGTTCGCCCTTCTTTTCCGACGAATGATAAATCTCTACTTTTCCATGCTGAGGACGGAGCAAGGCCAAAAGCAGACGGATAAGCGTAGTTTTTCCTGCACCCGTTTCTCCCAAAATAGCCGTACAGCTGCCCGGACGGAAATCAAAACTCAGATGATTGATGATATTCGTCTTGTCCAATGGCTGGTTCTGATACAAGATTTTTTCCTCTGGAGAAGCCTCAGCCAACTTATAACTGTAGCAGACATCCTGCAATCGGATGCCGCAAGGCGAAGGAATCAGGATTGGCTCTCCCTGTTCCTCCAGCGGATTTTCCTCCAGTTCCATCAGTCGTTCTGCTGCCGTAAAGACACTCACGAAGGCAGGAACCAACTTGGTAAGGTTTCTTGCCGGAACCTGTATCTTATTGACCAACTGCAGGAAAGCCGTCATGCCTCCGAAGCTCAGACTGCCGGCACTCATGCGAATGGCCGCCCAAAGGAAAGCCACGAGATAACCTAAGGCAAAACCGAAGTTGACTATCAGATTACTGAACACGCTAAACATCGTACGCTTCACCACGTGTCCACGCAATTCCTTCTGTGTATTCTCAAGTTTATCCACCATCGCATCATCCTTCTCCAAGGTCTTGATGAGCATACGATGCTGGATAGTTTCCTGCAGCACACTCTGCACCTTACTGTCTGAATCACGCACCTGGCGGGTCAGTTGGCGCATCTTTCCCACATAGATTTTGGAGAAAGCCAAGAAAATCGGAATCATGATGACGATAACGATAGAGAGCACCTTGTCCATCGAGAAAAGATAGAAGAAGGCACCAAGAAACATCGCTAATACGCTCAGCGTATTCGGTATGGTCTCCGTCAGGAAATTCACCACATTGCTCACGTCCGTCTCCAGTCGGTTGAGCACATCTCCCGAATGCATCTTTTCCCTACCGTGCCATTCAGAACGGAGGATACGATCGAGCATGCGCTGCTGCATACGGTTTTGCGCCTTGATGCCCAAGAGATTACGAATCCAGACGGAAGAAACATTCAGGGCGAAGTCGGCAAGAATCAGGAAGCCCATGAGAGCAACAGCCCAATAGATATCGCCTTCCACCACATGAGAAGCAACATCTATGGCACGCTTAACCGCCCAAACCTGTGCCAGACTCACTCCCACCGAGAGCAAACCCACGGAAGCATTGAGGACAGCCTGCAACTGGTTGCCCCGCCATGCCTGCCAAAGCCAAATCAGCAAGGTTTTGGCATCATACTTAAACTTTGGAACCTTGAATATCTTCATCCATCTAAGCATTTGAATTCTTCCCTCTTCACTCTTCACTTAAATTCATCTTTCCCTCTGGTCAGCGCCCCACATCAGTTTCTCTCTCAGCGTAGAGAAATAACGCTGGTTGCGCTGCTTCACGATTTTGATAGAATGCGCAGCTTTGCGGATGACGAGACTGGTTTCCTCCGTCATGCGCTCACTTCTACCATCGATAGCCACGAGATAATTATGACTGCGACTCTCAATGTCCAGTTGGATTTCAGCCGTATCATTGATTACGATAGGACGGATATTCAGACTGTGCGGAGCAACAGGAGTGAGACAGAGACTTCCACTCTGCGGGATGATAATAGGTCCGCCATTGGAGAGATTATAGGCAGTAGAACCCGTAGGCGTGGTAACGATCAGACCATCCGCCTGATAGGTAACCAAGAATTCCCCATCCACATGAGTACGGATGGAAATCATGGAAGCATCATCACGCTTCAAAACGGCAATATCATTGAGGGCAAAAGGATTGCCTGCCAATACGCCGCCCCTCGCCTCTACCTGGATAACCGCATGTTCCTCTATCTGGCATTCCCCGGCATAGAGGCTGTCCAGTGCAGTCTCTATTTCGCTTGGCAACACATCAGCCAGGAATCCCAATCGGCCCATGTTGATACCGATGATAGGAGTCCCCTTCGCCCCCACCTTACTGGCAGCCTTGAGGAAGGTTCCGTCGCCGCCCATGGAGATGACGTAATCCACATCGAAGTTGTAATCCTCGAAGACACCCGCCACCTTCACATCCAGATGGAGGTCGCGTACGAGAAAGTCGTAATAAGCATTTTCCACATAGATCTCAGCCTTCTTCTTTTCCAGAAAAGCCAGGATAGTTTCGATGGAAACCGACTTCTTAGCCTGGTATTCATTGCCAAATATTGCAAATTTCAAATGTTGTTCTGCCATTTGTTTTGTCATTCCAATTATTATTGTTACTTTTGCAAAGGTAATAATATAAATCGAATTATTCAACAAAAATTATGGCTAAGGTATATGAATTTCTTGCCAACGGCTTCGAGGAAATCGAAGGTTTGGCTCCTGTTGACATCCTCCGCAGAGGGGGCGTAGATATCAAGACGGTCAGCGTTACCGGTAGTGAATTTGTGGAAACTTCCCACGGAGTTACCATCAAGGCCGACCTCCGTTTCGAGGATGTTGAGAGTTTTGAAGATGCCGATATGCTGATGATTCCTGGTGGAATGCCGGGCAGCACCAACCTCAATGAGCATGAGGGAGTACGCCAGGCACTCATCGCCCAGCACAAGGCAGGCAAACGTGTAGGTGCCATCTGCGCAGCGCCTATGGTATTGGCCAGCACAGGTATCCTCGACGGCAAGAAAGCTACCTGCTATCCTGGTTTCGAACAGTATTTCGATGCCAGCACAGAATATACAGGCACCCTCTTCCAGGAAGACGGCAATGTGATTACAGGTGAAGGTCCTGCAGCCACCCTTCCTTATGCCTACCAGATATTGAGTTATTTCGTGAGCAAGGAAACCGTGGCTGCCCTGCAGGACGGAATGATGTATGATCATCTCATGAAGAGCAAGTAAAAAGAAAAATATGGATTACGTAATTATAGTAGCCGGGGGCAAAGGTCTCCGCATGGGAAGTGAGATTCCCAAGCAGTTCTTGCCAGTAGCAGGCAAGCCTATCCTGATGCGCACCATCGAGCGCTTTCATGAATACGATGAGCATCTGAATATCATCTTGGTATTGCCGGAGAGCCAGCAGGAATACTGGCACCAGCTTTGCGAGGAGCATCATTTCGATATCAAGCATCAGATTGCCAATGGTGGCGACACCCGCTTCCAGTCTTCGAAAAACGGACTTGCACTCATCCCCGATGGAGAGGACGGTGTGGTAGGAATCCATGATGGTGTGCGCCCATTCGTCTCTACCGATGTCATCAGCGAATGCTACGAGACGGCACGCGAGGAATATGCAGCCATCCCTGTCTATGCGGTGACTGAAACCCTGAGATATATTGACAAGCGTGGCGGTGGCAAGAATGTGCTCCGTGATGATTATCGCATCGTGCAGACTCCACAGACCTTTGACATCAGTTTGGCAAAACAGGCCTTCAACCAGGGTTACAAGGAACAGTTTACCGACGATGCATCCGTTGTAGAAAGTCTCGGCTGTCAGGTAGCGATGGTGGATGGAAATCGAGAGAACATCAAGATCACCACCCCATTCGACATCAAGATCGCTGAAGCATTGTTATCAGAATAAGAACAAGAGAATTCTTCTCTCTTCACTTAAAAATATGAGTAGTATTTTAGACCAAGACATTATGTTCCTGCCCGGCGTAGGACCCAAAAAGAAAGAGATACTGAGCAAGGAGCTCGGTATCAACTCCTATGGTGACTTGCTGGAATACTACCCTTATAAATATGTAGATCGTTCGAGGATTTTCCACATCAGCGAACTCACCCCCGACATGCCTTATGTCCAGATCAAAGGCCGAATACTAAGTTACGAGGAGTTTGATACAGGCAAACGCAACAAGCGTCTTGTTGCCCATTTCTCCGATGGCTTCGGCGTGGTCGATTTAGTCTGGTTCCGCAGTTCCCAGTACATTCTCAAGACCTATCATGTAGGTACCGAATACATCGTCTTCGGCAAACCAGCCCTCTTTGGCGGCCGCTACCAGTTTGCCCATCCTGACATGGATGATGCCAGCAACCTGCAGATTTCAGAAATGGGAATGCAACCTTTCTATAATACCACCGAAAAGATGAAGAAGTACGGATTCTCCTCCCGCACCATTGAGAAGCTCACCAAGACCTTGGTAGGACTGCTTCCTCAATTGCCCGAGACATTACCCGACTCCATCACCTCCCGCCTGCATCTGATTTCCCGCAATGAAGCCTTCCGCTTCATCCACTATCCGCATACCCATCAGGAGATGCAGAAAGCACAGGTGCGACTCAAGTTTGAGGAACTCTTCTATGTGCAACTTAATATATTAAGGTACGCGAGCGACCAGCGGCGCAAATACCGTGGCTACATCTTCAACCGAATCGGCGACATCTTCCATGATTTCTATGCCCACCATCTTCCTTTCGAACTCACGGGCGCACAGAAACGGGTGATGCATGAAATCCGTGCCGATATGTGCAGCGGCCGACAGATGAACCGGTTGCTGCAGGGCGACGTGGGTTCTGGTAAAACCCTCGTGGCGCTGATGACCATGCTCATCGCCCTCGACAATGGTTATCAGGCCTGTCTGATGGCTCCTACCGAAATCCTTGCCGAACAGCACTTGCAGACCATCCGTGAATTTCTCAAGGGGATGGACATCCGGGTGGAACTGCTCACGGGTATGGTGAAGGGAAAGAAGCGCAAGGAAGTGCTCGATGCTCTGATTCGTGGAGATGTCCAGATATTGGTGGGCACACATGCCATCCTCGAAGACCCCGTAATGTTCGCCCATCTCGGTGTAGCAGTCATCGACGAGCAACATCGCTTCGGAGTTGCCCAGCGTGCCCGCCTATGGGCAAAGAGCGAGAATCCTCCTCATGTATTGGTGATGACCGCCACGCCTATCCCGAGAACCTTGGCGATGACCATCTATGGCGATCTCGACGTGAGTGTGATAGACGAACTTCCGCCAGGTAGAAAACCCATCCAGACTTTGCATAAGTTTGACAACCAGTTGACCAGCCTCTACCAGAGCATCCGCCGTCAGATCAATATGGGCAGACAGGTTTATATCGTATTCCCGCTGATCAAGGAGAGCGAAAAGAGCGACCTCAAGAACTTAGAGGAAGGATTTGAAACGCTGAAGGAAGCCTTCCCGGAATTCCGCCTCAGCAAGGTACACGGACAGATGAAACCGGCAGAGAAGGAAGAAGAAATGGAGCATTTCGTGAAGGGCGAGACGCAGATATTGGTAGCCACCACCGTGATAGAAGTGGGTGTGAATGTGCCCAATGCCTCCGTGATGGTTATCCTCGATGCACAGCGCTTCGGACTTGCCCAACTCCACCAGCTCAGAGGCAGAGTGGGACGAGGTTGCGACCAGAGTTACTGCATCCTCGTCACCAGCTATAAGTTGTCGGAGGAAACCCGCAAACGCATTGATATCATGTGTGATACGAACGATGGATTCCGCATCGCCGAAGCCGATCTCAAGTTCAGAGGACCGGGCGATTTGGAAGGAACCCAACAGAGCGGAATGGCTTTCGACCTGAAGATAGCCAATATTGCAAGAGACGGACAGATTGTACAGTTGGCACGCACAGAAGCACAGACCATCATCGATGCCGACCCACATTGCAACCTGCCTCAGAATACCCTGCTCTGGAACCGACTGAAAGAAATGAAGAAAACCCATATCAATTGGGCTGCAATCAGTTAGGGAAACCATGACCGGGATTAAAAAAGAGGATTAAAAAGAGAATAACTGAGAAAGAAATCAGAGATAAAAAGGAATCAAGAGATGAAGGAGAAAAACAATATAGAAGAAGGCTTCCTTTTTGATGCAGAAGAAATCGGAAAGCAGGAAACGGACACACAGACATCAGAAGGCACAGAATCCACAGATGCCCCCTGCCGCAGAGGAAGAAGGCGCTCTATGGTGACGGAAGACAGACCGCCCCTCACGCCAGAACAGATGAGAGAACTTCTGGAAGGCATCACGGAGATAGAGACAGCTACAGGCATCCGATACATCCGTATCCACCTCACAGCCAAGATGTTGATAGGCATCCGGGAAAGTTCCGGCAAGGAGTTCACCATCAATCTCGGTGAACTGTATCAGGCCTATCAGAAATGCCTCCGCTTTACAAGTCCGGAAGTCAAGCGAATCATCTTTATGGGTCACTCTCCAGCCGTCACCCTGCTGCGAATGCTGAAAGAAAAAGCACAGAATTTATCGTGAAAAAACGATAAAGGCTTCATGAGGGAATGAAATAGGCTTCATAAAGGAATGAAAGAGGCTTCATGAGGAAACGAAAGTAATTTCAATAGAAAATGCAAATACTTTCGTACGAAACCTGCATAATTTTGCAAAAACGAAATACTGCAAAATTGATTTAAATCAAAAAGCGCTTCTTCTTAACAAAAGTTAAACATCAACTTTTCGCGTTAAATATCCCCTTATTCGTGTTAATGGCCTTGGCAGACTGGAATATTTTTCATATATTTGCAAAGTCTATTTAACAAAGTCACGCACATAAGGGGTTTTTACTTAGGTGTTTTGTAGTGGAATTTCATTTATGATTTCATTTCAATGGTGACGAACCTAAAAAAGAATATTAATTAAAAAGTATGAGTTTAAAAAAGAAAATAAAGAAGATTTCCGTAGTGGCATTGTTGGCGTTAACAACCGTGCCGTCATTTGGTCAAGACTTGCTTGCCCGTCAAGCACCAGTTGACCATCGCATGAAGTCGATAGACACATTAGCAGTATCTCATTATCGAATGATGGAAGATAGAGAGAATCCTTCAGCAGAGTTGTATCAGGATTTCTCCAACAAGTATGCTCACCGCCGGACTGCGCTTCCTGAGCACTTCCGTATCGACCTCCGTCATTTCTGCATGCCAACTCCAAGTCGCGTTGTCACAAGTAACTTCGGTTACCGTGCTAGCTTTGGCCGCCAACATAAAGGTATGGACATCAAGGTTTATATTGGCGACACAATCCGCGCTGCCTTCTCAGGCAAAGTTCGCATCGTAAGATATGAAGGTGGTGGTTATGGTAAGTACATCGTAATCCGTCACAATAATGGTTTGGAGACCATCTACGGTCACCTCTCTAAGCAGCTCGTTTCTGAGAACGAGGAGGTAAGAGCAGGCGATGTGATTGGTTTGGGAGGTAATACAGGTCGTAGTACCGGTTCTCACCTTCACTTCGAGACTCGTCTTTGCGGTGTAGCCCTCAACCCAGCGTTGATGTTCGACTTCCGCAATCAGGACGTTACTGGCGATTTCTACGATTTCCGTCGCGACTCTTACGAGCGTGAGTCAGCAGATGCCAATGCAGCTCGTGGCAAGATTGGTAATGGTGGTTACACCCGTGAACAGGTTAATGGTGGCGAAGTGGGCAGATACAATGCCAACGCTGGTGGCGAGAAGCTTTACCACAAGGTTAAGTATGGTGAGACTCTGAATTCCATCGCCGAGAAGCGTGGTGTAACAGTAGATCAGATTTGCCGCCTCAACGGTTACAAGAAGGATAAGAAGCTGACTCCAGGTCAGATTATCCGCTACTCTTAATCTTAGGACTTTACAACAATACTTTTTCAATAACAACCATAAAGCAGGAATCTCTGGGAGGAGGTTCCTGCTTTTTTCGTTATATAATCATTTCAGGAGAGGCTAACGTTAATGTTGTTGAAAAAGAGAGAGAATAGGTTGTATTTTCAATAGAAAATATTACCTTTGCAATATTGATATGCATAGCTCGCTTTCTTGTGAAAGAGAATCTCCAAATACTCCACGGTTTGCTATCACGAAGTTGCAAATCCATATATTAGCACTTTTTTCAGTCATAAAAGTTCTACAAAAATCATTCTATTTGCAAACCTTAACCATTTTGAAACATATTTATTCTCAAAAAGAATGTAATTTTGCACCCTTAATTACAACAGGTAAACTCTTATCATAAGAGTTGTATAAAAATATTGTATAATTCAAGGATAAAAACATCTTCTGGAAATAAGATAAAGAGGAAAAAACTCAATACTTTAGTAAAAGAAGATAGGATAATATCCGTTTCAACTATCAATAATACATTAGTACAAGTAAAATTATTCAACTATAATAAAAAGATTAGATCATCCTCAAATCCGCAACCTATAGGGTTTAGTGGGATTTTGCTTGCAAAGCGACAA
>ERZ1034713.371-NODE-371-length-27780-cov-5.543913_pt1 | contig 27780 bp, 20 predicted proteins | sample MGYA00520692_ERZ1034713 | MGnify/ENA primary metagenome ERZ1034713 (study PRJEB33766, sample SAMN09781717) | gut metagenome | biome: gut microbiome | host: Homo sapiens | place: Madagascar | study: EMG produced TPA metagenomics assembly of the PRJNA485056 data set... | reverse complement strand
GGAGTCGCCGCCCCCCAGAGACGATCCCCCACGCCCAAGCGCCGCCGCAGAAGTTTAGCAATCTCAATCTTAATTACCCGGAGCGAAGCCCTCCATCGCGCGGAACTGGCGCGGTGTGAGGGCATATTTTTTCTTGAAGGAGCGGTTGAAATACGACAGATTCTCAAATCCCGTCTCCTCCGCAATCGCAAGAACCGTAGAGTCGGAGGTCGTCAGAAGACGGGCTGCCATCGTCAGGCGGTAATCTTTCAGGTAATCCGTAAATGTTGTGCCCATCGTCTCCTTAAAGTAACGCATAAAATGCGATTCCGAGAATTGCACCTCAGAAGCGATTTCCGCGATCGTAATCTTATCCATGTAGTGGTTCTCAATGTATTTCAGAATAATCTTCATCTTATCGAGCGTTTTGCGGTTACTGTTTTTGGTGCGATTCGCATCGTGACAGCGGCTGCTTAACATATAGAAGAAGAGGTAGAGCTGGCTTTTGATATAAAGCTCAAACCCTCTTGGTTTTGTTTTGGAGATCTCGTCACATGCATCAATCCCTGCAATAATTTCATCGTAATAAGGATCCTGCGGCGTGTACAGCGTCGGTACATTGAGCGTTCCGTGCAGAAGCGGCAGTAAAAAATCCGTTGCGGTCACATCATTCTGGCGTGGGAGCAGCATGTTCGGGTGAAAAATAATATTCTCATACTCCATGCTTTCTCCCGGCTCCTGATAGATCGAGTGAAGCTGTCCGGGCAAGATAAGTACCATACTTGGACCACTCACCGGATATTCCGTGAAATCCACCGTGAGATTGCCGCGTCCCTTCTTGATATAGACAAGTTCCACCTCGTCGTGCCAGTGCAGAGGAACCATCGGGAAGTCAAGCGGAATCGAGCAAAGGTACGTATTGTACGGAAAGACGATATCCGCGTGCGTCACATTTTCATGATAATTTTCATACTCTAATATATTCATACTGCAAGCATAGCAGATATGTCCCCTCAAGTAAAGAAAAATGATAGAATAGTACCACTTTTGTGGTGAATATGACAAGATTATGTGATATGCAACGCGTATACTAGGATCATACAAACAAACGTATTGTGTTGGAGGAGAACAACAATGACATTATCAAAGGCTGTATCAAGAAAGTACAACAAGACAATTGAAAAATGCAGTAACGAAGAAATTTATATCGCTTTGCTTGAAATGACCAAGCAGATGGCAGAAGACAAAGTAAGTAACGAAGGAAAGAAAAAGTTATATTACATTTCCGCAGAGTTTCTGATCGGAAAGCTTCTTTCCAACAACCTGATCAACCTCGGTATCTACGAGCAGGTGAGAAGCGAGCTTGAGGCATCCGGCAAGAGCCTTGCTGAGATCGAGGAAATCGAGCTTGAGCCTTCACTTGGAAACGGCGGACTTGGACGTCTGGCAGCATGTTTCGTTGATTCGATCGCTACACTCGGATTAAACGGTGACGGCGTAGGTCTGAACTACCATTACGGATTATTCAAGCAGGTATTTGATCATAACTTACAGAAAGAGACTCCAAACCCATGGATCACAGATGAGAGCTGGCTGACCAAGACAGACATCACATATCCGGTACAGTTTGGCGGATTTACCGTACAGTCCCGTCTGTATGACATCGATGTTGTCGGATACAATAATCGTACCACAAAGCTTCGCCTTTTTGACATCGAGACCGTAGATGAGAGCATCGTAGGCGAGACCATCGATTTCGACAAAGAGGATATCGCTAAGAACTTAACACTGTTCTTATATCCGGATGATTCCGATGAGAAGGGACGTCTGCTTCGTGTTTACCAGCAGTACTTCATGGTAAGCAACGCAGCAAGATTAATTCTCGATGAGGCTGTTGCCAAGGGATCAAATTTACATGACCTTGCAGATTATGCAACCGTACAGATCAACGATACACACCCTTCGATGGTAATTCCTGAGTTGATCCGTCTCCTTCAGGAAAGAGGAATCCTGATTGATGAGGCAATCAATATCGTATCGAAGGTTTGTGCATACACCAACCACACCATCCTTGCAGAGGCTCTTGAGAAGTGGCCGATCTACTTCTTAGAGAAGGCTGTACCGCAGCTGATGCCGATCATCCGCGAGCTTGACAACCGCGTACGTGCCAAGGTAGCTGATGAGAGCACATACATCATCAAGGACGGACTTGTGCATATGGCACACATGGACATCCACTACGGATACTCTGTAAACGGTGTTGCTTATCTGCACACAGAGATTCTTAAGAACTCTGAGTTAAATAACTTCTACAAGTTATATCCTGAGAAGTTTAACAATAAGACGAACGGAATCACATTCCGCCGCTGGCTGATGGCTTGTAACCCTGAGCTTTCCGCACAGATCACCGAGTGGATCGGAGATGGCTGGAAGAAGGATGCAAACGAACTTGAGAAGCTTGGCGCTTATGTCAATGACGATGCTGCACTTGAAAAGCTTCTGTCCGTTAAGGCTGGCAAGAAAGCGGATTTAAAGAATTACTTAAAGCAGACACAGGGCTTTGATTTCGATGAGAATTCGATCTTCGATATCCAGGTTAAGCGTCTCCATGAGTACAAGAGACAGCAGATGAATGCACTGTATGTGATCCACAAATATTTTGAGATCAAATCCGGCAAAAAGCCTACCACACCGATCACCGTATTCTTCGGCGCAAAGGCTGCTCCGGCATACATTATCGCAAAGGATATCATCCATCTGATCCTCTGCTTACAGCAGATCATCAACAATGATCCTGAGGTAAGTCCATACCTGAAGGTATTCATGGTTGAAAACTACAACGTAACAATGGCAGAGAAGATGATCCCGGCATGTGATATTTCCGAGCAGATTTCCCTTGCTTCCAAGGAGGCATCCGGAACCGGTAACATGAAGTTCATGTTAAACGGAGCAATCACTCTTGGAACCATGGACGGAGCCAATGTTGAGATCGCTGAACTGGTAGGTAAGGACAACATCTACACCTTCGGTGAGGATTCACAGACAGTCATCGATCGTTATGCAAGAGCTGACTACAACTCAAGAAGCTACTACGAGAGCAATGAGGACTTAAAGAGAGCCGTTGATTTCATCGTCAGCGACACCGTTAAGGCTGTCGGATGCAGCGAGAACCTTGAGCGTCTGTACAACGAGTTACTGAATAAAGACTGGTTTATGACATTCCCTGATTTCAACGATTATGTTGAGACAAGAGAGAAAGCATATGCCGCATATGACAATCGTAAAGAGTGGGCAAAGAAGATGATTGTTAACATCAGCAAGGCAGGATTCTTCTCATCCGACAGAACGATTGCACAGTACAATGAGGACATTTGGAAACTTTCATAGTTTCTTAATGCATAAATAGGGAGAGTATTTTATATACGAAAAGAAGCACAAAAAGCGTGAATTCGCTTTTGTGCTTTTTTTTGTGTGCCTGCCAGCTTGGCAAAAGGGCGGATTTATCGAAAAAAAGCGGACAAATATTTGATGTATTTTTTGCTTAATGCCGAAAAAATACAAATTTTATTGTGCAATTTGATACAAAATAAATAAAAAGGAGAACAATAATATGCAAAAAACAACAAATGAGTGCCGTTACATGTGAACGCAAACTCGTTATAATACATCGTATCGAGAGAAGAGATAAAGGGGGAAAAAATGGTGGGGAAAATTAACCGTTCACGGGCCGCTGCCGGAACCGGCAGGAAAAAACTGGCGGCGAGCACGAGTAAAACACTCATTCTTTTGACGATGGTATTGCCGGGATCTTTGTGGTTCTTCCTGCTTCGGTATTTACCGATGGCCGGAATCATCCTGGCGTTCAAGGATTATAAGGTTTATCCGAAGAATCCGACTTTCTGGAACAACCTGATGCATAGTAAATGGGTTGGCCTTAAGAATTTCAAGTTCCTGTTTGCGACGAATGATTCGCTGGTTTATATCAGAAACACGATCGGATATAACGCGGTATGGATCGCACTCGGACTTGTGATCTCGGTTGCTTTTGCAATCATCCTGAATGAAATCACACAGAAGTTTGTAGCAAAGACATATCAGACATTGATGTTCTTCCCGTACTTTCTGAGCTGGGTTGTGGCAAGTTACTTTGTATTGGCATTCCTTGATCCGACAAGAGGTCTTCTGACACATTGGATGACTTCGCACGGAATGACTCCGATCCAGTGGTACAGTGAGCCGAAGTACTGGCCATACATACTGACCATCTGTAATGTATGGAAGAATACCGGATACTCCGCAATTCTGTATCTGGCTGCGATCACCGGAATTGATGCTTCCCAGTATGAGGCGGCAAGTATCGACGGTGCGACGAAGTGGCAGCAGATCCGTTATGTGACACTTCCACATTTGCGACCGATGATCAGTATTCTGTTGATCATGAATGTAGGTAAGATCTTTAACTCCGACTTCGGACTGTTCTATACGGTTCCTCTGAATTCCGGATCGCTTTATTCGGCAACACAGGTTATCGATACGTATGTATACCGTGTTATGACCGCAACCAGCAATATCGGAATGAGTACGGCTGCCGGATTACTGCAGAACCTTGTAGGCTTTGTATGTATCGTTACGGCAAATAAGATCGTACAGAAGATCGATGAAGACAGCAGTCTGTTTTAGGAGGTAGGACATGAGAGGAAAGAGAGAGATCAATGCCGTAAGCAGACCTGTAGAACTTGTGTTTCACATTGTTATGATTCTGTTTTGTCTGCTTTGCATTGTGCCATTTATATTTGTAGTTATTATTTCGTTTTCATCACAGGACAGTATCCGGCAGATCGGTTATGCTTTCGTCCCGACCAAGTGGTCGCTCGAGGCATATGATTACATCTGGAAGCTTGGCGATCAGCTTTGGAGATCCTTCTTCAACAGTTTCTTCATCACTGTGGTAGGAACGTTATTCAGTCTTCTGGTTACGATTCTTTATTCGTATGCTTTGTTCCGTCCGGATTTCAAGTATCGGAAGGTGTTCACATTCTTCTGTTTCTTTACGATGATCTTCGGCGGCGGACTTGCACCGACATACGTTGTATGTAAGACGGTATTGGGACTGAGTGACAGCTATGCGGCAATCATCGTGCCGATGCTTTTGAATCCGTTCAATATCATTGTAATGCGAACGTTCTTCCAGAGTTCGGTTCCGGGAGAACTGATCGATGCGGCAGCGATCGACGGAAGCGGAGAGTACAACACATTGTTTAAGATCATTATCCCGATTTCAAAGCCGGGTATTGCAACGGTCGGACTTCTGACAGCACTTGCATATTGGAATGAATGGTTTATTCCGATGCTGTACATCAAGGATGCAAAGTATATTCCGTTACAGTATCTGTTGATGCAGATGCAGACGAAGGTAGATTTTCTGGTTAAGAACAGTTCCATGATCGGAGCAGAAGCAGCGAATATTATGAGCTCGCTGCCACAGGACAGTCTTCGTATGGCGCTTGTTGTATTGATCGTTGTACCGATCGCCTTTGCTTATCCGTTCTTCCAGAGATACATTATCTCCGGACTTACAATCGGTTCCGTAAAAGGATAAGGCATATTGTTTCTGGTAGTTGCGGCGTTGCCGTCTACATATAATACTTTTAATTTTCAAGGAGGGTTTTTAATGAAAAGGAAACTTGTATCAGGAATGCTCATTGCAACGATGCTTCTGTCCATGACAGCTTGCGGTGGCAATGCAGACAACAAGAAGGGCTCAGATGGGGATACTGCTGCAGCAGTAGATGCAGACAGTCTTGAGCCTGTAACATTGACGATGTACTTCCACGGAAGTAATGTAACGGATGATTCAGCCGTAATGGAGAAGGTTAACGAGTATCTGAAGGATAAGATCAATGTTACATTGAAGCCGATTTGGGGAACATGGGGTGATTTCGATCAGAATTCGGTTCTTGCGCTGCAGGGTGGCGATGATGTTGATATTTACTTTACCTGTTCCTGGAGTGCGGATGAGTACAACAAATTTGCACGTGATGGTTACTGGGTAAGACTGGATGATCCTGATAACAATCTGATCGAGCAGTATGGTCAGGATCTGTGGGGACAGCTTCCGGAAGTGCTGACCAACGGTGCAACGATCAATGGTTCTGACGGATATGGTGTATATGCAGTACCTGGATATAAGGATATTGCTACACAGAACTGCTGGGATGTAAATATGACCAGAATGGAAGAACTTGGATATACAGATGATGATCTTCAGCACCTGGATTATTTCAGTGATGAGTTTGCAGAGATGTTAAAGAAAGGCAAAGAGGCCGGCGGAGAAGACTTCTATCCTCTGCTTGTTGAGGGTGCAGTTCTTGAGCGTATGGTTACCAACTCAATTATTGTTGTTGGAGACAGCCCGACAGGAAACTTTATGTCGTACTACATTGATCCGAATGATGTTTCCAAGACATCTTCATACGGAGATAAGATTTTAAATAAGTTTGCAACGGATGAATTCAAGAAGTTTGCAGAGAAGACCTACGAGTATTATCAGGCAGGATATATTGATCCTTCTATGGCAAATGCGAACCAGGCAAACGAGGTAAGAAGCTCCAAGCAGCTTACTGGTGATTACCTGATCGGAACACAGTCCTATGCTTTGGGATACGAGCTTCAGGCTTCACAGGAGAGAGGAATCAAGGTAAAGATGGTTCCTTGTACTGATCCTTATGTTGATACAACTTCTTCCCAGGGTGCGATGATGGCAATCTCTACTTCTTCCAAGAATCCGGAGAGAGCGATGATGTTCTTGAATTTACTGAATACCGATCCTACACTTATGACACTTCTCAACTATGGTGTGGAAGGTGTTCATTATAATCTGACCGATGACGGACTTGTAAAGTTCACGGAGAAGAGAAATGATTATCAGCCATGGACCAACGGTGTCGGTAATGTAACCATTCTTCCGGCAACTGAGGCACAGGGCGCAGGATTCTGGGACACATTCAAGGATTACTACGGAAATGCAAAGGAAGTTCCTTGCTTAGGATATTCTTATGATCCGACCAACTGTGAGACGCAGATGGGATCTTGTGCAAACGTTGTAGCGGAGTATATGCTTCCACTTTGTACAGGTGCAGTAAATCCGGATGAGAAGATTCCGGAATTCTTAAAGAAGCTCGAGGACGTAGGTGTCAATGATGTACTTGATGATGCGAATGCGCAGTTAGAGAGCTTTATGGCAGAGAAAAACAACTAATTAATTGAAACCTTATTTTTGTATGGCCGGCTTATTTTAAGCCGGCTGTACGACACTATGAGAAAGAATATTATGATGATCAGAAAAATTAAACCGGAAGAATTAAAAAGAACTAAGGAGTTATTTGCAGCGGCTTTTGAATTTACATATGACAATGAGGAAGATGCGTTAAAGGTTTATGAGGATTGCAGGAAGAATCCGAAATCAAGAGAGGATGAGGAACCTCTCAACAAATATGCAGCGTTTGAGGATGACGATAAGACAATGACAAGCTGTATCTATCTTACTTCTTACGAGATGAATTTCGATGGAAAGCGCAGGAAGATGGCAGGAGTCGGCGGGGTTTCTTCACTTCCACAGTATCGCAGACAAGGTGGCATACGAGGATGCTTCGAAGCACTGCTTCCGGATCTTCATCAGGAAGGCGTGGATTTTGCATATCTTTATCCTTTTTCTAGTGTGTATTACCGGAAGTTTGGCTTCGAGATGGGATGCTTCGGGAAGCAGTGCAATTACAGGCCGGACCGGATTCCGAAGTTTGATCTGCGGGGCGGTTACTGTGTGTTGGTGGATGCTTATAACCGGGATGAAGTTTTGGTGGATATCCGAAAGTTATATGAAGTCTGGGAGAAGCGTTACAATGGAATGATTCACAATGAGTCGCATGAATATGCCTTTGTAACAGACGCGAATCCTTATAAGGATCAGAAATTTACGTATCTCTATTATCGCAGCGATAAGACACCGCTTGCCTACTTTACGATTCGCAAGGAGAAGCACAATGAGGGACAGGTTCTGATCTGTGACCGTCTCGTGTATAGTGGAAGAGAGGGGCTGGAGGGATTCTTAACGCTGGTAAAGTCGCTGGCAAGCGACCATGTGAGGATTCTGTTTACCATTCCGGAATGTGAGACTATGGAATATCTGGTACAGGAATGGTCGCTCGGTGCGTATGAGGAGAAGCTTCTGCCACTTGGAATGGTGCGCGTTGTAAATGTGCAGCATGTATTGCAGGAGGCATGTTATCATGGATCCGGCAGACTGGTGATCGGAATCCGGGATGGACAGATTGCAGACAATAACGGAAATTATGAGGTGAAGTTCAAGGATGGATCGACAATTGCGGTTACGAGGCTTACAGGAGATATCACGCCGCAGCTTCGTATGGATATTGCGGCATTCTCTCGCGGTATCTTCCGAGGGTTTCCGTATGGAGAAGCAGTTACTTATGACGGAGTTGAGGTGATTGACCGGGCTGCTGTGGACGACGGTATACTGGATCAGATTTTTTATAGGAAGAAGAATTTTTTAATGGAATATTTTTAATCGTAACAAGGCTGTCAATGAAGAAGGCAGCCTTGTTTTTTTGTATGGTGAAGTGTTATAGTGAAAGCAGGAGGATCAATTCGATTGATCATAGGGAAGAGAAGGATAAGAGAAGGAAATTTTTACAATGAGGGAGATGGTAAGAATTTATATCATGATTTTGCTATAAAAATGGTATATCTGATATGCAATATCAGGTGAGAACGCTAAAATAACCGTAAACAGGCAAGATAGGATTAATTGGAGGTTATACATGAATTTTGGATATTTTGATGATGACAAGAAAGAATATGTAATTACCAGACCGGACACACCGGCGCCTTGGGCGAACTACTTAGGATCACCGGAGTACGGTGCTTTGATTTCAAATAATGCAGGAGGATACAGCTTCGCAAAATCCGGAGCCAACGGACGAATCCTCCGTTATGTGTTCAATCAGTTTGACGAGCCGGGAAGATATATGTACATCAGGGACAATGCATCGAAGGATTTCTGGTCTGCATCCTGGCAGCCGGTCGGCAAGGATTTAAGTGAATACAAGAGTGAGTGTCATCACGGTACGGCATACACAAAGATGTATGCCGATTACAGTGGAATCCATTCGGAGGCATTGTATTATGTGCCACTGAATCAGACATACGAAGTATGGAACTTAAAAGTAACAAACACTTCTTCAACGGAGCGTGACCTTACGATCACCGGATATGCAGAGTTTACAAACAACAGTAACTATGAGCAGGATCAGGTCAATTTACAGTACTCACAGTTTATTACCCGCACAGAATTTGAGGGCGACCGAATCCGCCACATTGTTCATGGAAATCTGGACTGGGTCAAGGACGAAGAAGAAGAGGTTGATGACAAGCGCTCTACTTCACGCGTTTTTGCATTGGTCGGTGCAGCTGTTGACTCCTATTGCGGCGATAAGGAAGCCTTCCTCGGAAGATATCACGGATATAAGAATCCGGTTGGTGTGGAAACAGGAAAGCTTTCTGGAGAGATGTGTTACAACGAGAACGGATGCGGCGCTTTATCAACGGTTATGAAATTACAGCCGGGTGAGACAAAAGAGATCGCTTTCATTGTAGGATTAAAGGAAAAGGCAGAGGCAGATGCAATTGTTGCACGCTATACGGACGTGACAAAGCAGTGTGAGGATGAGCTTGAGGAACTGATCGGATACTGGCATGGACAGCTTTCTCATTTCCAGGTACAGACGCCGAGCAAAGAGTTTGATTCCATGATCAACACATGGAATGCATACAACTGCTTTATGACATTTATCTGGTCGCGTGCAGCATCCTTCTTCTACTGCGGACTGCGCAACGGATATGGATACCGTGATACCGTTCAGGATATTCAGGGTGTGATCCATCTTGCACCGGAGATGGCAGTAGAGAAGATCCGGTTCATGTTATCCGCACAGGTGGACAACGGCGGCGGACTTCCGCTTGTAAAATTCACACATAATGCAGGACAGGAGGATACACCGGATGATGCTTCTTACGTGAAGGAGACGGGACATCCGGCATACCGTGCGGATGACGCATTATGGCTTTTCCCGACAGTATATAAGTATATTGCAGAGTCCGGAAATCTTGATTTTATTGACGAAGTGATTCCATTTGCCAACAAGGATGAGGGAACGGTATACGAGCACTTAAAGCGTGCAATTGACTTCTCGATGAAGCATCTGGGACCGCACAACCTGCCGGCAGGACTGTATGCAGACTGGAATGATTGTCTGCGTCTCGGCAAGGATGGAGAGTCAACCTTCGTTGCGTTGCAGTTCTATTATGCGATGTCTATCTTGAAGCTTTTTGCAGCGCATAAGAAGGATGAGGAATATATCGCATTCCTCGATCAGGAGCAGGAGAAGTTAGGCAGGATCATCAACGATCTCTGTTGGAACGAAGATCGATTTATCCGTGGATTTACGGAGCAGGGAGAGGTCATCGGCAAGAGAACGGATCCGGAAGCCAATATGTGGCTGAATCCACAGAGCTGGTCGGTCATCAGTGGACTTGCCTCGCCGCAGCAGGCAGACGCTGCCATGAACAATGTGTACAAGAAACTGAATACCGAATATGGAGCTATCCTTATGGATCCGCCATATCATACACATGCTTTTGATGGAGCACTCGCAGTTATCTACAATCCGGGTTCTAAGGAGAATGCAGGAATCTTCTCCCAGACACAGGGATGGCTGATCCTTGCAGAAGCATTAATGGGACACGGTGATCGCGCATTCATGTATTTTACAGAGAACGCACCGTCTGCACAGAATGACCGCGCAGAGATCCGCAAGCTGGAGCCATACTGCTACGGTCAGTTTACAGAGGGTAAGCACAGTCCGCATTTCGGACGTTCGCATGTGCATTGGCTGACAGGTACAGCATCCACTGTTATGGTCGGATGTGTGGAAGGAATTCTCGGTATGCGTCCGGACTTCTACGGACTGCGCATTGCACCTTCTATTCCGAAGGATTGGGATAAGTTTACGGTGGAGAAAGATTTCCGTGGAAAACATCTTCATATTGAGGTGCTGAATCCGGATCACAAGGAGAGCGGCTATACCAAGCTTGTTGTGAACGGAGAAGAGCTTGCAGACAATTATGTTCCTGTCGAGAAGATGACGGATCAGACAGATATCAAGCTTTATTTATAATAGCGTGAGGAGTTTCAAATGAAGAACAGATTTCAGTTTACCGGCAAGAACGGTGAATTTCGCATAACACATTTAAAGCAGCAACATGAATTCAATTTTCCGGTTGCGAACGAAGATGGAATCAAAAGCAGCGTGACACAGAACTTCGGGGGAGACTGTAAATTAGACCAGAATCACTTCCTCTTAGAACCGGTAAGCATCGAGAATCTCCATAACAACCGCAGCACCAGAAATATCTGGTGCACAGTGGATGGAGACAAAAGCTATTCGCTTACGGGGGCATCCGCAAAGTGCGAGTATGAGCGTTTTCTAGGAAAAGAAGATGATGTTACACTGGATGCCGGATTTATGTGGCAGGAAGAGAAACGCATCATAAAGGAAGTGAAGCTCGAGGCAACGATCCGCCTTTTTGCACCGCTTGGATATGGCGCAGAGGTCATGCAGGTGAAGGTCGTAAATAAGGGAGAGGGTGCAAAGTCGGTACGCATCACTCCTGCGATTCCACTTTATGGAAGAAGTGCGGATAACATCAGAGATCACCGCCATGTGACTTCCCTGTTGCACCGGATCACCACTATGCCAAACGGTGTGTGTTGCAAACCGGTACTCTCTTTCGATGAGAGAGGGCATCAGAAAAATAACATGATCTACTATGTGATCGGCAGTGATGAGAACGGAAATGATCCGGAAAGTTTCTTCCCGACTGCAGAATCTTTTATCGGCGAAAGCGGCACATTTATTGCGCCGGAGGCACTTGCAGAGAAGAAGAAGGGATGTAAGGCTGGCGAGAAGATCGACGGAAAAGAAGCACTCGGAGCGATGTCTTTTGCAGAGGTTACTTTGGAACCGGGCGAAGCGAAAGAGTACATTATTGTAAGCGGAATGACCGAAGAAGTTTCTGAGATTACAAGAACTGCTGAGGCATTAAAAACAAAGGAACAGGCCGATCAGGCTTTTGAAGAGGCGAAGGAATACTGGAATCGTCTGGTCAATATCTCATTTGAAACCGGAAATCCGAAGGAAGACAGTTATCTGAAATGGATCTGTTTCCAGCCGGTTCTTAGAAGAATTTACGGCTGCTCGTTCCTTCCGTATCACGATTATGGAAGAGGCGGCAGAGGATGGAGAGATCTCTGGCAGGATTGTTTATCCCTTCTGATCCTTGATCCGAAGGAAGTGCGTTCCATGATTCTAAACAGCTTTGCGGGTGTGCGTTTCGACGGAACAAATGCGACAATTATCGGCAGTCAGCCGGGAGAGTTTGTCGCAGACCGCAATAACATCACAAGAGTCTGGATGGATCACGCATTCTGGCCTTTTGTCACAACGAAGCTGTATATGAACCAGACTGGTGATGTAGAGATCTTAAAGGAAAAGGTGTCGTATTTCAAGGATCCTCAGGTGTGTCGTGGAAACAGGAAAGACGCTGAGTGGAATGCGGATTACGGAATGCGGCAGAAGGACGAAGATGGAAATGTATATGAGGGAACGGTCCTTGAACATCTTCTGCTTCAGAACCTGTGTGCATTCTATGAGGCGGGCGAGCATGGTGCGATACGTCTGCGCGGAGCAGACTGGAACGATGCTTTGGACATGGCGGATGCGCGTGGCGAAAGCGTGGCGTTCACCTGTGCTTACATCGGCAATCTGAGGGATCTTGCAGACACGCTGGAGACGTACAAAAACAGATGTCACGAAAATGATATCTTGCTGGCAAAAGAGATGGAAATCCTCTTTTCCCAGAAGATGGATACCTATGCTTCGAGTGAAAAGAGAAACGAGGTATTAAGTACATATGCGGATCAATGTGTGCATAACATCAGCGGAGAACAGATTCGTGTGGATATTGATACACTTGTGGCGGATCTTCGTGAGAAAGCGGACTGGTATGCGCAGTTCATCCGAAACCATGAGTGGGTTTCGGACGAAGAAGGCAGAGGCTGGTTCAACGGATATTACGATAATTCCGGCAGACAGGTGGAAGGCGTCATTGACGGAAACGTGCGCATGATGCTGACCGGTCAGGTATTTTCCATCATGGGAAATGTGGCGGATGATGCACAGGTAAAATCGATTACAGAGAGTGCAGATAAGTATCTGTATAAAAAGGATATCGGTGGTTACCGCCTGAATACAGACTTTAAAGAAGAGAAGTTCGATCTTGGAAGAATGTTCGGATTTGCATACGGCGAGAAAGAGAATGGAGCGGTATTCTCTCATATGACCGTTATGTATGCGAACGCGTTGTATCAGAGAGGTTTTGTGCGGGAAGGCTATAAGGCGTTGTACACACTTCTCGGACAGGCGATGGATCTTGAGGTCAGCAGAATGTATCCGGGAATTCCGGAATACTTCGATGCACAGGGACGCGGAAAGTATCCGTATCTGACCGGTGCAGCCAGCTGGTATATGATGACGGTCGTTACACAGATCTACGGTTTCCGTGGCCTGTGGGGAGATCTCATGATCGAACCGAAGATCCTTTTGGAACAGTTTGATACGGAGGGAAATTTCTCCGCAGAGATTCCATACCGGGGACAGACGTTCTCCGTTGTATATCAGAATCCGGGACGTAAGGAGTACGGCAAATATCAGATCGGAGAGATCTGGATCGACGGAACACTTTACAAAGAAGCGAATGCAAAAAGTTTGTGCATTCCGTTCCATGAGTTCGAGGAACAGAACACACACACCTTGCGGATCGTATTAAAATAATGACTACCACGTACTCTTGTATTTGGAACTGCGGTATTGCTTGGGAGTCATACCAACGTAATGCTCAAAAGTCTGGATGAAATGACTCTGGGACGAGAACGAGAGGTAGTTTGCAATCTCAACATAAGTGAAATCGGAAAAGCGCAGAAGATTCTGTGCTTTTTCGATTTTTTTTTCGCGGATATAATCGCTGATCGATACACCGAGATTCTGTTTGAAAAGGCGTGACAGATAGCTTGTGGACAGCGATGTATATTCGGCGAGTTCCTCGACGGTGATGCGCGAACTGATATGTGCATAGATGTAATCGATGCACTGCGCGATCGGTTTGGACAAGGCGGCGTTCTTCTGCAAAAGGCGCATTTTACCGGTGAAATCGAGCGCCATCACATCATGGAGTTCTGAGATCTCTTTTATCGATGTACACGAATCCATATGCAGTATATAAAAGTCGCTGAGGCGGTAAGCCTGCTCCGTCTCCATCCCTCCGTCGATGCAGTAGCGGGTGACCAAAGCGACCGTAATAACAAAATGATATTTTAAATTGGTCAGGGAATTCTTCGACAGGATTCCCATGCCTTCCGGATTTGAGAAGGCTTCTTCCTGACAGTTCTTCTGTACGAATTCGATATTCCCGTCTTTTACCGCTTCAAAAAATGAATATTCTTCCGACAGTGAGCGGTGTTTTATGTCGGAATCACTGTTCTCCAATTCCTTTTTATACCATTGCGATTCTAGCATGCGATATCCTCCTTGTGATGTGTGTAAAAACGGCTCACTTTTGCCTTCGCGAACATTATGTCATGATTTTGATATATTTGCAAGAAATATTGTATTCGGAGGGTAACAAAATCCCTATAATGGAACCATGCTGATGAAGCAAATCATAAGGAGGAAAATACTATGAAAAAGAAAATTGTAAGCACATTATTGTGCGCAACCATGCTTGCAGGAATGCTCGCAGGATGCGGGGGCAAGACAACAGATTCCACAACCGGTGACACAACATCAAGTGCAGATCCTGTCACAGAGGCAGCTGAGCAGGCCGCAGACGAAGGAAAAGTTCTTAATATCTATTGCTGGAACGAGGAGTTCAAGAGCCGTATTACCGCACACTATCCTGGATACGAGGAAGTAGATGCAACACACGGTAAGATCGGTGATGTAGATGTTGTATGGAACATCACACCAAACGATGATAATGCATACCAGAACAACCTGGATCAGACATTATTAAATCAGGACAGCGCAGCAGCCGATGACAAGATCGACCTCTTCTTGGTTGAGGCAGATTACGCTTTGAAATATGTCGATACCGATTACACACTGCCAATCTCTGATCTTGGAATCACAGACGAGGATCTTTCTAAGCAGTATCAGTACACAAAGGATATCGTAACCGATTCCAACGGAACATTAAAAGGTGTTTCATGGCAGGGCTGCCCGGGTGTTCTCTTCTATAACAGAGAGGCTGCAAAGGAAGTTCTTGGAACCGATGATCCTGCTGAGGTTCAGAATTATGTAAGCGATTGGGATACATTCAACGAGACTGCTAAGAAGATGAAAGATGCTGGATATCATATGACATCTTCTGTAAACGATTCTTATCGTGTATACTCCAACAACGTAACTTCTAAGTGGGTGACAGATGGCAAGATCAACATCGATGACAACATTATGAAGTGGGTTGATGACTCTAAGGCACTTGTTGATGCCGGTGAGACAGGAACACATGATATGTGGTCTGATGACTGGTCAAAGGGATTCTATCCGGAAGGAAAAGTATTCTGCTACTTTGGACCAGCATGGTTAGTAAACTTCTCAATGGCTGCTGATACAGAAGGTTCTATCGGATATAACGGTGGCTGGGGTGCTGCTGAAGGACCACAGGGCTTCTTCTGGGGTGGTACATGGATCTGTGCTGCAAATGGAACAGACAATGCAAGCCTTGTTAAAGATATCATTCTTAAGATGACAACCGACGACGATATCATGAAAGACATCGTTGTGGATGATGATGATTTCGTAAACAACAACAAAGTTATGAACGGACTGGCAGACGGAACGATCATGGGCAAGGATGATAAGCCATACGAGAGCAAGATCCTTGGCGGACAGAACCCGCTCGAGATGTACTGCGCAGGTGTATCAAAGCTTGATTTAAGCAACCTTTGTGCATACGATCAGGGATGTAACGAAGAGTTCCAGCATGCAATGAAGAACTACTTCGAAGGCAAGGCTACAAAGGATGAGGCACTTGATCTCTTCTACAAGGCCGTTGTTGAGAAGTATCCGGAATTAACATATTAGAGGTAAGTTTATGAAGAAGAGTAGCGGAGGAAAAGCAGTCAGATACAACAAATGGGGCTACATATTTTTAATCCCGTTTATTGTTGTGTTTGTCATATTTCAGCTGGTACCATTGGTAAATACCATTTATAACAGTTTTTTTGAAAATTACATGTCAGGTCTGACACAGATCGGACCGACATTTGTTGGATTAGATAATTATAAGGCGTTGTTCAGCGGCGGAGATGTGTGGGTATATTTCAAGAACACAATGGTTCTCTGGATCATGTGTTTCATCCCACAGATTTTCTTCTCATTGCTGCTGGGAGCATGGTTTTCCGATGTACAGCTTCGGTTAAAAGGCGCCAGATTCTTTAAGACAGTCATCTATCTGCCGAATCTGATCATGGCATCCGCCTTTTCCATGTTGTTCTTTACACTGTTTTCAGACGGAGGACCAATCAACTCACTGCTGATGCAGATCGGATTCATCTCCGAACCTTATAAGTTTTTGTCACATGCCGGAAGTACAAGAGGTCTTATTGCTTTAATGAACTGCCTGATGTGGTTCGGAAATACGACGATCCTTCTGATGGCCGGTATGATGGGAATTGATACCTCATTATTTGAAGCAGCAGAAGTGGATGGCGCCACTTCAACACAGGTGTTCTTCAAAATTACACTTCCGCTGCTTCGCCCTATCTTAGTATATGTAATCATTACGTCACTGATCGGTGGTCTTCAGCTTTTCGATGTACCGCAGATCTTAACAAACGGAACCGGAGATCCGATGCGTTCTACCATGACACTGATCATGTACCTGAACAAGCATCTGTACAGTAAGAACTACGGTATGGCCGGTGCGTTGTCTGTCGTATTGTTTATCATTACGACGATCCTGAGCCTGGTTGTATTTAAGGTGTCAGGCAATGACAAGAGAAAGGGGTAATGAGTGATGGCTAAGTTAGATAAAGATACCAAAAAAGGCATGGGTCTTCACGCCCGCAGAGTTCTCGCATACATTGTGCTGATTATTATTTCATTCTTCTGTCTGTTCTGGTTTTATGTCATGTTCATTAATGCAACCAGATCAAAGGGTGAGTTAAAAGCAGGATTTACGGCTGTCCCGAGTCATTTTCTTCTGACGAACTGGAACAACCTTGTGCACGGAACACTTCCAATCTGGTCCGGTATGATCAACAGTCTGATCATTTCCGGCTGCGCGGCAGTGCTTTGTACCTATTTTTCAACGATGACAGCGTATGCAATCCATGCATATGAGTTCAAACTAAAGAAATATATTTATCCGTTCATTCTGATGATCATGATGATTCCGACACAGGTGACTGCACTTGGATTTATCAAGCTCGTCAGTGGAATGAATCTGATGGACAGCTTTATTCCGCTGATTGTTCCATCCATCGCATCTCCGGTCGTATTCTTCTATATGAAGCAGTACATGGAGAGCGCGTTACCGATGTCACTGATCGAGGCGGCGCGTATCGATGGTGCGGGTGAGTTTTACACCTTCAACCGCATCGTTATGCCACTGATGAAGCCGGCAATCGCTGTACAGGCAATCTTCACATTTGTAAGCAACTGGAATAATTACTTTACTCCGGCGCTGATCTTACATGATGACAAGAAAAAGACACTTCCAATCCTGATCGCGCAGCTGCGTGCTGCGGACTGGCTGAAGTTCGATATGGGACAGGTGTATGTGATGATCACATTCTCCATCCTGCCGGTAATTGTTGTTTATCTGATTCTTTCCAAACATATTGTACAGGGTATCGCCTTGGGCAGTGTGAAAGGATAATAAAACAACTACATAAGAAATTCGCCTGCATATACGCAAAACTCTTTGTAATATTTTTTAAATTACTTCCCTAAAAAGTTCAATGCATTCAACAACATATTTTTTGCGGATATGCAGGCGGTTTCAAATAAACAGAAAAATAGAATTAAGAAGGAGAAGTTTTTATGAAGAAGGGGTTTTTCAGAAAAACAGGTGCAGTTGTGCTTGCAGCATCCCTTGCGGTAAGCATGGTACAACTTCCGGTGTATGGCGCAACCAACAAGTCGAAGACCATCACCGTATCCAATCAGAAGGAGTTAAATAAGGCTCTCAAGGTAGCAAAAGGTAAGAAAGCGTACTCAATTGTGATCAAGTCCAAAAACAAGAGTACGAATGTCACGATTCCAAAAGGAAATTACAAAAATCTCACAATTACCGTAAAAGGAAATAAAGTAAAGATCAAAAATAATGCGACACTCAAAACAATCGTTTTGGAGTGCAAAGGCGCGGTATCGTTAACGAACAACGGAAGTGTCGGCAAAGTGGAGGTACAGAAAGCAAAAAGCGTATCTTTGTCCGGAACATCCAAGAAAGAGGTAAAACTGGTTGTAGCCGCAGAAGATACCACCATTACAACAAAGATTGCAATTAAGGTTGTATGTACCGATGAAAACGCGAATGTAACCATTCATAATAAATCTGATTCTGTGGTCAAAATCACAGATGCGGACGGCAAGACAACGAAGGTAAAGTCCGGTGAGAAGAGCCAGGTTACTTCGGATGCGAAAGCCGATGACAATAAAGATGATAACAAGGATAATAAGACCGATGAGAAGAAAGATGATACGAAGGATAATAATACATCCTCCGGTTCTTCATCGTCAGGATCATCTTCCTCTCAGACTCCTTCCGGACTCACGGAAGCAGATCTTCTGAAGCAGGGATATAAACTGAAGTGGAAGGACGACTTCAATGGAGACTCCTTAAATAAAGCAGACTGGAATGTGGAGACACATGAGCCGGGCTGGGTGAACAGCGAGTGGCAGGCTTATGTTGATTCTGCCGATAATATTCAGGTCAAAGACGGAAAACTCCTGTTAAAACCGGTTAAGACGGTTGATAAAGACGGAAACGCAAGTTACACCTCTGGCCGTATCAACACACAGGGCAGGCATGATTTCAAATACGGTTATTTCGAGTGCCGTGCAAAGGTTCCGACCGGAAAAGGTTATCTGCCGGCATTCTGGATGATGCCGACCGACGAGAACCTCTACGGACAGTGGCCAAAGTGTGGCGAGATCGATATCATGGAGGTTATGGGACAGGAGACGAACAAGGCATACGGAACCATTCACTATGGTGAGCCACATGATCAGAGCCAGGGTACTTATTCCGTTTCAAAATCGGATAACTTTGCAGACAACTATCATACCTATGCGGTTGATTGGGAGCCTGGTAAAATCGTATGGTATATTGATGGAATTAAATTCCATGAAGAGTCAGACTGGTTTTCCGCAAAAAGCGGACAAGGTACTGTCGCTTATCCGGCACCATTTGATCAACCTTTCTATATGATCTTAAATCTTGCGGTTGGCGGAAGCTGGGTAGGATATCCGGATGAAAGCACGACTTATGATGACCAGCAGTTTGCAATCGATTATGTCAAGGTATATCAGAAAGACAGTTACGATGAAAATGTGGAGAAGCCGGTGAAAGAGGTCGTGTTAAGAGATCCTGATGCAACCGGAAATTATATCAAGAATGGCGATTTTTCTGTAGCGGAGGATTTGACAGATGATGTTAACTGGAAATTCCTTACTACATTAGATGGAGAGGGAACTGCAGAAATTAAGAATCATAAGATTGTAATTTCTACTACAAATGCCGGATCAGCGGACTACAGTATTCAGTTGGTACAACCGGATGTGCCTCTGCAAAAAGGCGGAAAATATAAAGTGACGTTTGATGCATATGCAGATGACGCTCGTACGATGATTGCAGACATTTCCGGCCCGGATCATAACTATACAAGATATCTTGCAGATACAAAACTTGATTTGGGTACTACATCAAAGAGTTATACACTTGAATTCCAGATGACAAGTGATAGTGATGCAAACGGTCGTCTTGAGTTCAATATGGGTAATACTGCTTCAACAGCAACGATTCATATTGCAAACGTACGTGTTGAAAAGGCAGGGTACGAAGAGATTAAAGAAGATACAACAAAGAAGGCACTTGCAGACGGTAATTATGTTTACAATGGTTCGTTTCAGGAAGGAACCGGAAGAATGAAGTATTGGGAAGTTACCAATAAAGCAGATGCAGACATTTCAGTAACGGATTTAGAGGATGGACGTCGTCTGAAAATAACAAGTGCGGCAGGTACAGAAGATGGAAAAGTTCTTGTCGGACAAAGTGATCTGGCGCTTGGTGCAGATAAAGAATATGTATTGAGTTTCTCTGCACAGGCGGATGAAGCTAAGACAATGATAGTTACTGTTGCGGGAGATAAGAAGACATTTGATCTCACTACAGAAAAGAAGACGTATAGCATTAAGTTTAAGACTGCGGCAGATTTATCGGACAAAGATATTACGTTTGATCTTGGACTTGGAACAACCGTTTATCTGGATGATGTTAGAATTGATGAGGACGCATTGATCAAGAATGGAAGCTTTAATGCAGGATTATCTGGATTTGAGGCATACTGCTATACACCATCGAATGTGACTTATGTTGTGGATTCGCTGAATGAGGATAATGCAGCAGATTTCACGGTTAAAGATACAGGAAATCAGGATTGGCATATTCAGTTAAAACAGATGGGGGTAAATCTCGAAAAAGGACAGTGGTATCGCATCTCCATGAAGATGAAATCTTCGATTGACAGAAAGGTATCGTATGCTTTGCAGAGAGATGGAAGCGTACATAAGAACGCGGATGGAAGCGAAGACTGGACACCATACTGTCAGAAGACGGTTGATCTTACAGGCGAATATAAGACATTTACGCAAGAGTTTAAGATGACGGAAGATACGGATCCGGGAACCATCTTTAACATTGCAATGGGAGCTGTTGGCGGAACGCAGATTACGGAGCAGCATAGAATCTGTATCGATGATATTGTGCTTGAGAAGATTGATGCACTGGAGATTAAGCCGGAAGAGGCTGGAAAGAATCTTTTGAAGAATGCTGATTTCTCGGATGACACAAATAATTGGAATATATGGGCAATTTCAAATCCAGCTGCAGCAACATCGGTTGTTTCAAATGGTGCGGTTACTTATAATATTACAGATGTGGGAACTGAAGATTGGAATGTTCAGCTCAAGCAGGGAGGCATTACGTTAGAAAAGGGATGCAAGTATCGTGCAAAATTTAAAGTTACTTCCACAGTAGCAAGAACAATAAAGTTAGCGTTTTTAAATGCAACGTATACTTGGTATGGTGGAGCGGATATTTCACTTACAGCTAACACAGAAAAAGAAGTTGTTTGTGAATTTACCGTAGGAGAAGATAAGGAGACAGATACTAACATTGACATGGTAGTTTCCATGGGAAAGATTAGCGAAGGTAAGCTGAAACCACATACAATTACAATGAGCGACTTTTCTCTTGTGAAAGTGGCTGAGTAATTTTTTTAGATAACAAATAAAAACATATTTCCTCAATTTGTTGAGGGGAGTAGGCGCTACCATACAGAAGTGTGTGGCAGCGCTTTTCCTATGCAATCATCTGAATAATTTATGAAATTTTGTCATACAATAAAGTGTACATAATTGACAAAATGTACACTTTTGATATAATGGAGGAATATAAAGGAGATGATTGACATGCTAATGGAACAAGCTACTACTGTAAGGAAAGAGTGGAGCGCTGTGTGTGACAGTGTGATTCATAATAAACCAAAATTCATAAAAAGAACACGTGATAAAATGTGGTTTTCTAACCTGGAAACAATGTCGGAGATCTTGTCTGCATATCAGTTTACTGCAAAGGAGTACAAGGAAGATGATGGATCTGTGACATTATCATTAAATGAAATTGATCTCGTTGAAAATGGAAAAGATGAGAATGAGGCACGTTTGAATATGGGCGAGGCAATTCTCGACTATGCAGGTGAATATTATGCGGAGTACGAATTGTATTCAAGAAGTCCGAATCGGAAAGCACATATTCCATATATCTTTAAGGCATTAATTATGGACGATGCAGAAAAAATAGGAGAGAATATTGTATGCCACGTTGGAAAGAATTAAAGAGATTTTGCGAGAGAGATGGTTGGGAATTATATAAAGACACAGATCACTATTTTTTTCGGAAAATCGATTCAAACGGAAATTTGAGAAGAACCAAGGTCTCAAAAGGATCAGGAGAAATCCATCCTGCTATGTGGCGTGAAATTCTAAAGAAACAGTTACAGGTATCACAAGAATACTTCAATAAAATGATTTGAATTCGTCGATTAAAATAGGGAGGAATTTCGATGAGAAAATTATTTTATCCGGCAATTTTCCATATTGCAGAAGAGGGCGGTTTCTGGGTGACATTCCCTGATTTCCCAGAATGTATGACACAAGGTGATGATATGCAGGAAGCATATGAGATGGCAGTTAACGCTTTAGGACTTGAACTTGTAAGCTTCAAGCAGGAAAAAAGAAAGATACCAAAGCCATCCGAATTAAATGAAATTACAGTGCATGAAAATGAATATTGCGTGGTAATTGAGTTTGATATGCTTGCTTATCAGAAACGTAATAATGGGAAAGCGGTCAAAAAGACATTAAGTATTCCACAATGGCTGAATGAAGAGGCTGTTGCACTTGGGGTGAATTTTTCCCAGGTATTACAGGAAGCATTAATGAAGAAAGTATCAGAGAAACAATAGTTTTTTTTTAAAGGGAGGTGGCTTGCTATCTCCCTTTTGGAATATTAAATAGATTTTCAGGACGGATCTCCCTTGAATTTTCGTAAGGATCTCCGCAACAGCAGTAACGAAATCACGATCGCCAGATAATCAGAAATCGTCTGCGTATCATTGATAAAAAGCGTTACGACCGGTCGGCTGAAAATGATATAGATCGCGCTGAGTACCGTGCCGCTGATCAGTGTCAGCATGCCACTGAATTTCATGATCGAGATAAAACGCTTTTTGTTATTGGCTCCGTAACAGTATCCGAGCAGCGGCTGGATTCCGAGAAGATTGGCAATCATTTTATAATGAAGCATATGAAAAAAGTCAAGTTGTATCCAGAATCGTATCAAATTCTTCGTGCAATTCTTTCATGGAACGTATATAATAGTGTATAGGAGTGGTAACAGACGCAAAATGTAGAGGAAAATATTTTGTGATCATATATAGGAGTGTATATGAAAAAGATTGCAATTGTTGCCGATGGATGGCGCAGATTTATCAATTACGACTGGATCTGCGGATGTAAACGTTACATCAAGGAACACAACCTTGATGCGGAGCTGTATGTCTTTAATTCATTCGGTAATTTTAGTAAGGATGAAAAATATAATGAGGGTGAATACAATATCTTTACGCTCCCGGATTTCAGTGAATTCGACGGTATCATTGTAGAGATTACGAATGTTGCCAAGCGCAAGAATTCCAAGAAGATTATCGACATGATCAAGGCGTCGAATGTACCGGCAGTCTCGCTTCTTGAGAAGATTCCGGGTATGTACCATGCAGGTGTGGATAATTATTCGGCGATCAAAGAACTTGTGGAACATCTTGTCACGGTGCACGGATGCAGGAAGATCAATTACATTGGCGGTCCGCAGTATGTTACGGAGAACCATGACAGAATGCAGGCTTATATCGACGTATTGCAGAGACACGGAATCCTTGTGGAGCAGGATCGCATTCTGCATCGGGATTACGAGGTGATGACCGGTGTGTGGGCGTTCAATCAGTTCATGGAGCAGGGACAGAAGGTGGATGCATTTGTCTGTGCCAATGACAATATTGCAGTTGGTGTGTGCCACCGTGCGGAAGAACTCGGTTATCATGTGCCGGGCGATTTTCTGGTTACCGGTTTTGACGATTTTGACAAGGCATCTTATTTTAATCCCAGAATTACGACCGTATCGTATGTGCGGGAGAATATCGCATACGCTGCGATGGAACTGCTGAATCATGTCTGGAACGGAAAAAATGTGAAGGATAGCTGCTTTGCACCTTCGCACGCAATCTATCAGGGAAGTTGCGGCTGTAAGGCAAAGCATCCGAAGAAGCGGAGCCAGTATGTGATCAACCACATCTTCAAGGAAGTGAGAGAATCCGATCTGCATGATGAGCTGATGGAGTTGAAACGAGGTCTGCTCGAGTGTGCGAGCTACGAGCAGATGGCGCAGTGCCTTGCCAAATGCCTTTCCGGACTCCGGTGTGAGGAGATGTATGTGTTCATGAACACAGATCTCGTTGAGGCGCAGCAGATTGATGCGATACAGGACAAGGTTGAGGCGGATATCACGGAAGGATATCCGGAAGATATGACGATGCTTTTTGCACACAAAAGCGGAGAATATTCGGGCGATATCAAGAAGAAAGCGGGCGAACTGCTCCCGGAATTATGGAGCAGGAAGACGGATGGATTCTATCTGTTTGTAGCAATTCATTTCAGAGACCGCGAGGTTGGTTACCTGGTTCTCGGCAATTGTGATTATATGATTGACAATCAGTTCCTGTTTGAGTCATTAAGTGCATTTTCAGAGGCTTTGGAATATCTGCACGGCAAGATTGTGTTAAGGCGTGCCAATAACAAATTGTCGAAGCTTTATATCTTAGATTCGCTAACCGGACTGTATAACCGTATGGCTTACAATGAACTCGCCGAGCCTCTTTTTGAAAAATGCAAAGCGAAACAGACGCCAATGACGATCATGTTCATCGATGCGGATCACTTGAAATATATCAACGATGAGTTCGGCCATGATATGGGAAATATTGAGATTAAGGCAATCGCGGATATGATTCGTGAGAGTTGTCCCGCAGACGGTGTGGCAATGCGCTACGGTGGGGACGAATTTGTTGTGATCTTTCCGGATTGTGATGAGAAGAAGGCGGTAGAGCTGTATGAAACAATGCAGAATACGTTGAAACGTATCGCAGCAGGATACAGCGTTGCTTTCCCAATCGAAGCGAGCATTGGTTATGCTGTCGTAACGGATTACGAGAAACCGTTCAATGAGTATATCAATGAGGCCGATGAGAAAATGTATGCGCACAAGAAGGCGCGTAAGGCGGAACGCCAGTAGATAAAATCCCCAGAGTTTCAGCTCTGGGGATTTTTGTCCGTTTTGGCGAGGTGGGGATGCTTTTTTCATCCATATATGGTAAGATAATTTCAAGTGATTTAAATTTGAGAAAGTGAGAACATAGTATGAGAAAGCGTATAATTTCAGTCATGCTGGCAGCGGTGCTTGCGTTGTCTCTCGGGGCGTGCGGCAAGAAGGATACCAAGGAACAGGATGCGTACCGCCAGTACGGAATCAACTGTCTGGAGATCGGCAAATACGACGAGGCGATTCAGGCATTTCAGAATGCGTTGGATCAGTCGCTTGGCAAGGTCGGTGAGAAGGAGATTGACATCTGCTTCTATAAAGCAGAGGCACAGTCATTGAATGGTGCCACGAAGGATGCTTTGGATACATATAATGCAATCATTGATTATAATAAGGATGGACGGGCATACTATCTCAGGGGCAACCTTTATTTCGATATGGGGGATCAGGAGAAGGCTTTGGCGGACTATGAGAGCGCAGTCAAGGAAGATAAGAAGGACTACGAACTGTACATAGGCATCTATGAGTCCATGAACCAGCATGGGCTGGGCGAGGACGGTCAGAAGTATCTGAACGCCGCGATGGAGATCAAGGGTGACAAGGCGAAGGATCTGTTGTACAAAGGACGTATCAGTTATCTGCTCGGCGATTACAAGACGGCAGAGGATGATTTGACCAAGGCAAAGGACGGCGGTCAGACGAAGGCTTCCTACTATCTTGCGCAGGTCTATAAGGCAAACGGAGCAGCAGATCAGGCAGATAAATGCGTGAAGGAGTATCTGGATTCCGGTAACGCGACTTCGTATGAACTCTATGATCTCGGTGAAGAAGAGATGGGAGAGGGCAATTATACCGATGCTTTGACGTATTTTAATGCGGCACTTGCGATGGAGAAGGCTCCGAATAAGCAGAACCTGATGAAGAGTGCAATTACAGCGTATGAGTATAGCGGTGATTTTGCCTCCGCAAAAAGTATGCTGGCAGACTATCTGGAACAGTTCCCATCCGATGAGGATGCCCAGAGAGAAAGTACATTTTTGGAGACGAGATAATGGCGGAAACCTATGAAAATGAACAAATCGAAGAGAAAGTAATCCTGGTCGGTATCAGTGAACAGGATGGAGACGACGCAGAGGATTCCCTTGCAGAACTTGCAGAACTGGTAAAGACGGCAGGAGCAGTCGTGGTCGGAACCTTGATCCAGAAGCGTGAGACCATTCATCCGGGAACGTATGTTGGAACGGGTAAGGTCGATGAGATCGCGCAGCTTCTCGCTGCAACCGGAGCGACCGGAATTGTGTGTGATGATGAATTATCCCCTGCACAGATGAAGAACCTTGAATCAATACTTGCAACAAAAGTTATGGATCGAACGCTCATTATCTTAGATATTTTTGCGGCGCGTGCGACAACCAGCGAAGGAAAGATACAGGTAGAACTAGCTCAGCTCAAGTACCGTCTGAGCCGTCTGAGCGGACTCGGCAAATCGATGTCCCGCCTCGGTGGTGGAATCGGAACGAGAGGACCGGGAGAGAAGAAGTTAGAGATTGACCGCCGACTGATCAATGATCGTATCGCGCAGCTCAACCGTGAACTGAAGGAGGTGGTCAAGCACCGTGATATCACACGCGCCAAGCGTGAGAAGAATGATGTGCCGGTTGTTGCAATCGTCGGATACACGAATGCCGGTAAATCCACGCTGCTCAACCATCTGACCGATGCAGAGGTGTTGGAGGAGGATAAGCTTTTTGCAACGCTTGATCCGACTACGCGTATGCTGGAACTTGACGGACATCAGCAGGTACTTCTGACGGACACCGTCGGATTTATCCGCAAACTTCCGCATCATCTGATCGAAGCTTTCAAGAGTACCCTTGAGGAAGCAAAGTATGCGGATTACATCTTCCACGTTGTTGATGCGTCCAATCCACAGATGGATAAGCAGATGCACATCGTTTACGAGACACTGGATCGCCTGGGCGTCAAGAACAAGAAGATCGTAACACTTTTCAACAAGATGGATCAGCGAACCGAGGAAGAACCGCTTCAGGATTTCCGTGCGGATCACATTCTGATGATTTCCGCCGCACGAAACGAAGGACTCGACAAGATCAAGGATCTCCTGCAGGAAATGCTTCGTGAGGACAAAGTTTATATCGAGCGCGTGATTCCTTATGCGCAGGCGGGAATTATCCAGCTTGTTCGCGAGAAAGGAGAACTTGTCTCGGAAGAGTATGTGCCGGAGGGGATCGCTATCAAAGCATATGTTCCTATGGAAGTATATGGAAAGCTTCCAAATTAGGGTTTGCGAAATTCGGGTTTGCCGCACTCAGATTTGATTTCTAAAATAGACGATACCGGATATAAAATAATCTATGAAAATTAGCAATAATTTTGTCTATAAACGACGGACTTTGAACGATACAGACTTTCTCTCAGTTTTTTCTG